>Ga0209655_10000024_pt1 | contig 51302 bp, 46 predicted proteins | sample BogFormECP03_OM2_FD_188236 | JGI IMG/M metagenome (GOLD analysis project Ga0209655, IMG submission 188236) | Bog forest soil microbial communities from Calvert Island, British Columbia, Canada - ECP03_OM2 (SPAdes) (version 2) | ecosystem: Environmental > Aquatic > Freshwater > Wetlands > Bog ...
AGGATATTGAACAGTGGCAATTCGAGGATTTGTTCCCGCCCGAAAATGTCCCCCGCCATGAGACTCAAGCACCGTCTGCGTTTCCGGTGCGACCTCCCATCACCCAAGCGGATGGACACACGGACGATTCACTACCCGCTGTGGGCTGGCAAAGCCGCGATGATCGCGTCGACCCTGCCAGCGTGCACCGAAATAAATTGCGCCTTTCGGCTTTGGGCGGTCTACTCGTGGCGACATCCTTCGCGATCGGAGCAGCTCTCGGGCCCGGGTCCATTGAAAGACTGTTGGGGAGCATGGAGCGGCTGATGCCAGGAAGGAGTCACCCAACTCCCAGTGTCGCGATTCTTCGCGCAGACTCGGTCGCCGAGCGTTCCAGTCCGTCGGCGGCAGCTGCACCCGAACAGCGCGCGGACAGTTCGACTCGCCCGCCGCGAACTCCTGGGAGCGCAGTTCCTAGCGCCTCCGCGGGTGCAAATGAAGGAACGCAAATCATCACTAGAAATCCCTCCGATGCGCCGAGAGTTACAAGGAGTGCAGAAAATAAAACCATGACTTTGGATCAACGGCGCGAGGCGATACTGGTCACTGCCCCGAGTGAAGGAGGTCGGCCGTTTCTGCTGACCGTTCCGGAAAAAGCGGTGAGCGCATCCTCATCATTTGCGATTAGTTCTCAGAGTTCAGTTCTTGTGCCGCCTGAGGCGGGGCCGTCATCCCTTCACCAACCGGAACGATTACTGCTGGGTAGCCTGATCTTCCACGTCGAGCCACAGTATTCACCAGGATTCGATCAGATAGAAATTGAAGAGATTGCTAAGCTACGTGCCACTGTCGGCGAGAATGGACAAATTACGGAAGTCAAACGAATCAGTGGTCCCACGCCGCTTATTACGGCAGCGATGAGCGCGATTCGCCAGTGGCGCTATACGCCGACGTTACTGAACGGACGTCCCGTCAGGACTGAAGAAGACGTCACGATCGAGTTCCGAGCACGTTAAACTCACCGATCCTTTCCTGGTGGACGCGCGGCCTCAGACAAAACTCAAACAGCCCTTCTGCAAGAAGTTGGTTTGCAACTGCGGTTTAGTGGTTCATCTATAGTTCATCCGCAAATCGCTGCCAGTGCGGATCCCTAGCGACAGCACGAGAGTCGGCAGGTTGTTGTTCGGTCGCGGCAACACCTCGGGCCTCGCCTGATTCTACTGGGAATTTCTTCCGATTGCCGCTGTTGATGTTGCGAATCCCGATGATGTGCTCGCACCGTTTTCACTGACAAGCTTCTGCTTGTTGTCGGGCGGGCTGTGCAAGCTATCGAGATAGGCGGCAATGCCGCGGTACAGGCCCTCGGCGAGGCGCTGCCGTTGGCCGCTCTCAAGCAGCAGGTTCTCGTCAGTCGCATTGCTCGCGAAAGAAATCTCCGAAAGCACCGCGGGCATGTTGGCGCCGGTTAGAACGATGAAAGGTGCCTGCTTCACTCCGCGGTTCATCTCGCTCCGACCTGCCAGCTGGAGGCTCTGCGAGAGCGCGTTCTGGACATCCACGGCAAGCTGTTTCGATTCCGCCATCTTCTCGTTGCCTGCGATCTTCTTGATCAATTCTGGAAGATCGTGGAGGGAAGATTGTGCGAGCGCGTTTTCGCGCGCCGCGAGTTCCGCGGAATCCTGCGAAGCGGCCAAGCTCAGGGAGTATGTTTCGACGCCGCGCGCTTCGCGGTTGTGGCTAGAATTCGCGTGAATGGAGATGAACAAGTCCGCGTTGGCGCGGTTGGCGATCGCCGTGCGCTCCTCGAGGGGAACGTGCCTGTCGTCCTTGCGGGTGTAGACCACTTCCGCACCCGGAATGTTTTCTTCGATTAGTTGGCCGAGCCGCAGCGCCACATCCAGGCAAAGATTCTTCTCGAGCAGGCCGTGCGGCCCGATCGTGCCCGCGTCATACCCGCCGTGTCCGGGATCAATCGCGATGCGGTGGATTTTCAGCCCCAATTCCCGTGTCAGAGAGAGTTGACTTGCGCGGCTGGCGCTTGCCGGCGGCACCCTGGTCCCGTTGTACTTCAGGGCATCCGAACTCAGACCCCGCGGCAGCGCTAGGCCCACCGCCAGCAGAACGACAAAAAGTACGGCCGCCCAAAGACCCCAGCCGAGCAAGCCGAACTCCGCAGGCTTATAGGAAAGTTGTGGTTTCGCAAGCGCACTGGCTGCTTCCACAGAATCGGCGTCCGTATGTGAAGGCGATGGCGCCGGCATAGGCGTCGCAAAAGCAGCAGCCACGACGTCCGACCTGCACAGCGCTTTCTCGACGATATCAGGCGACACCGTGTGGCTTGCTTGGGCATATGCTTCTCGCAAAGCGTTGAAGCAAATCCTGTTGATGTTCCTTGGAACTCCCTGGCTTCGCTCGGCGACGAGCGCCAAGGCGTCTGGCTCGAATAGAGCTTCACCGCAACAGCCCGCCACTTTCAGCCGGTGCTTAATGTAACCCGCTGTTTCCTCCGGTGACAGCGCTTCCAGACGCGTCACAACCGCGATGCGCTGCAGCAATTGCGCCAGCCGCTTCTGTCCCAGTTTCTCCCCGAGTTGCGATTGCCCGGCCAGGACGATTTGCAGCAGCTTGGTGTTCGACGTCTCAAAGTTCGAAAGGAGCCGGATGGTTTCGAGCACCGAATCGTCCAGGTTTTGGGCCTCATCGACGATCAGGACAAATCGCCTGCCAGCCAGCATTTCGGCAAACAACATTTCATTCAACTTGTTGTGCATGGCCACCAGTCCCATGCCGGTCGCATCAACCCCTAGCTCGCTCAGGAGGTATTGAAAAAATTCGCGGGAGTTGCACTGCGTTTGGAACAGGAATGCGCTACGCGCCTTATCGCGCAGTCCCTCGAGTACTTGATACAAGAGCGTCGTCTTGCCCATGCCCGGCTCCGCGATCAGTGCCAGGAATCCCCATCCGCCGAGGATTCCCTCCGTGAGCGAGTCGAGCGCCTCACAGTGCGTCCGGCTCGGGTACAGAAAGGCCGGGTCGGGCGTGACGCCGAACGGCTGCTGGTGCAAGTGATAGAAATCGAGAAACATCGGCACGACCTCCTTCTCCGGCGGCGCAGCCAGACAACCTTACCGGCTCCCTCGCAACAGGGTTCCACCACAAGGTCGCGCGGCAGAACGACTGCGTCCGGAGCTAGCGCTTGGTTGGCGCAAGTGGGCGAGCATGTGCGCGCATGTTAGGCCATCTGGCCGAACAAGGGATTCTGCTACAGCCGGCTTGTGACCGCAAGAGTTAGCCTCCTCGGCACTCAGTGCTCCCGTCGGAATTCACGACTTAGGCCACAGAGACTTTATCCTCGAGATTCTTGAGACACAATTGAGTGCATTCGTGCAGCGGTCCCCTGTGTCAGGAACTGCTGGCGAACCTGAGCGTGCGGGAGACCATCAAAGCTACTCGGAATTGCGTCTTTTATGGGGAGAGCAAGCGATGTAAATGCTCTCATTCCCCATGGTACAAAAACTCGAACTGGTCACGCCCATGGCGGCGGAGCATGATTAGCGCCCGCGATTTGCTGGAGAGTGCCACCTTGTCCCGCACCAGGCGGTGTAAATCACATCAAGCGAAAGTCGCGTGTCGCCACCCATGTGGACGAGTCGGGATGGTTGACATGACGGGTTGGGAGGACTAGGCTTTTGTGCGAAGGGAAGCGCTGAGCCGGAAATTGCGCGTTTCTATTAATGCGGATGGTCCCGGCCGTGAATGACCCTGGCGGAGCGAGACGGCATCAGCCGGACGTAGCCTAGCCGGAATTTCCGAGCCAGACGGTACCGAAACAATCTGTTTGAATATTGCGCTGCCGATCCTACCGCGCTCAGTATGGGCCCCGTGTCGTTTTGTGACATCTGAAAGAAGGCGCTTCGATACGAAATTAGCTTGAGTGAATCACGACGATGAGGCGGGAATAACCCCAAAGCCGATGCCGCGGAAGACTATTACATCCTGGAAGTTCATTGATCGGTTGCTGTTGCCAATCATTTTTTTCTTGAGCTCGTTCGTGGCTGTCCTCACGTTCTGGCAGCTGCTGCTGGGACATCGGCGCGCGGAGATCCGCGCCGTCACGGATGAGCAAGCTTCGTTTGTCAAATCCAAACTGGAATCAGAACTGGGTGCGCGAATCTTGCCCTTAGAGCAACTCGCGGCGGGGTGGCAGCGGCTCGGCAACGACCAGGAGAAACAGTCCGCGGCAGAACTGATGATGAGCGGTTACCCTTCCTATCAGGCTGTCGAATGGGTGGATCCCACTCTCCACGTGCGTTGGGTCACACCCAGCAGTGGAAATGAGACTGAGCTGGGAACGGACTTAAGCGAAAATGCAACACAGCTGGCTGATTTCGAGGCTGCTCAGCAGAGCAGGAATGTGGTCGTTACTCGCGCGGTGAACTTACGACAGGGGGGCAGGGGACTGGTCGTCTGCGTGCCGGTCTACACGCCCCAAGAGTTAAGTGGCTTTGTGGTAGGTGTGTTCCGCTATAGGGAGTTGATTTCCTCCATCCTAAAGGATGTAGCCCAGGGTTACTGGGTTGCCGTGTACGACGGCAATGAGCAAATCTACGGGGAAGGAATGAAGCTGGCGCCGCGCGACAGTGCGTGGGCCAGCACAACCTCCGTGCATTTTCGAGACCTCACTTGGCGCGCGCAGGTTTGGCCGAAACCAGGGACGATTACCTATGCGTTGTCAACTCTGCCAAAGGTTTTCTTCATCGGTGGCATTCTGTTATCCGCCCTTCTGGCATTCACCGTCTACTCGGCCGAAACAGCCAGGATCCATGCCAGGGAGGCGATTGCCGCTAATGAGGAGCTCAAATCAGAAATTGCTGGACGAGAACTTGCTGAGGAGGCGTTGCGCCAGTCCCAAAAGATGGAGGCGGTGGGCCGCTTGGCGGGCGGCGTAGCCCACGACTTCAATAATCTTCTGACCGTCATCCGTGGTTATGCGGCGCTTTCACTAAATAGGGTCGATTCTGACGGTGTGCTGTTTCGCGAATTGAACGAGATTTTGAAGACCACGGACAGAGCTTCGGCGTTGACCAGACGGCTGCTGGCCTTCAGCCGCAAGCAAGTCCTTCAACTGCGGGTGTTGGATCTCAATACGCTCGTTGCCCAGGTGAACGAGTTGCTACCACCCGTGCTTGGCGAGGATATTGAATTGATCCTGGATCTCGATCCAGATTTGGGACGCGTCAAAGCTGACTCGGCGCAGATGGAGCAAGTCATCATGAATTTGGTCTTTAACGCGCGCGACGCCATGCCCCATGGCGGCAAGTTGAAGGTACAAACCAGGAATGTTGATCTGGACGAAGAATGTGTGCGCCGTCACGGATGCGCTCAAGCGGGTCCCTTCGTGATGTTGGCAGTGTGTGACACCGGGCACGGCATGACCGACGAAACCCTCAAACATATCTTTGAGCCTTTTTTTACCACTAAGGATATCAACAAGGGCACGGGGCTAGGCCTCGCGACCGTCTATGGCACGTTGCGGCAGAGCGGCGGATTCGTGACAGTCTCTAGTAAAGTCGCTGAAGGTACGACGTTTCAGATTTATTTGCCCAGTGTTACAGATGCAGTCGCCATTGTCGAAGTTCCCGTCATAGCGCCACAGCATCTAGACGGCGCCGAAATAATCCTCGTTATTGAAGATGATAATGCGGTACGTCGCATGACCCGTGAATTCTTGAAGATCAAGGGGTACACGGTCATTGAGGCTCGCGGTGCAACAGAAGCTATCCAGGTCGTGGAGAACCGCGGAAACCGCATCGATCTGGTGCTTACGGACGTGCTCATGCCTGGCATGAAAGGCCGCGAACTGGTGGAGCGATTGGCCGAACTGCGGTCGGATTTGAAGGTCCTCTATATGTCGGCGTATACGGAGGACGCTGCGATCAACATCGGAGTGCTGAATCCGGGAACGGACTTCATAGAGAAACCGTTCAGCCCGGACGAGCTTGCCGCCAAAGTGCGTCACGTCCTGGGACAGGAGCCGAGGACCCGCCATGCCAGCGCAGGGCGGTTGTAGGCCACCCGGAAATAACACGACGACGGAGCCCTGTACATTCTCGGCGGTTATGAAAAAATTTCCGTAGAGGCGTTTCCCTCTCCGCAAGGGGCGCGCTCCACGGTGAGCCCGATGCGGAAGAGAACACGTCCGCGCCGATGAGATTATCCTTGCGTTGTCAGGAGAGGAGTTTCGACGGGCTACTTGGTTTGGCTGCGAGAATCCCTGGGACCTTAGCCTCCGTCGCTCGAGATCGGAGAGCATAAACAGTCGCCGAAGCAGCCCGCAATCTCAACATCCTGCAATCAGGAAGCCAAACGAAATCAACAGGCTTTGTGTAACAATTCCCCAGCGTAATCGCCTGTAGTGGCGTTGGATACCCTCGCTCGAATCGAGACCATAAAATCCTGGTAAGGCGCGTGGTCCGAGACGTGTGGCAAGGATGTTGCCCAAATTGTGAAAATCTCGTGCTTTAGGACCCTCGCGACACTGCGGTTAGCTTTCCCAAGTCTCTCCGCGCTCTTTCGTCTGGCTCGAAAAGGGAAACGCTTGCGTACTTCACGTTGCTGCCGCTATGCGTTGGGAGATTCTTGCGTCGTGACCAAGGCGCCGATCTCCAAGGGCTCGCTCGATCCGACGAATTCCAAACCCGCCACGAATCGTCCCTGACCTAACTCATCACAATAAGTCACGCGGGCTGCGGACGTGAAGTAACCGGCGGGTAGGGCGACCAGAATGGTGTCATTGATGACCCATTCTTTCGTCGAGACAACACGGACGCCGCGGGAGCTCACGTTTTCCGTGATTGCCTTTTCCACTCCCAGTGCGGGGTGCCTGCCAATAAGCATCGCCGTTACCTTCATCTCGATGCGGTTTTCGGCCCGTACGACCATGAATTGTCTTTGCATCGAGATTGCCTCCAAGACGGAACTGTTTTGGCGTTGACCGCCAGGCGCCAGCACTTAGGTCGAGGCCGCCACGCTTATGTGTGTATCGTAGCCAAGGTCCGTTCAGGGAGGGTAAACAAGTAGGGAGCGCTGCTGTCGAAAATGACAACTTCAGGCGCGACTGCGTTGGGCCCGGGTTGGGATCCTCTCGCTAGACTTGGCTATCTCTCCTCCCAGAACTCCGCAGCCTCTTGGCTCGAATGATGTGCGCCGTTAACGCGGAGCGTTGGACGGATCCGTTCGATCGCTGGCTGCACTGAAGACGGGGCGGCATCCCTCTTGTGCGCTTTTCCCCATACTGTCCCTGCTTTTCCGACGAAATGGCGTCGACGAAAATTCTTTCGAGCCTTTGAATCGCCAGTTCCAAGTTTCGTGCAGATTGTGCGCGATTGTCTGGACGGCCTACTAATTCTGCCCAATAGCTTTCGAATTGTGGCGAATACCGAAGTAGCACGACAAGTGCCGCCAGCGTAGGTTGGAAACATCCATCGTTGCAGAGATCAGTGAAATCTTCTCGCGCACCTCGTGACGTACGCGCCTGCTTTTGCGCCGCAGCGAGATCCGCATAGAACTGTGCGATATCAATTCCTTCGATCCGACGCGCCGCCCGCTAGCGATTCCCGAAGGCCAACTCTTGCGCTAATTCTTCGATCTTCGGTTTGTCCGTAGCGTTCACGGTGCAAGTCGCGCTCGAGCGTGTAGGACGAACAGTAATCACAGACGCGGAGATCGACGCCCAGTTTGCTTGAGCCGGGCTGAAGTAAAGACGCCAGCGCTCGGGGGTGCGCACCAGACGAAATTTGCCTGGCGAGGGATGCAAAATTCACGGTCGGATCATCACTTCACTTGGTCGGGACGGCAGACTAAAATTCGCGCCTCGCTCCCGGTTCAGCTTCATCGTTGCGGGAACGTCCAACTCAGCGATCTCAACTCTTTGTGTCCACGTACCGCTGCTCCAATAGTCGGCGCTGGTATATATCGTGGTGCCCATAATCAGATATTTTCCTATTTGTTCTCGATGCCCGTCGCGAAACACGAGCACGGCAGGCGGAAGTTCGCTAGCGGGCTGGGCCTCCTGAATTTGGCGAGTGGTAACAGGCGGGACAACGAACGGAAGATTGGATGCTCCGTCGCGGTCTCGCTGGCCGGATTGTCCAACTGTCTGTGACTGACCGTAGTTTGTAATTCGCACCCAATGATCGCCCTGCAACTCAAGCACCAGCGATTCAGGCGGCTTCGGTACCCCGGCCCCGGTGGCTGGCGGAGGGGCCTGCTCGATAATCTGGTCCCCAGGCGCATCGATTATTCCTGGCTCGGAATCGTAATCGGCATCGAAGTACGGCGCAAATCCTGACCCAGCGTAAATCCGGCGCATGCGGCGCGAGTGGGCGAAGCTGGTCCCCACTGGGCCTCCTCGCAAGACGGCTGTCCTCGGTCGACTTGCGCGAGAGGATGAAAACGCGGCGCGTCTCTGGGCTTGCGTGGACGACGCAAAGACCGTCGCTCCGAGCATCGCGAAGGACAGCACAAGCAAGCGGCTATTCACGGACCGATCCTTTTTCGACTTTGCAAATCAGCAGCTTCCTCTCCCAAGCTACGTATAGTCTCAGCGGGGCCCCGAGTCAAGATTTGGATTGCTTTTCGCTGTTGCGATTCAGCGTGGGCCTTCCCGTGCTTGAAAGGCGTCCGATTCAACCGGTTAGCGTCCACGACTGCGATGGATTGGTGAGACGGTACCGATATTCGGTAAAGGGAACCTAACCAATTATAAAGGCTCCGGCCGAACCTAGGACTCGGCGAAAAACCGACAGCATCTTGTCAAGTGAAACGCGATGGGAGCGCATGATCAGTGCGTCCAAATACCTAGTGCCGGGCCGAAGTAGGCAGCTGGCGGATGATTACGCAAGGTCAAAATCAAAATGAAGCAATAGAAAACTGGGCTGAGGATGGCTCGCGGCTCCCTTCGTTTCCGCACGCCGACGATCGAGTCTATTGCAGTGGGTCGTGGGTTGAAAGCCTACAGCCCGAACTAAATGTGCCTACGGCACCCGAAAACCTGATTACGATCTGCAACGGATCCCACCAGATGGTGCATCTGCGGCTTTCGTGATGTTCCACTTGCGCAGAGTATTCAACGCATTCAAAGATGATGGAATCTGTCCTCGAATCGAGAGTTCCGTTCTCACGTAAGTGGATGAACCCAGTCGGCGGTCGCTGCAGCGTACTCAGACGGTGTTGTGCGGCACAAGAATTCTGTCCGTGCTTCGAAATCTGACTCAAATACTTTGCGCGTCGACGAGAAGGGGCCGCGCCTCGGGCGACACTGGCAAGCGGTTTCTCTTGCTGCGAAAATGCGGGTGTGCCGTCCTTTGGATTGCGCACCGTACCGAAGGCGAGTTCTAGACGAATTTGGTTAGCGGTTCACAGGGCTTTGCTCGAGATGTTTGTTAATAGATCGAGAAATACAAATGGCCACGACGCGGAGAAGAAAACCAGAATCGTAAAACGTAGCACGTTAGGGATGAACGGAAGCATAGGGGGCCCCTGCTGAGGCGCGACCACTGTTACCATAAATCTTAATCCCTATCGATGGCGCCCTCTTTCCTCAATTGTTTGCTACCCCAAGGGGATAAGAACATTGTGAGCCGGTGGCTTCCATATTTCGCTGCAACGGACTTTCTGACTCCGGACACTAGGGCAATCTGCCGATCATCTTGAGAGGTTGACTCGCTCGGGTCGCGCTCGCGTTTGGTAAGGGGGCTCCGGCGGAGACGGCGGGTCCTGGAAGAGACCAGCTAACACCTGGATATAGGCTCGGCACTCGAAAAGCTCGGTACGCCAACTCCTTTTCCATAATCAGTTGCCAGATGATCTGATAATTGTTCTCCGGAATCGCTTCCTGTACATAGGAAGCGCCTGGCGTAAAGGCATCTAGGGCTACATCGTACTCGAGATTTCCATTTGGAAGAATCGTCGCGTTTCCACAGCACTCGGAAAAAGCCTCCAGCTTGTCCTCTGATACAACTTGCATGGTATTTGAATTTTCGTTTAGTTGAAATATAGGTACGCTGCTGTAGCATTCGGGGTTTCCCGGGTAAACCGGGCCCTCCGGATAATTACAGGGCTCGTCACCGTTGGGACCAACCGGACGATCATTGCCGTTGTTGAAGAACATCAACGGGAAAGTGCCGGCACTATTCGTTCCAGTCAATGTGGGATAGTGCTGCCCATAATTCCACTCGCTCGCGGTGTAGCCAGCGGGTAGGCTGATGTCTCCGTCTGGACCGAGGTGCCACAGAATGCTCCCGTCGCCCTTGCCGTCTTGATAGTTGATCTTAATGATCCAATTTTGATTCCGCAAGGAAACTATTACGTTGTGGTCATCTGGCGAGTAAATAACTGCGTTTGCGTGCGTCCAGTCCGGAGTTCCAGATGGGTTGCGAGAAACGCTTAGATGATCGAAGCTCGACCAGGCCCACACGCCAGTATTCAGAGTGGGATTCCATTCAATCAGCCCATCGCCAAGTGTCGCCACCCCGTCGGGGGATTCCTGAAAGTTGAAGAGAATAATGAGATCCCCGTCCGGCAAAATCAAAATATCATGGTGCAGGGACTCAATGCCGATCTGCATCCCCAAGTTCGCGAGCGCCTGATTGAGCTGCGCGACCGTGATTCGGTACACGACATTTCCCGCGAGATCGATTTCGCGAATCTCGTTCACAGATCCTGGCGGAATTTGGCCTTGACTATTGGTCACTGGAGAAACGTTAACCAGCATATGTCCGTTAGGCATCAGCTTCATTGGATACGGCCACTCACTCGGCCCGATGTCGTAATACCAAATGACATTTCCCGCCAAGTCCGTGGCGACAGCCGTTAAGGCGTTACCACCGTAAATGGGATCGAGGCACAGCAATTCAATCCCAGGTCCCGGCGGGGTGCTTCCGAATTGCGCCGCACCGAGACTGGGAATTAGGCTCGTTTCGAGGGCTCCGGTTGTGAAGACGTGGTCGGTATCGCTTAAGGTCGTGCCGTCAGTAAATTGCAGGATCGCCTTCATATGGTACGTAGTACTGGCGCGCATACCCGCAACCAATACGATAGTGTTTGCTCCAGGCACGGGTGATTGAAACGACGTCGTAAGCCCGTAGTTTTGGTCGGTGCCGAACGCGACTTCCACCAGAGAGCCAACTGGTGCCGCGAAGGAATAGGCGGCGACCAGCGGATTATTGGTCGCCGATACGGTGCCGGGGGCAAAGTCCTGAGGGTTGAAGATGGAGACGGAAGCCGGTGCCGAAGCGGGATTCGCGACAGTGACGAGAAATGGTATCCCCCCTGGACTAGACGGAGCAGTGTAAAGCCCATCATCAGTGATCGTCCCGACGGCCCGTGACCCCCCCACTACTCCATTGACTTCCCACATCGCATTTCTGATGGGCATGCCGCTAACCAGGGCCGCGAACTGCACCGTCCCACCGGTCGTCACGGTCACAGCGGACGGGCTGACGACAGCGACAACTCCTGAACAGCCCGAAAGTAGAGCCGTCGTTCCGATTAAAAGAAACACGAGCAAAACGCCGCTTTTGTGTCCTGTTCTCCCGCAACGCATGGGAATAGCTAAGCCACTTTCTGCATAGGCGAAAGCCTGCATGTCTTTTTCCTCTCAGCTTCCAGGAACCTGATGCTGCTTCACGGCTGACTGCCTCGCATTGCGACAAAAGCTGCTTGCACATCGGAGCGGCTCGCGCAGCCCGTACTGCACCGACACACGTTACTGGCCGGGAACCACAGCGCGAGCAACTGCTTAGATGAACAGAATTCTCGGTAGCAGACCAATAAGTTCCACGATTTCGTCCTGCATAATAGCAGCTGCTCGTTCTTGCTGTAAGCAGGCCCGGACGGTTTCCTTTTCTTGTGGACCCAACGCCCGTGCAGAACACCGCGGCGAGGCCGGCGCACGCCAGGCGGATGCCCGCAATGGCTGCCAGTTCGCCAACGGCGGCAATCACGGATTCTCCCCCGGTCGGCAATCGAGCGGCCCAGCGACGCCGTGGTGCCCGCTTTGCTTGGCGCTGCACTGAGCTGCGGCGAGCCAGGCTCGTCTCCGCTCCGTTTCGCTCCAGACCAAGAACCAGAAAGCCCAATCAAGAGTATTGCTGTTTATCCTTCTCGTCTCTTTCTCGCCCTGCGCATTCATGAAGAGCGCCAGCCTTGTCTCAGAGTTGTTGACGCGTCGGGCGGCTCACTCGGCTTAGCAAGCTGTTAAAATCATCCAGGCCCTGAAATTGCGAGTTCTTTGTTTTCGGACGAAATACAAGGAGGATCGGATGAGGCGAATTGCATTTGTATTGGCGGTGGTGGCGTGCGTGTCATCGGTCGTCGCATTCGGACAAACGCAACCCGTGGCCTCCAGCCCATTGCCTGTCGTTTCCACGCAGGTGACGGAGCAGGCCGGAAGCGTCATAGGGGCCACCCAAGAGGTAGGAGTAGACGTTTGTGCGAAAATCCACTCGGCCCTAGAGGCCCTGCAAGCGAGCGGAGGCACGGTCGATGCACGAGACTTCACGACGAACCAGAGCTGCTCCTCGGACCCTTTCGCCGGCATCACAAAACCGTTTACGCTGATCCTGCCGTATACCTCCATCAAAACGTCCCACCCGTGGCGTCTTTCCGGAGCACAAGAGTTGGTAAAGAGCTCTGTGAGCGGTAACCCGGCACAAATCGTCGCGAGTGAGTCATATCCCAAGGCAGCGATCACGACCCTGACAGCAACTGGTAAGGTGGTGACCGTGACGACATCAAGGAGGCACGGATTTTCACCGGGGGAAGCGGTCTCGATAACGGGAACCACTAATCCGTCTTTGGAGGGCGTCTTTTGGGTGAAAACTGCAACGCCTACGGCATTTACTTATCTTCTATCGGTACCCGATACCGTTGGGACCGGCGGTGCAGCTTCTCCCCCGCTCGTAACGATCGGCACGGACGATTCGAACTACGGACAGCCGGGGACCAGGCTGGAAGGTTTGTATTTGGACGGTAGCAAGGAGGGAATAGCCGTACTTTTCGCAAATATTAATGGACAAGAACTGAGCGGAATCAGAGACAGCGTGCTTGTAAACTTTTCGAACTACGGCATTTATATTGCGGGCCCAAACGCAAATTCAGGGACAGGCAATACTTCGTACGAGCACCTGGTACTGGCGTTTGGTCCAGGACCAGCGCCCGATGCGGTTGGCATTTGTGTGAGCAGCGGCGGGGGGGCAAGATATCTGTTCAATGACGTAACCCTTGTTGCCAATGGCACGGGCCGCGGACGCTATGCCTTTCAGACACTGGGGTCGACGACATTCGATATCCGCGGAATGCATGTAGAAAACTATCGGACGATGGTGGAAGCGAGCGCGGGCTCCTACGGAATTATACAGACCCTCCTGGGCGGTGCCGGCGTCGAGTACGGAGTGGATATCAACACGGCGGGGGCAATCGCTGCGACCTTTGTATCAGGAACGCTCAAAGCCGCACTGGTCAATCACTATACTGGGACAACTCTGAACGATATCGTTTTCGACTATTTGTATTCCGGATCTTCGCCGAAGCAGGAGGTCTACTTTACGGCACCCAATGAGAGGGGGCTCGTGTCGACCGGATTGACCTTGACGGGAGCCGTACCGACGACGAGTGGTTCGGAAGTTGGTTTGGGCAACACAACTGCTTTTGGAAACGGAAACGTCGGAGTGCCAGTCACTACCACATCCAAGAGTTCGGGTGGCGGCCCGGAGGAGCCTCAAACGATCGTCAGATATTTGGAGGTAAACATAGGGGGAACGAATTACTGGTTACCACTCCTGCGCTAGAGAAATTGAGTTTCCCCAGGCTAACTAGCGCCCGGCCGGCTGACTGGGTTCTTATCTTCCTTAAGATAGGCGGTACGAGCGGCAAAGGGCGGAATGCAGGTACGTCGATCGATTTAACCTGAAAAACGAAGTTGAAGTGGATTTCATGGAGACTCATTGATCGATTTTGGGCTCAAGTCGAGAGTCCAGGATGCAACTTCGGCGAAGTTGGGACAGCGTAGGATAAGACGTTTTCCAGCAGCGGGATGCGTGGTTTGAGGCCGCCCCAGGAAGCCGAGAGATGCAGAACCAAGCGGTGGCCGGCGCGGCCGAGCAGAGCACCGCAAAGAAAAACTTGCGCGCGCAGCGTGGCCGGTTGGCGATAGGTTTTGCAGCCGCTGGCGCGCTGGAATTCTCCGAGCAGATTGAACAATAGCAGGATGCTGCGGAAGGCTGCTTCGGTGGCGAAGAACTCCTGCATACAAAAATCATCGGCGCCTAAATCGTGTTTCAGTTCAGCGATGCGATTTTCCATGTCCGCGCGGTGGTTGTAGTCTCGCCAGAGTTCTTCCGGCGGGAGCGCGAGATTGGTGACGAAGACGCGGAAGGTGTAGCCGGGAACATCGAGCAGTTTTCTTCCCAGCGAGGGGCGCTCGGCGCGCAGCCGCTCGCGGATCACCACGAAGCGGCGGGGGCGGTCCCAGCCCAGGAGTTGCAGAAAAAACTCGCCTGCGGCGTAATGCTCGTCCAAGGCGCGCCACGCGGTGACGCGGGCGGCCTCGCGCTTCAGCCAGAGCGTCAGCCGTGCCACGATGATGTAGGACAACCCACGCTGCTCGAGAAAACCCAATAATTGCTGGTCAAAAAAGCCGGCGTCGGCGCGCACCACCCGAAGGGCATGTTTTCCCGGCAACAGCGCCAGCGCCTCCTTGAGAAATTCCACTACGCCACGGGCCGTGCCACAGTTCCCGCTCCTCAGCCAGCCGTGCAACAGAAAATGCGCCTCGGCTAGCACCGCCACTAGCGGATGATGCGAGGGCCGACCATGCTTGCGTGGATTCGGTCCGCGCAACGCACCCTGCTGCCGCCCGTAGCGCTCGAACACCGTCGAATCCAAATCCAGACTATAGCCCGCCGAACATCCCGGAAGCCGCTCCAGCTGCCAACTCCACAAGCCGGAGAAAAAACGCTGACACTGTCCCTGACCGAAGCGTTTGAACAGGTTGCGAATGGTGTCATCGCCAGGAAAGCGCGAGATCCCCAGCACCGCGTGCAAGGCCACGTCGGCACGCAGCAAACTTGTGTGTGCGAAGCGCCGCGCTCCGGCCACCACCGAGAGTAAGAAAGCCGTGAAGGTCTCCGTCGGATCGATGGCGTTGGGGGAAGTAAGACGAAACGGCAGATACTTGCTCACGGCTTCGCGATAGCCAACGTGCCGCAGAAACTCCAAGAACACCACCAGCCCACCGAACGGGGTGACGGCTCGTTGGGTCTCGCGCAATTCCACTTTTTTTTCGCCCCAAAGAGCGGTAATTTGCCAGTGCACTGTTTTGTCCTCCTCGGTGTTTCTTTCATCCAACTGAAACTTAACCGAGTTAGGGCAAAACAGTGCAATTCAATTTAGGAATTCAGGTTTAATCGAACTTCCGTAAGCCAAGCTGCTCGAGCGCGACCCAGAACAGAAATTCCGATCCGTAAACGAGATAACGACGCCAAAGACGGCGTGGTTCTTGCAGAAGACGAAACAGCCATTCCAAGCCGTGTTCGCGCATCCAGCGGGGCGCTTGTTCCTTAACCCCGGCATGGAAATCAAAAGCCGCGCCCACGCCGATAACTACAGGAACACAGAGACGACTTCGATGCTCGTACATCCAATGCTCTTGCTTTGGCGTGCTCAGGCCGATCCACAAGACATCCGGTGAACTCGCATTGATCCGGGCGATCATTTCTTTGTCCTCTGAATCCGTGAGGGGACGAAAAGGCGGGGAATATGTTCCCACGACGTTCAGATCAGGATAGGCGCCGCGGGCAGCCGCGGCCAGCTTCTCCGGCACTCCGGCTGAGCCACCGTAGAAAAAATGTCGATATCCCATGCGAGAAGCCGTCTCGAAGAAACAAAACATCAGGTCCGGACCGTATACGCGGCGCCGAAGATTGTAGCCACGCAGCCGACCCAACCAAACGAGCGGCATTCCGTCCGGCACGACTAGATCCGCCGAGTTCAAAATAGCCTTGAATGAGGGATCGTGACGCGCTTCCATTACACCATGCATGCCCGTCACAGCAACGAAGTGGCATTTGCGGTCCGAACCGATCCATTGCTGGATTCGTTCGATTACGCTGGGAATCTGCACCGCGTCTACGCGAACGCCCAGCACTCTAAAGTTTGGGTTGGTCCTTAGAATAGGACTCATTCGCGACTCGATTGGGTCTGACTCAACGCAACACAAAGGCTATTGCCTCTCGGAAGCCCGCAACCATACGCTCATTACTCCAATCGGCTATAGTTTTGCGAGCGTTATGACTCATTCGATCTCGAAGCTCCGGGTCAGTCAATATCCTGGAAAGTGATTCCGCTAGCGTATCGCTGTTGCGTTCGGCCAAAACAAACCCGTTAACGCCATCTTGAATCAACCCCCCCGCAGCGGCCCCCACCGCCTCCGTAGAGATTACTGGTAAACCCTGATTCATGGCCTCGTTTACAACCAAACCCCACGGTTCCTTCGTGCGTGAAGTAGAAATTGACGGAAGCACAAGGACATACGACAGCGCGTAATAACTTGTCATCTCTTCCGGAGATACATACCCCAAAAAGCGAACGTTTGACTCTACACCCCGATCCCGTGCTAATCGCTGCAGATGCTCTTTTTCTCGTCCATCCCCTACGAGGAGAAGAATCGACCCAGATAAGTGCAGTTTTTCGAATGCGTCTATTAGATACGTAACTCCCTTCTCCTCCTCTAAACGACCTACGTAAAGAATGACGCGATCCGTCCTTTCCAAATGCAAACGCTCTCTCAGACGACAGAGCTCTCTGTCCGCAATCGGGCTGGAATACAGTTGGTTATCAACTGCGTGCCGCGCAACAAAGACTTTGCTTGGTTCGACACCCTGTCCGATAAGATACCGTTTCACATGTTCGCCGTAAACGACAATGGCGTCCGAGTGCCGATAGATGAATCGAGTGGCCGGGAAGATAAGCCTGTGGAAGGGCGTCTGCAAAGTTTGCCATACGCCCGTCCATAAAACGAAGGGTTTGCGCCGGAGCCTCGCAACGATGTAAGCTGCCGATAGTATCACCTTTCCGTTAATACACTTTATGATTACATCGCAATCTTGGGTCCAAAGCTTCTTCAACAAGGCCGGTAACACAGCCAACTGTCCTCTCTTAGCGCCGTAAAGATACTCACCTTCGAAATTGCCTAGCCGCACCCTGTGTTTCTTCGTCCAGTACCACTCAGATCCTTTCGAAAAAAAGTAGTATTTGACGGCGTAATGCTTTGCCAACGTTTCGAAAGTCTTCACGCGGTAGTGCGGGCAGATGTTCGTTATGAACGCGATGCTCGAGGGTGGGACGGAGGGGTTCGGGCAGTCTGAGTCATATCTCATTGCTTTCGGGCAACTACACTGTAGCCGATGGTGCTGAGGTCGCTTGGCCACAAATGGTCGAGTAGGCTGCTCAAAGCCTGGATGCCAGCACAAGTAACAATGACGAATGGGCCAGCGATTGGACGGGGAACAAGATTCCCATCATTCTTGGAGGTGGATCCCAGCGAGGCATACAGAAAACTGGAAAAACGATAACCGATTTCGAGCCATGGCCCTCCCCTCGGAACCAAGCTAACCAACTCCCATCCCGTAGCCGGCAGCAAGTGCATCAACCAGTAAGAAGTAAATCGACAATAATCGTGGGGCCTTTCGTGCAGCTGTTCGCTCAAGGGAACGGTTAACAGCAGACAAGCACCTGGCTTGGCCACACGAGCCATTTCCGTCAGACCATCCACCGGGCTTGGAGTGTGCTCCAAAATTTCCGTACACAGGAGACTATCGAATGTGTCCTCTGGGAACGGCAGAGCCATTACCGACGCCAGGACATCCACCTTTTGAATCCCATGCATTGTCGAAGGTACATCCACACCTATGTATTGTCTCACGTTGGGAAGGAGGCCGATGTAAGGTTTCTTTCCGCATCCTATGTCCAACAAACGACCTGTGAGTCTTATTCCCTCCCGCCGGACGAACCGTTCAATCTCGCGTTGGGCCAAGTGCCGCGGATGCAGATAGGTCCTCTGAAGTTTCCGTTTGATCGCTGTCCACATTCGTGCGTGAAACACCTCATCGCTCTGATGGTCGGGCTGCTAATTCGGCACTACTTCGAGCGGTTCAGCTCCTTGCTTAGCGGTAAGCTCATGTTGCGCAATGGCGCGCCGGTAAGCTTCCATCAGCAGAGTGTGGTTGCGATCTGCGGTATATTTCTGCTCGTATTCGGTCCTAGCGAGCCGTCCCATCGCCTGCATTTCCTCTGGATGACTAAGGGCCCATTCGACAGTAGCTGCCAAATGCGAAGCATTCCCCGGACTGAAGTGCAAACCGGTTTTCCCGCTTTCCACCAGTTCTGCCATGGCCCCAAGCTTTGAAGCTATTACCGGAACGCCTGCGGCGAAGGCCTCGACAATGACCATAGGAAAGCACTCGTACCATTCGCTAGGAATCACCAGAGCCCGTGCGCCTTTAATCGCTTCGAGAACATCGGTTCGTGGCTTCCAGCCTTCAAGGGAAACGTGCTCCAAATTTCCTGCTGCTTTCAACGATTCCAACTCGGTACGAAGAGGGCCGTCGCCGACGATGCGAAGGGGGGTTTTCGTTTGCAAGTTGCCCCACGCGCGCAGTAAAGTTCGCAAGCCCTTCTCGGAGGAGAGTCGGCCAACGAATACAAACGGCTCGCCGCATCCTTTTCGCACGCCTGGATCCGTGTACAAGAAATTTGGTTTGACCAAGAGTTTTTCAGCTGGAAGTCCCAGTTCGATGAATTGTCGACGCGAGAATTGAGTCAACGTCAGATAGCAGTCCACCTGGCTCGTCCATGTGCGGCGCCAGCGGTGAAAGGCAAGCATTAGCGCCACCGTCGCTGAGGCAGCACGCGACGCACGGTAGCATGCATGCACGACGCCACGGCTGAGACCCCGATCAACACATTCCTTACAGATTCGTCCATCCCGATAGAACGTAGACGCGGGACAAGCGAGCCTGTAATTGTGCAAAGTCTGTACTACGGGAACCCCCTCCTCTCTGCAGGCATAATAGGCCGAAGGAGAGATCAGGGGGAAGGTATTATGGAAATGTGCGACATCGGGTCTTTCTCGGTCAATGATCCCGACGAGGGCTCTGAAGGTTTCCGAATTCCAAATCGTTCTGCCAAAGAGAGATAGTTTCCGTAGGGCCGAATAGCTCTGAATTTCCTCATTGTCACGGCGGTATTCGGCAACACGATGCCCCTTCGAGATGAGCAGCTCCCGTTCAGCCTCGAAAACACTATCCTCTCCTGCTCTCTGCTGGTAGGCATCGTGAACAAGCAACAACTTCATAGGGACTTTACCGTAAACGTGCCTTCACTGAAAGGACACACAGAGAGAGAGCACTACAGGCACATAGTCGGAATGACGCACGCGCGGCTCTTTGATTCAGAAAACGTAAAACCGCAAGAGAAAGGTCCGTAGCTAGGTACTTTCGCGCATAGTCCAACAAGCGCGGTTGCGGGCTCAAACCACCTGCACCGCATCCGACCTCGATTACGCTTTCCACTGCTATGTCGCCAGACACGTGGATAACGCTAGCCTTTTGCCGTGCCGCAGTTGACGCCAGCAAAGAAATGTGGGGTCTGACAGTGTTTCCCGATAATCCCATTCAGGATCTAGCCCCATGGTGTACCTTCGCGCAGTCCTAAACTCGCCGACAGAGATAGACGAGTTCTCCACCGAGCAACGAACACCAACATTCGCGCAATCGTCGCGCTCCACCCGTAACCTTACGATCGAGAACCTTAAAGCCTTCCTTTGTAAGGAATGTATTCAGCGCGTGAGTCGTGAAGTAGTGAAGATGGCCACCATCCCAACCGGGATCCAGCGAAGTAACCGGGATGCGCCCGAGCAGGATGCGGATGCGGTTCGTGAATGAGCCCGCATTCGGAACCGCAACCACAAATTCCCCGCCAGGCTTCAGCACTCGCCATACCTCGCGTACCATGGAATAGGGATCAAAAACATGCTCGAGAACTCCCAACATGGTTACCGCATCAACGCTCATATCCGGAAACGGCAAACCGTCAGAGTTCAGATCAACGATGTGTGCATCGAACCCCTTCGATCGGGCCATAATCACGCCTTCGGGCACGATGTCCACACCGCACAGGACGCGGTATTTACCGGTTTCCTGAACCTGTTGCAGAAAATGGCCGTTCCAGCAGCCGACATCAAGAAGTCTCTCGCCACCGCGCAACAACGGCAGCGCCACTTCATGACGCGGATGCGCTGTCGGATCAACAATCAGATCCAACAAATAGCGATGAAACCAGTCGCGATGAGCCACCGGGGCAGCGCGAACCTGGGACTTGACGTCCCAAATGTACTTATAGAATGTCGCAGGATCCATGATCTCCCCCCGCTCTCATGCTAGCGGTCTCGCAACTGGCGTGCTTCCTGCCATATTCTCGACGGACATCAAGGCCGGATCAACCCATCCGTGTTGACCACGCAGCCACATCTGCAGCACCAGAAGAAGCCATAGTTTCCACCAACACTCGAAACTGCCGCCCCGTTTTTGTTGGTTGATTACTCGAGTCGTACACCCTGAGTCGAAAAATCCCTGTCGCTTTATCTCTTGAGGATCAAGAAATTCGCGACTTAGAAAGTGTAGATCCTCTCGCAACCACACCGCCATAGGCAATGCGTCAAATCCGTGTTTGGGCCTTTTAGACATGCCCGAGGGTGCGATTCCAGAAAGATACTTACGAAGGATGTACTTGGACTCCGAGCCCCTCAGCTTTAGATCGAGAGGCAGCTCAGCGGCGAACTGAGCGATACGCGGATTGAGAAACGGAGTTCGCACCTCCACGGAACTCGCCATAGAAGCCCGGTCCATCCGAGCCAGGTTATTGTCGGGAAGATAGGTAGAAAGCAGAACGGCATAAGCGCGATCAAGCGGAGTTCGGTGACTAGGATCCTCGAACACTGATACGAACCCCTCGTTCTTCAATGCCTCGTTGGTACCTCTCAGGCTGCACAACTCATCCGCCGACCAAGCCCCATGCCCGCTCAAGTAGTAGGCAGCTTGAGTGGCAGAATCTTGTCTCAATAGGCGGGCGGCCTTTTCTAGACGGCCATTTCGAGCGTTGCGCCCCACCATCGCAACCGTTCCAGCGATTGCGCGCCGCAGCAAGTCGGGTAGTTGATACACAGCTTCGAGGATTCTAATCTGACGGTAAAACGGATAACCAAGAAAGAGTTCGTCTCCACCATCCCCGGAAAGCATTACCGTTATGCCTTGGTCCTTCGCATACTTGCTAATCAAATATACCCCGATCAATGCTGGATCACCGATAGGCTCATCGTACAAGATCGGGAGTTTCTCTAATACGTTAAGAATGTCATTGAGCGCGACGTTCAGGGCAAAGTGATCGACACCTAGCATTCGGGCAAATTCTTCGGCCACGGGGTTCTCGTTGTGAGTTTCGGAACCAGCGAAGCCAACGGAAAATGTTCGAACCGAATCGGGACTCAATCGTGACATTTCGGCAACAACCAAAGACGAGTCAATCCCACCGCTAAGAAAAGCGCCCACCGGGACGTCACTAACCAGCCGACTCCTAACACTTTCGGCAAATAGCGAGTGAAACTCTTCGATATATTCCCGCTCTGATCTTTTGTGAATAGGCTCGGTGTGGGTTGGCGGAGTCCAATACCTCTGTATCCACGAACGCTTCGCGGTTTGATCAAAGACGAGATAATGACCAGGAAGAAGCTTGCTGGTGCGAAGATACGGTGTACGGGGCGCCAAAATGTACCCGAGCGTTAAAAACTGGTTGAGGCCATCCCAATCGAGATCCCGCACGAAAAAGGGATAGTGGACAAGCGACCGCAGCTCGGAGGCGAACGCCATCGATTCAGCGTGCTCAAAGTAGTAAAGCGGTTTTTCTCCGAATCGATCTCGCGCCAACACCAGCTTCTTTTCAGCCAGATCCCAGATCGCTATTGCGTACATGCCGTCGAGATATTCAAAGCAACGTGTTCCTACTTCTTCGTAGAGATGAACGATGATCTCGGTATCCGTGTCACTCGAGAACCGATGACCCTTTGCGATTAGATCTCGTCGCAGAGACTTGAAGTTGTATATTTCGCCATTTTGGACGACAGCGACTGTCTGGGTTTCGTTAAACAAAGGCATGCGTCCCTTTGCGGAGAGGTCGATGATACTTAACCGACGGCTCCCTAGTCCAACGTCGGGATGCCAAAAGTACCCCTCGTCGTCGGGGCCACGATGAACAAGGGCCCGCGTCATTGTGACCAGGGAACCATACGAGACTTCGTTCGGAGATTTATCACCAATCACAAAACCCGCTACACCGCACATCTATGCCTCCCTCGAAACCATGCCTTTAGAGTCAAACATTCCCGGCCACACCATTGACAGGGACCCTGTGACGCAACATCGAAGCGACCGAACCAAGAGCGAACAGGTACCACACGCCCGCCGGAAAGCGCATCGGTTCTGCGGTAATGCTCAACAGCAATATACCTGCAAGAACAACGATAAAAATATTTCCCACCTCTCGCGAGAAACGATTTGGCGATTTCTGGAGTGCGCGACTATCGCGAAAACATTTCCAAAGGATGACGAAATACAAACTCAGTCCTACCAGTCCGTAGGCATGAAGAAGTCGAATAAAGTCGTCGTGCGGTTCATTCGAGGAGTATTCGCCAATCCCCTGAATGTACCCTTCAGCGACTGATCCTCCACGCCCAATAAACCAACGAACGGGTCCACCTTCCAAGTAAGAATACATAAACAAGATGTAGTTGGCACCCCGCCCCCGAAGGGCGGTTGGAGACAGTAAGCTTTGGTCCTCGTGGGCGAAGTTCGCTGGCTCGTAGATCGTCTCGACCCACCCGCTAAAGGCCAAGAGCGAAACGAGAAGGAGAACTCCGCTGGCGGCGATCAGCTTATACTTCTTCTTAAACAGGAACCAGAGGCCGATTTCAACGCAGACTGCAAACCACCCCATGCGGAGAATGGTGAACACCAGGGCCATGATCGAGAGCAGTAGGAAGGTCACTAGGAACGCTTTGTTTCCTCCATTTTCGTCAGGATCCTCCATACGGTACAGTGCCAGTGGAATCGCATACACTAAAAAAAAAACAAGATCGAGGGGATGTTGGTAACTTCCACTGGCTCTGCCCACAAGTCCCCTATCGGTCCAGTCCCAATATTCATACGGCACCATGCCGATTGCCTGAAATAGCGCAAGAATCACTGGCACTGTCGAAGCCCACAGAAAACACCGCACAAATCGATCGAACCTTCGCTTGTCACACAGAACCAGACCCGCCGTAAAGAAGAAAGACATTCCCGCGTATAGTCGAAGCAATTCGTTTAATCCCCAAGATGTAGGCGTCACGATGACTGACACGGTTGCCGTGCCAAGCAGCAACATGACCAGCCCAGAGTGGCGCGGCCTCCGCCGCGAAAAAAGCACAACAATACCATTTAGCACGACTACGAACACGGCAAGAATCGCCTGAACATTCACGCTCTGGTGAACGATCTGGATGAACTCCCATCGCCAGGTAAGATCAATCAAAGGCTTGTAGGAGAGAAAGAAGGGAACCCACTTACCAACGGCCATCGCAAATTCATAGAGGAGGGCCGCCGCACCACCGATAGCGATTACGGCCAAACCGGTAGACATTTCCGCAGCGCTAGCACCGCGGGCCAGAATACTCCTGACACCGATGGCCTGGGTTTTACTTGAACTCGAACTCATGCTGGCCTCTCGATGCGGCTGGGTAGTTCCCGACATGGCTGAATCAGCGTCGTATTGCTTTTTCCTCAGTAGCAAGGGCTGTCGTAGCCTTCAGAGCCTTCTCGTGAACTAGGCTTTGAACAAATTGTCGCAAGACTCCTTCTGCCTGGCCATCTGCCTGACCCATTCCAATTGCCTTATAGGGGAGTGCGTCTGGCCTGAGTTTTGAGCGGAAAACGCGCCACGCATCGATCAGGACCGGGCGCGCCGAGCACTCGTACAATTGGCGGATGATGGTGACAAGCTCCGGCAAATCGGATGCTACTACGACGGCCGCAGAACCGATCAAGCATTCCGGTACGCTTCCGCCATAGGCGACGAGCGATCCCAGAACCTTGCTGGCCGCTTCCATGGCGACCGGATCGAACACGACTACGGAGTAACCACTTTGAGCCAATCCTCTGGCAATCTCAATTCCCTGGGATTCCTCAACCACGTTCGTGTTCGCCTTGAAGGCCAAGCCGAATACAGCCACTTTCGAGCACCGGTCCGGTATGAGCCTCCGGACTAAGTTGAGAACTCGCTGGGGCTGATTGCGATTTGACTTGTCAACCGTTCTCGGAAGTTCCGCGGAGACACCGATCCGATCCAGAAAGTGGGCCAGCGCGTGGTTATCGCGCGGAAAGCACGGACCGCCATAGCCCAATCCACCCTTCAAATATTTCGCGCCAATGCGGCTATCTAGACCCAAGGCGGATGTAACGGCGTCCACATCGCCGCCCGGAAGACGCTCGCACACTTCTGCCAGAAGATTGGCGAATGTGATCTTTGTAGTGACATAGGAATTCAAGGCAATTTTTGTCAGTTCAGCATTCACAGGAGACATGCGAGCGGCCGGCGCCTCAATCCCCATCGAGTCACGGTAGAAGGCAGCCAATTCGTTACCCGCCGCTTCTTCACATTCACCAATCAGTAAGAAGTCCGGATTGAGAAAATCACGAATCACGCTTCCGAGCGCAATGAATTCTGGACTGTAGCAAAGCCCGAAGTCTCTTCCGCATTGCTTGCCCGAAGCCTCTTCCAGCAAAGGCCGAACCACGTAGTCTGTCGATCCAGGAAGAACAGTACTTGTTAAAACGACGAGGTGATAGCTGGACTTATGGCGCAGTGCTTGTCCGATTTGCTCCATCGCTTCACAAACGAACCGGAGGGAGAAGCCGCCGTCCGGATTGCTAGGAGTAGGTACCACCACAAATGTAATGTCGGTCTGCTGGATCGTCTGCAGATGATCTCGAGTACCGCGGAGTCGACCGTCGCTACCGGCCATCAGCTCAGCGAGCCCGGGCTCAAAAACGGGCGGGCGTTTTTGCTGGAGCGCCTCAACGGTCTGCGTTTCCACATCGACACCGATCGTTTCATGGCCTCGTGCCGCAATCGCGGCTGCCATACAAGCACCTAGCTTTCCAATACCGACAACGGAAACTCTTTTTTTCATCATTGCTCCAGAAAATTAGTCGCCCGTTTGTGCCTGTCAATCACTGCTACGAATAGCTCACTCCTTCTGAGGAACTTCCTTCTCATTCGATCGATGCACGCTACCCCCCAACACAGACTTAGCCAGTCTCACGACGGGCCGCGCAAGTCGGTTCGTTGTGATGGGTAGAAGGAGGCATCTCCTGAAATCGTAGGGCAAGAGACGTGACTCGATCCCGCGTGCGGTAAATTTATGGGTTGCGTCACTGAGCGTATATGCGTGATGCAAACCTCCTGCGAGCGTCAGATTCCTCTGTGCCTCGAATCCCTTCCACACCCCGTCCTTTCCTCCTGCGAAGTGCCCATAACCGTGCCTTTGGTGGACGACTGTGACACGCTGGGTTCCGTCGATCACCGGTACCTTCCGGGAGCGCGCTCGGTAAATGAACCATTGGTCCCACAATGTACGACCAAGTGCAAAAGGCGGGATGGAGCCCCACAATCCGCGCGGAAACACAAAATAATCAAGTCCGTTGATAGCTTCAAGAGCGCCTTCCCCTTGTAATCGGGTGCGTAGCTGCCCTTCCCATCGCGGAGAAAAATCCAGAGTTGTCAGCACGTCCAAATTCGTGCGCTGGCCGACTAAGAGGAATCGCGAGAATTGTCTGGCCATTTCTGCGACTGCGGGAAGGAAGTCCTCTAGGAGAATAATGTCTGCATTTACATAACATAGAATGTCGTGCTTCGCTCGCTCTTCAGCCTCACCAAAGATGCTCCGCACGGAAGGGGTCCCGTATTCGTTTCTTTCGACACTAGGTAGATGACGTGCCCCGACCTCGGCGGCTATTTCTCGAGTCCCTCGGTCATCTCCCAGTAGAACGATTTCGCATGCCGGCGTGAGATGCGTCCAACTGCGGATGGCATTCTGTTGAATCGTTGCAAACTCTCCGCAAAAAGCTTTCGGAACGGAAAAGAGCGTCAGCATTGGTTTCCATTTCTTTCCGAAGATGTTGCCGGCAGGTGCGCAGAAATGCATAAATGCCACCCGAAGCATCGTTCGAGCCAATGAAAGAGCGTTACGGGCAAATACCGCAAATACCAAACTTTGACATAACGGTACTGAACGTAGTCGGGAACGCGATAGGGGAAGATATGTTCGATCGCCATATCATCCACCACGAAGCTCTGTAGCAGTTGGCGCGCTTCGCGCTTGCTGTAGGAATACGTGACCGGCGAATCGATCTGCGCCTCCGAATGTCGAGCCAACAGTTTGGAAAATTTCCAAAACTGCCCATGGGCTTCGCGTAGAAGAATTTCAAAGGCCTTCCAGGACCTACGGTGGTAGAGCATTATTTTGAGGATGGTGCCCGGACGAGCATACTTGCGCACCTGTGCAATCACGCGTTCCGGGTGAGGCGTGTGATGGATCACTCCGAAAGAGTAAACTAAATCGTAAGGCTCAATTGCAAGAAATTCGGAAAGTTCTTCGGCATTGCCGCAGTGGAAACTGATATTGGATAGACCGTACGCCGTCGCGCGTCGACGCGCTATTTCCAGCGATTCCTCCGACAGATCTACGGCCGTTACACTCGCTCCCGCTCGCGCAAAGTTCATCGTATCCGTACCGATGCCACAGCCGATTTCAAGAACCCGCTTCCCATGCCAGCGTTCGAACTGCGCGAAGGCGGGGATATGTGGCTCGACAAAGTATTTTCGTAACTCGACCTCGTCGAAGTATTCGCGCGATCCGACAGTCCTAGGCGAATGTCGCACATTGCATGGGCGCCTGTTCCAAAAGTCGCGAACCGACTCGATCGATGTTTCTCCAAAACTTATCTGAGAACTGGGCGCGCTTGAGGCAGCCGCGAGCGTTCTCTCCAAGTAGGATTTATCGTGACGCATATGTAGTCTGCCTTCTCGCGCTTAGTTTGTTCTGTTTCTGCTTCTAACAATCCGAGCAGTCGACCAACCCTCGTGGACGCACAGAGCTTGTTCTGCATTATTGCAACGATTCAATCGCGGTCCTTCTGCTGCAAGAGTCCTTCGAACCGTGAATCTCCGGGCTTGAGCGCAACAACCATCTCATCGCATAGGTGATCACATGGTTGCAGAATGAGTCTTCCCATGTCTGAATCAATCACGAAAAACTGGTAGCCGAATTGGTTGAGAAACAACATGATTTCGCCCGGGTGATAATTGAATCCGGCAGTGCACCAGCTATAGCCCTCGTAAAGGATCAGCGGAGCATCGGGACGTTCCAAAAGTTTTCGCGCGCCCATGAACACCAGAAGTTCGGCGCCTTCAGCGTCTACTTTCAAAGCGTCGACTCGCCCGATGTCGTTTACCTCCATGAAATGGTCTATCGTAGTCGTCGAAACTGTTTGGCTCGCGACGATTCGGCAGTCTGAATGGGTTGGCCTTCCCAAGGTATTCAACCCATCCCGGAACGCTGCATTCAGCTGCAAGATTCCTTCACCAACCTGATCTGTAAGTGCCGCTTGAATTAAATGCACATTTGTCAATTCGTTTATTCTCAAGTTGTGCTGAAAAATAGCGCAGGTTTCGGCGCAAGGCTCGAAGGAATAAACCTGCCCCCCGGAGTTACCGAGCTTCTTACCGATCGCCAGCGTGAATAGACCCACATTTGCACCGACATCGAAAAAAGTCATCCCCAAATCGACTGCTCGAAGCATCAACTCCAATTCTCGGCGCTCAACCTGGAATTCCGTCCACACATTGAATGCGATGGAGCCTTTTGGATAAAGCAAAAGGTTAAACCCTTCAATCGAGAACGATAACGGGTCCATCTGACGCAGCAAATTGCGCATACGGAACATGAGAGACAAGCAAAATCGGTAATGAAGAAAAAGCCGTCGGGTGAGCCGATGATATACTCCCTTTGCCGAAACCCCGACAGTCGACTCGCGCTCTGAAGTTGTGGAGATTGGCATGCTGCACCCTATCCAACTTGCGCTATGCTTATTAGGTTCTGTTTTGAACGCTTCAGATGGTCCCAATTTGCTGTTTCTCCTTCATACACCGGACGTAAAAACCGCTACAGAGAAGGCCGGGGCTTAGCGACACAATCAGCCGCCTAAGTGAGCGCGGGAAAATGATATTCAGGACCGTCCAGAGCGGCCGAATGACGAAGACACCCATCTTCGAGCGTCTGGAAAGCGATATGCCATGGTGACGCTTCCATAGCTGCGGCTCCAGCCACATATCAGGATTATAGTAGTGAGCCAAGCTGCCAAAATCCCAGTAGAATCTCTGGGGCACCAGACCGACACAGGACAAAAACTGACGAAAGCCCAAATAGGTGAAGAAACGAATGTGCATGTAATTCCATTCCTGATACAGGTCGCCGTGCTTGCTAAAAAGCCCCTGCCACATGATTCCTTTTCCAAAGAGCATCCGAGCTCGAAATGGCCAATAGAAATGATTCGGAATGCTGATGACGATACAACCGTCGTCGCGGAGGACCCGCTTGGCCTCACTTAAAACCTGAATAGGCTCCATCAAGTGCTCCAGAATATCCTTACACACAATGAGATCAAAGCTCCGGTCCGGAAATGGAAGGCAGGACGTAGCATTCATGTCTCCTTGCACGCCTCGCACACCGTGCTTCGTTCCAGCTACCAATCCACTCCACGCGTAGTCCATGTTCACTACTAAATTCCTATCAGTTAGAAACCAAAGGTCGTTTGACTCTCCACCACCAAGGTTCAGGATTCTCTTACCGCGGAGTTCCTGGCCGTCCGTAATCTTCCGATCCGGCATTCCGTATGGGTTCTGGCTGAACCCATAGGCCGCGTCGAACGACTCCTTTTGACGTGTGACAACAGTCACCATGTTCGTTATGACTCCCAATGCTGCTCAGCAGCTCCCGTCCGTGGTTCCCAACCCTCGCGCGCTGTTGCCATCGCCAGAAGCATTCTTAAAGTTAGTTTAAGGTCCGCACGTTGGAGTCCTTTCTTCGATTCCTACGGCGTTGCAGGAAGTATCGCACTATGCTTCTCAGAGGCGAGCGGAACGAATAAGCACGATCGAGTTTGTAGGATGGCTCATGGACTGCTCGCAGTGTCGGAACTTCGATTGGGTTTCGCGTAGCAACAAGCAGAGTCCGCATACGGCGTCTCAACGGTGTCCCGCGAAAATCAGGATCGTCAACGGACCGCGTCGGTCTGTAGACACGTTGCATTCCCGCCCGGTAGAGCAACTTCACCAATCCAGATTCTGTCGGATGAAACGCAAAGTGTCGCAGCCCTTGATCCGCGCCCGGAAATTCATCCAACATCTGCGCCTGGGGCAATTTCCCCGGGGCGATCATGGATTCTACGACGAGAAGGTGGCCGGTCATCTGAGCGAGATGACGGACTGCTTGCGCGGGATTCTCAAGATGATAGATGAGCCCGAAGGCAAGTACCAGGTCAAAATCCCCCAGTGATAGCGTCGACGCATCCTCGACGTCACCGACCACAAACTGGGGCTCTCGATGGCGCCTTCGGGCTTCGTCCACATTCGAATTCCTTACATCCAAGGCCGTGACCCGCAGTTTGTGACGGATTGCGAGGTGGCCGGCGAGGTAACCGACTCCCGCACCCGCGTCCAGCGCCGTCGATATTTGAGGCCCAGGCCAGCTCGTCAACAATCGATCCAGAAATGCAATTCTCGCTTGGACCAGGCTTCGGGCGGCCGGGTTGTCAAAAGGCAGAGATTTTGTCTCTACGGCATGCTCAGTGACTGAGGACCTGACTTCGCCGCTCGCAGCTTCCTCAGCGCTTCGTGTTGCGGTTCGACTCATGTGACTTTGCCCCCTCCAGGGAATGCAGCTAATCGGTATTTCCGGTCCGAAGACCTCTTCGCATCATGCGAAAGTCGTGCAGAACCAAAACCACGGCACCCAAGACGATTGCGACACAGAGCAACAGCTGCGGAATGAGATAACCCAAGCTGCTGGAGCTAGCGAGGCTCCAGGCGCCTCGACGGAGAACGAGCACCCACGGCAAGAGCGGCAGAACGATCAGCCTCCAGTTAAGAGCGAGCGCGTAACTCTTCTGCCCCCAAATAATCATGAGAACAGGAACGACAGCAGACGCAAGTAGCCAAGCCCAACCCACGCCCAAAATTCCGTACTTCGGTACTAACAAGTACAGTAAAGCTAAATTGAGGCCTAGGGAGATTGAGTACAACATGGATAGCAGACCCGTCCGGCCCGCCAGATAAATTCCCGTTGAGGCAGGCTGCTCTATAACGTTGGTAGCCCTCACTAACAATATCAGCGGGAGAACGACGGACGCCGAAAAATAAGCCGGTGACGTAAAAAGCCGGAAAAGAGCTGGCCCGAGAACGGTCAGTATCAGGGCTATACCGATGGACAGCACATACACGTAAGAGAATACCTTTGAATAGACCATTCTTGCGTTGGGCAACTTTACGATCTGGAAAAGCATTCCACCCCAGGCCACTCCAAAGGGGTTATTCACAAGCACTTGAAATATTGCGCCCAGCTTAATGGCAGCCCCTAGAAGTCCGACCTGTTCGAGCGATCCGTGGCGACTGAGAAAGTACCTTCCGGAAGCATCCTGTAACGTAACCGCAACGACGCTCCAAATGAGCGGAAGCCCGAATTGGAGCATTGGCTTTAGGAGTGACGACGCAAACTTCCACTCGATCTTCTTCAAACACAAAACAGCGAGAATCAGGACGCCTGCTGCATCTCCAACCAACCGGCCTTCGAAAACCGCCCGGATTCCTTGGTGATGCATTGCGAGCAGATAGTAGCTAGCACCGACAATAACAAAAAGCCGGCAGACCGCGACGGTCGAATAGCCCACAGCATGGCGTCGTGCCCGGAGATCGGTCAGTAGGATCCCCTGAAGGTTCTCACATACCACGAGTGGCAAAAGGAACCATCCAAAACTTTGCGTGGTCGCACCGAGCGACGCATTGCCTGCGTGACTGAGCACTACTGCTGAGAGAACAGCGCCACCAACGCTTGAGGCCAACAATCCAACAGCCAATACCGTACTGAGCAGTTCCCCATGGCGCGACAATTCGAGTTCGGCGAACCACTTCAAATAGGAAACGTCAAACTTCAACTGGGTGACGGTGACCAGCAGCAGTATCGCCACATCGACCAGCGCATACACTCCAAATTCACTAGGCGCTAGGTAACGCGTGTACAATGGCACCAGCACAAAATTACCCAGCCCGATGAGCACCGCACCGGTCAAATAGACGCCCGAATCACCCACAAGTCCCAAAAGAGCTGCCCCCACTGGTTCTTGCCGCAGGCTGTCGGCCATGGCTACGAGTTTTCCCCGGATATTCATCGATCTGTTCAGTTCGCCCATGTACAGATAAGAAAGATCCATTCCGCCCGGGGACTAAGCGCTCTGCCGTCCAAATTTTGCCACGATGTGATCATTGTCCTTTCCCGTGCAGAACGGCAGGCAGCGTCTTGAGCAAGATTTTTAGATCCAAGATGAATCCCCAATTGTCCATGTATTCGAGGTCCAAGCGCATACTTGTTTCGAACGACGGGTCCCGGCGCGCCGTCACCTGCCAAAGGCCACTGATTCCGGGCCTAACTTCGAGACGGCGCAAATGATTGAGGTCATACTGCAAATAATCATCGACAGGATGGGGTCGAGGACCAACTAAACTCATGTCCCCCTTGAGGACATTCCAGAACTGTGGCAGTTCGTCGAAACTATACTTCCGCAAGAATTTTCCAGATGGCGTAATGCGGGGATCATTTTCAATCTTGAAGAACGGCCCTTGCCGCTCGTTGCGATTCCTGAGCGATTGCTTCAAATCGTCGGCATTGGCCACCATGCTCCGAAGCTTGTAGCAAGTAAATACTCGTCCCTTTTTACCAGGCCTCCGCGACCGATAGAACACTGGACCCGGCGAGTCGAGTTTAACCCACGCCGCTAAAACGCCTAGAAGGGGCAAGCACAGTAGCAATGCCACCGAAGAAAACACAACATCGAAAACACGCTTGGCGAAAAGCCCGAGTGTGGGTATCGCCCTCCAGTGAATCTCCATCACCGGGAACTCGCCAACATGGCGAAGCGGCGCGTGCCAACCGAGGCCATCGTACAACTCCGGGATAACCTTCACTCCTAGCCGATTTTGACACGCCTCGACAACGATCCGCTTTACTAATTCTCGCTCTGACGGAATCGTGATGAAGACGTCGTCGACGAATTCCGCACGCGCGATGCGAGCAAGGTCGTCAATCGTTCCCAGCGTGCGGGAATCACCGGAATGATTGCCGTCGAGAAAGCCCTTGAAGCGATAGCCTAGAAGCTTGTTTTCTTCCAATTGTCGTGCCAAGGCCTGGCCGACACGACCCGCGCCAATGATTACCGCATTGCGCGTACCTATGCCGCGTTCTACTCGGTGAATTACAATCCGTCGCTTTGCATATCTCCAGAAAGCGAGAGCAAGGACGTTCAGGAGCAAGCTCGTCACGACGACGGAGCGGGAGACAATCTTGACGCCAGAGAGATAAATGAAGGCCGTCAGTAGCAGCGTGGCAAAAGACACTGCCTTGATCACTGCAAAACTCTCTTCCGAGCTAGGAAGTCCTCGAGGAGTTCGATAGAGATCCTGCAGCTGGCAGAAGAGTAGGATCAACGCGACATAGAGCAGCAGGAAGCCGCCGTAGCGTGTAACGGGCTGGTCCGTCGTCAGCGTCAAGTGCCCCGAGACGAGCCAGTGGCGCAAATCCGCAGGAGAAAAACGCAGCAGGAATGCGATCGCGCCGTTCACGAGCACACAAACAACATCGATCATGGCGTACGCTACTTGCACCCAACGACCGCCGACAACGCGTGTGCTTGGTTGGGTGCCTTTGGGATGGCCATTTGCGCCATGGGAGTTCAGCCATTCAGACCCCCGGCCGACATCCATCGGATCGCCCTGAGCGGGAGGAGCCGGGCGAGCGCCGCTCTCGGCAGTCGGGCGGGAGTGTGGCGGTGCGAAGCCGTCGGGTTGGACCATAGAACTCATGAATCGGCCGTGACGACCTCCTTGGGAGTCGCGAGGTGCTTCGACTCTCCAGCAATTCAACCATCTTCAATTCGAATGCGTGTTTCCTTATGTCTTGCCTGAGTCCGATCTGTCTTGACTCTTCGGCTCTCCTGTCGAGTGTGGCAACTCGACCTCCGGGCCAGAGGGAATCGAACCATTGCGAGAAATCCACGGCAGGTGGTTCCGCACATCACACACGACTTCGCGCGCCAGGGCCTTGGCAGGACTGTGTGGGTCGGTTTCTTGCCAGCGGGACCGGCCCAAAATGAAGGCAACGCCTGCTGCAAGAACGCCGAACCCTCCCAAAACAGTGATGAGGGCGCGATGCGGAAAAGATTTCTTCTCCGGAACATCCGGCGGGTCAAGAACTGCCTCGCTCGGAAGTTCCTTGGCTTCGTTCACTTTTGCTTGTTCATATTCCTGAGTAAGAGTCGCAAAAACTGCTTCCTCGATTTTGGCGTGACGCAGCAGATCGGAATAGCTGACTCCCAGCAAAGGCAACTCGCGAATGGAAGGATAGACTGAGGCGTCGTCCGAACCTTCTGTACTTGCCGATGTTCCGGCCTTCCCGCTTATTCTCCGCAGTTGGCGGCGAAGCTCATCAACCCGAGCTTGCACCGTGCGAACCCTGACGTTCTCGGCCGTGTAGATCTGTTTTAGACCCTGCAGCTCGGTCTCAGAAGCAATAAGCTCTCCCTCAATGGAACCGGCTGCTTCGACCATTCCTTTCCCTTCATCCCTAATATCCAGTGTCGCGTTCTTGCTAGAGAATTCACCGAAATCCTTCTCTGCCTGCTCCAGATCTCCCTTGACTTGCTGCAGTCTGTTCTCCAGGAATACGCGTTCGCGGTGAGCCGAGGAGGTGTTCAATTGCGTCACCACCCAATTAAGTTCACTGATGTATTCTCGCCCCATCGCTGCCGCACGTTGCGGAGAGTGATCCGTAACTTTTATTGTGATAATGCCGCTCTTCCGGTCGCTGGATATATCGGTGCGGTCAGCAAGGATCTCGCGTGCGTCCGCCCAGGAACGGACACCGTACACTTTTCGCAGATCAAATTTGTTGATCAAATCGTCCTGAACAGTCCGGCTGTTTAGAACACCCATGAAAAGATCCCCGGAAGTTTTCACGCCAACGACGTCTTGCGCTATGCTGGCAAGCCCGTCTGAGTTCTCTCCACCCACCCTTCCGGCGAGCGTAGCCAACATGGCCAGTCCTGAACTCGATTTTTGATCCGGCGGCATCAAACGCGCGGTGGACACGTACCGTGCGGGAATTAGAAAAGCGATCAACAAAGAAGCCGCCAGTCCAGACAAAAAGAACTTAAACAACAATCGCCGCTTGGCCCAGAGAAGCTGCAACCGATTCACGGTTCTTTCGTGAGCAGCGCGCCGCTCGGCCAGATCGACGTAGCCCGTCTCGATTTCGACGTTGTCGACGAGGACCTCGTGCGATCCGGAGGCTTGGTTGTCGGCCATTAGCACAGCCTCTCCTTACGAATCCGCTGGGTGACACTCGCACACATTTCCGTTCTCGTTCTTCTCAATGGCTGTCTTTCGCTTACCATGTTCCGGTCGCGCTGCCCTCCCTGCTCCGCCCATTCTGCCCAAGAGCGGCACGTGGCGGAATACAGTCGGGCTGTGAGCCGGAAACGGGAATTACGGTATCGTGACGACTGAGGCCCAAGGTCATCTCCAACTCCAGGACTGCGGGTAGAACGCAATCTGCACAGACGAAGTCCAGTTTGTTTGCGGGCTCGTCGCTAGAACAGGCGCGAGCCACTTCTCGTACTGGACAGAACCCGAAAGGCTTAGCTCTTTGTGAAACCACCAGTCAACCTTCACCGATCCGTCGTTTACCGTCTCTCCCCCCGGAATGAAGAAGTGATCGACTTTTGCATGCCGATACCCGAATTGCAGGTAGCTTTGAGGACCGAAATGGTAAGTGCTCCAAGCCTGATAGCCTTGCCCGTCTCTGCCGATCCAGCTTCCGATGATGTTATTTTTGTTGGTGTAATAGTCGTGATAGAAAAGGTCCCAGTACGCGTATAGTCCGCCCGCGACCGGGGGATTATCGCGAGCCGGAGTATTGGTGTAGACGGCCTCGAAACGTAGGTCGAGCTTCGGTATGCCCGGTATGCGGGGCATATAAAAGCCTGGATTCCCGATGGCTCGCCGTGGAGCGGCAAGCGGCGAGGAATCATCAGGCGAGTAAGAATCCAAGTAAACCGTGAGCCAGTTCCGTACAAACGGAACCTTGTAGGAAAAGTTAAAACCCCCGGCGCGTTTTCCGGGATTCTTCGAGGCGCTGTAATTCACCGACGATTTAAAACTCACGAAGCTGTTCCAATAAGCCCCCAGCGTCAGTGGGCGGCCGACGCCTCCAAACTCGGATGTGCGCGAGAAACCCAGCTCGAGGTTCGCTGTTGGCTTAAAGCTGATTTTTTCCCCATGAATTACAGGTCGCGGCGGGAATTCGTTACCAGCGAGTTTGCCGATAAAGAAGTCGGATTCGAAGGGGCCAAGAACGCGAGAAAGCAAGGGAATTCGAAACGGAGTGATGCGACTGGCCCGAAACATGTACATGGGCTCTGCGTTATCACTCGACAGTAGCGCGCTCCCTTCACCGGGTCCCCACCACAGACTCTGCTTCCCAAACGACCAGTTCCATCCTTCTAGATTCGCCGCGACATAGGTATCGAGAAGAGTGAACTGATTCGTGGTGGCGATTGCAACTGCCGGCTGCAGCGGGTTTTCATCGATTGTCGCGATTAGCTGGCGAACCGAGAGCGGATAAGCAGCCGCTGAAGGAGCATGCTGGTATTCCCCGCTTACGTAAATTGTAAAGCGATCGGCGGTTCCGTAACCCGAAAAACCGTCGTAGGTATTGAATCCCTCCTGATAGGGGCGCCCGTAGTTGTTGATAATCGTCTGTCCAAAATGATAGCTATCGTTCAGGGGAGGGCCGCTGATAGCGGTAACGTCGCTATAGAGTGATTCCAGCCGGACGAATCGCGTGCTGCTGCCTCCTTCGAGCGCTTCGAGATCCCTCTGGAATTCTCTCTCAAGCGTGCTGTAAAGCTCCTCAACAAATTCCGGAGCTCCAGCTTTCGCGCGAATCTCATCAGCGGCCTCTTCGACAAGGTGCGCGCACTCAATCCGGGTCCAAGGCCTCATATCGAGGTACTCCGAGTGAATGTAGCCGAGGGCAGCCAGGCGTTCGATAGCGGGATAAATCCAGCTATCGAGTCCCACAAAAGGCGAGCCAACGCTGGTGGGGGGGCGGCCCGGGCCTTGGTCTTGCGTTTCCGCATAGGTCTCCCACTCTCCGCCCCCGACAGAGGGGTCATGGTGATGTCGGTAGACCTCTTCTCCAACCAACCATCCGATGGCACTTCCGATCAGGACGTCAGACGGAAAATGTTGCTTTCCAGTCACGCGAGCCGCACTAATTGCGGTCGCTAATCCGTAAGACAGAACCTCGGTCAGCGGACCCGGATACTCATGGGCGATGACACTTGCAATCGACCACGCAGCTGCAGCGTGCTCGGAGGGAAAGGAAACGCCGCCCTGCCAGAAATCTCCTTGATAAGGAGGAGTGCCCTGGAGCGGACGTTCGCGGCCTAGCGAATACTTCAATGCGTAGCTCACGGCCAGACTGTTAATCGCCGCTTCGCCGGCCAGCAGTCCGGTTTCGCGCTTGTGATCGTCGTGGGTGAAATGACCCAACAAATACACCCCACCTCCTGCCGCTACCAGGGAGGCTAAACCGTAGTTTGCTAGATCGTTGCTGTTTTTGATCCGGCTTGGCGAATTCGAAAGATGCTTGCTCGTCTCTGTGTCCGTGGCGAGCAGCATCGCTGTGACCGCACCGAGCGGAACCAGCCAGTCGGCATCGATCAAACGCACATGCTTGAAGCTTGTCCAAATCCTTTTTTGGTCCCCGACGAAATCCTTCAGCAAGTGCGGCCCTAAGGTATTGTCGTAATTCCTCTCATTGGGTTCAGAGTCCGGTGAGTTAGTCGGAGACCCCGTCTGTTGGCCCGAAGTTGCTCCGGAATCAGCCGCTTCTGGTGTCGTCACGACGCCGCGGCGGGATTGAGGTGCTGCGCAGCAAGCCGCGTCGATACTCCGTGCCGGCGCTGACTGTGCTTCCTGGGCCCGCGCGTAGCAGCCGGGGCCCACTGCTGCGGCAATCGCACACAGGGATGAAGCGACCATCAGGCGTCTCCAAATTTCCAACTTTGCCGACTGCATCAGTAGTGGGTCGCGATGAATACGGTACTGACGATCGACGATGCGATCGTGGCCGTCGTGAGCAAGTTAGCCCAATTCACGCCACCCCCTATGGTCTTCTCCGGGACGACCACCGCGTCTCCTGGTTGGAGCGTTGTTTCGAGCGGATTACCGACCCACAGACTGCCTCTCTCGCCCAGTACCGAACCATCGGCCCGGATCACGAAAATCGCTTTCCGATTCGCTGTCGTCGTAGGTCCTCCCGACTGGCTCAGATACCAATTTGCGCTTTTCCCGGGCCGGTAGGAAACCGCGGCCGGATTGAAGACCTCGCCGGTCACGATCACGTAATCCGGCCGCTTAGGAATGAAAAGGGTATCGCCCGCTCGCACGTCGATATCGGCCGTGGTGTTCTTCCAGCGTTCGATATGGGAGGAGATTCGAATGGTGACCCGCCCCACGGGTGGATTCGTGTTTAACTGCATTAGCGTCGTCTGATACTGGCCGAGCGCCATTTCCTTGGCCTGCTTCTGAGCGGGCGTCGTTTCCGGCAAGTTCTGCAGGCTGCCTTCCGCATCTTTGACGCGCAGAATCAGCTTGTCCTGTTCTTTGGTCTCCAGTTGCCGCACTTCTACGCGCTGAAGGATCGCTCCGTACGGGTAAGCACTCGATAAGAAGCCTCCGGCCCTCTCCAAGATGGAGCTGAGGCGCTCTCCCGGGCGGATTCCGTAAGTTCCAGAGGCCTTGACCTCGCCTTTCACGGCGATCGTCGCGCCCAAATCATTCCATTCTGGTAGCTGACGAACCGTGAGCACGTCGCCGTTGTGCAAGGCAGCATTGGCTTGGGGATCGCCGCTCATGGCAGCCGAGATCGGAATTGCTTCATGCTGGCCCGACAGCTTTGCGTTGGACTCCCACTGATAGGTGGTCAAATCCGCAACGTGCGTGTCGGCACTGGGCGCGAGTCCTCCTCCCACTCGAATCAAATCCGCGACGGTCATATTCGCGGTTAACGGATACCGGCCGGGCCTTCCGACTTCACCCTCGACGTACACGCTAGCCGGCTGCGCGGCATTCGGGCTCTTGTGAATCAGCAATCGGTCGCGGGGTTCCATCAGGATATTTTCTGTCGGGTCGCCGGCAAGCGCTTGGCTCAGACTCACGCTGAAAATCTTCGCCTTGCCGTCCGGCATGTAGCGGAAGACTTGCGCGTCTTCCGTCTGGGCGTCCGGAGCAAGTCCCCCTGCCAAATGGACCGCGTCGGCCAAATGGATTTGTCCCGACGTCAGGTAGGTTCCGGGCGCGCGCACGTCGCCCAAAACCGAGACACTCGGCGGACTTTCGAAATCGAACCGGCTGAAAATTCGCACCGTGTCCATGGCGTGAAGGGTGGGCGCTTGCGAGGGATTTGCTAACGCAGCTTGCAATTCAAAGCTTTCCGTAGTCGGATGAAGGTCCGGCGGGTTGAGGCGAATGATTTCGGCGTACTGCAGCGCGGGTTCCGGCAGCAGATCCTTGTAGGATGAAACCAGATCGGTCACCCGCATGTTGTCGTGGTAGGAGTAGCGGCCCGGCCGAACGACATGTCCGTCGAGATAGACTGCATCTTCGTCCCCCTGGGCAATCGGAAAGACCCGGATGCGGTCACCGTCCTGAATCTGAAAGGAATCGAGTTTCTTGGTCGCTTCCGAATCATCGTCCGATGCGGAAATGTCAAGGCTGAGCATTGTCTGCTTTTGGTGGGAGATGGTTCGCTGCACCTCAATGTGGCGCAGCGTGGCGGTTGGCAGCAGTCCGCCGGCGAGTTCGAGCACGCCGGCGAGGCTCCTTTCATCCTTCATTTCGTATATCGCAGGACGCCGGACCATCCCCTCAACGGTAACCTGCGGCCCGATCGGAGGCGCCATTACGCTGTCGCCGTTCTCCAGGTGCTGAATGTCTGACTTTACGCCGTACAGGAGAAGATCATAGAGGTCGACAATTTGGACGAGTTTGTCGCCTCTCAGATGTTTTACGATCCGCAGCGAACCCCTTGATGTCGGTCCGCCCGCCACAAACAGGGCATTCAGCGGCGTCGAAAGCGAACTGATGTCATAGGCACCGGGATTGGCCACATCTCCGACAATGTAGACTCGGACCGTTCGCAGCCTGGCCAGTGAAACGTCGGCGGACACATCGCGAAACTGCGTGCGCAAGACCTGCTGGACGCTCTGTTGGACTTCGGCGAGGCTCTTCCCGCTGACAGGCAGCGGGCCGACTTCCGGCAGGCTCACCCGACCCTCCCGATCAACTGTGCCATAGAACCGCCTCGATACACTGCCCCAGAGATTGATTGCCAGGCCGTCACCCGGCCCAACCACGTAGTCCGGACCCGCCGGAAGATCCATGGGGATGAAATCGGGATTTTGCGATTCGTTTTCGAAGACATTGATACCGAACCGCTGAGGAGTCGTTGGCTTTGGCAGTGCCTGCATGTACATGTCGTAGAGCGACGGAATATCCTGATAGGGGTTCGCCCGTCGGACCATCTCTACGGGTTGCAGTTGCTGATTGTGGTAGCTCCGATTAAACGGTTGCCTGTAGCCATACGAGCCGAGATAGCGGTCACTGCCCATCCCGCCACCGCCGTACTGATTCGTGCGGTTCATCTCGAAGGGGTTCACATCGGTCTGGCCGAATGACGAGCCGAGGTCGGCGCCGTTCATGTACTGGCTGAGCGGGCCACCACCCTGTGATCCGCCACGCGCACCCCCGCCGAGCGATGGGCCGATGCTTCCGCCATCGCCGTTCTGCATTTGCTGGAAGGGGGAACTCATCATACCGCTTCCGGGCACGGTCATACCGCTAAACCCACCTTGCGAATATTCCGAAGAACCAAAGATATTCCCCGATAAGAATGGAGACGACTCATCACCCAAATACTCGCCGGTCTGCATGAGTTGGGCACGTTCGAGGCTGCCGGCGCCCGGCCCCTGCTGGAAACTGGGCGGATTTGTCTGGTTTGGGTTTTCCAGCCCAGGCGGGAATCCGGGAACGGTTCCCTGTCCTTGAGGCGGCAATGGGCGCAACGACGGCTGTTGTTGTTGCTGCTGTTCCGGGCAGCTCGATTGGTCGCCTTGCTCGCATTGCCGAGCCTTCTGGAACTGCTCTTGGGCCTTCGCGGCTGCTTGCGACCTTGCTTGTTCCTCTTCCTGGGCGATCCACTTCACACGCTCTTGGATCAACAGGTCCTGTTGCTTGCCGAGCTCCGAGGCTGGATTGGTCCTTGGCACCAGGTAGCCGTAGCGCTGCAGCAGTAGCGTTGCAACCGAGCGAAACCGCACGTCGCTCTGCAGCCGCTCGAAAATCGCGTCCTCGGTAAGATCCGATTCGCTGATGATCTGCCCATGATCGGTCGCATCCTTTGCAATCCAGCGCTTCAGCTCCACTATCAGCCCGGGATCCCCGACGAGGACCGTTTTAATTTGTGCCGCCGAGGCAGCCACCTGGTTGAAATTCTCGCGCGAGAGTTCGGAACCGGGTACGTGCGCCTGCTGCTGCGATTGCGCCTGAAGGAGTGCGACAAACAACAGCGAAATCATCAACACAAATGCGAACAAGAAACCACGAGTGCGCATTGCGGGGCGCAGAATCGTGCGGCCAGTCGGGCCCGCGCCAATCATTGTACCCTCTCGAATGGCTGGGTCTTGCCGCGCAAGGCGTTGAGAACTCCGGCCTCGGAGGCTTCAATGGGATTGGATTGGACTTGTAAGGAAGTCCAATAGAACATAAAGCTACTGTTATCGGCAGAGATCGCAATCACCTTGATTTGTGGATGGTCCTGAAGAATCGACGCACAGAATGGTGGCAACCGTTTTGACTTGTCCAGCGCGATAATCAGAAAATCCGGGCGGCTTACCTCAACCGCGCCCACGATGTCTGACTCCTCTGGCACCTCGCCAACAATCTCGATATCCGGTTGGTCCGAGATAGTGGCCATCAGGAGTTCACGAATCAGGCGCGGTCGATTTGCAACGAGGACTCGAATTGAGCTCATTGATGACTCCCGACCTGCGAACTTTGCTCTGTGCGAGTATCCGCAAATCCAACGAACGGAAACAGGCTCAATTCGGATCTAAGGGAGCGATTGAAATTTGGGTGACGGGAGGGGTTACAAAAGATGTATTCGTATTTCAATCTTGCAAGTCTGCGTGCACGATTTTACTTCTGATAATGCAGTGAATCCCCTAGGAGTAGGTGCCGAGCTGTTCTCCCTCGCACGCATCAAGTATTGCCGATCGGTCTACGACGCCGACCTTGCGAAGGATTCTGTGGATGTGACTCTTGACGGTTTGCTCCGAGACGCGTAGTTCTGTCGCGATTTCCTTATTCGTCAATCCACGACCCACCAGGGGGACCAATTGCTGCTCTCGACGCGTCAGCCTAAATTGCTTGCGCGCGGGTATCTGACTATCGCTTGTCCTGGATGCAACGTAATCGAATAGCACTCGCAGCAAGCGAGCCGGGCACACCGCCTCGCCATGTGCTACCGCGCGTATCGCGGAAATCACGTCTTCTGCAGGTGCTTCCTGCAAAACATAGCCCAAGACTCCACGCCGCACCGCCTTTAAGAAATGTATTGCGTCATCTTGCATCGCTAACAGGACGCACGCAGCGGGCTTACCCATATTGTGAGCAGATTGATACGGAAATACGCCATCGATGAAACATTGCAGCGAGTCCGAAACCCACACGTCGGGCGTGACACCGGCTAAATCTTGCCCTAAAGGAAAGTTTGGTGGCTCCGTTGCGATGACTGCGAATTCCCGCTTACGGGTCAATATGCGCGCAATCGATTCCCTGAGGAGTCGGTTGCTGGATCGAATCGATACCAGTATTTTTTCTTCCACAGCGCGGTTCCCTCAGAACGCCCGCCGGACGGCTAATAGACGAGGAAATGATGACAGCTGATGCCAACAAGGTAAAGTACTTTTTTCTTACCTCCGAAGATTAGATTCAAATCGTTGCGTTACCTTCGCCGAAAAAACTGCGCGTACGTGCCACGCGAGGCAAAATCCACAGCTACGGTTCGGCACAGTTTTGCGGGGCGAGTCACGGCTCGATCAAGGAACCGTTGCAGATCCCTGGTTCGAGGGACAACTTTCGTTCCCGCCAGCGTGACGGTTATTATCTCCCAGGATAGGTGAAAATCGCACCACAAATCACCAAAAGTCATCGCGCGCAGCTCGCTAGAACCCAACACGATGGTGCATTGTTTGTGGGCGACTGCACCAATGGGCAGTTCACACGGGATGAAATTCGATACCCGAATTGCGAAGGGCTGCTTGAAGAAGAAATCGCAAAAGCAGGTGAGGCTTATTTGGTTTGCAACTCGATGCGAAAGGTCTGCGCCAATCCAGTTAGGAATTTCATAGGCGCCGCTGAGATGCAGCGATGGCGTGACAGAAGTTGGGGAGTCATCGCTGGAATTTGCAAATCGCAGGGTTGACCGAGTGCTTGCGCTTTTCTTTTCTCGACGTAAACTAGAAGTATGCACCGAAGACGCCAAGCCCCGTTGACTCAGCGTCAAGCCGTCGCACTTGCTCGGCGCTCTCTAGAGTTCCGCACCTGGTATGCCGCCACCAGCGCCTACATTCCGACGAAGGACGACACCAGCAGCACCGGTGTCGAACACGAAAAGCATTTTTTCGTTTCCGAATTGGCGGCTTCGTGGCGCCTTAGCGTCGAAACGATTCGGAAACTCTTTGTCGATGATCCACGCGTGGTAAAGATCCCAAGCGCTTCGGGCCCCACAGGTCGCTGCCGATATTGCACCCTTCAAACTCCTTCATCCGCGGCTGCTCGACTCCATAAACGCCTTTCTGCTTAACATGCCCACAATCTCGTACCGCCGCTTGTCACGTCGATAATCATTGTCTCAGCCGCCCACTCTTGCAAAGGCGCCTCCATTTGGCGACAGTGGACAATAAAGTCGGTGTTCTTGTCCACGGAAATTTTCGGTAGCGTCGTGCTTTGAACTCATCCCAGACCATTAAGAAACAAAGAACCATAGGCAGCGCGACAAAGCAAATCGCCCACGGTGACCTGCCGGGTCCGTCGGGCGCTGGGCAGCTGCGGGGGACGTCCAGGCGAACAATAAGTGAACAAATGGAAAAAACGCCGCGGCAACTTGTGCTGCAGTGCCGGACACATCATCATGCGAAAAACTTACTCCCACCGGGGAGAATTTTCCAAGTGCATTTCGGTGTCGATGCACGAATGAATCCGGCGTCGCCAGAATGCCCCGGACTAGGAATTAAGTCCCATGTTTCGGGGCAATCGCACGTCCTCAAACAGTATAAGCTCGCAAGAACCGGCCGCACCTACCACGAGGTTCGGCCCGACCCTTGCTCCTGACCAGAGCGCGCGGTGGGGGATTACCGCTTCGGACGGTTGCAGGGGACCGAGGCGAGAATCACAAATGCGACGGGAATGGCTGAACGACAGGCACGTGTCCAAAAGCCCGTATGGGAAGCGGTTTCGCTGAGCACGATTCGAGAATGGCTTTCCGTTCCCTCGCGCTACAAACGACAAGCTGAGGAATATTTGTTCAAAGACCGTTGATTTCCCGCTGGCGTGTCAGTCAGCTGGCTTGGACGTCGACAGGCTGCGAGAGCGGCTGACTCGGCTCCGTACGCACGCGACACCGGGCGGGGAAGACAGCTGGGAGTCCGTTCCCGAGAGGTCAACGCGTTTCGTTACAGCTGTTTCCCTGATACCAATGCAACCGTCTCGGCGAAGCAATTCAAGTACTCATCGATTTGCGGTGCTCTTGCGCTTTGTCGCGTAGCGAACTGGATCTCTTGCCAAAACATCACGGACTGCTTAGCACCTTCGACTGCACGAGATTGAAGAACCCTCCGACGCCGGAGATTTTGGTTATTGTGACGGCGAACATCCATGCGAGCAAAACGAGACTCTCGTCGAAGATTTCCACAGGACCTCGAGCTGGATCGCGCTTTGAAGTGGATTGTGGTCTCGAACGAGCATATGCTTTCGCGGCACTGCTCAATAACATTCCGCCGCGCTTCGTGGCGGATTCTTGTTCTAACCGAAGAGTTACGAGCCGGGATGGATTTTCCCGTCTAGCCCATGCTCGGGAACCGGCTCGCGACGGTCAACACGTCACCCACTGCCCAAGGTGCCCTAGTTGCTTCATACAGGAAGACTTCAAATCATGCGCTCCTACGTATTTCGCCGGGCTACCAGGTGCACCGCCCAGATTGTTTTGGAAGACCGCGGGACCCAGAGACTAATTCACCTCGCCGGCGTTTCAGGCCAGGTGCGACACGCGAGGGTTGTCCGTATTGTCGAGCCGTTGTCGTGCCCCGAAATTACTACGTCACAGAGCAAGAGACGCCACCTTTGCGGCGAGCCCACGTGGAAACGATACAGAAAATAAACAGGCATCCCCGACGAGACTCAACCCGTCCGGGAGCTTCGCGATCCTGCATTGCGTGATGGAAATGTAGGCGCGAAGGGGCCATCCGATTAGCCGGACTTAGGTCTCGACTCAAGAAGCGATGCAACCGAGAGCCCGCGAAATCGGCTTGAATCGAGGCGGTGAAATCGTAAATGCGTTTGACGACTGGGTCGCTGAGGAGAAAGAACTGTCGGCATCAGCTCAAGTGGACGCGCACGAATCAACTGAGTCGTCATCAGCGATTACCCCGGGGCCTGCGAGATGGATCCGAACGATCCATCGAGCACCTGATGGATTGGCACAAAGCACGTCCGACACCGTCAACGGGATGCCGTGCTTGATGCGATTTTCCAATTTGCATTCAGCGGGCATCCCGGTTAGCGGGTCGAGATTTGAGGAGCACGATCGATGCTTTTTGGTTGCTCGGTGTTCCGATCAGGGTGTTGGATGCTTCTGAAATCGAGGGATCTCCGAAAGTGCCAGGCCTTCCCGCTCACGGCGCTCTCGTGCATCGCGCTGCTTTGTAATTGCACTGGCGTTACCTCCCGGAGTTCGGGCTCATCGGATACCGCCCAGCTCTCTGGGACCATCAGCCCGCAATCGGTCGGTGAAAATACCAAGATCGCCTTGAACGGTCCCATCACCGCTTCAACCGTCGGAAACAGCTCCGGCAATTACAGTTTCTCTGGGCTTCCCAACGGAACCTATGTTGTCACGCCCAGCCTCTCCGGTTACGCCTTTGCTCCCAGCGTCCAGAGCGTCTCGATCAACGGATCCGGCGTCTCTGGCGTCGATTTCGCCGCGTCTCAGGAATCGAGCCATTCCGTGCAACTCACATGGCATGCCAGCACGTCCAGTGTCGCCGGCTATAACATCTATCGCAGCACCACGAGCGGTGGACCCTACGTCAAGCTCAATGCCTCGCTCGTCACCCCGCTGACCTACAAGGACGCCACTGTGCTTGCGTCCACAACCTATTATTACGTCACGACATCGGTCGATTCCATCGCCATCGAGAGCGTGTATTCCAACCAAGTCGCCGCGACCATTCCCTGATTGATGATGAACGCCGGAACCTCCGTAGAGGCAATACCTTTATTGTGGCTCTGCAGGGGAAGGAATTCCGTAGATCACGGCCGTGGACTCAAACGGAAGGTCCCTCAGGCAAATACTTCGCGATTCAACTTCCGCATCGCACGCAGGAAGCGGGTGCCCATTGTCGCAAAGCTCGGCCAGATTGCGCACCTTGTTTGTCGCTGCGACGAGCAGGGGTGAAGTCGGCGACGTAAATCGAGATTGCACGCGTGTGGCAGGCTATGGTGAATCCAACTCAGTGGGCCGGTTCCTGCACCGTGCGCAGATTCGCGAATTGAGGAGCGTTCGACGGCTTCAGCCGACGGAAAGGTTTGCGAATTTCTCTCGGCTACAGCCACAAAGAGCAGCGGAGGATGGCGGGACGCATTCAGCGGAAGTGTAAACTGCAGGGCCACGAGGTTTGTTTCGATCGGGACGGGCTGCTTTCAAGGACGCTTCGGGAATCGCGAATTGAGTTCAATGCAGTGGCGATCTTGGCGGTTTCAGCGGATTGTTGGGTCGCAATGTTGCCGGTAGCTTGGATCCTCCATGCCCGCCTTATTGTTTTCGCCACTGCCGTCCCAGCCGCTTCGTTTGGCTCGTCTTCCATGTTGCCCTCAGCACGCGCCAAACCGTCAACATGACGCAGAGGCCTAAGACCGCACTGGCAACGCCATACACGAAACTAAAATCCTGGTAGGTACTCATTCTTGCATTTGTTCCTTTCCGGGGCACCCGATTGCGTCTGGCGCCCAGAGCAAAAAACACAAGCCGTAGCGAGCCGAATCGGTTCGCTGCCGCAATTATTCCTCACTCTCCTTCTTAACAACGGTTACAGGGGATAGCAATAGCCCATCAGTACTTTTTTCCCTAGTACTCTGCACCTTGGTGTCCCAGGTAATCGAGAAGGACGCGGGTTGACTTCAACGCACCGCGCCATCGAGCTCGGTGCGTCTTGCATTTTTCGCGGGGTGCTTTTAAGTTTCTCTTCCAACGTCTTTTCAGTGCCTGTTGGCGACGAGCTAGTCCGTTCTGAAAGCGGTAAACTAGCACCGCAGTCGGTTTTCTTGGGGACTCTTGGTCCGCAGCCTTTCGGGATGTCCGAGCGACTAGGGTTGGATGTGAGATTCGCGCTTCCCAGGCACCCGGCGCCTGGCCTCTGCTGAGAATCACGTTTTTCTCTGGGCCGCGCGGTGATCTATTGCGAGATAACCATCTGAGACGTACTTTGCATTTTAAAACCCGAGGGCAAAAGTGGAAGCAGGAATTGATAAGAGTATTGCACTTGTACCTCGACCACGCAACCTGGATTGTTGGGCTGTGTTTTGCAGACGGCGAGGTTGTTTGGAGGAGCGATCCATGTAGTCGTCGCCGTGATCTTCGCTGGATCGAGTCCCATGCCCGAAACATTCGACACATAGGTTTGAACGTCAGACGCACTGGCAGGACAGCCACCCGACAGACCGGTGCACGTCTGGCCCCTGACGCTGGCCCAGCGCGTTGCTTCGCGAGCTGCGTTGGACACGAAATGGTACGTGTACAGCGCGTGGCCGAAGCCGACGATGCCGAACATCATCACCAGCAGCACCGAGAGCATCAGGGCCGTCTCTACCATGGTGCTGCCGCACTGTTTTCTCGCGCTCTGGAGAGATCTGTACATCTTACGAACGCGTCCCTGCGGCTTGCGAACAAGCCTGTACGTCGCCGCGCGATTTTGGCAAGTAAGGGCTGCTTTTCATTGAGCCACCCGCATTAGTTCCGTGCTGTTCACCGTAATCGATGTGGGTATGCCTGGGTACTTGAACAACGAATTGAATTTTCCGGAAGTGGACACCTGCACGTACACGAGCGCATGACTGGGGGACGAGCAATTTGTTGCCGGACACGAGCTGCCGATACTCGACCCTGTGCATCCACATTCCTGTTGCGTAGTTACGGTCAATCCGGCGACATTCTGCCCATCGTTTTCTGCGGCGGTTCGGATGCCCGCAGTGTCCGCCGCCGTCGCCAAGCTTTGCGCTCCGTACTGAGCTCCCGCCCGGGCGGCGTTGGCTACAAGGATGCTGTAATACGCATATCGCCCGATCTCGATGATTCCAACAGCCAACAGTAAGAGCACGGGAGTCAGCAACGCTACTTCCAGGATGGTTTGTCCCGACTCCCCCGCCCGCCGAGCGGGGCGATAGCTCACGCCTACAGCTGCCAAGACCTTCGCCGGAGTTCCACTTTGTCTCGTCATGGTCACGCCGCTTATCTTCATTCCACCAATATTGCGTTTTTGAGCGGTGAACCATTGGCCAATGATGAATAGTTCGAAGGAAAGTTCAGCACCAATGTTCCGTTCAATTGGTAGGATTTCGCTACCGCGATCGTGTAGGCGGCCTTATCTCCCGTACCATTGATCGTCAGTTGCGCCGAAGGGAAGTAAAGGGCTCCCTCGAATTTTGAATTTTGCGTGCCGTTGATCGTGGCTGCCGAAGCATTGCCGGGATCTTGGTAAAAGAGGATTCCCGCATCGTTCCCGCTGGTAGGTGCGACCAAGTCAACCGTCTGCAAGCCGTTCAGTGTTACAGCCCCACCTGAACCTCCAATGTACAGTGTCACATCCGTGCCACTCACGGTTCCGGTCCCGTTGAATGTGATGCCCCCGCCCGTGACAGTGTACATACCCGCATTGAGCGTCACGTTCTGCGGGCCGTTAATCGAGATCCCGCCGCAATAATTGCCCGGATTGAGGATCACCGGTGCCGCTCCGTTCGCCTTACCCGCGCCGTTGGGAAGACAACCACTGAGTGTTGGCGGTTGTAGATAAGACAACGGGTCGGCTGCAGGCACGATGCCGGTCGTAGGCGTGGGGGTAATCTGCCCTGTTCCGCTGTCGGTCGCGGTTCCATGCACCCCGATCTGACTGGCCGTGATGTTACCTGTCCCATTGTTCAGTAGATTCTCGTTATCCATAATGCCGCAGTTCGGGGCGCTAACGCCGCCGGTACCGTTGTAGGTGATTCCCCCCGAAGCACCCAGCGCGTACATGCAGTTTTGCGAGTTGTTAAGATAAGCGACGGCCCTGGCAGTTATCGTTTCGGAATTTACCCCCACGATGCGCATGAAAAACGTAGGCTGGACCGCCGTAACGAGCACCTCTACGTAACCCGAAAGTCCCGCGTGTGGTCCGTCATTGGGTGGGCTGTAAACCGTGACGGTTACATTGTTGCTACCGTCCGTGAAACCGTTGGAACTAGAATCGGTCTTTGCCGCCGTATCCACATCGCCATAATTGATCTCGGAAGCTCCAGCAATCGCGGCGCTGTCGGCCGCGGACTGTTGCAAGCGCTTCTGGTAGCGCAAGTAGCCAAAATCAATCGCAAGCCCCGCCGCCAGGATAAAGACGGTAAGCCCTGCCGCCGCCAGCACAACTGCTTGCCCCGCCTCCTTGCCTCCCCTCTGCACTGCTGCCTCCCCCCAAGCTTCGTCGCTTGTACTCAAGTGTGAATTAGCGGTCAACACCTTCCCGTACCGTTCCACGCGACCGGACTACCAAACGACATGAACGCCAGAACGAATTGCGAAAACTCTTTCCGCTTTTTCGCCTGTTTTTTCACTTCCTCTATAGGCGTCATATCGAGTCGGCTTCCAAAAGCGGCAGAGATGCCCAGGGATTTAGTTGGAAGTCTCAAGTATACAACATCTTCGAGGGTACATGGTTACACTCCACCCTCAACGCCCCTGATCATCCATCCGCGCGCACCTTGTGAACGGTCCGAGCCCCCTGTTATCGAAGCATGCCGCCTTCCAACACACTTCCGTTTTTCCCTTCTCCTTACCGACGCCCTATCCAACTACCACCGGTTGGGCCCTCAAGTTGTCCGCTTTGCCATCCCTTATTCCCAGGTCTGTTTGCTCTTTTCGCAAATACTGGTTCGGGCGTGAGTAGAAGGCCAACCGAGGGCGCTCTCGGTGCGGCGGCATTGCGGTAAATTTGTCCGCTGCAATTCTTGCAGTAGCTTCAAATCGTTTTATCGTATAAGTCGCTCGCCTCGTTTCGTCGCCCGCGATTCTCTCGCCGGTGTTGCAAATTAGGTTGCGGCAACTCCGGTTCGTCTGCATCACCCAATCATTGCAATGTGGCCCGGGCCTTTTCAAGCGCCCGGCGATCATCCGCAGGAGCGGCAGTCAAGAGAAATGGCCAAGACCGACATCCGGAAAGTGCACAGCAATTTCGGATATCGCAACTGCCAGAACGAACTGCTTTCGAAAAGTTTTCCACAGGACCTTGAATTTCTTTGTCTTGGGGAGTGGCTTGCACGCTCTGCTAGGTTTACACTTTCGCAGCATTGCGCAAAGTCCTCCCGCCGCGCTGCGCGACGGTTTTTGGGTCCTAACTTAAGAGCTCCGAACCGTGGTGAATCTTAGGCCCTTCCCCGTGGTTGAATCCGGTTCGTAGCGACTAACACGTCACGCTCACCCCATGGTTCCGTAGTTGCCAAATTCACGAGGAGCTCAATTCATGCCCACCTACATCTGTTGTCGCTGTAAGAATTGCACCGCCCAAATCGTATTGGAGGACCTGGGCGACTCAGACAGCAATCCGCTTCGCAGACCTCCCAGGCCGCGTGCGGGACGCGAGGCTTGTCCGTATTGTCGAGCCGTTTTCAAACCCCAAAACTATTACATGAAGGAGAGCGGGACGCCTCTTCTGCAGCAGCGGGCCTAAGCAGGAATCCATACGGAGAAAGAGTGGGCATGCGAGACCAGACTCGGCCATCCAGAGACCTCGCGCTGCTGAACCGGGGTGATAAAAATGAGGGACGAAGGAGCGGGCCTAAGACGAAATCGAGTTGCGAGCAGACGATTCGCGGTGAAAACGATGAGGCGAAGGCGGCGAGGCGTTTGACCAATCGCTCGCGGCATAGCGAGAACCAATGGCACCAAGTCAAAGGACGCGGTCGCCGCAAAAGTCCTGTTCGTGACACCAGCAGAAACTTGCCGTCGCTTCTCGGTATTCGACTGACTGCGACGCGGGAACAATCTCAGTCGGAAACTATCATTTCCGAAATTTCCAATTGCGATCCGTGATCACCGCGGACTCGCAATTACTAATCGGTGCATAATATAGATGACATTTAGAAAATAATGTGATAGTGTGTCGGGCATGGGAAACCAAGATGCTCGCTCGCTGCCGGCGCAAGCT
>Ga0209655_10000025_pt1 | contig 51292 bp, 38 predicted proteins | sample BogFormECP03_OM2_FD_188236 | JGI IMG/M metagenome (GOLD analysis project Ga0209655, IMG submission 188236) | Bog forest soil microbial communities from Calvert Island, British Columbia, Canada - ECP03_OM2 (SPAdes) (version 2) | ecosystem: Environmental > Aquatic > Freshwater > Wetlands > Bog ...
GGAGAGCCCGTCATCATGCGCATGCGACAACGGCTCGAGCCGCACGTGGCGCCCTTCGAGCGTCACTGGTTCGACGTTCATTTCCGTACTCATCGAGCAAGCATGTTACCGCCTGGCTTCCGGTCGAGGGAGCACCAATTTGGCGAATATCCCCGGCGCAGCAAGCGCGCGTGTGTGTTTGTTGGTGTGATTTATCTATCAAAGGCTCGGTGGCAAGCTCATGAGCAAACCAATCACCGCAATCCGGCGTCCAACCTATTTGGTGTGCGTGGGAACTTTCCGCCTCGAAAGAGTGAACTAGCAGTAGCACAGGCACTCTTGCCCGTGCGCCGTGGACTGCGGCGGCAAAACAGCACAGACAAGAGTGTCTGTGCAACCGACGGTAAGAGAAGCATGACTAGGTTTTTTGCTCCGAAGCTGACCCGTGGAATGCGCCGATTTGTCGGCCGCATAGGCCTGTCCACATTTATGTTCCTGGCACTCTCAGCCAGCGATTTTCGCGCCCAGCAACAGCAACCGCCACCGGCCCAAAGTCAGCAACCGTCGCAGCCACAATCAGACCAACCCCAATTAAAAGTCGCCCCGCAAGCCCAGCCAAAAATCGCCGTCGAAGTAAAAACTGTCAGCATCCTGGCCACGGTCCGCGACAAAAAAGGCAAAATCGTCTCGAACCTCACCAAGGACGACTTTCAGCTCGACGAAGACGGCCGCCCGCAAACCATCAATTATTTCGCCCACGAAAGCGATCTGCCTCTCCGCCTCGGCCTCCTCGTGGACACCAGCTTGAGCCAGCGCCGCCTGATCGACCAGGAGCGCACCGCCAGCTACGGCTTCCTCGATCACCTCCTCCGCGAAGACAAGGATCTGGCCTTCGTGATTCATTTCGACAGGGAAGTCGAGCTTCTCCAGGAGTTCACGCCGTCGCGCCCCAAACTTCAGGCCGCGCTGCAATCGCTCCAAACGCCATCCCTTGATAACGGCAGCTCAAACGGCGGCGGAAATGGTGGAGGGGGAAGCCGAAGTGGCTCTGGCAATGGTGGAGGCGGAGGGCGCGGCTCCTCTCACGGCGGCACGCTTCTCTACGATTCGATTTTTCTGGCCTCCGACGAACTCATGAGCAAGCAGCAAGGCCGCAAAGCCCTGATCATCCTCTCCGACGGCGTGGATCGCGGCAGCAAAGAGACGATGGCGGAATCCATCGCCTCCGCCCAGCGCTCGGACACCATCATCTACTCAATCTTGTTTGCTGACGACGAGGAAGGCGGCTACCAGCAGCGTCCCGGCGGTTTTGGAATGGGTGGCCACGGCGGAATGGGCGGGGGCCGCGGCGGCAACAGGTATCCTCAACAGGATCGCCCCGACGGCAAGAAAATCCTCGAGCAAATTTCCAAAGAAACCGGCGGCCGCATGTTCAAAGTCACTAAAAAAGACACCGTCGAAAATATCTACGCGCAAATCGAAGAAGAACTCCGCAACCAGTACAGCCTGGGCTACACCCCGGACAAAGGAGCCGACCCCGGCTACCACAAGATCCATCTCGTAGCGAAGCCGAAAGACCTCACCGTCCAAGCCCGCGACGGCTACTACTCCGCCCAATAGCCCAACCTGAACCACTGCTGCGATCAGGGCCTGTCTCCACGCTATTTGGGCGGGGCGCTCTGGCTCTTCCGCTCGCGGCAACTTTGCTCCAGGAGCTTGGTATCCGGCGCTTTAGGCATTACAAGGAGAGGGTTTTCCGCACTACTCGCAATATGTTCAAGGAAATCGCTCAGCGACCCAGGTCCCCCAGGAAAGCCCGATAGAGTTTCTCGCCGCTCCAATTCCTTCATGTAGTCGGCGTCCAAAGCAACGTCAGCGGGCATTTTCTCCTTTAGCGACAAACTTCCAGGACCCAGGTAAAGAAAAGCGTCAACGAAATCTTCCATCGGTCGTTGAAGGGCCTTGGGGAACTCTGTGTGTACGTTGCAATTCTGGTCGACCATTATCGGTGCGGGGAGAAAGTGACCCAGGTCCAAGCCACCAAGCCAGGTGCCCTTGGCTCGCATAAGCGTCAGGGCCAGCCACGAAAGCTGCCACTCTACTAGCTACGCCACAAGATGTTCCGCGAAGACAGGGGGTTGCCCCTGAGCCTTCTTCGTTTAACCGTAGTTCGCATTTCAAGCGAACTCCTCCCGTAAGTCGACCCTCTAGCGCCGCACTTGTTCGATACGACCCGCAACATCCGCCAAATATGGAAACCCGATGCGGCCAACCCGCGCCGTAAGGTATGATAGAGTCTTCACAAATTAGCCACTTAGGATAACGATGCAGACTGCAACAAACGGAAAGGTTTTATTGAGGGTAAGGCCGCGAGGATTCTGCGCGGGAGTAGTACGAGCCGTGGATATTGTCGAGCTGGCGCTCGAAGCGTACGGCGCGCCGGTCTACGTCCACCACGAAATCGTGCATAACACGTACGTCGTCGAGCAACTGCGCCGCCGCGGAGCGATTTTCGTCGAGTCCATCGAGGATGTTCCCCACGGCGCGGTACTTGTCTTCAGCGCCCACGGCGTACCGCCGACCGTCCGCCAGGAAGCCAAGGACCGCGCCCTGAAAGTTATCGACGCGACCTGCCCGCTGGTCACCAAGGTCCATCTCGAAGCCCTGAAATTCGCCCGCGAAAACCGCACCATCATCCTAATCGGCCACAAGGATCACCAGGAAATCGTCGGCACCTCGGGCGAAGCACCCGACCGCACCATCGTCGTGGACTCCGTCGCAGCTGTGGACGCCCTGGACGTAGCCGAACCAGACAAGCTCTCCTTCCTGACGCAAACCACGCTCAGCCTTTACGACACCCAGGAAATCGTGGCGCGCCTCCGTCAGAAGTATCCGGCCATCAAAGGCCCGGCCAGCGACGACATCTGCTACGCCACGCAAAATCGCCAGGAAGCCGTCGAACAAGTAGCCAAGGACGTGGATTTTCTTCTGGTAGTAGGCTCGCCGAACAGTTCGAACTCGAACCGTCTCGTGGAAGTAGCCAAGCGCAGCGGCGTGAAAGCTCAGCTCATCGATTCGGCCAAGGATATTGACGTGAAGTGGCTCGAAGGCGTAAAGCGAGTGGGCCTGACCGCGGGCGCGTCCGCTCCCGAAGTGCTCGTCGAGCAAGTCAGCCAGCGCCTGGCGGAGTGCGGATTCACGGATCAGCGCGACCTCGATTTGATTCGCGAGGACGTGCGCTTCACGCTGCCTCCGGAGCTGGCGACCATCGCGCCGGCGCCGCGCCGCTAAAAATTTTGTAGCATGTTGGCATAGCAGGGGCGGGCTTCACGCACGCGCAGTAAGCAATCGGCCCGACGCAGTAGGCGGGGATACACAAAACTCAGGAGAGAACCCTTGGCGGTCAAAATCGTCCGTCAGCCGAAGAAGATTGCCTTGATAGGCGCGCCCTCGAGCGCCGCCGCTTTTCTCCCCGGCAGCGAGAAAGCCCCGGCAGCGTTGCGCGCCGCGGGCCTAGTCGAGCGTCTGCAAAAGGCCGGTTACGAAGTGATTGACCACGGCGACTGCGCTCCGCGGCTCTTTGCTGACGACGACGAACACAAACGCGCCCGCAATTTGCCGGCTATCGTCGCCGGACTGAACGACCTCAAGCTTCGCGCCGAACTCGCCATCAAAAGCGGCGCTCTCGTCCTCGTGCTCGGTGGCGATTGCGCGCAAGTCATCGGCCTCTTGGCAGGCGCGCGCCGCTACTACAAACACGTCAACCTTTTGTGGTTTGACCGCGACGCGGATTTGAACACGCCTGCCTCGACTCCCTCCGGACGCATCGATGGCATGGTCGTCGCCCACGTGATTGGCCGCGGCGCTCCCGAACTCGTCCGCTTCTTCGGCGAATCAGCCTTAGTGCGGGAACCCGACGTAACGCTCTTCGGTCTCGAACGCCTCGATCCTCCCGAACAGGAATTTCTCAGCAAATCGCCGATGCGCCACATCGACGCCGTCGACATTCAATCCAAAGGCGGAGCCGCCGCAGCCCAGAGCGGCCTCGCTTACGTCCACGCCGACGCGCACGAATTTGTGCTCCATCTCGACACCGACGTCATCGCCGTCGACGAATTTCCCGCCGTCAACGTCCCCGGCAGCGGCGGCCTAAGCCTGGCGGATGTGCGCGCCGCGCTCGCCGAATTTGCCAAACACAAAAATCTCCTCGGCCTCACCGTCGCACAATACAATCCCGACAAAGATCCCGACGCCAGCGGCGCGAAAAAACTCGTCGACCTGCTGGTTGAGGCTCTCTCCGCCCGCCTCGAACCCGCAGCCCCGCCCGCCACGTCCACCGACGAGTCCGAGACCTCCGCCGCCGAGCCCGCTGCGGATGCGCCGGAAGTGCCGTCCACGGGAACAGAAACGCCTGCTTAGGCGTTCGAGCCCTACGCCACGCCCTCCCGGGCTTGAGGGCCTGCGCTCCTTGGCGCGAATTGCGCAATCTTCATTTTCAATGAAACGCTTGCACCCGTTCCTTCACCACTCTTGTTAAGGTTCCACATTTGCTCGCGGACTTGAGGGCGGCGCTTTCGTTCAACCGACGAAACTGTTCGCAGCCTTCTGCGTGCACTATTTCCCCGCGATCCTTCGGACTGGTGAACTATGAAGAGAGGCGGTCTTTTTTTTGCGGCCTTTTTGTTCATTAGCGGAGCGCTGCGCATCGCAGGGCCGGGAGCGGCCGCCCCACAAAACCAACAGAAGGAAGCGCCGCAGAAAGCAAACAGCGCCGGCGACGAGAAGAACGCTCCCCAGATTCCCTATCTGAAGAAATTCACCGGCAAAATCGAAGAGTTTTACGGTGTTCAGGAGAGTGATTCCGCGAACCCGGCGAGCCTGATTGCCTACATGAAGGCCCACAAGGACACTGCCGATCCTATAAGGGACGAGCCGGTGCAATTCGTCATCGCGATTCTTCCCGACCCGGTGCACACGCGCCTCGGACTTTTCTTCGATCGCAGCGCCGAAGCTCTTCAACAGGCTGCACAGATGCAACATTACGTCTTTGACCGCGCGATCATGCCTTGGGACCGCACGCCGCACGCCGAACCTTCGGATTTGAAAGCCAGGCAGGAAGCGCGCGCCGCGCAGGCGCAGAGAGAATCGTATCCAGGGCTGATGCTCTTCCGCGCGAGCGTAGAACCGAAAACAGCATCCGCGCAGGCGGACGATTCAAAGCAAGCGTTGTCTGCAAATTCGCCTTCCACCAAGAGCCCCACGCCCCCGCAGGGTCCGCTCTTCGTTTTGATCGTGGGAGAAACACCGACGGCAGGTGTGAATAAGGCGCAATTCCGCCACGCCTTGGAGATTATCCGGGACGTTCGCAAAATTCCCGTGCTGGCCGAAGCCACGAAGCAGCCACTACTGATTCTGGGCCCCTCCTTCTCCGGCTCCCTCGAGTCGCTCAGCCAGGAACTGCAACGGTCGGACGCCAAAGATATCTCAACCGAGAAGTTTATCTATAGCGGAACGGTCACGGCCGCGGACAGTATGCTTTGGTTCCAACGGAGACTTAGCCCAAACTCGTATTTCGCCTCCTTCCAGGAAAACGACGATTACGCCCGCGACCTCTTCCTACGGTTCGCCTGCGATCGTGGGATTGAACCTCATACAGTCGCTATTCTCTCGGAGGATGGCACCGTGTTCGGCGCGCCGGGCTCTGCCACCACGGACCTCACGGCCCATCCGAATTCTGACGATGGTGCAAAGGCCTCCACAGAATGCAAGGTCACCGACCCCCCTGTACCTATTGACCGCGATGTCCTCAAGCTTCATTTTCCCCGGGAGATTTCTTATTTTCGTTCTGCCTATCAGAAGGAAACGGCCACCCAGCCCTCACCCGCTTCTACTCCCGCCGGTCTCTCTACGCTTCCGCTGAATTTGGAAGAAAATGGCAGTGACGACGATAACGTGGCGCCCTATGCTGTGCCGCAGACCTCCCTTTCTCAGGAAGCCGTGATGCTCGGCATCGTGAGTGAGCTGCAGAAGCATCACGTCAAATTCACTCTGCTTCTCGCGACCGATCCCCTCGATGAACTCTTTCTCGCCAGCTACCTTCGCAAGGCCTACGCGCAAGGCCGCGTCGTCATCACCGTTCCCGATCTGCTTTTCGCCCGGGAAGGCGATCCCGCTCTTCGCGGCGCGCTTGGCATCAGCGCCTACGCTCTCATTCCCGGTCTGGGCGATCGGCTTTGCCGGCAGGCGGATACCATCGGTTGGCATGAAGACCGGCTCTTCGTCAGCAGCCTGAGCGCGGGAACATTTAACGCCATGGTTGGCTTGCTTTCCGCGCAAGAACAAGGGCGCAAGGGTTGGAATCCCACCGCCGAACTACCCCCAGTGCCGCCTCTGAGCGAGGAGGAAGTGAAGAAGACACAGTCAGAATTGAACAAGGGCAGCGTCCCCTACGCACCCTATGCGGAATACGGCTCGCCGAATCTTTTTCTAAAGCCGGATTCTTCCGCAGCCTATTGCGAGGAGCGCCCGCACCTTTGGCTTACCATACTCGGTCGAGACGGTTTCTGGCCCATCGCCGGACTCAATGACAGAAAACTGAAGTCATCAGATGACCAACTGCCTATCGACTCCCTCGATCCGGACGGACGGTCTGTCAGCTCGCTCAGAATCGCAGCCCCTGATGCTGACCGCACGAACTCCGATCCTTCCTATGGTCTGCTTTCTTTCGAAGACTCCTGGGAAAATAAGCTTCGCACACCGCCTGCCTGGAATATCGCCTACTGCATTTGCTTGATCCTTTTTTGCGTCCACGCTTTTTTCAGTTGGACGGGCTCCATTCTCGAGGACTCCGAAAATAGAGCACAATTCACCAGAAACACCGATTGCCGCGGCGCGATTATTCTTGCATTGGGTGCGCTCGCGCTGGCATCCGCCTTTGTTCTCGTGATGTGTACGAGAAACCCGCGCGTGGAGTGGGCGGGATCCTGGGAGCTCACTGTCGTGTTGTGGCTGCCGTATCCTCTATTTGCATTCACGACGATCTGGGATCTGGCCATATTGCGCGGCGAGAAAGTCGTGCCTTGGATATTCAGCGGCGCGATCATCGCAATGACCTCTTTTCAGCTTTTTCTGATTTGGCCCCCCTCGGAAGACTTGCGCGTGTATTGGTCCGCTCGCATGCTGCACTTCACGTCGGGTGTATCGCCGGGGCTTCCCGTGCTCCTATTGATGGCGGCTGCCTATTGGTGGATGTGGTTAAGCTTGCGCGGCGTGTGTCTTGTCGATTTGCGCCGCCCGCGGCTGCCCCGGAGACAGGATCTTTTCAACGAATCCTACCGCATCAGCGACGACGAGGGAGAGGAGCTTCGAGAAGTTGCGCATCCCTTCTATTTTTCTAGGCCTATCGTATTTCCCGTGATTGCTCTGGCTGTTGTGGCGCGGTTCGCTCTGCGCCGCGTTCTCCCCGTGCAGTCGGTCGAAGGAGCCGCCTTCGACTGGGGTTACACGGTGATCCTGGCCGTGACGATCGCCGCATTGCTTGGCTGTCTGCTGAAGCTCGTAAGCACCTGGCAGAAGTGCCGGCAAGTCCTCGCGGGCCTTGACCGCCTTCCGCTTCGTTCCGCCTTCAGCCGCATGAAAGATCTCTCCTGGCATTCCTTCTGGAATCCCGGAGGCAGTACGCTGCGCGAAACGTACAAGGTCATGGGCGACGCGATGGAGAATCTGACGCGCCTGCTTGCGCTTGTGGAAAACTGGGATACCCCGATGAAGGAGAGCGCCCGCTACTGGGCTCGCGATCAAATCAGGCGGACTCTCGATGTAAAAAAGATGGTATTCAGTTTGTACTTGAGAATCATGGTGAAAGACAGGAGGAAAATAAGCCGCAGGTTCGGCAGATTCGAACGGATTGCCATCTGGTTCCTCAAAGACTACCGCAAGGGTCCCAAGCTGAAGGAACTCATGAAGAAGGTTGAACTGCTACAGAAAGAAATGGCAACGGCTGGGGCCATTCTCATGAAGGGCGTTTTGAACCCCCTCTGGGAAGAAGATGAATCTCCCGTAGTGTCCTCGGACGACAGACTCACGAAGACAACTTTGCCCCTATATCGCGCCTTGGCGGAAGAGTACGTCGCGCTGGTGTATGTGAATTTTTTGGTGAGCGTTTTGCTTCGCATTCGTACGCTGGTGATTTCCGCCGCGGGCATGTACGTGTTTATCGTGCTGTCGCTAAACGTCTATCCTTTCGAGCCCCACCCTTCGCTGCAAACGCTCGCCGTGGTCTTGCTCTTGATCATGGGAGCGGCGGTTGGTTACGTCTATGCGGAAATGCACCGCGAGGCGATTCTCAGCCGGCTCACGTCCACTCTGCCGGGAGAGTTGGGATGGGATTTCTGGATAAAGTTTGCCTCCGCGGCGGCCATCCCGGTCTTCAGTTTGCTGGCGGCGCAGTTTCCGGGCATCAACCAGTTTCTTTTCTCCTGGCTTGAACCCGCCTTGCAAGCGATGAAATAAAAGGCAGTCATACCAGCCATTGGCGTTTTCCGTGCCGAGCTCTTCGGCCAACTAGGATCTTGCTGCTGCATCTGCTTCGGCGCGTTTGCGGTGATAACGCGCGAGGCCCAGCCAGGTTATGTTGAGGCCGCAATTGAATATGTAGTGTGCGGCTTCCGCGGGAGGCAGGCGCTGCTCGATCTCTTTGCTCGCGGCGGCTACAAACGCGTTGAGCCCTGCTTGCGGCTCTTGCGTGGAACGCAGAATGTCCGCCGCGAGCGCTGACCAGCGCTGCAAATTCTTGCGATATTCCGCGATGTGCGCAGCGGGATCGCTGGAAAAGCCGTAGTGCGTCAAGAAGAGCCGCGCAGGCTTGCGCGAGGCGATGGCGTCGAGCGATGCGTTCCAAATTTCGAGGTCAATGTCCGGCGGCGGAGCAACCGGCACGACGAACGGCTCGCCCTCAATGTGAAACCCCGTCGTGTCGCCGACGAACGCCGTGCCATCGGTCGAATCAAAATACGAAACGTGGTGCGACGCGTGCCCCGGCGTGTAAACGGCTTCCAGATTGCGACTTCCGAGATTTAAAGTTTCTCCGCCCTTAAGCATCCGCAAATTCCCGAAGGGCACAGGAAGCGTTTCGCCAAACAAGAGCTGCAAATGTCCCGGCCAGAGCCGCTCCGCGCTCGCGAGCAATTTCGCCGGGTCAGCCATGTGCAACATGCCCGCCTTGTGAACGTACACTTCAAGATTTGGATTTTCCTTGATGAGCGCGCCAGTCGCCCCGGCGTGGTCCAGGTGAATGTGCGTCAACAGAATCGCGTTCAAATCCGAGACAGAAAGCCCGCGCGCGCCGAGCAGTTCACGCAGCGTGCCGAGCGTCGAAGCAGGCCCAGGATCAATAATCGCGCGATGCCCGCCCGATTCCAGCAGCACCGCTCCAATCGATCGCGGCCGCCCCATCCATTTTGTGTCGAGTACGGTTGTGCTAAGCATCCTGCCAGTAGTGTAGCGCGAGTTTGCGGTTTGCTCTTCACGCGCAAATTAGCCTACTGCAGCGTCACAGTGAGGTTGACGTTGTGAACCAGCAGGCCCGTATTTCCTGTGATTTGGAGCACCGTGCTTCCTGTCACGGATTCATTTACGCTCGGAGAGGTAGAGGTAAGATTATCGGAGTTGCCGGCGTATTGTGCCGTGATGGCGTACAGGCCGATGTTGGGGAAAGACGTCTGGAACATGGCGGTGCCGGAGGTCAGAGTCGACTGTCCGAGAAAATTCCCGTTCCAATAAAATGTGACGTTCCCCGTGGGAGATCCCTGTCCTGTAACCGTGGCAGTGAACGTGACGTTTGCATTCTGGGCGACCTTCGCCGAATCTGCCAAAACCGTCGTGGAGGTCGCGAACGGACCGGGTGGGGGCGGCGGAGGTGGTGGTTGCGTGAAGGAACTGGAACCGCCGCCGCACCCGATGATCAAACTGATAACAAAAACAAGCCCAAATCCAAAGGATGGCCGCAAATCTCTCTTCTTCGATGCCCAGCGAAGAGACAATAGAGCAGCCAGGCCGCCGAAAAGGCTTACCAGCCAGAAAGGATTTTGCCCAAACGGGAGAGGGAAAACCAGGCCGCGTTTGTCCTTAACGGCGCTTTTGATGACGGCAGCTCCCGAGGAAGAAGGTGTCAACGTGAGCGACGCGGTCCCGGCTATTCCATTGGAGAGATTCACGGTTGCGGGCAGCAAAGTACACGTATAGCCGACCGGCACGCTTCCGCTAAACGCGAGATTGACAGGGCTGGAACTGTTGCTAGCCGGAGCCACGCTGATTTGCAGAGCGCCGAGCTGCCCGTCGGGAATGTTGAAAGGAGCAGCAGGAAGATTCAGGCTGAAATCCGGGATGTTGACGGTGATCTGGACGCTCTGCGAAGAGGAGGCCGCGTAATTAGCGTCGCCCTGATAAAACGCGTAAACAGATGTGGTGCCTGGGGGCGCGAAGGTACCAGTCACAGTGAGCATTTGATTCCCATTCGCATCGGTCCCGGGCGTCGAGGTGGTGTTGTTCACAGCTCCGTAGTTAGAGCCGAAGAAGATTTGGCTCGTAATGGCGGGCCCCTTGCTATTGCTGGTCAAGACTGCGGTGAGTGTGATGCTTTGGCCATAGTTGATGTTCGTGGCCGTTTCGGTCATGGTCATCGCCGTAGTGATCAGCAAAGTTGTGGTGACCGGGCCGCTGGTCGAGGCGGCGTAATTGCTGTCGCCGCTGTATTGCGCTGTCAAAATGTGAGGGCCAGGCGTCGAAAGGCTGATGTTATAGATGTCCGCATAAATCTGCCCGGCTCCCCCCTGAGTGATTTTCACGGGTCCAGTCAATGCCGTATTCCCGTCGTAAAAAGTGACGGTGCCTCCCGGGTAGGCTCTGTTTCCCGTCAACTGTGAAGTGACGTTGGCTTCCAACTGAAACGTTTGGCCTTGCACGACATAGTTCAGATAAGAGTCCATTTGAGTCTGCGTCGCCGCTGGAGTGACGGTCAGAGTAGCCGCCCCTGCGTTTTTCAGGTAGCTGTTGTCGCCGCTGTAGCTTGCTGCGAGTGAGTGGACTCCGCCCAATAGACCTGGCGTTAGGTCTCTTGTGTAACCAAGATTGTTCAGATTGTAGATTCCTGGTCCTCCGCCACCCGTACCCAGTAGCGCGCCGTTGTCGGTTAGCGTGATCGTTCCTGTCGGACAAGTGAGCACGTTTTCCTGATAACAGCCCGGGTTCGGGGGGCCTGTGGGACTGGCCACACCGTTTTTGCCCGTGACGTACATTCGCACTATGTAATTCGATCCGTAGGCTACGGAAGTAGCATTCCCGCTCAGAGGATTGCCCTGCGAGTCGAATGTCGGCACGACGATGAATGCCTGGCTGCTTTCTTGTCCGACCGTAACCTGGACCGGCGATGAATCGCTCGGAGCATTCGTTCCATCCCCCGCATAGTGAGCGCTCACCGTGTACGTTCCGCCGGGCAAGCTCTGTGTTTTCGCGCCGTTGATAGCGCCAGTCGAGAGAGTGAGCTGGTCAAATCCCTGCGTCGTTCCATTTGCAAACGTCGCAATCAAGGACACATCTCCCGTCGGCACGCCTGTTCCGGAATCGGCTTTGACCGTTACGCCGACGGCCACACTTTCGTTCGTCCCATGGGTAATTCCTGTCGCCGGAGACAGCGTCAACGTGGTGGTTGTGGGAATCGTCGAAACGCTTCCCCACTTCGTCACGAGGTTGTTGGCGTTGATAGTTCCCAGGCCGGTGGCCATGTCATAGCCTGGCGTCACCGACCATGCTTCCGTGCTGGCCGCCGTTGGCTCGACCAGCACGCCGTTACTTCCTGCAATGGTGACGCTGCAGTTGGACGAAGCCCCCGCGCATGGCACGCTGTTCGTTCCGACACCAGCCGTTCCAGTCGGCAAAGAACTATTTCCATGGGTCACGTCGTTGAAAATGCAACTCGTGGCCTCCGCCGCGCTCGAAGCGCAACTCGCGCCGGATTTTTTCACCAAAGCGTACAAAACATAGTTTGCGTTTCCCTGGCGATTCGTGCCGCCGTGAGCCGGCTGATACTGATTCACCAGCGCCATAATTCCGGCAAAGGATGGCGCTGAAGCCGAAGTCCCGCCGACGATCCCGAAATCAAGGTTTCCGCTGCTGGTGTTGATGTCGCAGGTCGCCTCGCCGGAGATGGTCTGGTCGCTCTGGCAGTAAACATACCCCGTTCCATCGAACCCTGGGCTCGCAAACAAAGATACGTCGGGTTGATCCCGGTGACTGTCATTAGGCATTCCGGTAACGCCCATCTGCCACGTTGGTTTGCCGTACACGCTGCTCGGCCCGCCGCTGCCCGCGACGATATTGAGCGAGCCATTCGGCGCACTGGAGCCGCAACCGGTCAACGCAATCTGAGCGCAGTTCTCGTTCCACGGAATTTCCGGTATGTAACTTTCCGCGGATGTCCCTGTAGCGCTATTTGACGCACTCCAAAAAGTCGCCCACTTGTTTACCTGATCGAAATCGGTCCCTCCCACCGAAACATTGAAAGGAGTCGAGGCTAGTCCGCTCACCGCCAGGCCCTGTGTAGCGACCTCCTCGGTGTCGAAATCATCGCATCCTGCGGAGCCGCCGTCTCCCGCTGCAAGGACCACTGTAATCCCTTGCGCGGCTGCCTGCTCCCAAAGGCTGTTGTAGAACGAGTTGCCCGCGCTGCCAAGCGATGTTTCACAGTTCCCATAGCTCTCGCTCATGACGCCAGCCAGGTTGTGTTCGATAATATACAGCGCTGATAGGTCAATTCCTGCTGAGACTGGCGTAGAAGCGGATACCACAAATTCGAGCGTAGCTCCGGGCGCTACTGCTCCCGACCATTCCACATCCAGATCCGCTTCTCCCTCTTCACCCTCGGAGGTAATGCCCGGATCTTCTCCATTCAGAACTACATTCGACGCATTGAAATTCGCGGGAAGCCCGAACATCGTCCGGAACTGCTGCACGTCCTGCACATTGATATTCGTCTCGCCCACGATGGCGATCGTTTGACCGGTCCCGTCGTTTCCTGCCGCGATCAGTGACTTGGAATTGTAAATTGTTGCGAAATCTCCGGGACCCAATCCGTAAAAGGTCTGGCCACTAAATGGATTGGGAAATGTGAAGAGCGGCTCCAGTCCCGTTTTGCCGGCCCTTTTGCGGAATTGTCCCAGGATTCTCGCATAGGACTTTCGCGGGAAGCCCGAGAGCGACACCGGCCCAACAACAACCGGAGCCAGCGCCGCCGGAATTTGCGGGTCGCTGGCGTTGGCCAGGTGCGCCTCGCCATTCACGGTGTACTTGTGAATCTGGGTGTGAAACGCGGTGCGCACTTGCCCGGCCGTTCCGGAAAACTCGATCAGCGTGCGGCCCGCCGTCACGTTGCTCACTTGAAAGCCATGCGACTGTAGCCAGCTTGTCACCGTTTGGATGTCGGCATCCGCTGGGCTGAACTGTTGGCCGAACTGCGCGGGCGTCAGCCACGCGTGGTAATTGGGTGAAGATTTGCTTTGCTGATCGTCGAGCAGCTTTTGAAGCGCGGCTTCCTGATCGGGACTCCGCTGCAAGAGCAGAAGCATGCGATGCAGAGACTGGCCATCACTGACGGCGCCCTGGTCGAATTCAGGCCGGGCCAGCGGGTGCACGTTTCCCCGCAGGACTACAAGATTTTTTTCATCCACGGCCTGAGTAATACGCGCGGGGATGTTTGAGGTCTGCGCTTCGGCACGCAGGCACAGCAGACTGAGAATGGCAAAAGATACCAATGGGCCAGTAAGCTTTGTTGAATGATTGAGTTTCATATTCCGCCCACGCAGCAGAAGACGTTTGCGCTTCTGTGGCTTGCGGACGGCCGGGGGACAGCGGAACGGAAAGCCAGCTACCTGCGGCACAAACCGCGATTCCTGGACTCCGTCAGGCCACCACAGAATGCGGCGCTAGCCTACCACAATGGCCGATAACTCACGAGGTATTCACTGCGGGTAAAATATAAGCGGCATCAAGTGCGGAGACCGGGAATTTTCCTTGTGCCGCATGTTCCTCTGAATCGCCGCTTTTGACCAGCCTCTGGGCCCAACGAACTCATCCGCTTTTCCGCCGCGCGGGCATCCGCTTTTTCAATGTGCCCGCGGGGAGGAAAGACTTGCAGACCAAGGGAAATCTAGCATACGCTAACGGCACCGCGTCCTGTTGCTTCCTGGACTTTATCCCGCCCGTCGGGAGACTCTCCAGGGGAACGAGTGGGTTGTGGCGGAACGGAAATGCCGCCGTTCCGGGCAAGTGCGTTAAAGAATTCCGCAGTAACGCCGCGAGTGGCGCTGCGGTGGGTGGAACAGCAACTTGGGCTCCAAGAAAGAAAACTGAGGGAGAAGAATCATGCGCAATTGGTGTGCGGCAGCAGTGATGAGCGCTCTTTTTGCTTTACCCGTGTGCGCTCAGCAGAATAGCAGCGCTGCGGGCGACGGTGACGGTTCCGCGACAGCGGCAGCAACGGCGGAGAAGATTCCCGACAAATGGACTCCCGGGGACATTACGCCCGCTTCCCGTAATCTTTTCGCGCTGCCGGAAGCGCCGCTTCCCCAGCCCCTTCCGTCCGGCGCCAGGTCCGGCGACGATACCGCGCCCGGTCTGCTCGTCCCGAAATATGAAGTGGCGGGCATGTTCAACTACGCGAACTTCAATCCCGGAGATTCCTTCCCCACGTTCAGCGCGTTCGGCGGCTCGGGCTCCTTCGCGTGGAACTTCAACAGGTGGATTGGGCTGACCGAAGAACTCGGCGGTCTCAGCTTCAACCGGAACGTCAATGGAACCAACATCCACGGCGGCCTCACCACGTTCCTGGTCGGTCCGCGCCTGAATCTGCGCAAATTTAAATATTTCGTTCCCTTCGCGGAAATTCTGTTCGGCGGTGCGCATGCTGGCGCGCCCATTACGGGCACCGGGGGCCGGAGCGACTTCGCGCTGGTGGCCGGCGGCGGAGTGGATGTCGTCCTGACGAAGAACATCGCGTGGCGCTTTGCGGAAATCGACTACTTCCAGACCAATTTTTCCGGCCCTAACCTCGGCACCAGTGGCAGGCAGGATAACCTGCGGCTGGGCACGGGAATCGTGCTGCGTTTCGGCTTGCCGCATGAAGCGCCCCCCGCGCCCGTGAATCACCCGCCAGTGGCGGCGTGCTCCGCGACTCCAACATCCTTGTTTGCGGGCTCCGGCGACACCGTCGCCGTTCACGTGAACGCCAGCGACCCGGACAACGACCCGCTCACCTACAGCTACACGGCGACGGGCGGCGCGGTGGATGGCAACGGGCCTGACGCGCGCTGGAACTCTTCGGGCGTCAGCGAGGGCAGCTATACCATCACTGCCAAGGTGGACGACGGCAAAGGCGGCACCGCTTCCTGCGCCACGGACATTACCGTCCAGCCGCGGCCCAATCGCCCACCCACGGCCACTCTCACTGTGGACCGCAGCCCCATCCTTCCCGGTGAAAAAACCGGCATCACCTGCAACGGCACCGATCCCGATGGCGATCCGCTGACCTACAGCTATTCGGCTTCCGGCGGACAGATTACCGGCAGCGGCTCGAGCGCGCAGTTTGATGCTACCGGCCTCGCGCCCGGAAACTACACAGTCAAGTGCACCGTCAACGACGGACGCGGCGGCACCGCCGATGCTTCCGGCAACGTGGAAGTGAAGGAGGCTCCGCAGGTTCACGAACTGGAAGTAAAGCTGCGGCTGCATAGCATCTACTTCCCGACGGCGCTGCCTTCGGTCGCGAAACCCATGGGCGGGCTGCTGGCCAGCCAGGGGATTACGCTCGATGTGCTGGCGATCGACTTCAAGTCCTATCTGGCCTACAGGCCGAATGCGCACCTCATTCTGGGCGGTCATGCGGACATCCGCGGAGGCAAGGAGTACAACCAGTTGCTCTCGGAACGCCGCGTCGAGAAGGCCAAGAGCTACCTGATCGAAAAGGGCGTTCCCGCCGATCACATCGACACGAAAGCCTACGGCGAGGAACAGAACATGACCGACGAAGAGGTCAAGAAACTTCTCGAGGACGATCCGGACCTGACTCCTGCGGAGAAGAAGACGTTCATGGCCAACCTACTGACCGTGCGCCTCGCCAACAACCGCCGCGTGGACGTCACGCTCAGCACCACGGGCGAACAGTCCGAGCGGCGCTTCCCCTTCAACGCCAAGGATGCTTTGACCCTGATGAGCCGCAAGGTCGGGGAAGGCGCGGGCGAAGCGAAGAAACCCGCCGCCAAAGCACCGGCCAAGAAGCCGGCGGCGAAGCCCTAACCGGGCGCTGCCCCAGCTCATGTGACCCTCTGTTATCGGCGGGTCGCTCAACAACATCCAACGCGGGCTCTCCCGGCAAATTGCCGGGAGAGCCCGTAACTTTTTCAGGCCGCCGTTCACGCCAGTAGCTGACGCAACCAGAAAACCTCCTGAGGGTCTCAGGAATAACCGAAGAAAAGCCAATCCGCGCAAAAGGAGTTCGCCAGAGGAGAGAAATTCCGGGCAAGGGAGCCCCGCCAACGGAGCTCTACGCCATTCCCAAAATGGAAGTCGGTCCGGTTCCATTTTTGCAAACCGTTGAAATCCAATAACCTACTTGCAGTCTTCGGGCCACCGCAGCCGAGTTTACTCCACTGGAAATTCCCGAATCTAAAATTACTTTTCAGTGATACTATCTGTAACTTGCTGATTTTAGAATTAATAAACTTATTCCCTATTTGGTACTGCGTGTGCAAATCAAACTTCCAGAACTCCCCAGCGAGGTGAAGGCTCATGAGCGAAGAAGCTGGCGTCCAGCGCGCCGCAATTCCCATCACCGTCCTTGTTGTCGAAGATGAAGAAAGCACCCGCAAACTCTGCGCGGATGTCGCCGAGTCCTGCGGCATGAAGGCCATCGTCGCAGGCACCGTCGACGAAGCCCTCCGCCGTCTCGAAACCCATGCCATTGATATCGTGGTCACCGACTTGATTCTTCCGCCGTCCAGCGGCCTCGACCTGCTCAAACAGGTTCACGAAATGTACCCGCAGATCGCCGTCGTGGTGCTCACGCAATACGGAACCATCGATTCGGCAGTGGCCGCCACGCGCATGGGCGCCGTGGACTACGTCACGAAACCCTTTCACATCGAGGACTTGCGCGCGCGCCTCGAGCGCGTGGCCCGCGACATGGACCTCGACCGCGAGAACCGCCTCCTGCGCGAGCAGTTGCGCTCCAAGCCCGGCTTCGGCGGCATGATCGGCGTCTCCGCAAAGATGCAGCGCGTCTACAAAACGATTGAAAAAGTCAGCCAGCACGAATATCCAGTTTTGATTCTAGGCGAGAGCGGTACCGGCAAGGAACTCGTCGCCAAAAGCGTCCACTACTCCGGCCCGCGCAAGGATCGCCCCTTCGCCCCCGTGGATTGTTCTTCTCTGGTGCCCACGCTCATCGAGTCGGAACTCTTCGGCTACGTGAAGGGCGCCTTCACCGGCGCCATGCAATCCAAGCAGGGCCTCCTCGAAGCGGCCCAGGGCGGCACGCTTTTCCTCGACGAAATCGGCGACATGCCCGTGGACCTGCAAGCCAAGCTCCTGCGCGCCCTACAGGAACGCGAAGTAAAACCCGTCGGCTCGACCGAGCGCCGCCACATCAACGTGCGCATCATCGCCGCCACCAACCGCGACCTCGATTCCGCCATCCGCACGGGCGCTTTCCGCCAGGACCTCTATTTCCGCCTTAACGTCGTGCAGCTAAAACTTCCGCCGCTGCGCGAACGAAAAAGCGACATACAACTCCTGGTCACTGCGTTCCTCGAGAAATTTTCCGACCAGCACGGCCCTCCGCGAACCATTTCGGATGACGCCATGCGCCGCCTCATCGCCTACGACTGGCCCGGCAATGTCCGCGAACTCGAAAACGCCATCGAACGCGCCGTGGCCATGGGCTCCGGCCCCATCGTTCACGTCGGTGATCTGCCCTCGAATCTCCACTATCCCAGCAGCGAACGAGTTCCCGACAAGGACGAACTCCTTCCCATGGAAGAACTCGAGCGCCGCGCCATCCTGCGCACGCTGCGGGAAACCGGGGGCGACAAACTCGCCGCCGCACGCATGCTCGGCATTGGAAAAACGACACTCTACCGCAAGCTCAAGCAATACCAGATGGAGCACGTCGAGCCATAGCTTTGCCCCGCGCGTACTTACGCTTTTCTGACGCAGAATATCTTTCCTCAACAGCATTTTCGCTGGGCATCTTTCGCTCGGCCGCCGAACCTTTCGGTCCTCGCCGTTCGCTTGCCGCCGAGGTTCCGCCTCCGGCAGGGCAGCGCTTCCGGTCCACTCTGGGAAGGAGCGCCGCGCCCCTCCCGGCATGGGACTGCCGCTCTCCTGGAGCCTCTCCCTCTTCCCCTGTAATAAATTGATTTCAAAAGAGTTACGCGACCGCGAGGTTGGTCCTGCCAGTGCATAGGTCTCCCTCCGGAGGGAACAAGCCTTTCCGGGCAGCCTGCCGCTGCTTTCGGAAGAGGATCTGATCCGAAACTTTGAGATGTGGGCCTGGCGAAAAAATCAAAACGAGGAAGGTCTCTGGCAAGGGGCGGCGCGCGCTGGACTCTCCGGCGCTTCGCGCGAAGCGCTCCTTCGCGAGGCGCTGCACGCCCTCGCCAAAGACGGCCGCTCCGACCGCATCGGCGTCTGGCTCGAACCGGAATTCCCGGTCATTTCAGACGCTCACGCACCCGCCTCTCTTCGCGGTTTGCTCTGGGAAGCCCACGGAGAAGCCACGCCTTCCGATTGGGAAAAGCTTTCGCTCGAACCTCCTATGCCGCAGGAGCTCCTCGCCGCCGGCAAACCGGTCGAGCAGGAACTCGACGCCTCGATGGACAGCCCCATCATCGGCCCGCTCGTCGGAATGCGCCACGCTCTGTGGACCCCGATTCAGGGAACGGGCCACCTTCACGGCGTGCTCCTCAACGCCTCCTCCAAAAAACAGGCCAGCCTGCCCCGCGAGCTGGCCTGCTCCGTGGCCGCCGAACTCGCCCTGTGCCTTGAGCTGGAGCAGGAAAAACGCCAGGCTCGCGAGCGCCTGACCGACTTCCGCGTCAACAAACAGATTCTCGCCGCTCTCGGCGGCAATGCCTCGAGCGACACCATCCTTTCGCAAATCGCCGCAACTTGCACCGAAGTCTCCGCGGATGCCTCCGGTCCGGGAGCTTCCTTTGCGGTGATCGGTTACTTGCCCGCCAGCGAGGCAAGCGCCACCGTCCCGGCAGAAATGGAATTCGTCTGGGAAAGCGGCGACACGGAGCGGACACGCTCGATCGAACGCGAACCGCTCTCAGCACTCTGGAAGCAAGCGCTCGCCGCCGGACACGTAGTGGGAATAGAGCCTCCGCCCTCTTGGTCCAGGGAGGGATTGGCGCGGCTCGTGGCCATCCCGCTGCTCTCCTCCGGAGAGCCGCTCGGCGTTCTCGTCGCCGGCATTCCCCAGAAATCCTCCTCTCTCGCCACACTCGAGCGCATCGAGATGCGCGCCGCGCTCGCGGTCTCCGCCTTGCAACGCCGCAGGCTGCATACCGAGCGCAACCGCCGCACCGTCCGCCGCCAGGCGCTTCTGGAATCGAGCCCCGAGGCCACGGCGCTCCTCGACACGCGGGGCCGCATTGCCAGCCTGAATCGCAGCGCAAAGCTTCTGCTCGGCGAAATGACCGGAGAGCGCACGCCAGCTCCGCGCGAGCAAGAACTGCACGCGCCCCACCATGAACCCGGCTGGTACATCGGCGCGAGTTTCGCAACGCTCTTCTCCGCGCGGGAACAGCCCGTCGTGGAAGAGTGGCTGGGCCGCGCCCTTGCGGGAGAGCGGGACAAAGCCGTCGGCTCCCTGGAATCTTGCGAAGCGGAACTCGTGAATGGGCGTCGCGCCGTCCTGCGCGCTCCCATCGCCGCCGCCGACGACCTGGCTGCTGTGGTGCTTGGAGCGCCCATCATGCAGGAAGCTTCGGAGCAACGCACCCGCTCTGCCGCGGAACTCCGCAATGTTCTCGAATGGGTCGAGGAAGGAATCCTGCTTTTCGGCGCGAACCAGAGCGTGCGCGCCATGAACACGCGCTTTGCGCAGATCAGCGGGCTCAGCCCTGAGGAAGCCGCCACCTGCTCCACCCTGGATGGCCTCATTGCGCGCCTCGCGGATCGCGCCGCGGAACCGGAAGCGTTCGCCCGGCGCTGGCGCGAGCTGGCCCGCGGCACCGAGGGAGGCACGCGCGAAGAGCTGCATCTGGCGCGTCCCGTGCCCCGCGTGCTGGAACGCTCCGTGCGCCCGGTTCTGGACCACATGGGCCGTCTCCTCGGACGCGTCGAAATTTATCGCGACTTGACTGCGCAGCGCGTCTTCCAGGCCAAGCTCCTGCAGACCGAAAAACTCGCCGCGCTCGGGCAGATGGTCACCGGCGTGGCTCACGAGCTGAGCAATCCCCTCACCAGCATTCTGGGCTACTCGCAACGTCTTCTCGTCCGCAAAGACCTCGCAGGCCGTACAGAAGAGGCGCGCCAGATTTATCAGGAAGCCGAACGCGCCAGCACCATCCTGCGCCAGCTCCTGCTGACCGCCCGCGAAACACGCCCCGAGCGCAAAAAGGTGGCGCTCAATGAGGTCGTTCTCCGCGCCATGGAACTCCAGCGCTTCGGTTCCGCGGCGGAAAAAATTCGCGTCGAACTCGACCTCGATCCCACTCTTCCTTTTGTGGCAGGCGATCCCGGCCAGTTGCAGCAGGTGCTGATGAACCTGATCGGCAACGCCCGCCAGGCTATCGTGCAGGAAGGAACCTCTGGCACCATCCGCCTGCGCACCGCATTTGAAGGCCGAAGCGTTTTGCTTCAGGTGATTGACGACGGCCCCGGCGTTCCCGGGACGATTCTCGCGCGCATCTTCGATCCTTTCTTCACCACCAAGCCCGCCGGCGTCGGCACCGGGCTTGGACTTTCCATTGTCCTCAGCGTCGTCCGAGAGCATGGCGGCCAGGTCAAAGTCTCGAGTCCTCCCGAAGGCGGCGCCATCTTTTCTGTCGAGTTCCCTGTCGCTTCGGAGGCCGCCTTTGAGGCCCTTCCGGACGCTCCGGACAGCCGCCAAGAACGAAGTGCGGTTCTCCGCGTGAAGGCCGGCCGAAAAAAAAGCGCGCACGCATCAACGCTAGCATCGGCGGACGCGACTGCACACGCGACTTCGCACGCAACCTCGCATGCGACCTCGCACCCTGCGCCCCGCTCCGCGCACCGCGGCACACGAATCCTGGTCGTCGAAGACGAGCCCACCGTGGCGCGCCTGATTGCCGATGTCCTCGAAGACGAAGGCCTCCACGTGGACGTGCTCTTCGATGGCCGGGAAGCTCTCGACCGCGCAGCGCGCGAACCCTACGACCTGGTGATTTGCGACATGAAGCTGCCGGGGCTCGATGGCCAGCACTTTTTCCAGTCGCTGGCGCGCGCCCAAAATCCTTTGAAAGAAAAATTCCTTTTCGTGACCGGCGACGTGATCGCCCAGCAGACCCAGGAATTTCTGGAACGCAACCTCGTTCCTCACGTCGCGAAACCCTTCCGCGTCGAGGAACTCACCGAAAAAGTCTTTGGCCTGCTGGATGGTCAGCTGGCTCGTGGTGGCCGCGCCGCGGCCGCCCGGAAAGCACACTGAGAAATGGATACTCTTATGACTCCACGGAAACACACCATTCTGCTGGTAAGCGATGACGCGACGTTCCGAGCTGCGGCGCGCCATGAACTGGAAATCGTCGACGAGCGGCGGCACGTCGCTTCCGTCAGCACCGTGGACGCCGCGCAACGCATCGTCGAGGGCGCCGCGCCCGCCGTGATCTTACTGGCGGAAGCGGCCGTCGCCGCGGACCCCAGCGGTTCGCACGGGCAAGCGCAGAGCCTCGATCTGGCCGTCTCTTCGCTGGCCAGCTATGCGCCGGTGGTGGTCATCGGAGACGCGGAGCATCAGACGGAACTCTCCGGCCTGGTGGCCACGGGCGCGGCCGACTACGTGGTGCGCACGGACGAGTCGCTCACCGTGGCGCTCGGACTCGTCGAGCGGCGCCTTCGCAAGGCGCAGATGGATGTTCGAGTCTTGCCGCCTCTGCAGGAATCGCTCGAGCCGCCGCGGATGGAGGCCCTTCTCGAATTGAACCACGAGGATTTCGGCGAACTGCTTCGCCACGAGCTGAACAATCCGCTCACCGGCATTCTGGGCAACGCGGAGCTTCTGCTCTCCGAAATCCGGCGGAAAACCGATGGCCGCATGCCGCATGGCGCTCCTCAACGGCTGGAGACCATCGCTGCGCTCGCTGTTCGCTTGCGCGAAACGGTCCGGCGCCTCAGCCAGGAATGGGAATTGCGCCGCCGCTCTTGATGGACCGGTAGATTTGTCAGGCAGATAAAAACCGCGCTTGCGCCTCGTCAGGCCGATGCTGCCCTCGCGCCTCCAGCTGCCCCTCGCTACTCGTTTGCCACCAACCTGCTCTTTTCAACCTTCCGCACTCCTGCTAGGCTTACCCCCAGCATAGTGGACATTTCCACGCGCAGTACCCTATGAGCGAGACCCCTGTTCGTCAGAAAGTGAACGAGCTCTTTCCCGAATTGCTCGACGGTTTGCGGATGCTCGAAGGCCGGTTCCCGGCCAACGAAATTGCCGCGCGTGTGGTGCGCGCCGCGATGAGCCAGCCCGGTGTGGCCGGAGCGCGGCTCTGGCGCGCCGACCGCGGCGAAGCGGAAGTCTGGGCCGAAGGGGGAACTCTTCCGGAGTCCACGCCCGGAGGATTGAAACCCGGATTGCCCGTGGACAGCAGCAAGGATCCGACTTTGTGGGCCGGCGCGCTTGGCAGCGACGATTTCCGCGTGCGCGTCCTCGAAGTGCGCGGCACGGGGCCGCTCGAAGACCGCGTCCGCAGCCAAATGGATTTGCTGGCGCGCTTTTCCGCGGTGGTGCTCGCGCTGGCCGAACGCCGCGGCGCGATGAAAGAGCTTTCGAGCATCATCGAAGCCACCAAGAAGCTGAACTCCACGCTCGATCTCGGCGAGCTGATCTCCATCATTCTGCAAATTGCCACGCGCCAGTCGGGCGCGGAGCGCGGCACGGTTTTTCTGGTGGACCGGGAGCGCAACGAAATCTGGTCGCTGGTCGGGCTGGGGCTCGAGCAGCACGTGATCCGGCTGCCCGCGGAGCGCGGCATCGCCGGCTGGGTGGCGCGCGAAGGCTCCGCTGTGCGCCTCGAAAACGCGTATGACGATCCGCGCTTCGAGCCGGACATTGACCGCAAGCTGGGATTCAAGACCCGGCAGCTGATGTGCCTGCCGATCCGCAGTGAAGCGGGTGACATCGTCGGCGTTCTGCAATTGCTGAATAAGGCGGAAGGCTTCAGCGACGAGGACGAAGCGTTTCTCGACGCGCTTTCCGCGCACGTGGCGCTGGCGCTTGAAAAAGCGCAGCTGCACCGCGAGCGCGTGGAAAAAGAAAAAATGGAGCGCGACCTCGCACTCGCGCGGGAGATTCAGTCCGGGTTTCTGCCGGAAGCGCCGCCCGCGTTTCCGGGAATCCAGATCGCCGTGTCGCACCGCGCTTCGCAGATGGTCGGCGGCGATTATTATGATTTTTTGCCGGTGAATGTAGATGGGAAGGACGCGCTGCTGCTGGTGGTGGCGGACGTCGAAGGAAAAGGCGCGGCTTCCGCGCTGGTGATGGCCAACGTGCAGGCAACTCTGCACGCCCTGGCCGACCACATCGAGACGCTCGAAAAATTGCCTGCGACAATCAATCAGAAGATTCTGGCGGGAGCGCGCGCTTCGATGGCCCAAGGGCGCATCACCAAATACTTGAGTATGTTCCTTGCGCTGGTGGACAGCGGCGGGCGCAGCTTTCGCTACGTGAACGCGGGGCATGTGCCGCCGGCGGTGATCCGCACCGATGGCACCGTCGAGTGGCTGAACACCGGCGGAATGATTGTGGGGATACTGCCGGACGTGCAGTTTGACTGTGGCACGGTTGCGTTCGGGCCGGGCGACATTCTGGTGGCCTGCACCGACGGTATCACCGAGGCCATGGACTCCGTGGGAACGGAATTCAGCCGGCAGCGGCTCGCGGAACTGATCACGCCGATTCGGCAGCTTACGCCGGAAGCCATCATGCGGGCGGTCCTCGACGAAGTGGACAAACACTCGCGCGGCGGCATGTATGAAGACGACAGAATCTTGATGGTCATGAAAGCGCAGTAAGTCAGGGGAAGTTAGTGGGCAGTGAGTAGATTTTTTTCGTGGAGCCGGCATCCTTGTCGGCTCTTTTGTTTTTCGGCAAAATCGGAAGAAAAACTGCCAGCAAGGATGCTGGCGCTACATCCGTCTCTGCGTCCTTTGTGTCTCTGGGTTCAGCTGGTTTTCAGAGCCCGCAACGGCAGGGTCATCTTTCTGAGGATGACCGTTCGGCATGATTTCACGAACCGGTGGAGGAGTAGCGGCGCAAGCCGATGCGCCACGACGTAGCCGCCAGCGCAAAAGTCGCAACGGCGACCAGCGGAATCAGCGGAGCGTAGACGCGGAATTCCGGGCGGCCGAGAAGACGCGAAGCGGGATAGAACGTGGCAAAGCCGAATGGAATAATCCAGCTTAAAAGAAACTGGATGTAGTGGGCATAAATCGAAAGCGGATAACGGCCGAAGGCCAGCAGATTCCAGAACGGCGGATGAATGCCGATGCGATCCTCGAACCAGAAGGAAAACGTGGACAGAAAAAGAAAAACGGAGAGATAGATGACGCTGCCGCAGAGGGCGAAGAATGCCAGGAGCAGGACATCGAGCACGGTCCAGTGATACTGAAGACGCCGCCCAGCCCAGATGACCACAACCAGGCCGATGACAACTTCCTGGAGAGCTTCGATACGGAACGCGTCGAAGACCACCTGGAAGAGGGAAGAGAGCGGGCGAAGGAGAACGCGGTCGAATTTGCCTTCCATGATGTAGGTTGCGCCGAACTCGTAGAGATTGAGCGAGAAGACATTGAAAAGCCCGAAGGGGATCAGTGAGTAGCCATAAAGAAAAAGAACTTCCTCCATACGCCAGTTCGCGAGCGTGGGGATTCGTTTGAAAAGCACCATGACGAAGCCCAGCGAGAAAATCGTGGCCGTCATGGAGGTGGCCGCGGAGATGAAAAAGTCGCCGCGATAGCTGACGCGCACTTTCGCGTATTGCGCGAAGTAGGAGGTCAATAGCCCCGCGTGCCGCTTGAAATTGATGAGCGCTTCTTTCATCTAGCCGCCGTGGATGGTGATTTTGCGCGTGGCGCGAATCCACCAGAGATGGCCGAGGAAGAGCAGCGCGACGACCCAGAAATATTCGAGCGCGAGGAGGCGCAGCGATTCGGCGAGCGTGAGGCGGCCGAGATAGATTTGCAGCGGCGTGTAGGCGATGTGCTCGAAGGGGAGCAACGAGGAAAGAATCTGAATGGAGCGCGGGAAGAAATTCAGCGGGATGAGCAAGCCGCTTAAGAGCTCGATGAGCCAAAATTTTGCGCGAATCAAAGCGAGGATGGATGTGAGCGGAATGGCGCAGGTGCCGATAATGAAGTTGAGCGCGCCCATGATGAAGAAACTGCCGACGGCGGCGACAAGGAAAAGCGCGAAATTCAATTTCGAGGCGGGCGGCAGAACCGGGAAGAGCAGAGTGACGACGATGGCGGTCGGGGCGGTGAGAAGAATGAGGCGGAACGCAGATTCGCCCATGGCGCGCGCGAGCCACATCCACTGCACCGAGACGGGCTTTATGAAATCCATCGCGATTTTGCCGTCGATGACTTCGTAGGCCATTTCCTGGTCGATGGTGTTCCAGTAGAAGGAACGCAGAATCCAGCCGACGCTGACGTAAGTGAGAATTTGCGGCAACGAAAAGCCCGCGATCGAGCCAGTAGCGTTGGCGAAGACGGCGCGCCAGATGAAGTAGTACACCGTGACGTTGATGAGGTACGTGATGATGCCCGTGTAGTAGCGCAAGCGAAACGCGAGAATATTGACGAAGCCGATGCGAATGAATTCGCGGTAAATCTTCAAGCCGGCGAGCGGCGAAGGCTTGTGAACGGGAAGCGGAAGTGTTTGCGTGGTGGCCATGACGCGGGTGCTTACCGGGGCACGGAATTTCGCTCGTTTTCGTTCGTTTCGCTAATCAAGCTCGGGGTCATCGCTGCTTCGCCGGAATAAATGCGCTTGATGATCTCTTCGATGGGTTCGTCTTCGATGACGAAGTCGCGGACATCGACCGCTACGAGAATCTGGCGAATCAGGTCGCTGGACGAAACGCTGGCGCGGTCGAAGCGGAGGCGGCACGTCAATTCGTCGAGGCGCTCCAGATGGAGCGAGGCGCCGTGATCGCCGTTCGGACAGAGCGTGGGAAGCGCTTGCTCGAAGGCCGCGAGACGCGCGCTCTGGTCGCCGTCGCGAAGAATGAATTTGATCTGCTTGGTGCGCAGAAATTGTTCTTTAAGACGCGCGAGCGGGCCGTCGTAGAGGACCGTGCCGCGGTCGATAATCATGATGCGGCGGCAGAGCTCTTCGATGTCGTCGAGGTCGTGCGTCGTGAGCAGGACCGTTGTTTTATAGCGCTGGTTGATGGCGCGGAGAAACTGGCGGATGTGATCCTTGGCGACGACGTCGAGGCCGATGGTCGGCTCGTCGAGAAAGAGAATCGGCGGGTTGTGCAGCAGGGCGGCGGCGAGATCGCAGCGCATGCGCTGGCCGAGCGAAAGTTTGCGGACGGGAACGTGCAGCAGTTCGTTGAGGCCCAGGACTTGATTGAACAGGTCCATGCGTTCGTCGAAGTCGCGCTGCGAGACGTCGTAGATCCGGCGGAGCAGCTTGAACGACTCGATGGTCGCGATATCCCACCACAGCTGCGTGCGCTGACCGAAGACTACGCCAATGGTTTTTACGTAAGCGGCCCGCTGGCGCCACGGCACGAAACCGTTGGAGAGAATTTCACCAGAGGTCGGCACCAGAATGCCGGTGAGCATTTTGATGGTGGTGGATTTGCCGGCGCCGTTCGGCCCGATATAACCAACCATTTCGCCGCGGCCAATTTCAAAATTGACGTTTTCGACCGCTTTGACGGTGTGGTATTCGCGATGAAACAGATTCGCGATGCCGCCGAGGATGCCTTCCCGCCGCTTGAAACCGCGGTAGTGCTTGGAGAGGGCGTGGACCGAGATGAGGGGGGGGGCCGGCATGAAAGAACAATTTTAGCACGCGTGAGAGAAACGCTGCGGTTGGTCCTTTTTTGCATCACTGATTCAAACTTCGCTGTCGCGAAACCCATGCGTTACAAACAGTTCGATGCATGAGGATGCGAAAAGTGGCAGGCTGCCACCAAAACCTTGCCACCGAAACTCAGTGGCCAACGCGACAGGCAAGAATGCCTTTCCTACTAAAAGCCCACAGGCAGGAGTGCCTGTGCTACTCGGTTATTGGACGGGCTTGGACTGTGCAACGTTAGCGTAAAAGGCGAGGACGCGGCGCTCGAATTCAGCGGGTTGGAAGCCGATGGCGGCGGTGTGGAAGGCCCCGGGAACTTCCCAGAATTGTTTTGGGCCGATCGCGGCGACGTAGATGCGCTGCGTGTGGCGGCAGGGAAGCGCTTCATCTTTTTCGTCGCAGATCAGGAAGACTGGGAACGCGCGACTTGCGACAGCTTTTTCCGGCGAGACTTCGTCGATTGGAAGGCCGGAGAGACGCTCATCGTGGTAGAGCAACGTCCAGCTGAACGGCCGGAATAGCGTTTTGCCAAGAAGCGGCGACTGGCGCAGGCCTGCGTAGTCATAGGAGGCTTCGCGCAAATTGGCGAACGCGGCTTCGGCGACGACGGCTTCGATTCGCGTGTCGGCTGCTGCCGATTGCAGCGCGATGCCCGCGCCCATCGATTCTCCGAGAGCGAAAATGTGTGATGGCGGTGGAACCGGCGGATGCGGATACTCGTAGGGAAAGTTTTCCACGGCGTTGGGCGGCCGATAGCCTGGCTGCAACTGGATATCGGTCCTTCTATGCTGGAGGAGGGGACCCAGGGCGTCGAGAATGGCTTTGGTGTCGTTGCGTTCGAGCCAGCCATAGGTGGCGATAGGGCCTTCGCTGGTGCCGTGGGCGCGGGCGTCCATCATGACGACGCTGTAGCCTGCGCGGAGTAGGAATTCGGATTGGCCGATTACGCCCATGCGGTTGTCGGCGACGCCGTGGAAGAGGAGGACCCAGTTTCCGTTCGAGTTAGGTGGTATGACAATCCAGCCGCGGAGCATTACGCCGTCCGGGGCTTTGACGTCGAAATCGTGGCGAACGGAATGGGACTGGGCGAAGGAGGCGTCGGCTTCGCGGATCAGGTCGGGGGTCAGTTCGCGGCGGAAGGGGTGGAGGAAGTTGGGGGCGACCGTCCAGCCTGCTATGCCTGCCAGGATGGGGGGCAGGAGGAGAAGGATCAGGAGGATGCGGATGATCCGGCGGCGCAGGGTCATGGGCATGGGCTTATTCAAAGATACGGGAAAGCGGAGGATTCCGTTCCGGGGTTCTGCGGGAAGGTGCCTCAGATGCTACACGCCTGGGTGCGACCTCCTAGATGGCGAGCTTTTAGTTAACCATAATCGGGACCTATCCCCTAGTTTTCTCACAAGTGTTCATTCTAAAGGTGGTTAAAGTCCTTTGTTTTGATATACTTTCACAAGTGTTCATTTTAAAGAACTTAGCTATTCTCTAGATTTTGCGGCGTTTTCCGCGGGTTTTTGCTTTGGCCGGGCGGAAATTCGGAGCGCACGGGCTGAATAGGCCTGGGGCAGGTAGGCCTCTGCCACCAAAACAAAAACGGCAGCCCTGAGGCTGCCGTTTTTGTTGGAATTCTCCCTGCCCAAAAGAATACCACAACGAGGTTTATGGTCAAGAGACAATTTGGCCTGTAAATTGAGGCTGGGTCGTTCTGCCGGGTAGGACTGGCAGGTTGCCCTGGTTACGGTTTGTGGGGGCGGAAGACAATGTCGAACCACGGGTTCCAGGTTTTGCCGGCGTCGAGAGACGTGACTGCGGTTTCGCGAACACCCCCTTCGACTTGCTTCCAAGTGCCACGGACGAGGCGGGGTTGGCCGGATGGGGTGAGATCGGAGCCGGAGAGGACCATTGCGCCGGCTTCGAAGCGGCCTTCGATGATGAGGAGCTCGCCGCGATTGGTGACCCAGCTTTGGTGCCAGACTTTTTTGGAGGCGTCGTAGAGGCTGAAGCTTTGGCCTTTGTGGCCGTCGGCGCCCTGGTAGTCTTCGTGAATGACACAGCCTTCGAGGATGCGATCGACGACGAGATGCGCGTTCTTGTCGGTGGCGCCGACGTCGAAGGCGTCCCAATCGCCGAGCCAGAAATCGAATTGGTGGTATTCGGGAGCGATGCACGGAGATTGTTTCGGGGATTGTGGATGAAGCGCGGAATTAACGGGTATGAAGGTGGGGCTTGCCAAGAGAAGTGCGCAAGAAATGGCGTTGAGGATGAGGTAACGAGCGATTGTGTTCATACGGGATACTCACCTTCTGAAGTGGGTTAAGAATTACTGAGATTGCAGGCATTTGCAGAATATACGGGGACGGGGCGGCAAAGAAAAGCGGCATCAAGCTGCCGCACTCCAAAACGCCGCGGGTTATTTCACGCGGGAATAATTGATGGGTGCAGGCAACGGGCAACCTCACGTTCCCTGCACCCATCCCTCGACAACCTCTTCTGGGGAACGCAAAGAACTCACACGGTTAGACGCGGGAGACTGAGAAAGGCGTTGACGACTTTGGCTCCCGGCCGGCAATCAGGGTTTTGCCAGCAGAGCTAAACGGCCTTTGCTGGTGCGGAGCTGCATCTGTTTGGCGATGTCGTCCGGGATGACGAGTTTTGCCGGATTGCTGGGGCTGGCATCGTCTTCATCGCAATCGGCGGTTGGAATGAGCAGGACGGCATGGGCATCGCCGGTTGCGACTCCATTCGTGATGAGAAAGGCCTGGGCGCCTATTTGGCCGCTGTCGTTGATGCCGCCGGTGGAAAATACGAAGAAGTTGGATTTGGAGGACGTGGTGGGCAGGTCGTTGAGCGCGGTCATTTTTCCGCCCTCGTAGAGGAAGGCGCGCGGGTTGTCGAATTGAAAGTCGGCATAGGAGACGCCAATAATTTGATTTTCGTCGTTAATGTCCGTGGCTTCGCTCATAGCGTCTCCAGGCAAGGTGCCGAGAGGCTGCATGCCCTGGTCGCTGGTCCAAATGAAAGCCAAGAAACGGAACTGGAGCTGGCCATTGATGACATCGTTGGGGCCATTGTCGAATCCCACGACAACGCCGACCGGGGATTTGGGATTGCTGCGAGCGCTGGATATCGGGAGCGCCCGCGAGCTTGAGGAACGTTCGCGAGGCTGGCGGCCGTGGCGGGCTTATGCGGCGATGTATTTGTGGAATGTCCCCGGAGCTAAGGGGAGTCTTGTGGAAAGTGCGCGTTCCCACAAGACAGAAAAAGTGGGCGATCGAAAGTCTGCAACGCTGCGACAAACCGCGGCCGCTGTATAGCGCGGAAAAGCGCCAGCGGGGTCCGCAAGGAGCCGGGGTGAACTGCCGCACTCCATGAGGGAGCCGCTGTGGCCCAGCGTCAGCGGCTGGAGAGGACGAACTGGTTTCCGTCGGGGTCTTTGAAGATGCCCATGGTGCCCCAGGGCTCGGTTCGTGGTTCTTCGGCGAAGGTCACGCCTTTGGATTTCAGGGTTTGGGCGGTGGCCATTACGTCGTCGCACCAGAAGGTCATGGGTTGGAAGCCGCCGATGCGGTTTTCGTGGCCTTCGGGGGTGAAGAGGGCGAGGAGCGTGTCGGCGCCGGGGATTTTTAGCTCGATCCAGCGCTGGCCGTCGCCCATGGGCTGGTCGGTGGCGACTTTGAAGCCGAGTTTTTCGGTGTAGAACTTAAGGGACACATCCTGATTGTGAACTGGGATGCTGGCGATTTTGACTCCGCGAATCATGTTCGACCTCCTTGTCGATGAGCGGAGAATACTTGCGGGAAAATGTGGATGCAATCAGGTAGTTGTTGCTATAGTTTCTGTAGGTATAGTGGGGAAAGCGGTCATCCTCAGCCCTTCGAGTTTCTCAGCGTAAAAAGGACGACCCCACACGGCTTAGAGCATGGCTATGACGCAACTGGATAGGTACGTTACCGACGTTCTGATGCGGGACCTGGTCGCGCACGACCGGAGGCCGGTGAGTTTCCTCGTTTATTTGTGGCTGGCGGCGGAGCAGCAGGAACGCAAAGGAGCGGTGGAGATCAGTTATCGGGAGTTGGCGGAGAACATTGGAGTCTCGAAAAGCGCGGCGCAGGCGGGAGTGGGGTGGTTGGCACGGAGAAAGTTGATTTCGGTCAGCAAGGAGAATGCGACGGCGGTGCCGAGTTATGTGGTGTTGAGTCCGTGGAGAGCGGGCAAGAGAGTTTGAAGAAATAAGAATTCGAGAGTTTAAGGTTCAAGAGTTGAAAAACGAAAAGACCGTGGCGTTGTGGGAGCGGTGGTTGGTCGGGGGAGATGGGCCGGCCGAACCCGGCCCCTACGAGGAGCGGATGGTCATCCTCGTAAGGATGCCCCCACAAAGGCAAGAGTTAAGAGCGGAAGAGGACGGATTCGCGCTGGAACATTTTTATGGCGATGAAGAGGGCTGCGGCGGCGTAGACGCATGTGGAACCGAAGATGATGGCGATGTAGTTCCAGTGGTACGTGCCGATGATGAGTTCTTTGCAGAGCAAGCTCACATTGAGGACGGGAACCAGGGCGAGTTTGGGGGTTAGCTCGACGCCAGGAAGCATGGCGGCGATGGCCGGGATTAGGACGAGGAAGAGGATCGGCATGATGTAGCTTTGGGCTTCTTTGTAGGTCTTGGCGAAAGTGGAGATGGTGATTAGGACGGAAGAGAACAGAACGGCGAGAGGGACCGCCATGATAAAGACGGAAAGAGCCGCGCCAATCCCAATATGGAGGGAGGCGTCGGCTTCGCCCGCCTGAATAGGCTTGGTGTGCAGGAGGTTGACGATACCGAATGATATCGCCATGGAGATCACCGAAAGAGCGGCGGTGACGAGGGCCGTGGTGAACACCAAAAGGAATTTGCCAAGTACCAGATGGCCGCGGGAGACGGGGCTGGAGAGAATGGTTTCCATGGTGCCGCGCTCTTTTTCGCCGGCGGTGAGATCCATGGCCGGGTGCATGCCGCCGTTGAGGCAGAGAAAAACGACGATATAGGCGATGAAGCCGCCGAAGAAAAGGGCGCCGCCGGATTTTTCGGGTGGGGCGACGTTGTGGGGCTTGATGGCGAAAGGCTTCAGGACACTGATGGGAAGGTTTCTGGCGGTGAGACGATCCTTGACGATGGAGTCGCGATAGTCGTTGAAATACTTTTCGATTTTGTCCTTGGCGGTTTCGGATTTCAGGTCGCCTTCGTAGTCGTGAATGAGAACGGTCTGTTCTTTTTGGTCGGCGAGATTGCGTTCGAAGTCTTTCGGAATTTCGACGACGACGGGAACCTGCTTATTGATGACTTGATCCTGCCAATTCTGTTCGAGCGGAACGATCTGGATCTTGGGAACTTGCTTGAGGCCGGCGACAACCGCAGGGGAGTCTTCTCCGCCGATGATCATGACTTTGGGCGTTTCTTCTTTCGCTTTTCCGATTAAGGCGGCAATGGCGGCGCCAAAGCCGACGCTGAACAGCGGGAAAATCAACAAGGGCACGATGACCATGGTGATGATTGTGCGGCGGTCACGGAGGGCTTCGGTGAGCTCTTTGCGGTAGACGATGCCGATGTTGCGAAGCGACATGTTAGCGGGCCTCCTGGGAAACGTAGTGAGGAGCGACGACTTTGACGAAAATTTCCTCGAGGTCTTGTTCGTGATGCTGGTCGCGAAGCTGTTCGAGAGTGCCTTCGGACAGAAGTTTTCCGGATTGGATGATGCCGATGGTGTCGCAGAGTTTTTCGACTTCGGACATGATGTGGGTGGAGAAGATGACGGTTTTGCCGTTGTTGCGGCATTCGCGGATGAAGGCGGTGATGGTGCGGGCGGTCATGATATCGAGGCCGTTGGTGGGCTCGTCGAAGATCATGACGGCGGGGTCGTGAATGAGAGTGCGGGCGATGGAAGTCTTTTGTTTCATCCCGGTGGAGAGCTTGTCGCAGCGACGGTCGCGGAATTCGTTCATGTCGAGACGTTCGAAGATGGTGTCCAAACGCTTTTTGAGGGTGGGTTCGTCGAGGCCGTTGAGGCGGCCAAAGTATTCGACCAATTCCTGAGCCGAAAGGCGTGGGTAGAGGGCCGTGGCGGTGGAGAGGAAGCCGACGTTGGCGCGGACTTTTTCGGGGTTTTCGATGACGTCGTAGCCGCAGATGGTGGCGGTGCCGTCGGTGGGTTCGAGGATTGTGGCCAGCAGGCGGAGGGTGGTGGTTTTGCCGGCGCCGTTGGCGCCTAACAGGCCATAAATCTTTCCCGGTTGGCAAGTGAAGGTGACGTTGTCTACGGCGCGGATTTCGCCGCGCTTTTTGTCCTGGAAGCGCTTGGACAGGGAACGAGCTTCAATCATCTGGGACCCCTCGCTGGTGATAGACAGACTACGGGTGGTGAGGCTTCATAGTCTACTACGCATGGGGTGGGGTGGAAATTACAAGGGGGATTTTGGGGTTGGGCGGTGGGGGGATAAGAGTTCAAGAGTTTAAGAGTTCAAAAAAGACGAAAAGAGCGTGGTCTCGCGGGATGGACCTTGCCGAGATGGGGCGCAATGTATTGCGCCCCTACGGGCTGGGACGAATTTAGCGGCGGTTGCAAGATATTCACCAGGTGGAATTTAAGGGCGAAATGAGGGAGGGCGGCGCATCCTCCGGGGGGCGGGGCGCATCCTCTTATTGGAGACATTATAGGTTAGGCTGGGATTGGGTTGATGGCGGTGGCGGCAAAGCCTGGGGATTGTTGAAGATTGCGTATTTCGCGCGACGTTTTTGCAGAAAGCCGCGCGGCTCTTGCTAGAATGAGACACTTCGGCGCCCGCTACGCGGGGCGGCAAGCCACGGACAAGTACGAATATAGAAATGGGACGCTGGGGCTTGTGTGTCTCACTGTGCGTTGGGTTAGAGAGCATTTTGGATGGATGGGTTAGAGAGCGTTCAGATTAGGAGAATATGGATCGCAGGCTGCGAAACCGGATTGTGATTTTTCTACTGCTGGCCGTGGTGTTGGCGATCGGGCTGGTGTGGGTCAGCGGGAGGAAGCCTGCGGTGAAAATATCGGCGGTGACGCCGACTCGGGAGAATCTGGTGTCTTCGATCAGCAGCAACGGGAAAGTGGAGCCGATTTCGCCCTATGTGGTGAGGGCGGCGCTGGATACGTTTGTGAAGAAGATTTATGTGACAGAAGGGCAGACGGTGAAGAAAGGGCAGTTGCTGCTGGAGTTGAACGTGAAGGAAGTGGCGGCGCAACTGGATGAATCGCGGTCGAAACTTTTGCAGGTGCAGAATGATTTGCGCGCGGCCAAAGCGGGCGGGAAGGCCGATGAAGCCGCGAAAGTGGCCGGGGATTTTGCGAAAGCGGAGGCGGCACGCGACCGTTTGCAGAAAAATCATGATGCGCTGACGCGGCTGGCCGCGGGACAGGCGGCCACGAAAGAGGATATCGCCGCGAACGAGCAGGCTCTGGTGAATGCGAACGCGGAGGTTACGCGGCTGCTCGCCGTAAAGCAGGAGTTTGACCGGCAAGCGCGGCTGGATGCGGAGCGCGGGGAGTTGCAGGTGCAGCAGACGTTGAGCGAGATGGCGGCGCTGGAAGACAAGGTGAACAACGGTCGAATTAGCGCGCCTGCGGACGGGACTTTGTATTCGCTGCCGGTGCGAGCGGGGGACTACGTGAAGCTGGGTGATTTGCTGGCGGAGATGGCGGATTTGCACAAAGTGCGCGTGCGAGCGTTCATTGACGAGCCGGAGCTTGGGGCGCTGGAGACGGACGAGCCGGTGATCATTACCTGGGATGCGCTGCCGAACCGGAGCTGGGTGGGAAAAACGGAGATTATTCCGAAGCAGGTGGTGCCGCATGGGACGCGCAGCGTTGGCGAACTGTTGTGTGGTGTGAATAACGACAAATTGGAATTGCTGCCGAATATCAACGTGAACGTGCGCATCAATTCGCGCGAGCGGAATAATGTGCTGGCCGTGCCGCGAGGAGCGGTGGCGTCGGACGGCGGGCGGCGGTATGTGTTTGTGGTGAAGCGGAACGAACTGGGAGTCGGCAAATCGAGGCTGGAGAAACGGGAGATTAAAGTAGGAATCGCGGACGCGACCAGTTATGAGGTCGTGAGCGGATTGCAGGAAGGAGAAATGGTGGCGCTGCCGGGAGACACGGATTTGCGAGACGGCATGGCTGTCCAGGTTGTGAACACGAATGCGGCGTAGATGGGGGAATCACGGAAAGACGAAAGTTTGGATGGCGCTAGCGTTGTTGCTCGCGGGCGCCACTGGTGTCATCGCGAGCGTCAAGGATAGCGAAGGGATACAAGCCGGGCGGCTGGCTTACGAGAGCAGCGATTACGCGAAGGCTGTGCTGGAGTTGCAGGGTGCGGCGTCCAAGGAGCCGCAGAACGGCGAGGTACAGCTGCTGCTCACGAAATCGTATCTGGAGCTGCAGGAACGCGACGCGGCCATCACGAGCGCGGAACGCGCGGTGGCCATCGATCCCAAGAGTTCGGTCTATCACGAGTGGCTCGGCCGGGCTTATGGCGAGAAGGCGGACCATACCTCGATGTTTTCCGCGATGGGATTGGCGCGCAAGACGCACCGGGAGTTCGAGATTGCCGTGGAGCTGGATGAGAGGAATTTTGCGGCGCGGCAGGCGTTGATTGAGTTTGATTGCGCGGCTCCGGGAATGGTGGGCGGGGGAGAAGAGAAAGCCAAGCCGGATATCGAAAAATTGAAGACCATGGACGCTTCGGAGTGGCACTACGCGCTGGGAAACTGCCGGCGGCAGAAGAAGGATTTCGCGGCCGCGGATGCGGAGTTCCAGTTGGCGCTGGAAAGTCATCCGAAGAACCCGGACCTGATTTATGACGTGGGCGACTTTGCGGTGAAACGGAATCAAGCGGAACGATTGCTTGAGGTTGCCGAGTTGGGAGCCAAAGTGGCTCCCGCGGACCCACGTGGGAAGTTTTGCCGCGCCGTGGGATTGATCCTGAAGAACGAGAAGCTGGAAGAGGCGGAGCGGTTGTTGCGGGAATATCTGGCGAAGGCGCCGAAACGGAATTCTTATCCCCGTTACGCGACGGCGCACGAATGGCTGGGCCGGTTGGATGAAAACAAGAGTGATAAACCGGCTGCGGAAAAGGAATACCGGGCGGTGCTGCAGCTGGATGGCAAAGACAAGAACGCGCGGGAAGCGCTGAAGCGGCTCGAGAAAAATTGAGAGTTGGCAGGGAACCACGCCGGGTGCGGTTTTTCTGTTTGGGCGGATTCGTAATTCGTTGACGGGCAAACCTTCATGATGGATTTACGGGAAACGTTGTCGGTGTCCATCGACGCGCTGCGCGCGAATAAGCTTCGCGCGATGCTGACGTCGCTGGGCGTGATTATCGGCAGCGCGTCCATCGTCCTGGTTGTCACCGTCGCATTGACCAGCAAGAAATTTGTGATTTCGCAGATTGAGGCGGTGGGGTCGAACCTCGTGTGGGCGGAATTGATTCGGTCGTCGGAGAAGGCGCAGCCGCTGAGTTACGAATTGACGCTGGACGATATGCAGGCAGTGATGGACACGGTCCCCGGAGTTTCGAAAGTGGGCGGTATCAGCGATCTGCAAATGTCGGTGGTGGCTCAGGGAGTGGTGAGGCCAGTCACTTTGATTGGGGTGACGGAGGGTTACCGCGAGATTCGCAGCCTGATCGTTTTGCGCGGGCGCTATTTTGATTCCATGGACATGGAAACACGGAGCAAGATGTGCCTGATCACGCCACAATTGGCGAGACGCCTCTACGGACAGGACAGTCCAGTGGGCCGCGATTTGCACGTTGGAGAGCTCATCTTCACGATCATCGGCGTTTTCCGTGAGCGTGTGGAAACGTTCGGGCTTTCCGACGTTCAGGCGGAGACCGTGCTGATTCCGTTTGGGCTGATCAAGTACTACACGGGAGTGAGCACGTTGAAGGTGCTGGATGTGCAGGCCGCCACGGCGGAAGACGTACCCGTAGTGGAGCGGCGGTTGATGGCGATGCTGCACAGCCGGCATCCGGAAAACGCGGAGTACAACATACAGACCCTGACGGCGATTTTGAAGGCGGCGAAGGATATTTCGCTGGCGTTGACGATTGTGCTCATCGTGATTGCGGCAATCGCGCTGCTTATCAGCGGGATCGGGATTATGAACATCATGCTGGTGACCGTGACGGAGCGGACGCGGGAGATCGGGATTCGCAAGGCGATTGGAGCCGCGCGCAAGGAGATCATGTATCAGTTTTTGACCGAAGCGTTTTTAATCAGCGGGGGCGGGGCGGTGACGGGGATTTTGCTGGGGTTACTGATACCGGCGGTGGCGCAATTTTTTCTGCCGGGAAATTTGCGCGTGCCGGTGTCGCCGTTGAGCGTAGTGCTGGCTTTTGTGGTGTCGTGCTCGACGGGATTGTTTTTTGGGTATTTGCCCGCGAATCAGGCGGCGAAATTGCAGCCGATTGAGTCGCTGAGGTACGAGTGAGGAGCGCGAGAATGCGAAAGCTTGCGAAGACAGTTTTGTGTGTCGAGTTGCTGTTGATTTTTAGCGCGGCATCGCATGCACAGACTGCGCCTGCAGGGAGGATTTCCAACACATTTCAAATGCAGGCCCCAGCACAAACCGCACTCCCAGCCGGCGGAGAAGCGCAGGGCGGGCCGGTGGCGCTGACGTTAAAAGGCGCGATTGAGATGGCTTTGCGGAACAGCAAGGACATTCAGGTGGCGAAACTCCAGGCCAGCGTGGCGGATCATGCGTCGCAGTTGAGCAAGTCGGATTTTTTGCCGAACGTCTACGCTGGGTCAGGAGCCGGGTACACTTACGGAATTCCGGAGACGCCGGGCGGGCGGGCGCCTTCGATTTTCAACGTGACGTATACGGAGCAAATTTACAACCAGCCGCTGCGCGGGCAGGGGAAAGAACTGGAAGAGCAGGCACGGTCGCAGAAGATATTGCTGGAGGACGTGAAGAACGGCGTGATTTTGCGCACGGCGATGGCGTATCTGGAGCTGGGGAAAGTCCGCCATTCGCTGGAGTTGTTGCGCGCGGAGATCGAAAGCGCTGAGAAGATTTTGCAGGTGACGCAGGAGCGGCAGGGGGAAGGTTACGAGCTGCCGGTGGAAGTGACCAAAGCGCAGCTCACGAAGGCGCAGGTGACGCAGAGAGTTTTGCAATTGGAAGGGCGCGAAGACGAACTGGAAGTTTTCCTGCGCGGGCAGCTGGCACTGGGGGATGAGCAGGCTATCGAAGTCACACCGGAAGATTTGCCGGGGGAAGCGGAGCAGGAAGGCGCGAACCTGGTGGCCATGGCGATGATAAACAATGCAGGGCTGCTGATGGCAGAGTCGGACGTGCGCGCGAAAGAGTTCCGGCTGAAAGGCGAAAAGAAAGGCTATTTGCCGACGCTACAAGCTGTCAGCACTTACAGCCTGCTGGCCGGCTGGAACAATTTCAGCGAGTTTTACAAGAAGTTCCAGAGGAACAATTTCAACGCGGGCGTGCAGGTCCAGGTGCCGATTTTCAGCGCGAAAACGAGAGAGTCCATCAGTCTGGCGCAGATCAACCTGGAGACAGCGCAGGCGAATCTTTCGAGCAAGAAAACGCAGGTCAGCGCGGAAGTGCGGCAGAGGACGCGCCGCTTGCGGGAACGCGATGCGGCGAAGGAAGTTGCTCGGCTGGAACTGCAATTGGCGCAGCAAAATATCGGAATACTGCAAACGCAGTTTGCGGAGGGGAAAGTGAACCTGCGCGAAGTGGAGAGGGCGCGGCTCGAGGAAAATGAAAAGTGGATGGCGTACCTGGATGCGAATTTCCGGCGACAGCAGGCGCAACTGGATTTGCTGAAGACGGCGGGGCAGTTGGATAAGATTTGGCAGTGAGAAGAAGTGAATAGTGGGTAGAGAATAGTGAGTAGTAGGAGCGCCCCAAGCGGCCTACGACTGGTGACTTTTGCAACTTGAACAGAAAAGTTTGGATGCGTTTCTGGAGGCGGTGAAGAAGCTGGACGCGGGCTTTGCTGGATTGCCTGCGTTTGCTTCGCGGGTTCCGGGCGCTGATGGGATTGCTGAGGCACTGGCCGTAACTGCTGAGCGGCTGCACGACAACTATCCTTACTTTCATCCACTTTATGCGGGGCAGATGTTGAAGCCTCCACATCCTGTGGCGCGGCTGGCTTACGCGCTGGCGATGTGGATCAATCCGAACAATCACGCGCTCGATGGGGGACGCGCCACCACGGCGATGGAACTGGAAGCAGTTGCGGAGATCGGCTCGATGTACGGGTGGAAGGAGTGTCTGGGCCATTTGTGCGGCGGCGGCACGATGGCCAATCTGGAAGCGCTCTGGGTGGCCTCGCTGGTTTCTCCCGGCAAGAAGATCCTGGCCAGTTCGCAGGCGCATTACACGCACCAGCGAATCAGTGCGGTGCTGCAGATTGAATTTGAGAGCGTGCCTTGCGATTCGCGCGGGCGAATGGACATGAACGCGCTTTCCATGCTGGCGGCGCGGGGAGACGTGGGCACGGTAGTTTCCACGATGGGGACAACGGCGACAGGCTCCGTCGATCCACTGCCGGAGATTCTTGCGCTGCGAGAGAAGTATGGATTCCGAGTTCACGCCGATGCGGCCTATGGCGGGTATTTTGCGCTTGCGGAGAATCTCGGAGAAGAAGCCGCGGAGGCGTTTGCGCGGATCGGAGAGGCGGACTCCATCGTCATCGATCCGCATAAGCATGGTTTGCAGCCCTATGGGTGCGGCTGTGTATTGTTTCGCGACCGAACGGCGGGGCGCTTTTACAAGCACGATTCGCCGTTTACGTATTTCAGCTCCGCCGAGCTGCACCTGGGAGAGATCAGCATGGAGTGTTCGAGGCCGGGCGCCTCGGCGGCTGCGTTGTGGACGACGCAAAAGCTTTTACCGCTCGTACGCGGCGGAGAGCTCGCGCGCGGATTGGAGCGGGGCAGAGAGGCAGCCCTGGCGCTTTTCGAAACGATCAAAAGCGACGGCCGGTTCGTGATGGCGTTTGCGCCGCAGCTGGACATCCTCGTCTATGTCCCGCGAGCGAACTGCGTGAGCGATGCCTCAGCTCTTTCCCGAGGCATTTTCGATGCCGCCGCAAAACGCAATCTGCATCTCGCCATGGCGGAACTGCCTGTGGATTTTTGGGCCGCGAATCTTGGAGAGATGCGGCGCGACAAGGAGACTGTGACCTGCCTACGGTCGGTTTTGATGAAACCGGAGCATCTCGAATGGATCCCCAGAATATGGCAAGAGCTTTCCGCGGCGACCTCGGAAGTGCTTGCTTCAACAGGCGCGGCGCGGACGGCGCGCTAAACGGGCGGCGGCTATCGCGCTACGGAGGCCGGATGTTGCGCCTGCGCCTTAAGCAGCGTATGGATGCGGCTCAGCAGTGTTGCCTTGCTGAACGGCCTGGGCAACATCGAAGAGATCACTTCCGCGGGATCGGGAACTTCGAGCGCCGCCAGGGGATTCGCCGAGCTGTAGAGCACACTCATTTCCGGCGAACGTTTCCGCAGCCAAACAGCCAAGTCCGGTCCGGGCATGCCCTCCGGGTTCAGCTTGGTAATTAACAGATTAATCGGGCTGGCGCAGGAGTCGGCCAGCTCCAGCGCCTCGCCGGCGTTTGAGGCTGGAAGAACAACGAAGTCCGCGTCTTCCAGGATCGCCTGAAACGTGTGGCGAAGGGCTTCCGCGTCCTCGACCACAAGAATAACCGGATGAGGAATGGGCTGCGCTGAAATTGCGTGCATGACGACCTCACATCCAAAAAACAAGTCTAAATCTTAAGTAATCAACGCGTAGAGTCTATTATATATCGGTAAATATACAAAGGACAATTCACGCTATTAAAACGAATCAATCCAAGGAACTCGTTCGATTCTGGGAACGGCAGGTTTTGCCGGCGGGCTGCCGAATTTGCGGCAAATGGGAACTGCGTGCGTGCGCAGAACTTCCCCCAGCGCCTGGTGCATGAACAAGGTCACAGGACGTCCCGTTTAATGCTGTATTGAGCCTTTCGATGCAGAATAGGCCTCTTTCGCAGAAAGGTTTGAGGACATATACCCAAGTCAGGTAAACTGGTATCTAAGTTGGGGGCATCTCCAGCATGCCGCAGGTGTAGCCCCAGGGGCCGCAGACCGGTCGGAACGCGAACAGATTTTGACTTTGATTGAGAAGGCTGAGGGTGAAGAATGCCGGATGTGATGAAGACTTTGCTGTTGAACCCGCCAAGCTTTGAGAATTTCGATGGCGGAGCAAGCTCGCGGTGGCCCGCGACGCGTGAGATTGAGTCCTACTGGTACCCCGTTTGGCTGACATATCCCGCCGGGCTGATTCCCGGTAGCCGCTTGCTGGATGCTTCGCCGCACAAGGTGAACTGGCAGCAAACGATTGAAATCTGTAAGGACTACGAATTTTTGGTGTTGTACACATCCACCGTTGGATTCCAAAGCGACGTCAAGCTGATCCGCAAAATCAAGGAAAGCAATCCGGGATTGAAAATTGCCTTCGTCGGGCCGCATGGGCACATCAAGCCGGACGAGACCTTGATGGCCAGCGAGGACATCGATTTCGTGACGCGCGGCGAGTTTGACCACTCCGTGGCGGAGTACGCGCATGGCAAACCCATCGAACAGATCATGGGCGTCAGCTTCCGCAAGGAAGGCAAGATCGTCCACAACGCGCCTCGGCCGCAGCTGCATACAGAGGAACTGGACGCGCTGCCGTTCGCGACCGACATCTACAAGCGCGACTTGACGATTGAAAAGTACAACGTTCCGTTCCTGCTGCATCCCTTCGTTTCCTTCTATTCAACGCGCGGCTGCCCGGCCCTTTGTACATTCTGCATGTGGCCGCAGACCGTCTCCGGCCATGCGTGGCGCACGCGGTCCGTGGACAATGTCGTCCGCGAAGTGAAGCAGGCGCTCGAATATTTTCCGCAGATGAAGGAAGTTTTCTTCGACGACGACACGTTTAATATCCGCAAAGACCGGGCTATCGAGCTGAGCGAAAAGTTCAAACCGCTGAAGTTCCGGTGGTCCTGCACGGCGCGCTGCCACAGCAAGTACGAAGAGTTGAAGGCCATGGCGGATGGCGGGGCGCGCCTCTTCATCGTGGGATTTGAATCCGGCGATCCGCAGATTCTGAAAAACATCAAGAAGGGCGCGACCGTCGAGATGGCGCGCGAGTTCATGAAGAACTGCAAAAAGGTGGGAATCAAGGTCCACGGCGATTTCATTATCGGTTTGCCGGGCGAGACTCGAGAGACCATCAACAAGACCATTGATTTTGCCAAGGAACTGGATTGCGAGACGATTCAGGTCTCGCTGGCGCACGCCATGCCTGGCACGGAATTGCATGACACCATGTCCAAAGCCGGCTTCCTGAAGGTGGAAGCGCTGGCCGATTCCGGCGGACACCAGTTGCCGCACATCGAATACCCGCATCTCAAGAAGGCCGAGATGATGGACGGCGTGAACCGTTTCTACGATGAGTACTACTTCCGCCCCCGCGTTGCCTGGCGCATCGTGCGCGAGGCCTTGTGGGATTCGCATGAACGCAAGCGGCTCTATCATGAGGCAACCAGCTTCCTGAAGCTGCGCGCGGAACGCTTGAAGTGGGTGCGGCAGGGCGGCGACCTGCAAAAGCCCATGATTTCCGTGCCGGAGTCACCTTCGGCTTCCGGAAACGACTAAACCTTTAACAACATGGCAAGTGAAGGCAGGCTGCGGCTAAAGACGCTGGTCATGGTGTCGGCGATGGTGATTTGCGCCAACGCCGGTGACTTGATGTTGAAGCGCGCCATGCTGCAGATTGGCGCGGTGGAGCTGACCGCGCCCGGGATTGCTCACGCTTTTCGCATGACGGTTACCAGCGGGACTTTGTGGATCGGCATTTTTTTCCTTGGCGGATTCATGCTCAGCTATATGACGGTTTTGAGTTGGGCGGATTATAGCTACGTCATGCCCGCTGGTGCGTTTGGCTATGCATTGCTCACTTTGCTGGCGGTCATTTTTTTGCATGAGGCGGTGTCCGCGCGGCGCTGGGTTGGCGTGGTGCTGATTTGCGTTGGAGTGCTGCTGGTTGGGCAGACCAAGCCGCGAACGACCGATGTCAGCCGGGAGGCTCTGGCCTGATGCACGTCGTTCTTTTTCTCTCCTTTTTAATTTTTGGCAGTACCGGCGGGGAGATTGCCATCACCTACGGTATGAAGGCTACGGGCGAGCCGGAGCGGTTGCGGCCCAGGGAATTGCTGCGATTTCTGGGTAAGGCGCTTTGCAACACCTGGTTTTGGGCGGGCGTGCCCTTGATGGCGCTATCGTTTTATGCGCTGCTGGTGCTCCTTTCCTGGGAGCCGATCAGTTTTGTCATTCCGGCTTCGGCTTTGAGCTACGTCGTTGGAACGCTGGGCGCGAAATACATTTTGCGGGAAGACGTGAGTGCGGCGCGCTGGGCGGGCGTCGTTCTGGTGTGCGCGGGAGTTGCGCTGGTTGCGCTGGGTTAGGCGTTGTATGCTCGCGGAGCGCGGTTTAGCAGAATGAGCCGCACGGAATGCAGCAGCGAAAGCGCCGGCTGCTTTTCGTCGGCGGGCGAAAGGTGTTTCAAATTTGTGCGGGATTGCCGGCTTCACACATAAAAATTGGGCGCCTGAACCAGAGCGCATCGAAAAGGCCACAGCCACGCTGGCTCATCGCGGACCCGACCAGAGCGGAGTGTACCGCTCCAGCGTTCTCTCGATGGGCGCGACGCGCCTGAAAATCATCGACCTTGAGGGCGGGAACCAGCCCATCATCAGCGACGATGGCGATTCCGCGATCGTCTTCAACGGCGAAATTTACAACCACCTCGAACTGCGCGGAGAACTCGAAAAGCTGGGGCACCGCTTCCACTCGCATTCCGATACCGAAACCGTTCTGCATGCTTTCATCGAGTGGGACACGCAATGCTTCGCGCGTCTGCGGGGAATGTTCGCCATCGCGTTGTGGACCAAATCGTCGCGCCGGCTGATTCTGGCGCGCGATCGGATGGGCATCAAGCCCCTTTATATTGCTCGGCACGGTGAAGATCTTTTTTTCGGCTCCGAGCTCAAAACCATTTTTGTGCATCCCGAGTTCGAGCGCCGCTTGAGCCTCGCCGGGCTCGATTGCTACCTGTCGCTCAATTACATCCCTTGCCCCTGGACGATGGTCGAGGGAATTGAAAAACTCCCGCCGGGACAGTGGCTCGAATGGCTCGACGGAAAAGTGCGCGTCGAGTCTTACTGGAATTTGCCTGCGGGCCCGATTCGCGAGCGGCCGATCGGCGAGGCCTGCGAGGAGTTGGAGAGCCTGCTGCAGCAATCCGTTAGCGAGCATTTGCTGTCCGATGTTCCCCTGGGTTTGTGGCTCAGCGGTGGCGTCGATTCGTCCACCGTCTTGCACTACGCGGCCACCGCTTCCAGCAAACCCATCCGCACGCTTTCCGTTTCTTTTCTTGGGCGAAGCTTCGACGAGACCGAATATATCCGCGCTGCGGCAAAACAATACGGAACCGAGCACCAGGAATTCGATTTGAATCCCGGCGCGGATTTGCGCGGCGCGATTGAACAGTTCGCGTATTACTCCGACGAACCCAGTTCGGATGCAGGAGCTCTGCCGGTCTGGTTTTTGTCGAAGATGAGCCGGACGCAAGTCACCGTCGCTCTAAGCGGCGAAGGCGCGGACGAACTGTTTGGGGGTTACCTGACGTACCGGGCGAATCACCTGGCACGGCCGATGCGCCAGTTGCCGAAGTGGACCCTGCGCGCAGCGCTCGGTGTCGCACGCGCGTGGCCTGTTTCCGACGACAAAATCAGCCGTGAATATATGGCGAAGCGTTTCCTGGCGGGCAGCCTTATGGCTCCGGAATACGCGCACGTCTACTGGAACGGGACTTTCTCGGCAGATGAGGTCCGCTCTCTGTCCGCAGCAACGCTACCGGGCTCTCTCGATAAAGTGCTCGGGGAGCTGCGCAATTCTCCGGCCCCCAACGACGGAGTCTCCCCCTATCTCTGGTGGGACCAGAAATATTTTCTGGCCGACGATATCCTGAACAAAGTCGACCGCATGAGCATGGCGCACTCGCTTGAAGTGCGTCCGCCCTTTCTAGATCACCGCATCGTGGAATTTGCCGCGACTCTGCCGCCTTCCCTGAAGATTCAGGGCTCGCGGCAAAAAGTCCTGCTCAAGCAATTGATGAAGGGCCGCCTCCCTGAAAACATTCTGGAGCGCAAGAAAATGGGCTTCGATATTCCGGCGCATCAATGGATGCGCGGGCCTCTGCGCGAGATGCTGCTGGATGCCATGCGTGAGGGCGTCTCGCAGTACGCTTCACTGTTCCAGCCCGGCGCGATTCAGGAGTTGGTGCGCCTGCACCTCGAACGCCGCGTAAACGTGGGTTACCATTTGTGGGGTCTCCTGCTCCTTTTTCTGTGGATGAAAAAATGGCGGATTAAAATAGGGCCTTCCGAAGCGCCGGCTTCCTGGATACAGGAAAAAACCGGCATAGCAGGCTAAGGAAAAGTTCGAGCCCCCGGCGATGCGGGCAATTTGCGCTGGATTTTTCGGATGAGAAGACGAGGTATTCCGGCCATAATCACGTATACTGTAATGAGTCCTACTCGTTGTCGGTCGTCGAGTGCTGCTCGCGAGCCCTTTTCTTTCCAGTTCAAGACGGCGCCGGAACTGCGCTGCTCGACGGGGCCACAATTGCTGGGGAATTTCTTTTAGGAGGAACGATGAAGATTGCTGTGCTTGGAGGGGATGGGTACTGTGGATGGGCAACCGCTTTATATTTGTCAAAGCAGGGGCACTCCGTCGCCATCGTTGACAATTTTGTGCGCCGGTTGTGGGACCACGAGCTCAACGCTCAGACCCTGACGCCTATTCGCCCGCTCTCCGACCGCTTGCGCGTTTGGCAGGCGGTGTCCGGCAAGACCATCGAGTCCTACTACGGAGACGTCTGCGATTACGAGTTTCTCGCTTCCACGATTCGCGCGGTTGAGCCGGATGCGGTTGTACACTTCGCCGAGCAGCGCTCCGCCCCGTACTCGATGATTGACCGCAGCCATGCGGTCTTCACGCAAGTCAACAACGTTGTGGGTACGCTGAATCTGCTTTTTGCGCTGCGCGAGCACCGCCCGGAATGCCACCTCGTCAAGCTCGGAACGATGGGCGAGTACGGCACGCCGAATATTGATATCGAAGAGGGCTACATCACCATCGAGCACAACGGCCGCAAAGACATCCTGCCGTTCCCCAAGCAGCCCGGATCGTTTTATCACCTCTCCAAGGTGCACGACTCCCACAACATCATGTTCACCTGCAAGATCTGGGGTTTGCGCGCGACGGACCTGAACCAGGGCGTGGTCTACGGAACGACGACCGAAGAAACCGCCATGGATGAAGCGCTCATTAATCGCTTCGACTACGATGATGTTTTCGGCACGGTTCTGAACCGCTTCTGCATTCAGGCGGCGATCGGCCAGCCTTTGACCGTCTACGGTAAAGGCGGCCAGACGCGCGGCTTCCTCGATATCCGCGATACCGTGCGCTGCATCGAGATTGCTTGCGAGAATCCCGCCGCCAAGGGCGAATGCCGTGTGTATAACCAGTTCACGGAGCAATTCTCCGTTCGCGAGCTTGCCAAAATGACGGTGACCGCGGGCAAGAAGATGGGCCTGAACGTCGAAGTGGATCATCTGCAGGATCCCCGCGTCGAAGCCGAAGAGCACTACTACAACGCCAAGCACTCCAAGCTCATCGATCTCGGCCTGAAGCCGCATCTGCTTTCCGATTCCTTGCTCGATTCGCTGATGAACATCGCCATCAAGTACCGCGACCGCGCCGATGCTTCGTTGATGCTGCCGCAAGTGAACTGGCGCGAACCGCGCAACGACCGTCGCCTTCAGATGAGCAAGACCGCGAGGAACTCTTTGGGAGCGGTTCGCACTCCAGCAGCGGCGCACGAGCCCGTGGAAAAAACCAAAAAGCACTCGCATCGATAGACCGGCGACCCACGCATTTTCAGTGTAACCGTTGGCTCAGGCGTTCAACCGAGCGCGGAAACATCTTTCGCTACACGCAACGCAAATTCCAGATCGAACGGGAAGTCGCCGCCATCGAGCGACTCTTCCACTTTGGCCGCGAAGCGCTGGATGATGGGTTCCTTGTTTTCCAGAAGGTTGAGGAACGCCACGCGCGTGTTTCGTTTCTCCAGCCATACGCTGCGCTCATCCGGCTGTTCGTAGCCGCAGCGGACTTCCTGCACATTGGATTGAGTGACCGCGTACGCGTGTATCGCCAGCAGATGCGAACCCAGGTTTTCCATCGCTGAAATTCCCATGTGGTTCGGCCTGCTCAAGAAGAAATGTCCTCCGAAGCGCAGCCCTTTTCCGGGATGGAAGTCTCTGCGCCAGCTCTGCACTTCGTCCAACAGGCAATACTCGAAATGAACGGCAATGACACGCCGCAGGGATTTGGCTTTGGCTACGAGACCCTCGGTCACGCGTTGCGAGCCTTGCCAGGGTTTTTCCACTACCACGTGCAATCCCGCGTCCAGCGCGGCTTCGATCATGACGGCAACATGAGGCCCGGGCAGAACGCAGAGCCACGCAATCTGCGCTCCGCTCGCGCTCATCCCTTCGGCAAGACGCGACTTGTAAGCGCTGTCGTTCTCGCCGAAAACCCGCCGCGCTTCAGCAATATTCGTTACGCGACACCCTTCCGCGGTAAGGATGCTTTGCATTCGTCTGGCCCAGCGTCCACGGCCGAGAATCACATAGGCGGGTCCCTTAGCCTCAGCCATTGTGTTTACCCGCAACCATCTCGCACACGAGGCGAGCACCTTTCACCGCGCTCACGACTTTGCCCGAGAAAATGTGAATTTCACCAGGCGCGCCTTCCCGCACATAGAGGACTCTCCGGTCTTGCTCCGGATTGTCCTCCACCACGCGAATCGTGAACCGCGAGCCGATGTAAACCGCGTCCTTTGCCGCTGGAACGGTGAGGCAGCAATCCGCGCGCATGGCCTCAAATCGCGTGAAAGGCACCGGCTCAAACTTTGGCCTATTCAGAATGCCCGCATAGGGTTTTGGAATTGCATCGTTCGGGTTCGTGGTCGTCCAATGATTGGTGTTTTTCGCCGAGCCGAAGAGCGAACGCGGTGAGTTCCCGTAAGGGTCAAACGCCGTAAACGGCCCATCCACCACCACTAGCGCGACGCCCTGCAAGGCTTGGGGCAGCTCGATCAGCATTTTTTCCGCGACCTGATATTTTGCGGCTTTGAATAATCCGCGGCTTGGCCCCAATCCGTATGTAGCCCACACCACGAAATCGTAGTCCTCCCGCATCTCAGGACGGAATTCGCGCTGCTGCAAATCAATGCCATGATTACGCAAGCGGTCTTCGATGAGGTCTCTCAAAACATCCGGATCGTAAATGTTTTCGTCAACTTCGTAGCATCTTTCGATGAAATCGAAATTCATCCATATGGGCTCGCACGGCTTCAGCGGAAGTCCATGCCCGCTCATCACGTTTTCATAGGCATCCGGCGGGGTGAGCGAATGCTCCTTGGGGATCGCATAGTAATGCCGGCTGTTGCGCACGATAGCCGGAGCGAACGCCTGCGAAAATTCCGCCCGCGCCTCAGCTATCTCAAGAATGGTCTCCGCGCTGCGCGGATAGTGATACCCGGCGTGAACTCGATACTGGTTAATCGCAGAAGCCGCCCGCAGCACGCCCAGCGGATCAAACAGCTGTACCTGGTGCCCCTGTTCAGCCAGTCGGATCGCAGCCGTCGCCCCATAAATTCCGGCTCCTGCTACAGCGATCTTCGCTCCCATATTCCTCTTTCGCAGAGATTTTCGACCAGACGCGGGCGTCAGACCGATTCATTTTTGCGAGGCCGGCGGTGCCACTGGGATGAGCATGCCTCCCCGGATGCGATAGTCAATGTCGCGCCAGCGTATACTCCGGCGTCCGAAGCTGAGCAGCCAGATCAGCAAAGCCCACGCGTCCCACAGCGGCACCAGCGCCATCTTTTTCCAAATTCCTTTTTGCTTCATGCCCCACACGCCGATAAGCCAGGTCATCGCCACGCGGACACAGAGGTATCCGCCGAGATAAGCGATGGCCACTCGCACCGTGGGATGAATCGCAACCGCCACGAGGGACCACGCAAGCCCGTGCGTAAAAATGAGTCCCAGATGTCCCCACGGGCGCATGTGGCGCATCACCGTCATCCAGCGCAGCCGCTTGAAGAAAAAGTCGCTCAAAGATTTGAAATCAGCGACAGTTTCCACCGCATATGGCAGAAGCTCCACTTCAAAACCCTGCTCCGCAACTAGTCGCCCGACGAGCAGATCGTCCGCAGGACGGTTTTGAATCGCCGTGTAGCCTCCGAATCCCGCAAGATTTTTTCGCGTCGTTACGATCGTCTGCCCAAAGGCAAACTTCACGCCGTCCAGCTGCCGCGCCACGAAGATCCCCGCATAAAAATCACAAATCATCCCGATGGATTGCAGCTTCTGGATAAACGTATGTTCCTGCGTTGAAACATAGAGGCACGTGACCGCGCCCACTCTGGGATCGCGCAGTGGCGCGACCACGGAACGCAGATAATCCGGCCGCACACGCACATCACTGTCATTAATCACCAGCACTTCGTTTTGCGCTTCCTTCACCAGCCGCGCCAGCTTCACGACCTTGTCGTTGGGCGCCGTATGCCCCGAGACATGAACCACGCGGATTTTCTGTTTCGGGAAATCACGCTTCAGCTTCTCGATGACTTCCAGCACCGCCTCGTCGCCGTCGCCGATGCCAAAGAGCAGCTCGTAGTCCGGATAATCCTGTTTGCAGTAACTGGCAAAGTTTTCGTAGGCCTCGGCATCCAGCCCGCGAATCGGTTTCAGATTACTGACCGGAGGCGTGTAATCCAATGGCTGGCTCGCTTTTTTCGCCTGCCGGAAGAACTGCCACGAACTGTAAAGCGCCAGGAAGTAATAGATAAAAGGAATGGCCGCGACGCCCAGCAAAACATAGACGAGGTTACTCAACGCCATGTTCCTCCTCGCAAGCGCAGGTAAAAGGAAAGTTCGCCGGTCCCGGCAACGGTTGCGTGACACGCTGGACGGCGCTGGTGAATTCAGCGAGTGAGGTTGAGAGCGGCAAGCGGGTCCATTGTGTCCGTGCGCCAATCATCCTGTTGTCAGCAGCCGGTCCTTTCGGGATATTTGCGGAAGTGTACTGCGGGACTCAAGAGAATAGCAAAAAAGCATCCTATTCCACTCACGCAAAAGCCTCCATCCAGCCAATTGCTGTCGTGCCAGGAAACACTGACATTGCGCGGCCACTGTGCGAAAATTGAAACGGGCGGATCGTCGTTGGGAATTGGGGCGCCTGGGGAGTTCATGCAAAACCAGCGGGATTTTTTGTTCCCACATTTGGCTGAATGCGGTCAGCAATTTATTTTTTCTCCAGGCGCGCTCAGCGCATGAGCTCTTCTCACAGCCTGCATCTCAAAACCTACTGCATGCTTCTCATCATGGTGCTCTTCGCGCCGCTGGGTAACGTCTTGCTCGGCAAAGGAATGAGAAGTGTCGGCTCGGCGGTGTCCTGGACCCCATCTCAATTGCCCCACATTCTTTCGCTCGTTCTCAAGTCAGGCTACATCTGGCTCGGCATCGCTTCCTTGCTCACATTTTTTGTGGCCTACATGCTCATTCTCTCGTGGGCGGATTTCAGCTACGTGCAGCCCGCGTCTTCCATCACGCTGCTCGTCGTCGCCCTTCTGGGCTATTTCTATCTGGGCGAAAGAATTTCACCGCTCCACTGGGCAGGTATCGTCATCATCTGTCTTGGCGTTTTTGTAGTCGGGAACACGCCTCCGCGCACCACCGAGGCGCGCTGAACATGCTCGAAGCTCTCCTTCTTTTTCTCGTGGTTGTCAGCGGAACGGGCGG
>Ga0209655_10000026_pt1 | contig 51259 bp, 50 predicted proteins | sample BogFormECP03_OM2_FD_188236 | JGI IMG/M metagenome (GOLD analysis project Ga0209655, IMG submission 188236) | Bog forest soil microbial communities from Calvert Island, British Columbia, Canada - ECP03_OM2 (SPAdes) (version 2) | ecosystem: Environmental > Aquatic > Freshwater > Wetlands > Bog ...
CGCTCAACACCGTCTCCGCGCTCATCCGCTTCGATCCCGACAACGCGCGCGGCGTCGTGCTAAAACTCAGCAACATCCTGCGCCGCCTCCTGCGCAAACACGAGACTTTCGTCCCGCTCCGCGAAGAACTCGAGTTCATCGACGACTATCTCGACATCGAAGTCGCCCGCTTCGGCCGCGACAACCTCGACATCATCAAAGAGATCGACGAAGAAACTCTCGAAGCCTTCGTCCCCAGCATGCTGCTGCAACCCATCGTCGAAAACTGTCTGAAACACGGCCTCGCGCCCAAACTCGACGGCGGCAAAATCCAATTGCGCACGGTTAATATCGAAGGCCGCCTGCACATCGAAATCGAGGACAACGGTGTCGGCATCTCCGAAGAAAAAATGCCCCACGTCTACGTCGAAGGCATCGGCCTCAGCAACGTCCGCGAACGCCTCCGCGTCCTCTACGGCACCGATTTTCAGTTGCAAATCGAAAGCCGCACCGGCCAAGGCACCCTGATCAAGATCAACATCCCCGAATTAGTCTCCACCATGCAGACGGTCGGGTAATCCAAAAAAGTGCTAGCGATTCAAGGGAGCAGGATGGGGCGTGTCCGGTTGTTCAGGCGGTAGACGGAGAAATCCCTTCGGTCTACTGTGAAGAACTTGCCGATGCCCTCGCGCTCCGCGACGCGGATCAGCGCCGCATCGGCGAGGTCCATCGGGCGGTCGGCGTATTTCTCCATGAGTTCTCGCATCCTGGGCGCATCTGTGATATCGAGAGGCAGTAGCCGGACTGCTCCGCGCTGCAACATTTCCCAGAGAGATTGCCGAGCTCTCGGCAAGTCCGCCAGCATGTACATGGCTTCGACAATCGGAGGCCAGACAGTGGCAAGTCCTTCACCCAATCCTCTCAGGGCGGCTACGCATTCGGCATGGTATTGATCATCGGCGTCCACGATGGCAACCAACGGACCGGCGTCGACTAAAATCACTTGCGGCTCCGGCGCTGTTTCATTGACTCCCTGAACTTGCGGCCAATTTGTTCAGACCGTTTCGGATCTCCCCCGTGGACGACCCCGATCAAGTCTTTCATCAACTCGTAGGGGTTAGCGGCGGGTTCCTCGCGATCCACCCACGCTTCGATGGCCTGGCGTAAGACTTCCGATGTCGTGAGCTTCTTGCGCCGCGCAATGCGCGCAATCCGTTGACGGGTTTTTTCGTCGAGCCGCAGTGTTAGAGGCGATGCCATGTTGTCTCTCTGGAGAAAGTTTAGCGTATTACAAGGTGTAATACAAGGAGAGGCTGGAAATTATACCCACGGCAGACTCGTAGCTATTGGTCTTCACCTAACCGGCGATTTTGCGCCCCACTTCCCTAATGATGGCCAAACGGGTCGACCAGGTGCCCGACGCGCCACCCGTGCCCTTCGCCCACGGGAGACACTTCCTTCGCGCCAGCCGCGATCGCCCGTTTGAACGACGAGTCCGGGTCCGTCACGACAAGAATCATTCGCACTGACGTCCACTCAATTCCCTCCGGACTCACTTTCCCATGCTGCGGCGACTCATCGCTCAACCAAAACTCAGCGCCATCGACAGACAGCCGCGACACCACATCGCCGGACGGCGATTCCACGCGATAAACCTCCACCGCCCCAAACGCCGCCTTGTAAAACTCCACGGCCCGCGCCCCGCCGCGCAATGACAACCACGGCGAAATCGAAGTCGCAACCGGACCCGCCGCCACTGGATCGAAACTCATAGTCAGCTCCTCCACCCGAAAGGTTCCTAGCGCTCTCCATTACTGTGAGCTTAGACGCACGATTTTGCGAATGGACTCAACGACGAGCGCCGGCTCATCCAGTTGAATGTAATGCCCACTCTTCCTGGCGACTACGATTTCTACGTGCGGCACCGCAACCGCGAGCTGTTCCTCCGACTTCCGCCACGCGCCTTCCAGAACGCCTCCAAATCTTGGCGGCGCACCCGTTGGCAATTGCACCGGCAATCCGCGCACAAGAATCGCCGCAGGAATCTTTTTCGGCGGAGGATTATTCGGATTGGTCAACTCTCGTTCAATCTGCTGAAGACTCATGTCAAAATCAATGTTTTCCAGCGCCGCATAATTCTGAAATCCGGCCAAAGGTCCCGAGTTCAGCGCCACAAAAGTCGTCCAATCGCTCGCGCTAAACAGCGGCTTAATCTGTTCCGCCAGCGCGTCCACCAGCACCAGCCCGCTCACTTCCTCCGGATACATCAGCGCATAAAGCCGCACAAACAGTCCGCCGAACGAGTGCCCCACAAGCACGTAAGGCCCCGGCACGTTCGCCGCGCGCAGCAGCATATGCAAATCCCGCGCCACATTGACGGCTGTGCGCGGCATCGGAGCCGCATCGCTGCGGCTGACCTCTCCAGGATTCAGCGTAGTCCCCGGCCGATCATACGCGCACACCCGCGCAAACTTCGCGACCTCCTGCATCACAGGCGCTCCGTCATGCGTCAGCAAATCCGTGCGGCTCCAATTGTCCCCCCGTGTCCTCAATCCGGATTCCAGCACCACGGTCGCCGCTCCCGCGCCATGGCACTCCAAATAAAGCTTCCGCCCATCGCCAAGCGCAACCGTTCCGGAAAAATCTTCCGTCGAGCGCGCAACCGCGGGCTCGCCCGACTGTTTTGCATTCGCAGAATTCGCAGCATAGTTGCGGCAAATCCCAGCGCCGCCGCCCGCCGCAAGCAACACAAAACACGCCGCGAATCGCACAAAACCATCTCGCACAAGGACTCCCGGCTTAGAAATCGAATGCCATCTGTAGCAAATCCAAAACCAATCTCACTTCTTGGGATTGACCAGCGCCTGATAAATCACCGGCCGGCTCAGGTATTCCACGTTCGGGCTATCCGGCCCCAGACGCCGCTGAATCATTCCCACAAACACAATATCGTTCGTCGGATCGACCCAGAACCATGTCCCCGCCGCACCATCCCAAAAGAATGTCCCGCGCCCGTCAGGCAATCCAGCTTGCGGCGGATCGAAAACAACGGCGCAATCGTACCCGTACCCAAATCCGGCCCGCATGACTTGCCCGCCGATGGAAAACTCCCCCGTCAGCAGATTCGGCGCCAGGTGATTCGCGCTCATCAATTGCACCGCGGCCGGCGACAGCACGCGCACTCCGTTCAATTCGCCTCCATCCCCCAGCATCTGCGCAAACCGAAAATAATCCTCCGCCGTCGTGGCCAGCCCTCCTCCTCCCGACGGCATCGTCGGCTGCGCCGCATAGTCGCCCCCCAGCCCCATCGCCGGAACCACTTCGCCTTTTTCGTTGCTTTGGTAGACGGTCACAAATCGCCCGCGCTTTTCCGCGGGCACATAAAACCCCGTATCCTTCATTCCCAGCGGCTTGAAAATGTGTTCTTGCATATAGTCGGGCAGCGATTGCCCAGACAGTTTCTCCACTATGTACCCCTGCACGTCCATCGAAGCGCTGTATACCCACTTCGTCCCCGGCTGGTACGCCAGCGGAATTTTCGCCAGCTTGTCAATGAACTCTTGCAGCGTCTTGGACTGCATCACGCCGGCCTTCCGATATTCTTTGTCCACCGGCGTGTCGCCAAAAAATCCGTACACAAACCCGGCCGTGTGCGTCATCAGCTCCTGCATCGTCGGCGCGTGAATCGGCTCCTCGAGAATCATGTTTCCCGCCGCGTCCACTCCCTTGCACACCTTCAGGTGCGCAAACTCCGGAATGAACTTCGCGATCGGGTCCTGCGGCAGCCATTTGCCCTGTTCATAGAGCTGCATCATGGCCACGCCGGTCACCGGCTTGGTCATTGAGAACGCGCGGAAGATGGCGTCCTTGGTCATCGCCCTGTTGCTCGCCACATCCGCCACTCCGTAAACGCGGTAGTCCACCACTTTGCCGTGCCGCGCAAGCAGCGTCACCGCCCCGGGAAGCTGCTTCGCGTCCACCACGTTCTGCATTAAGGTATGCAGCCGTTCCAGCCTTTCCGCGGAGAACCCCACAGCTTCTGGCTTCGCAAGCGTCAGGTCGATGGTCGCAGGCCCGCTGTTCGCGGACCCGCCGGCCGCGGCCTGTTGCGCTGCGACTGGCGTCGCCGTGCCAGCAAGCAGCAGCAACAGCAGTCCTGCCGCCGCACTAGCAAGAAGCAGCGCACGAAGCTCCACGGCTGCCCATCGCCAGACTCGCGCCCTCGCAATTTTTTTCTTCGGATCCGTCATCGGACTCCCTCCCAGTGGAGCTCCAAAGCCGCTCGATTCTAAGCCCATTCCCCACTCCACGCCCATTCGTTTTAGCGATATACTACGCTTCAACGCGCCCGTAGCTCAGCGGATCAGAGCATCTGGCTTCGAACCAGAGGGTCGGGAGTTCGAGTCTCTCCGGGCGCGCCAGAATACCCAGGGTCCAACCCGGAGACATGGGTAACAGAATGTACCGGCTACATGGGTAACGCTGATGCCGGAGAACCTGCGGACGAGTCGTTCCCGCCCTCTGAAATATAAAATCAAATAGCTTTATTGGAAGTAATTAAGTAATATCTCTTATGTTATCAGCATTAACTGTCTCAGGTCGCAGGCTCAATGGATTGCGAAATAATTGGGAGGCGCGAGGATGGCGCATGGGACTCCCCTGCAGAACCTCAACACAAGACTATCAGTGCTGTATTAGTCTTTCGCGGCTTGAACGCGTGGGCAGCGGTCACCGCCAATTTTTGGCTTGTACACAATCCCTGGGCGACCAGCCCCTTAAAGCCTAGCGCGTTGCCTGTTTCTCAGCACGTTCCAAATGCAGAGTCTCGCACGATGGAGTTTAAGGAAGGCAAGCCGCTCACGGAAATCCTCCAGCTACCCAAACCGTGGCCTCCAGAAGAGGAAAAGAACCATAAAGAGGCCGGGTGCCGCGCCCGCCGGTTCTGCGTGCGCGGGTTTAGCGTCAACTTAATCCTTGGCCTAATGGTTAGCGCCAGAAGCGCAGGCGCCACAAAGTTCCCCGCACGATTGCGCTTCGCCTTCAGAACAGCTGGTTTCTGCTGTAAAGTGCTTCGACGAAGAAATAGACGATTACAAGAAGGAGCACCCCAGCTTCCATGCCTGCCTTCACGGGAAGAGAGCAATTTTCCTGCGCCAGTTGCGGAGCAGGAATGCAGTTCAGCCCGGAAACCGGCCAACTGAAGTGTCCCAACTGCGGAAACACGCAAGCACTCCTCGCCGGATCCTCTGTCACGCCGCATGACTTTACTGGCGCGTTGGCCAGCCATCCGCTCCAGCCCATCAGCGATGCAGCTCTCCAGGTTACCTGTGCCGGATGCGGCAGCACAGTAGCGTTCGAGCCTCCCGAAGTAGCAGGAAATTGCTCGTTCTGCGGAGCCCCCATCGTTGCGCAACCCAAAGCTGCCGATCCGCTCATAGCGCCGGACGGAGTATTGCCAGTCAAGTTGCCCAAACAAAAGGCGCTAACGCAGTTGAAGGAATGGCTCTCTTCCCTTTGGTTTGCACCCAGCGCGCTGAAACGACTTGCGCAGCCCGATGGAATCAACGCCGTCTATCTGCCCTTCTGGACGTACTACTTCCACACCGACAGCGAATATACCGGCGAACGCGGCGAGCACTATTACGAAACGGAAACCTACACGGAAACCGATAGCAACGGTAACAGCGTCCAACGCACGCGTGAGGTGCAGCGCACTCGCTGGTACCCGACAAACGGCAGCGTCTCCGAGAATTTCAGCAACGTGCTCGTACCCGCAACCAAAACCGTGCCAGAAGAAAGGCTGAACAAGCTGCGCCCCTGGGACCTAAACGCGCTATGCGGATATGAGCCGGCGTATCTTGCCGGCTTCAAAGCGCAGCGCTACCAGATCGAGCTCGCGCAAGGCTTTGAAGAAGCCAAGGCCATGGTCGCGAACGAAATTGAAACCCAAGCCTGCCGCGATATTGGCGGCGATGAGCAGCGCGTCTCGAGCATCAATACCGTTTATTCCAGCATCTTTTTCCTTCATCTCTTATTGCCCGTGTGGATTGGCGCCTACCGCTTTCAGGGGCAGATCTACCACGTGGCCATCAACGCCCGTACCGGAGAGGTCCAAGGCGAGCGCCCGTACAGTGCCTGGAAGATCGGCCTGTTGGTAGCGGCGATTATCGCTGCCCTCATCCTGCTGGCGATGTTCTATCGCTCGTAGATCTGTGGTTTGGGCGCTTGCACTCTCGAACCCAATCCAGCAAAATTCGTTAATTCTGGCCCCTGTTGCTGCTGTTCCTTGCAGCGGGGCACGAGGTACCGTCGGGTGACTACTCCAATCGACTACAAAAATCGTTACGAAAATATCGATCTGCAATTGGAAAACGGTGGCCCCGTCACCGTCCAGGTGAATAAGTACCGCCTCGCAGGCAATCACGTACCTTCCGATGCCGCGGTAAATGCCGCTGCAAGATCCGCTTTCCTTGGAGCTTTGGCCAAATTTGGAATCGATATTTCCCTGCGAATTGACACAGGAGGGGGGATCCTGTACGTGGATCCGCGAATCGACCGGCACGAAGAGGCACTACGAAAGCATCAACGGGACTTGCTGCTGACCGGCTGGCTGCCGCCAAGCCGGCCCGACCTGGTGCTGGATGGCACAGGGGCACACCGCGAGACTCGCCCGCTGGGGGTGAGCAGGCTCGACCGCATGGGGCTGAAATGGGACACGCGAGTGAATACGCACGTGTTGAGCAAAACGCAATGGGAAAAGCTGGCGCGGCTGGTGTTTGTGGGCAAGGGCTCACCGGAAGCCTGCCAGGCAGTGCTTCAATTGGCCAACCATTGGAGCCTCACTCCCCACGGCGTTCAGGCCTATGCGGACTCGGCCATGGGGCTAGACTGCAATGGATTTGTGGGCAACTATCTGTGGCACGGTAAGAACGGGCACCCGTGGAATGAACTTGGCGCGGGCAACCTCGATCTTGGGCCAGACGCCCCGATCAATCACGGTTACTTCGAACATTATCAGGGAAAACTGCTGGATAGTTGGGAAGCCCTGGACACCGCAAAAATGTACATCATGATGGAGACCGATTCGAACGGCACAGTCATTAATGGTGGCGGCGCCGATGTGTCCAGCGCCGGACATATCGCGATCACGGAACCCGATCAGCGGGATCCTCGTGAAAAAGATCAGAAAAAAACGTTCGCTGTGAAGTCGGTGGAAGCCACCGGCGGACATGATCCGGGCTTGTGCGAGAGTTGGTACACGTGCAAGAGCGTTAAGCACGGCAACTTCACAATTACGAGAGAGGCCATGAAAACGGGCCACACAGAAAAGACCTTCAGAATCGCCGCCGTAACCTGAGCCCGGTAGTGGCCGACCTTTAGGTCGGCTACCCGCCAGGTCGCCTATCCGCACGTCGAAACTTCAGATAACCAAGGTCAGCGAGCTGCAGGCCAACCAGGAATCTGCCTCTCGTCCCTACTTCAACGGCTGCCCGCCAACCGTAAGCCCTGCCAGCAGACTCAAATCCTGCTGCTGCAAAGTCTTCGGCAATTTCGCATAATCCAGACTCTCCGCCGAGTCCTGGCCGGTCGTCACCGCGTACGTAATAAAATCCCGTATCGCGCGCCGCTCATCCGCATCGGCCCCGTCTTTCGGCACCAGCAGAAATGTCAGTCCAGACATCGGATACGCATCCTTGGCCGAAGCCGGCGGATCCACAATCGGCGTGCGCGCATCCTTGGCCAGCGCATCGCTGAACGCCTCAATCGCCGCGGTCGCGCTCGCAGACGTGGGTGCCACAAAACTTCCCGCGCGATTCTGCACCGACGCCACAGGCAGCTTGTTTTCCTTCGCGTAGTTCAGCTCGGCGTACCCAATCGTCCCGGGATTCTTCTTCACAAACTCCAGCACGGCTTTGCTGCCTTCTTCCCCGATGCCAACCGGCCACTTCACAGACAGCCCTTGCCCGGCTTTCTGCGCCCACTCCGGATTCACTTTTGCCAGGTAGCTGCTGAAAATACTCGTCGTTCCGCTTCCATCCGCGCGATGCACCACAATGATCGCCGCATGCGGCAATTTCACTCCCGGATTGTCCCGCTCAATCGCCGGATCCTGCCAGCTGATAATGTTCCCCAGGAAAATCCCCGCCAAAGTCGAACCGCTCAACCGCAGCGGACTCGTCACATCCGGCAAATTGTAAATCGCGCAGACCGGCCCCGCGCTCACCGGAACCTGCACCACTGGAAACATCTTGCTAATCTGGTCGTCGTTCAGAGGAGCGTCGCTCGCCGCCAGGCCGAGCAAGTTCTTGCTCAGTTCGTTCAGTCCCGCACCGCTCCCGATTGGCCGGTAATTGACCAGCACGCTCGGATGGCTCTGCTCATAGGCGGTAATCCAGTTCGACATAATCGGAGCCACAAACGTGCTCCCCGCCGCACCAATCGCGGTCTTCACCGTGCTCGACACCGCGAAGTCCTTCTCCGCGACAGGCTCTTCACCTTTGTAGTCGCATCCAACGGAAACGAAAGCACTGAGTATCAGAGCGCAGGCCAGCGACGCAACTGCATGTCGAAAGCGAAACATTTGTAAACCCTCCTGAGCGAGCCTCGGGGGAGACAGCAGCCGTGGCGGCAAATAATACATAAATCCGCCTCGCCAAATATTAATAAGGTGTTACAAGAGGGGTGCTTAGGCCGGATTCTTCGTCGGCCAGGCCGTTTGACCCGTGCCGCGGTAAGCCAGATTCGCGATGTGCCCCGCGCGCGCTGCCGCAACTCCCGTTTCCACCGGCGCATTAGGTTCCTTCCGCGTCCTGACGCACTCGAAGAAATTCTCCATATGCGAAATCGTCCCGTCGCGGAAGCTTTCCGCCCGGACCACCGGGTTCTCCCTGCCTCCGAGGCCTTCGTGATACACGCTGAAGCCGCTCCGGTTAATCTTCAGTGTCGCTTCCGTCCCGCGAAACTCCAGCCCGCCATCGTCAATCGAAGACGCCATCATGCCTTCGTACACCACATCAAATCCCGGATACCGCAACGCCGCCTGCACCGTGTCCGGACAGTCCCACTGCTCAAAAATATATTTGTCGCCGAGCATCTGCACCACGCGCGGCTGGTCCGCCTTCATCGCCCAATGCACGACGTCAATCCAATGTGTGAAAAGATCCGTCATCGCCCCGCCGCCAAAATTCCAGAACCACCGCCAGCGATAGAATTTTTCATCCTCGTAAGGCTGATCGGGCGCTCCGCCGAGCCATTGCTTCCAATCCAGATTCTGCGGGTCGGCGATCTTGGTCGGCACCCACCCATGATAGTTCTGCCACCAATACGTCCGCACCTGTGGCACGCGCCCCAGGCTTCCTCCCTGAATCAAATCAACGGCGTCGCGAAAGTGGCTCCAGCTCCGCTGCTGCATCCCGCACTGCAAAATCTGCTTGCCAGACCGCACCGCGCGAGTAAGCACCGCCCCTTCTTCCAAAGTGTGCGTGACCGGCTTCTCCAGATAAACGTCCTTGCCCGCCGCCAGCGCATCCACCGCCATACGCACATGCCAATGGTCCGGCGACGCGATAAACACCGCATCAATGTCCTTCTGCAAAACCTGGCGATAATCCCCGTGCGTAGTAGCGGTCCCTTTGGACCGCTCCTTGACGGCATCGCGCCGCGGCGAATACACATCGCTCACCGCGACAATTTGATACCCGCCGACTTTGTCCGCGGCATTCAACAAATCGCCCATGCGCCCGCCAGCGCCAAGCACTCCAATGCGCAAAGTATCGTTAGCGCCAATCACGCGCGTTGCCGCCAGCGCAGTCAACCCGCCGGCAATCAAAAAGCTGCGACGATTCGGTGGATATTCCATGCGCACATCTTAGCGACTCGCGCTCAACAAAGAAAGTGTCTGTGGAGTCCGGGAGCTTGCTCCCGCTTTTTGGAACCAGCAAAATTTCTGTCATTGAGGGAATGGCCTGGCGTACGGTTCTTACAACTACATCCTCATCGCTCTCGTCGGCGTCACACTTGTATCCGTTGCTCTGCTCGCCAAGCTTGGCCCGTATCGCTACTTCCACGCATCGTAGAAAATCCAATCACTCGATGAGAATTACTTCTGGCGCGGTCGTATCATCTGCGCCGTTGTTTAGTGAGTTGAAGAATTCGGAGTCAATGTCGAGCCGGCGCCGCAACGGAGTGGTAGGAGACGTTGTTTTGTTCCAGGAGAGCGAGAGCATACCGGATCGGGATGGCCGCCCCTGGGGTCGAGGCGGGCTGGGCACCGGATTTGGCTAGAGCGAGAGGCGTACCACGCAGCCAGAGGCCTTCGACTAGCCCGACGGCGGCGTGGGAATTCATGGCCAGGACAGGCGAGCCGCTCTGGCCTTTGACTACCGGATGGCTTAGCAGAAACACGTCTGCGGCTGGGGCGGACTTTTCCAGTTGTGTGGTTTCGTAGGAGAGCACTGTGCCGGGCGAAGTGTCTTCGCGCTGGGCTTCAAAACTCTGCGCGTCCTGTAGGCGTTGCGGATGGAGCGAGAGCGCCAGCACGGATTGGCCGCGCACGGCTGGCTCGGAAGCCATCGAGACGAACGCGACTTTGTATCCGCCGGCGAACGGATTTGGCGTGGCGCGCAGGATCGCGACGTCGTGCTCCGTGTCTTTGGCGATGATGGTGATTTTCAGAAGGCGCGGCGGAGCGTCCGGGCGGCTTACGAGGATGTACGGCTGGCCGCCATCGCGAAACGTCGCAATGACATGCGCCACCGTGAGCAGATAGCCTTCGTCGTTGATGAAGAAGGCGTTGCCGAAGAAGGTGTAGTGGTAGCCGCGCGAAGCAGGCGTCTGGTCGTCAGGATAAACGACAGGACAGAGCGCTGCCGTGGCCGGATCGTCCGAGGAGTTAGCGTGGTCTTGCGAGTTGGCCTGCGCATTCGCTGCGCGAGTCGCGGCGAGGCTCAGGACACACAAAGCCGCGACGACCGCTGCAAGACATGCGGCGACGGTCTTACCACTCGGCGATTTTCTAAAGCGCAGTCGCACAATTCCTCATAGTTGTTCTAACCCACTCTGACAAACGAGGTTGCGCGTGTAAATGGTTAGCGAGGGGCGAAAAAGGACAGGTGTGAGAAGGGAGGTGCGGGAAACAAAGGACTTGACAAGCGGCAGTGCTTACGGTAGCTTCTGTAAAGAGAGAAACGACAGAAATGACAGACCATACAAAAGCAACGTTATCGCCTGTAGCCCAGAAATTCATCCTCCACTGGGGAGAGATGGGCACCCGCTGGGGGATCAACCGCACCGTGGCCCAGGTTCATGCGCTGCTCTTTCTTTCGCCCGTGCCCATGCCGGCGGATGAGATTTCCACCACACTGGCGGTGGCGCGGTCCAATGTGAGCACCTGTTTGCGGGAGTTGCAGGGGTGGGGAATTGTGCGCGTCGTGCATGTTTTGGGCGACCGGCGCGACCACTTTGAGTCCATCAAGGATGTCTGGGAGATTTTCCGGATTGTGTCCGAGGAGCGGAAGCGGCGGGAGATTGATCCTACGCTGCGCGTGCTGGCGGAGTGCGCGGCGGAAGCCAAGGTTTCGGCTCCGGGCGATCCGTATACGCGAGAGCGGCTGGAAAGCATGCTGGAGTTTTTGACGGTGATGACCGGGTTGTTTGACGAAGTGTTGCGCATGCCAACTGCGGCGCTGAAGGGCGTTGGGAAATTGAGGGGCAAAGTTTTCACATTGATCGGGAAGAAGGCGGCGAACGGGTGAGTTGGAAGACGACTCTTCAAGTGGATTTCAACACAGAGTTCACAGAGCGCACAGAGAAGAAAAACCATGATTTCACTGGCATCAGAGTTCACCGATAGGAAGGGACGGCACGCACGAGGGTGGTTGTTTTTTGATGCGGAGTGCGGATTTTGCACGCGGATTGCGCGGTGGCTGGCGCCGATTTTGGAACGGCGCGGGTTGGCAGTAGCGCCTTTGCAGGATCCGCGCGTGGGAGCGCTGCTCGGGATGACGCGCGATGAATTGTTGCGCGAGATTCGGCTCTTGCTTTCCGATGGGCGGCAGTTTGGCGGCGCGGACGCGGCGGTGGCTCTGGCGCACGAAATTTGGTGGGCGCGGCCGGTGGTTTGGCTGAGCAGAATTCCTGGGGCGATGGGGATCATGAGGAACCGGTACCGGTCTGTCGCGATGCATCGCCACTGTTCGGCAGAGACTTGCGAAACGGGGCATGTAACGCGGCGAGTCTGACGCGATGTGGCTCGCAAAGGAGCGCCATGGCAGGGCAGCGTCCGGGTTTCGGATTCCACGGACAAAGAAATACAACGGTTTTTGGGCGTTCTGCATTACGGCTGTGCTGGAACTGGTGGTTGTAACTATGGATCCGAAGTCCAACCAAGCCCACTTCTGGGCTTGGATGATTGCGTTTCCGGCTTGTTCCGGACTGCTGACCGTACTCATCTACGGCTACCGCGACCTTCGGACGTTTGGGGAATGCATGCGCGCGTCGCAGAGGTCCCTCGCTTTGTCCTATATGATTCTGCTGCTTCCATTCCTTTTTCTGTTTCCCATGGTGCGGACGAACATCTTGGTTCGTTTCTACGTGGTGGCGGTGATTTATGGTTTGGTGTTCGCGCCGTTTGCAATTGTGCTTGCTGCCGCGGGCGGCACGCTGGGCTATTGGATACAGATGGCCGCTCCACGGAAAGTTGAGTTGGCGCCGATGCCGTATGTTGGGGCGCAGTCATGAAGGAAGGCTCTCCGAATCGCTCACCGATCCGACTGGCGGTTCTGTTAGGCGGAGTTGTTTGGATTGTCCTGGCGCTGGTTAGCTTTTCGCCGCGGGTTCATCTTGGGATTATCGAAGTGCTTTTTTTGCTGGGGCCGTGGATTGTGGTGCCACTTGGCGCGGATTTGGTAATAGGCGCTGGGATTTCTCCACGGAGCGGTTGGCGCGACTGGGTGCTGCTTGCAGCTGCTTCTTTGACCACTATTTCGTTCTTCATCGGCAACCGGAATTGGGCTGCGTGTTTCGCAGGTGCGTGGCTCGCGGCGTGCGCTGCGTTTGCGCAGGATGGATTGCGGCGTTTTGTGGTTTCACGGGGAAAGTCCTTTTCGCAATTTTGTTTTGCCGTCGGAGAAGGATATTTGCTTGTGGCAGGGATATGGCTGGTGGCTTCGCGAGCGGGGATTGCGTTCATGGGGTTTCATGAGCCGATTGTTTTGTTGACCGGGGTGCATTTTCATTTTGCGGGATTTGCTTCGGCGGTGCTGGCCGGGTTGACTTATGAAAGATGGCGCGAGGGTCGAGGCGCCGGTTTTTTGCGCGTTGCGTTGATTGCTGTTGTGTGCGGGCCGGGAATTCTGGGGCTCGCATTTTTGCTTGGGCCGAAGGTGAAATTGATCGCAGCGGTCTTGATTGCAGTGGGGCAGATTGGATTGGCTGCGGGGATGATCCAAGTGGGGCTCCTTGCCAAAGGGCGGAGCGGACGCTGGCTGTTTTTCATTGCAGGCGGGTCGGTGGCCGCAGGGATGGCGCTGGCAGCTGTGTGGGCGATTGGCGAGTATCCCTTGCAGGCGTTTGTAAATATCCGGCAAATGGCGCAGTTCCATGGAGTGCTGAACGCGGTTGGGTTCGCGGTCTGTGGGTTGTTGGGTTGGGCGCGGCTTGGAAATGTGACTGGCAACTCGTGACTGGCGACCGCTGAGCAATTTCCGAATTGCCCATCAATCCTCGATACTATCGGTTGTGCGCTGCGAGCAGAGCATCGACCAGACGGAAGGGAGCGGCTGATGCTCATTGTCTTCGGTGGTTTGCCAGGGACAGGGAAGACAACAATTGCTCGAGAGTTGGCACGCCAGATCGCAGCGATCCATTTACGCATCGACTCGATTGAGCAAGCCATCCGTGATTGCGGGTCCGTTGCTCCGCCTCTTGACGAGGCAGGTTATCGCGTTGCCTACGCCATTGCCGAGGATAACCTCCGTATTGGGCGGATTGTGGTGGCGGATTCAGTGAATCCGCTGCCCATCACGCGCGACGCTTGGATCGAAGTTGCTCAGCGCACGCAGGTGTGCGCCATCGAAATCGAAGTCAAGTGCTCCGATTCTGAAGAACATCGACGACGCGTGGTAGAGCGGACGGGAGACATTTCGGGATTGAGATTGCCGACTTGGCAGGAGGTCGTCTCACGTGAATATCATCCATGGCATCGGGAGCATATTGTGATCGATACGGCTGGCCGAACCGTCGACCAGAACGTTAAGTTTCTCAGAGAAGTTCTCCCGCGACGATAAAGGAAGATCAAGGCCTGAAGCAAAGCCTTCCAACTCCCGATTAGCAGGCAAAGCGTCCATGTTCGTAGTGGAACCGACTTCACCGATTTGGCGCGTTGATCAGGGCTTGAGCTTAGGAACCTGAGGGTGCCACGAAATTATCGTGCGCCACCTTCGTGGCTTTTTTGGCGAAATCGAACGTCGCCCTCAGATTGCCGCCGAAGAACTTCACCTTGCCATTCAAGTCCTGCTCCAGGAGAGACTTTCCATCCTTGCCGGTGAACTGGCAATGCACGTCAATCGATGTTTTGCCTGCCACGGTCGTTACCTGGCGGGCCTCCTCGCTCCCTTTTTTGAATCCGCGTACCGTGCTGTGCAGCACGACCAGATCTGTTGCGCTGGCGGCGTTCTTGTCTCCATCGCGGTACACATGCTGGAAGCCGCCCTTTTTCTCGAGTTGCTGGATTAAGTTTTCGTAAAGCGAAACCTGGAATTCCGCGGGGAGCTTGATTTCGTCCGATTGAATCATCAGAACCTGAATGGAAGACGCTTTGCTGACAGGCGGAGGCGCTGCCAACACGCGGTATTTTGGAATCACGAGAGAAAGAGCCAGCAGCAGCAGGCACGGACCGACGATTTGCGTGGCTCGCTTCATGGCTTGTGCTCCTTCGCCGCGTCCGGCTTGGCATCAGTAGTTGGGGCATTTTCCTGCACCGGAATGCTCGTGTGCGCTCCCTGCGCCACCAGCAGTTTCTTCAGTGGATCCGCCTTGCCCACCGGCATTGTGAAAATAGCGCCGTGCAATCCGCCGTCCGCATCCGTGTATTGGAGCGTCAGCGTATCGAGTTTCGAGCGGAACAAACTCAGGAACCGGCCGCTCCCGTAAGGCCCAAACTGCGTGATCGTGCCGAGAAATCCGTGAACCGCGCGCTGGCTATCATTTCCGGTGACGACATCCTGTATGGATGCGGCGGGCAGTTCGGTTTTTTCCTTGGAATGAAGGAATTGCAGATTTCCATTTTCCACCTTAAGCGCGCCCTTGGTATGCTCCTTCGCGCCGCTCATGCCGGTCAGTTGCACCACATTCACGCTGTCCGCCGCCTGCTGCGCAAAACTCGGAACCGCCAAAGGGCAACACAGCAACGGCAGAAGCCCGATTGAAACTCTCCACGGCTGCAATCTCATCACTGCCTCCACTTCCGTTATTCCTCGAACGCCACCGCAAGCAAGCGCCGACACAATCCCGTAGCCCAGCCGCAACGCAAGAGAACTTCGTGTGAGCTAATCTTCGATTCGTGCGGATTTCGCGAAAAACAGCTCCCGCGATGATACACGTAAACCAGCCGGCGACAACCTTTTCAAAGCGGCGACAGGGCGGTCGGGTTTGCCAAATGTGGACTGATGGGTTGGGCGGCTCGGAAATAGGACTGGCGACTCGTGACCGGCGAGGTAGCGGGTCAATTTCCGGTTAGCCCGTCGCCCGCCCCCAATCGGCAGCATGGCCGTTTCGCGTTTCGTATTTACTTGCATTAAGCGTCCATATTAACTACAGTTAAGGACTTGAAGGTTCGAGGCGAAACCGAGATTACGGCTATGTTCCAAAAGGCCTTGTCGATATTTGTTTTTGCCGGATCGTTTGTCCTCTTCTCGCCCCAAGCAGCGCTTTCCCAAGGCGAAACGACCAGCGCGATCGTCGGTCAGGTGAGCGATGCAAGCGGCGCGGCGGTTCCGGGGGCGACGGTAACCGTCACGAATAAGGAGACTGCACTGAAGCGAAGTGCGAGAACCGATGACTCGGGCCGGTTCAACTTTCCACAACTGAAGCCTGGTACCTACTCAGTCAAAGTGGAAGCACAAGGTTTCGAGTCGCAGCAGAATGACGCAGTGTCTTCTGGCCTGGGACAGAAGCAAACCATCCATTTCGTTCTTAAGGTTGGCCAAGCAAAGGAGAGCATCGAGGTAAGTAGTGAAGCTGCGATTCTCAACCCAGAGAATGCGAATACATCCACGACGCTCAATGCCCGGGCACTCGAAGATCTTCCCAATCCGGGCGGCGATTTGACTTACCCACTTCAGTTTGCGGCCGGAGCACTCGTGAACACCGCTGGCAGCGGCAATGATTTCGTCGGCGGCACGAATGGCTACGGTAATGTGGAGTTCAATGGACTGCCAGCTCTCTCGAACGGTTACATCGTCGACGGATTGGAAACAAACGACCCACTGACCAACCTGAATAGCGGCCTGTCTACGAATCTGGTCCTCGGACTCAACTCAATATCCGAAGTCACAGTCAACACACTTTCCTATGCGGTCGATCAGGGGCGATACGGTGCGTCGCAGGTCAACTATGTCACAAAATCCGGGTCGAACCAGTTCCACGGAAATCTGTACGAGCTCTGGAATGGCTCGAAGTTCAACGCGGCCAACTACTTCACGAACGCGACCCCAGGAAGCCACAAGCCACGATCAACGGTGAATCACTTCGGAGGCAGTGTGGGCGGCCAGATTGTCCGCGACAAGTTGTTTTTCTTTTTTGATAGCGAGTGGGTCCGGATCGCCCTGCCCATCGTTACGGCCACCACCGTTCCAACTCCGGCCTTTCAGAATTACGTCCTGCAAAAACTGCCTTTGGGTGGAATCGACTCCATTACCGGTTCTGTCTATCAGCCCTCTCCGCAGTCGGTGCCGTTCTATCAGAAGATGTTCTCGCTTTACGGCAATACTAACGGAACGCCGCTAACCGTACTCGACTGTCCCTTCGACGCGGGGGGAGTTGCTCCCGCGGTTGCGAACGATGGAAACGGCTGCGCCAATCGCCAAAGTGTTTCGCACTCGAGTGACGACCATGAGCAGGTACAAACCGCTCGAATCGATTACAACATCGATCAAAGAAATACGGCCTGGTTACGTTTCCAAGCCGACACCGGGCTCCAGGCCGCCTACACCGATCCCATCAATCCTCTATTCAACGCCATTTCGTCGCAGCCTCTCTATTCCTTGGCCACCGGTTACACGCGCGTCTTTTCGCAAGATCTCGTGAACTACTTCAACCCCGCGTTCTCCTGGTACCAGAGTTTGTTCGGCCCCAGCGATTTTCAAAAGACACTCCAGGCCCTTCCTATCGTGCTTCAAGGCAGCGGTGCGAATGCCCCGTTTACGACCCTCGGCGGCCTCGACAACACTTGGGTGCAAGGGAGAAGCGCTTCCCGCTTCTTCATAAATGACAATCTGGCTTGGAGCCGCGGCGCACACGAACTCCGCTTTGGAACCAATACCCGCATCTTACGGCTGAACGACTATGACTTTGGCGAAGGCTCCGTTCCGACGGTGACCTATACCACTTTGCTGCAATACATTTATGGGATCGCCTCGACCGCCGCACAAACGTTCCGCACGTCAGCGAATGAACCTTTCAACTTTCTCAATCTCGACCTCTACGCGCAGGACACGTGGAAAGTGACCAAGACGCTGACCTGGACCTTCGGCATCCGCGATACGCTGAATTCCAATCCCTTGAACCCGCATCAGCACATCGCCCGTCTTGATGGCGCTTTTGATTCCGTCGCACACGACGTGAATCAGCCTTTGAGTGCCGCCATTCAGACCAATCTGAGAAATGTGTTCTCCTCGACGCCCCTCGCCATACTGCAACCGAGAACGTCCATCGCCTGGCAGTTTGAACCCAAGTGGGTGTTGCGTACTGGATTCGGCCTCTTCAGCGACATTCTGCCGGGGAGCATCGCCGATGTTGTCGGCGTCAACCCTCCTTATGTGAAATCGTTTCAAGGCGGGCTCCTCGGTACAGTCGGGGGCACAGCCATTGCCCCTGGAGTTCCTGGCAGTGCGGTGGATGCAATCTCAGCCGCCAATCAAACGTTCACATCGGGATTCGCGTCGGGCGCTTTATCCTGCGCTTCTCCACTGGCCAGCCCAGCAAACTGTCTCCCTCCGGTCGCCATCACTGCGATTCCCAACGGAGAACTGCATGCTCCGTACTTCATAGAATGGAGTCTTGGCTTGGAACATCAGTTGGGAGACACCGGAAGCCTCAAGGCACAGTACGTCGGGACTCGCGCCGTAAACCAACCGTACCTGACGCAAGTGAATGGCTATCAAACGGTGTGTAAAGGATGCTTTGCGCCCTTTCCTTATGCGCAATCCACCGATCCACGATTCGGGGCGGTCACTCAGTTTTCCACCGGAGCGAACAGCCACTACGACGGATTGCAGCTGACAGCGATGAAACGGATAGGCCATGGCCTGATGGGCCAAATCAACTACACCTGGAGTCGTTGCATGGACACTGTCTCCAACGGGGGGTTCCTGCAATTCTCGGCCGGGGGAATCCTCTCTCCGCTGCCCGGAGATTTGGCCAGGGACTATGGTCCTTGCGACTACGACATCCGGAGCAATCTTAATGCGCAGTACGTCTATCAATTGCCGATCAAAATCCGCGATCGACTCCTCGGTTATGGGTTGAATGACTGGCAGGTCTCGGGCACCTTCTTTTGGCACAGCGGCATTCCGTTCTCCGTCTTGGGCACACCCTACTTCGCGAATCGGAAATGCGTGGGAATCCGGGCTCCGGTCTGCATGCAGCAAAATGGCATTGTGAACGGCAGTGGACCGCAATTCGCAAGCCTTGTTCCTGGCGTACCGCTCTATGAACACAAACCCATTCCAGGCATCACGCAACCTGGCACCGTGCAGTGGCTCAATCCGAATGCTTTCGCGTCCTCCGTGGATCCGAGCACGGGCACGTGCATTGGGGGCGACAATCCCAATAATTGTCAGTTCGGCGATTTGGGGCGTAACGCCCTACGCGGCCCCAATTTCACGTGGAGCGATTTCTACCTTACGAAATCGTTCGCGCCGAGCGAACGCCTTAAAGTACGCTTCGACACACAATTCTTCAATGTATTCAATCATCCGAATTTCGGACTTCCGAGCATGGTTCTAGCCGGAATTCCCGGGAAACCTTCCACGCAGACTGGGTTCGGAGCGCTGACTTACACGACCTCTCCGCCAACGGGCCTGTTGGGCGTCGGCCTCGGCGGTGATAGCACCCCGCGAATGATCGCGTTTCAGTTGCGTTTGGAATTCTGAGTCGATCCCACCCCACCCGTGCAGGAGTGACTGTGCTACCTACCCCCTACATTCTTGTAAGTGTTCATTCTAAAGGTAGATAAAGATTGAGATTGGTCTTGGAATCAAGAAAAAACGCCCGGCAGGATGCCCCCTACGGGGGCAAGCCCGGCGCCACAAAAGAGTTGGTACCAATAAAAAAATGCCCCGGAGGAACCGGGGCATAGCCTTCTACAGGGATGGAATAGGAGTCGGGAGTTCGCTCGTCAACAGAGAGATTGGCGTGCTCTGCTGCGTGGTGGAGGCGGGGCTGCGGCGAGCAACTAATGCTGCTGGGCGGGGTTCAGAGTTGACAATGCCCAGGAAAGGCGGGAAGTTGTTGAGGTAGAGGATACTTCCCACAGTGAAGTGGGGCTGCCACGGGTGACTTGATGGACGAGCCCAGCCCTAAGCTGAAGAACAGCGATCGCAAGGCTGACTCCCTGGCCTGCGCTAAACCTAACTTTGCCGGACTTGTGTCTCGGGGGCAGCAGGCCGAGATGCGCGTGCTACTGGCTGGAAAGTGGCCGGCACTCAAACCTTTGCCGGTGTTCAAGTATGAGACTGCGGAGTATCGCGCGGCGATCGATTTTGACAAGCTGCGCGGCGAGTGGGTCTGCCGGAAGATATCGTTTCCTTCCAACAAAATTCAGGAATTGCGTGGTGGATTAACGGAACTTACTTTGGCATTGCCGCGTGGTGTGGGGGAAGTGCTTGGCAGGGAAGATGGGGCGGCGGGCGAGGCGGGAGAGGAGTTGGCGAAGGACGCTGCCCGGCGGGCGCTGGCCATGGAGGAGTGGAGAAATAAGTCCGAGAGCGGGACGCTTTATTCGGAGCTGGAGAAATACCTTTCGAGGAGCCAGCAAGAGGAGATTTACGAGGTTATCCGGCTGACGCTTACGGCGCGGCAGCTACAGTTTTTGGCGAAAAATGTGGCGTATGTGTTTGACGCGCTGTCGAAAGCGGGCGGGAGGTTGGCGATACTGGTGGAGATTGGGCAGAGGAAGAAGGCGGGGCCGGGGATGGACGTCGAGGAGCCAGCGAGAGAGTTCGAGGCCGAGCCTGTGAAGAGTGTTGCTGCTGCGGTGGGTGGAGGCTTGGCTGCGGCGGCTGTGGAGAGCGTCATCCCTGCGGCGACGTTTGAAAAGTTGCCGACGGAGGCGATCGGAAGTGCTTTGCCTGAGCCGGAGCAGACCTGCTCGGCTGAACGGATTTTGCACGCAGCGTCTGCGTCTCTAACGCCGGAAATGGTGATGCGGGAAATGGCGTCGCCGGAGATTTTGGGGGCTGGACCCGAGCTCCCGTCGCTTGCGGAACAGTTGCGTGAAAGGGGGGACGCGCTGAAGCGCGCCCCTGCACTCGATCACGGGCGCATACCCTTGTTTGGGCTTGGACCGCGGGTTCGAGCGGGCGGAGTCGAATTGCCGGGCGAAGGTTTCCAGAGGCCGGCGTCGCGGGGGTTTGTTCTTGAGATTTCCGGATTGCAGGTTGCGGCATTTTCGTTGGTGGTGTTGTTTGCGGCGGTTAGTTTAACCGTTGGGCTTAGCGTGGGAGGCGAGTCGTTCGGGAAAAGGCTGCGAGACGTCGAGAAATCCATTATGGCCAGGGATGCGGCTTCACCGGCAGTGCCCAACGGGCCGGGAGACGTGGCCGCGCGAAATTCCTCAGGCGCGGATAAAGTCGAAAAGGCGAAGGACGCTACGGCTGGCGATTCCGAGGAAAAGTCCAAGGTTGGCGATGCGGGGCCGGAAACGCTTGCGAAAGCGCCTGCGATGGATTCGAAACCTCCTGTAGATTCAAATTCGTCTTCAACAATAGAGCCTAAAGCTCCTGCTCCTGTTAGTCCGGTTACCAGTCATGAGGGAAATGATTCGAGCGGAGTGACCGCGCGGCACGCGACGCAACGCCCGAGTGCTAAACCCGCGCATTTGCTCAAGGCGGCCAGGCCGATGAATGGCGCCGTGAAAAGTCCGGCGGAGCGAAGAGTGGCCTCTGCTGGTGGCGCAGCGCCGCACGTGTCCACGGCTGGAACAATTCTTGTTCGTGGCGCTGGCGATGGGAGCAAACCATTCCGGTTGACTTTGCCGGAAAAGGCGATTGGCGCTTCGCGTACGTTCGCGATGAGCGCGCAACTTTCTGTGCTGGTTGCTCCGGAGCCGGGACTTGCGGCGGCGCACCAGCCGGCACGATTGAAGGCGGGAGAAATTGTTTCTTTCGTTTGGCCGCGTTACTCCGGGCCGGCGGATCGACATGGAGCGGCAGAAACCATAAAGGTGCGAACGACCATCGGAACTAGCGGGCAGGTGGAGGATATAAAGCTGGTGAGCGGACCGGCGTCGCTTTTTTCTGCTGCGACCAGCGCGATTAGGCAGTGGCGTTTCAAGCCTACCCTTTTGGATGAAAGGCCTGTGCAGGCGCAAGAGGATGTGACGATTGCATTCCGGCGGTGAAGGGCGAGGAAGTTGCGATTCGGATCGCGCCAGAGGATTGCACTAGAGATATTCCGCTTCAGTTGCTTCCGTGCTTTGCTGTGGACGCGAGATAGGCTTTGGATTGCTGGCCTACGACGTCGATCAGATTTCCCATCGTCAAGTTCATATCAATCAGATGCAAACCCCAATCGGCCAATACGTTTCCGTTGACAGTTAAATCGCCGCCGATGTCGTGTGCGCGGGCGCCTGCTGGATCGTCGTGAATGGTGACGGCGAGGTAGGAGCCGTGTTCGTTGGAGAGGCATTCAGCGGTCAACATGCCGGGGACGCTGACGAAAGGCGTGTTGATGGACTGCGGCGGAGTGACCCAGATGGGTTGGCTTGCAGAGATGCTGCGGACGATGTTGGAGCTGTCACCGGAAGGGAGGTAGGAGTGCAGCTCGGCGCTGCCTCCGGCGAGGGCGGCTGGATTGGTGCAGGCGGCTTGCATGGAATCGTCTCTGACGTGGCCGAAGCGGGAGTTGTCTGGAGGAGGCGCGGTGGCACGGAAGGAGACGTAGGTGATTAGGCAGCCTGTTTGTGAGGCGGCGTGGCAGAGGGGGATGTGCTGGAGAGCGCCGCCGACGTCTTTTCCTTTGGGGACGGGGACGTTTGTGCCGAGGAGGAGGGCGGAGATTAGCTTGGATTGGACGGGTTTGCCGTCGATTTCGTCGTGGATCATGCGCACGAGAATTGTGGAGCCCTGGGAGTGGCCGATGAGGACTACGCCGCGACCTTGGTTGTTGTGGTCGAGGTAATTGTGCCAAGCGTCAACGACGTCGGAGTAGGCGAGGGTGCGCTCGCGGTCGATCATTTCGGGAGTGACGGCGCCTTGGAGGATGGAGCGCAGGGCGCTAAGGGTGACCTGGCGGTAGAGCGGAGCGTAGAGGCGGCACTGTGAGCCGAAGCGGGCTAGCTGGGCGCGGACTACGCCCTTTTCGTCGGGGCCGAGGGACATGTTGCTGTTGGGAGTTTGTTGCGATGAGATCGTTGGATAGACGTAGAAACAATCGATGGGGGCGCTTGGATTGGCGGACCACGGTTCGGTGGTCATTTTTCCGGCGGCGGTGATGATGGTCGTGGATTGGTCGACGGCGCAGGAGTCCTGGCGGGCTGGGAGGCAGATCCAGGTTTCTGGTTTGGAGTAGTCGTTTTTGGCGGGGGCGGTGGAGGGAGTTTCGGATTTGGATTGGGCTGGAGATTGTGTTTGCGCGGCGGCATAGTTTGCCGTGGCGAGAGTGGCGATTAGAAAAATGTAGGAGAGAGAGCGCTTGATCATGCGGTCATGATATTTAATCTTCGCGAGGAAGGCTAGGTGGCAAATTTGGTTTGTGGTGTGGTGCAATTCTTCAAAACATTGCACAGAGATCGCAGAGGCACAGAGGGCGCAGAGAGTGCGGAGAAGACTGCTTAGGCTTTGCCTTATTCGCCTAAGAGGCGTTTTAGCATTACGTGCTGGCGTCGGACTTGTTCGCAACTGTCGGTTTCGAAGGCGTCTTGCGTGGTGCGCTGGCCTTCCCATTCGCTGGCCAGGTAGCCGTCGTAGCCGCCTTCGATTAGGACTTTGACGATTTGGTCGTAGGGGACGCTGTACTCCTCGTAGTCTTCGGTCATTTCATAAAATTTGGCGTGGATGTGGTGGCTGTAGGGGACAAGTGGTTTTAGTTTTTGGACGTCCTGGCCGCCTGGGGTGTAGACGGCGTGCATGTAGCCGAATTCGCCGGGAGCGGCGTCGAGATGATTCAGCTCGATGGTTAGTTTTGCTTCGGGGGTTTTGTCTTCCCATGCTTTGTCGATGAACTCGGCTACGGATTTTCTGACTTGGCCGTCGCGGATGCGGCGGTCGCGGTCGATGCGCTCTTCGCGCATGACGAAGAGGCCCATGTCGGGGTTGAGGCCGAAGTGAGTGGTTTTGTGTTTTTCGATGATTTCTACCCATTTGTGGACGAGGGGGCCATCCACGAGAGCGGGTGCGTGGAGTTCGATGTTCATGCGGAGATCGAGTTCTTCGGCGAGGGGGATGCTTTTTTCGATTACGTCGAGAGGGGTGCCGATGAGGAGACGGAGATTTTTGAAGCCGAGGTGTTTGGCGAGACGGAGGTCGCGCTCCATGAAGCGGACGCCTTCTTCAAGATTTAGATCGTGGTCGAGCGTGAGGAAGGTGTCCTGGAATTGCGTGTAGGTTTCTGGGATGGTGTGGTGTTTGGCGTGGAGCGCGAACCATTGATCGACCCAGGCCTGAGTGAGATTGGGGAAGCCCGGAATCATTTCTTCGGGGAGCATTTCGATGCCGTAGGCGCCGATGGAGGAGGCTTCGGCGAGGCAGTCTTCGAGAGTCATGCTGCGCAGGTAGAATTCTTCCTGATAGCTGTAGAGGGAGACGCCACGCTTGATTTTGCGCGGCGGGACGCTGGGTTGGGCGGCGGCGATGCCTGGGGCAAGGCTGGTGGTGACTGCGGTTGCTGCGATGCCCTGGAGGAGTTCTCTGCGGGTGATTAGATTTTCTTTAGAGTCCATGGTGATTTCCTTTAGACGAGGCTCATTTTTTTTGTGGCGAGTTCCATGCCGTGGAGAATCATCTGGGTGGCTTCTTTGGGAAAGCCGTAGATATTGTCGGGGTCTTCTTTGGGGATATAGGATTTGCGGATGACGATGCCGAGCTGAACGGTGTGCATGCCGGTGGAGAGGCCGCCGGGTTTTTTGACGGTGAGCGTGGCGGGATCGCCAAAGAACCACTCGGTGTCGGTTACTTTTGCGAGTTCGGCGAAGGTGTAGGTGCGGCCGGCGGTGGTGAAGGTCATTTTGTCCATGGGAAATTCTTCGCCATCAACTGCCAATTGAACGGTGTCAACGAGCGAGAGGCGGACGCCACGGTAATAGGGGATGCGAATCTTGAGCTGGAAACCAGTGATTTGGCTGGCTTCGGAAACGTTGCGAAATTCGCGGGTCAAAATCATGTATTTGTTGAACACGGTGCGCTCCCTTGGGATGCGGGATTAAGGCCATAAACCGCGAGCGGGTTGAAATCGCGGGGATGATATCACTGTTGCGAGCGAAGGGCAGCGGGCTGGGAACTCTGCGGGCGTGTTTGGGGAATTGGTACTTGACGGCAGGTAACCACCTGAACTGGAGGACAGTTCCAGAATGGAGCGACAAGTGGTAGCCTGTGCGAAAGGATATAGACAAGCTTGGGAGATAATTTGGCTCAAGGTGGTAACCAACCAGGCGAGAGAAAACGTCATCCTAGTTAGCCATGTGGATGACAGGTGTTCCGCAGTGTTGCAAGCCGAGCGCTGAGAGAAGGACGGAAGATTGGAACCCATTGCCGTGAGATCCCCGGGAGTAGGCAGCTACCTAAACAATTTGGGCCGAAGCACTGAGAAAGTAGTGTTTGCGTTGGGAAAACTGGTCCGAGCCGGAGGGTTCCGCTGGCTGGGACCAGCTGTGGTGCTGGTTTGCGGGATTACGGCGGCGGCGCAGACTCCTGATCCGGCGCCTGAGAAGGTGGCGCAGGCCGGGATAGCGGACCCAAAGGGAAGCGAAGTTGGCGGCCGGGATGGGATGCGTGGCCAGCCGATGGAGGGGACTATACGCGGGATGGTGGTGGATCGGACGGGAGCGGCGGTCATTGGGGCTCACGTGAAGCTGTCCCGTGAAGTGCAACCCTCGAATGACGAAACGATTTCCGACGAAGAAGGCCACTTCCATTTTGCAAATATCACGCCTGGGCCATTTCAACTGACGACTGTGGCAGAAGGTTTTGCTACGGCGACATTTTCTGGAACGCTGAATTCCGGGGAGACCTGCCTTGTGCCACCAATCGAGCTGATGGTTGCCAGCGCGGCGGCTGAGGTGCGGGTGACGATGTCGCGGACGGACATGGCCGAGGCGGAAATCAAGGACGAGGAGAAGCAGCGCGTCTTTGGCGTTGTCCCCAATTTTTATGTTACCTATGATCCCGCTGCCGTTCCTCTGAATCCCAAGCAAAAGTTCGAGCTGGCGTGGAAAGCTACCGTGGACCCCATTAGTTTTGGCATAACGGGAGCGATTGCGGGAATTGAGCAGGGGACGAATGCCTTCAGCGGGTATGGCCAAGGGGCGCAGGGGTATGGGAAGCGGTATGGTGCGTCGTACGCCGATCTGGTGACGAGCACATTTATTGGAAGCGCGATATTGCCGTCCGTTTTGAAGCAGGACCCGCGATATTTTTATAAAGGAACTGGCAGCGTGAAGTCGCGGATTCTTTACGCATTGGCCAACGCGGTGATCTGCAAGGGCGATAATGGGCGCTGGCAGCCGAATTATTCGGCGATCCTCGGGAGCCTGGCGTCGGGGGGGATTTCCAATCTTTACTATCCTGCGTCGGATCGTCATGACGCGACGCTGACCGTTGAAAATACGCTGATCGGCATTGGATCGACCGCGGCGGCTAATATTTTGCAGGAATTTGTGATTCGAAGATTGACACCTCACGCACCGACGTACGCGCCAGTTGCACCGTAAAGAACAATAATCCGATGTGAAGGTTCAGCGGTCATCCTCAGAAGGATGGCCTACGCTTCTTTGTCACTGGCCTTGTGGCCAGATAACGGACTCGGCGCTTCTGGATGCATCGGCTCCCACATTCGATAAGCTGGAATAGTTAACGAAAAAACCTTTGGCAGACGGAGGACCATGGGCGACAGAGGCTTGTCAAAACGGCAGCGGCGACGGCTTGTATGGGTCAACGTGTTGCTTGTTGCGGGTTTCTGCGCGTGGTATTTCGGTCCGACTGCGTTGTTCATGTGGGATTCGCGGTATGTGGGATTGAAGATCCCGGCTGTCAAGAAAGTGCCGGTGGAGCTGACGGATTTGTCGGTTTCTTCAGCGAGCGGGCTGAAGCTTTCTTATTTTGGGTATGAATTCGAAGTGCCGTGGGACGATCTGGACGAAGCGAGAACGAGGCAGGTGGGGAAGGTACAGCTGATTGGGTTTCGGTCCGGGAATGTGATTTGGTTTTCGCGGATGGCGCCGAAGGAGTTTGTGGAGACAATCTTGTCGGGCACCGAAATTGAGCGAGAAAAACTGCGGAAACTTTACGGGGATGATGCGCTGGAATCCGACTACGCGTTGAAACGGTTGATACTGGAAGGTACGCCAGAGCAAATCAGTTTGATGACTCCGCGGCGGGAAGCCGCGCGCAGAACGATGTTGCTGGTGATGAAGGGCGCCGTGATTTCCATCGGAGGAGAGTCGGGGATTTTTCGCGTGAGCAATGAAAGGTTGCAGGGATTTCAGTTTGGGGATCCGCTGAGACGGCCTAAGACTATGAGCGTTGAGATGTTCGGGGAGGATGGCGGGCTTAGGTTTATTTTCGCGCGGAACGTGGCGGGGCCGGGGCCAGGTATTATGCAGGCAGAGATGAATCGTGTGATGCAGACGGCGCGGAAGATTCCTACGGAGGGATTGAGAGCGGAGGAAAAGAAGCCGGAGCCGAGGCCGGAGAGGATACCTTTGCCGCTGCGCTATTGAGGCTGGTTCAGTGTTTAGCCGCGAGGGAGTCGCGGAGGGCGTAGAAGGCGGGTTTGGGATTTAGTTGGGCGTCGAAAGGAAGAGGGCGCTGGGGTTGGGCGTCTTTGCGGGGGCGGAAGTTTTGGAGCCAGGAATCGCGGTCGGAGAGGCACCACGTTAGGACGGCTTTGACGGAGTTGTGGCGGAGAATGTTGTCGAGGTAGCTGCGGTAGATTTCGGCGACCTGACGGTCGCGTTCGGGGATGTCGGCGGGCATGAATTGGTCGTCGACGTCGAGTTCGGTGACGTAGACCTTCAGGTTCAGTTTTTCTATTTCCTTCAAAAATTTGTTTAGGCCGGTCCAGGTGGACGTGCCTTCATTGGTGCGGAGGTGGGACTGCATGCCTAGGGCCTGGATGGGTGTGCCTTTTTTGATGGCGGTTTGGAGCATGGCGAGGACGGCTTCGCGCTTGGCTTGCTGGCTCGGAGAGTCGGTTTCGATGTCGTAGTCGTTGTAGGTGAGGAGGGCGGCGGGGTCGGATTTGGCGGCGGTGCGGTAGGCGAGGTCGAGGTAGTCTGGGCCGATGTTTGTTAGCCAGAGAGAGTTGCGCAGTCCGCCGGGATTTTTGTGGGTGGGATCGATGGCTTCGTTCACGACGTCCCAGGAATGGATGCGGCCTTTGTAGCGCGTGGCGACGGTTTGGATGTGGGTGGTCAGGAGGGAGACGGCGTTTTGTTGGGTGATGGCGGCGTCGAGCCACGGTGGGTTGTGTTCGTGCCAGCAGAGATTGTGGCCTCGGGCGGTGAGATGGTTGGACTCGGCGAAATTCATGAAGTTGTCGGCTTGCGTGAAGTCGAAGCGGTCTTGTTCGGGGTGCGTGCCGCGCCATTTCATTTGGTTTTCGGCGACGAGGATGGAGCATTGGTCGAGGAGGAGGGCGGTCAGATCGGGGCGCTTGAGTTGCGGATCGGAAACTGCGGAGCCGAAGAGGAGGTTTTTTTGACGGGCGAGCTCGCGGAGTTTCGGGATTTCTGGTGAGGGAAAGGCGTCCGCGGCCGCGGCGGTTAGAGAGAGTTGGAGGAAGTTGCGGCGATCCATTTGAGGTTTGGGCTGGTTGGAATGGGATTTTAGCACAGAGGGCACAGAGGTCGCAGAGAAGAGAGATTCAGGAGCGGGCCTTTGCCGGCTCAGGCTGAAGCGGTGGCGTGTTGTTCGAGGACGCGACGGTAGTAGGCTTCGTAGGCGGGGATAACGTCGTTGGCGCAGAATTTTTTCTTGGCGTCGAGGCGGGCGGCGTGGCCCATTTCGCGGCCACGGTCGGAGCGGGAGAGGATTTCGATGGCGTAGGCGGCGGCGGACTTTACGTCGCCCGGTTCGACCAGGAAGCCATCTATGCCGTGCTCGACTACTTCGGGGACGCCGCCTACGTTGGTGGCGATTACCGGGACTTCGCAGGCCATGGCTTCCAAGGCGGCGAGGCCGAAGGATTCTAGTTGCGACGGCATCAGGAAAAGATCGGCTACCGAGAGCTTTTCGTAGACGCCGTTTTGTTTCCCCAGGAAAAGAACATCTTTTTGCAGGCGTTTTTTGCGGACGAGATATTCCGCGGAGCCACGGTCCGGGCCGTCGCCGATCAGGACTAGCTTGGCAGGCATTTTGGCGCGGACTATGGCGAAAATTTCGACGACATCGGTGAGGCGCTTTACCGGGCGGAAATTTGACAGGTGCATGAGGATGGGCTCGCCGTTCGGGGCCCATTGTTGCCGGAGGGCGGGTTGGGGCGTGCGAGCGTAGAGATCGCAGTTCACGAAATTGGGGATGACTTCGATGGGGCGCTTGATTTCGAAGTCTCTGATAGTTTGTTTGAGGAGATAGCTGGAGATGGCGGTTACGCCGTCGCTTTGCTCGATGGAAAATTTTGTGATGGGCAGGTAGCTGCGGTTGCTGCCGACCAGCGTGATGTCCGTACCGTGGAGCGTGGTGATGAACGGCAGGCGGCGCGGGGCGGCCATCGAGCGGGCCAGCATGGCGCTGACGGAGTGGGGGATGGCGTAGTGGACGTGGAGGAGATCGAGCGATTCAGACTCGAAGACTTCGAGCATTTTTGTGGCGAGAGCTAGCGTGTACGGAGGGTGGTCAAAGAGCGGGTAGGAGGCGACTTCGACCTCATGGAAGTGGATGTGCGGGTCGTTGGGGTTCATGCGGATGGGCGGGGCGTAGCTGATGAAATGGATGTCGTGGCCGCGGGCGGCGAGTTCCTGGCCGAGCTCGGTGGCGACGACGCCGGAGCCGCCGTAGGTGGGGTAGCAGGTGATGCCGATTTTCATGAATGAGGTCTCCGCAGGCCTCAGTTGTTTCTCGATTGAAGATAGGGCAGCATTCTACCGGTAAACTGTGCCAATTAGGGTCGTTCGAGATATTGGCGCATGCGGGCCGGGTCGACCTGGAGCTGGGCTGCAAAGGCATTACCTTAGACGCGGGAGGCGGGGTAATCGTGACACGACTGGCGGGGAAAGTGGCCCTCGTTACGGGCGGGGGTACGGGGATTGGACGGGCCATTGCGCTGGCGTTTGCGCGTGAAGGGGCCAAGGTGGCGGTGGCTGGGCGGCGGGTGGAGAAGTTGCGCGAGACGGTCGCGGAGTTGGAGAAGTGCGGGGGCGAGGGATTGGCGATTGCTTGTGATGTTTCTAATGCGCGGGATGCCGAAAACGCGGTGCGAGAGGCGGCGACGAACTTTGGGCGATTGAATGTTTTGGTGAACAACGCGGGGGTTTTGCACGCTGCTTCGATTGAGGGGACCAGCGAGGAGGAGTGGGACCGTTTGATGACGATTAATTTGAAGGGGCCGTTTTTGATGTGTAAGGCGGCTTTGCCGGAGTTCCGCAAGGCCGGGGGTGGGGCGATTGTGAATGTTGGGTCCGTGCTGGGGCTGATCGCAATGAAGGATCGAGCGGCTTATTGTGCGTCGAAGGGTGGATTGACTCTGTTGACGAAAGCGATGGCTGTGGATCACGCGCAGGAGAATGTGCGGGCGAATTGCATCTGCCCTTCGATTGTGGAGACGGAATTGGTGGCGGGGCTTTTTGCGGGGTCGCCCGAGGGGAAGGCTTTGCGGGATGCGCGGATTGCTTCGATTCCGCTTGGGCGGATGGGGCGGCCTGTGGATGTGGCGGAAATGGCCGTGTTTTTGGCTTCAGAGGAGTCGAGCTGGTTGACGGGGGCGGCGATTCCTTTGGATGGGGGGCTATCGGCTTATTGATCTGGGGAGCAAAGGCATAAAAAGCAAAAGCAAAGGCAAAAGCAAAGGCAAAAGCAAAGGCAAAAGCAAAGGCAAAGGCAAAGGCAAAGGCAGGAGGTTGGGGCAAGCCCCGCCCCTACGAGGACTCGATGGCGGAATTGCTCAAGGATTTGAAGAAGTATGAGGCGATTTTGCGGAGCAGGGGGAATAAAAATGGAGCCACCGCGCTGCTCGGGCTTTCATTGCTTAGTTTGGAGAAGGGGCATGTCGTTTTCAGCATGCGCGTGAAGCCGCGGCATAAGCAGATTCATGGCGTCGTGCACGGGGGTGTGCTGGCTACCGTTGCGGATACCGTGGCAGCTATTGCGGCTTATACGACTGTGCCGAAGGGGACGGAGATTGCAACTGTGGAGCTGAAGATCAATTTTCTGGAGCCAGTGCCGGGCGGGAAGATCAAGGCGGAAGGGCGGGTTTTGCGGACTGGACGGAATTTTGTGGTGACGGAGTGCGAGATATTTAACGAGAAGGGGACGCTGGTGGCTAAGGCTTTGCTTACGTTTGGAGCGGCGCGGGGCCACTCGATTGGTCCAAAGTAATTGCAGGCCTCACGTTCAAGAGTTCAAAGTTCAAGAAGAGTCGCTTTGTGCCGATTGCTAGTTCGTGGATAAGGAAGCAGAGCGGTCATCCTCAGAAGGATGACCCTACTCGTCGCCGCCTGAGGCGGCTTCCTCGCCATCCTTGTGGACGTACTTAATAACGCGCTTAAAAATGAGAAGGTTGGGGCTGCCATGGCGCGTGAGCTTGATGCAATCGCGGTCGTACCATTCGACGGTGCCGCGGAGCGTTTCGCCGTTGTCGAGAACAAGGACCATGGGCGTGCGGCCCTGCATCTGCTTGACCCAGTAGAAATTTTCGGCGTGGGTGGTTTCCGGAGGCGCAGGCTTTTTGCTGGGCACCGGGCCAGGACCGCTGTGCGAAACTCTTTGGGGAGGCTGCTCCTTGATGTCCGGAAATCCCGGGCGAAACATCCTGCGGTTCACCATGACTTCTCCTCGCGGCTAACGGTGGGGCGTGCTCAAAGGGTGAGATGCATGCTTGAGGCGTCAGGTTACAGTTGAGTTGCAGAATTTTTTGACAAGAAGGGAACGTGCCTGAGCAAGATTCCTGAGGAGGAAACGTTAGGATTCCGGGGCCAGGGAGGCGGCAAGAGCGTCGAGGCCGAGCTGGCGATTAAGATTGCGGCGAGCACCGAAATGGAGTTCGTCGAAGCCGGCGATGGCGCGCATGACCCAGCCGGAATCGACCTGTTTGGCAAATAATTCGAGCTCTTTGGCTAAAGGGATGTTTCGCAGGACGGGCTGCTTCGTGCCCGAGGTGAGTTCGAGGAGATCGGTGAGCAGGCCGTAGAAGACGCCGATTTGATCCTCGAAAGAGGATTCGCGGTCTTTGGCGAGGGCGGAAGTGTCGGCGAAAAGTTGGGCGAAGCCCTGGCCGCGCGCGGCGCGTTCGAGGATGCGGAGGGCGGCGCGGCGGCGTTCGGCGGTCTCTGCGACGTTCATTTCCATGGCCAGGCCGGGGCTGCCTTCGGCAAGTTGCGCGGCGAGTTTCAGGTCGGCGGGCTTGCGGTCGGTTTTTTCCTTGAGAATGTTTTCGACGTCGGGTTGTGAGAGCGGCGCGAAATGAAATTGTAGGCAGCGGGAGACGATTGTGGGGAGCAGTGTGTAGGGGGATGGCGCGGTCAGGATCAGCGTGGCGGAGCCGGGTGGCTCTTCCAGAATTTTCAGGAAGACGTTGGCGACGTTCCAGTGCATGGTGTCCGCGCCATCGAGGATGAAGACGCGGCGGCGTCCTATCGGTTGAAAATAGGCGGCGCGCTGCACGGCGCGGAGCTGGCCTATGCGGAGCATCGGGCGGGCTACGGGAGATTTCAGGCGGACGGGGTCGGGAACGAGAGCCCAGACGTCGGGATGCGTTTGCAGAATGAGGGGGACGCGCTCGACGGTGGCGGCGTCGGCGCTTTCGCCGCGTTCGGCGAGGCCTTGTGCGATGAGGTTTTCGGGAGCGGCCAGGAGAGCGACACGCTGGCACGTCGCGCATTCGCCGCAGAAGTCGTCTTTCAGGCGCTCGCAGTTAGCGGCTTGGGCGAACATGCGAGCGAGGGGGTACTTGCCGAGGCCGCGCGGGCCGGTGAAGAGTAGGGCGTGGGGGACGCGATCGCTGCGCAGGGCACCGCGAAGGGCGGCTACGATGCGTTCATTGCCGAGAAATTCGGAGAAGCCCATGTTCAGCGAGTTCCTTTTGTGGCAGAGGCGGATTCCGAAAGAATTGGCGTGACGGCGGCGAGGATTTGCGCGGCGATATTTTTTTGCGAGCGCATGGCGGCGCGGGTTGCATCGAAACACTCAATGGTCGTCCAGTTGGGGCGGCGAGCGAGTTGATCGTACATCGCGGCGGCGCCTTCGAGATGGCGGAGGCTGGCTTCCTGCAAGTCTTGCTTCTCCTTCGTGTAGGCGCGGGCGGATTTGCGGTTGATGAGGTGCTGGGCTTCCTTCGGAGGGACGCGAAGATAGAGAACCATGGTTTCGCGAGGGAGATTGTAGATGTTGTATTCGAGGTGCTCGATCCAGGCGATGAAGGCATCGCGTTCCTCGGCCGCGGCGCGGGCGGTTTGGTGGGCGAGATTGGACCCGATGTAGCGGTCGGCGAGGACGATTTTGCCTTCGGAGAGGGCGGATTCGAGGAGGGGCTTGGCTTCGAAGCGGTCGCCTGCATAGAGCAGGGCGCTGAAATGCGGGTCTACTGATTCGAGCGCGCCAAAATCGCCATTCAGGAATTGGCCGACCATTTTGCCGAACCAGGACTTGTACTGGGGAAAGCCTGTCAAAAAAACGGAATGGCCTTCGGCGGTGAGGGCCTTTTCAAGCAAATCCACCTGCGTGCGTTTGCCGCTGCCGTCGATTCCTTCGATGGCGATGAGTTTTCCTGGCGCAGACATATTGGAAGGCCAGTCTAACCGCAGACTCACGGCGCTGCAACGCTGCGCGTGCTAGGATTTGCGAAGCAAAGGGCGGGGCAAGCCCCGCCCCTACGAAGTGTGGGCGCAACGATTTGAATATGGCGTCGATACGGGAAAACTTGCTGCAGATTCAGGAACGGATGGAAGCGGCGGCGCGGCGTGCGGGGCGTCGAGCCGATGAGATTACTTTGATTGGAGTTTCGAAGACGCATCCGGCGGAGGCGATTCGCGAGGCTTTTGAGGCTGGCGTGCGGCACTTTGGCGAGAACCGCGTTCAGGAGTGGGAAGGGAAGCGTGGCGGGACGGAGGATTTGGGTGACGCGACGTGGCATTTGATCGGGCATTTGCAGAGCAACAAGGCGGGGCGGGCGGCGAAGTTATTTCCCTGCATTGATTCGGTGGATGATTTTACGCTGGCGCAACGCCTGGACCGGGCGCGCATCGAAACACAAGCGGAGCGGAAGCTGCGTGTGCTGATTGAGGTGCACATCGCGATGGAAGAGACCAAGAGCGGCTCGGATGTGCATGATCTGCCGGGGCTGGTGGAAAAAATTGCAGCGCTTCCGGCGCTGCGGTTGGCTGGGCTGATGTGCATTCCGCCGTTTGCCGAAAATCCTGAGGAGACGCGGCCGCATTTCGCGCGGCTGCGCGCGTTGCGCGACGATTTGATAAAGCAGGTTGGCGTGGGGCTGCCGGTGCTCTCCATGGGAATGTCGCATGATTTTGAAGTGGCAATCGAAGAAGGCGCGACGGAGGTGCGCGTCGGTACGGCGTTGTTTGGAAGCAGGCCCGCACCGAAGACGTAACAATTCTTACCGACATCAACATCAACGAAAATTCAAAGGACACCAATCCATGAAGCTGTTTTCCCCGTATCGAATTCGCGAAGTGGAATTCAGGAATCGCATCTTTGTGTCGCCGATGTGCGAGTACTCGGCCGTGGATGGACACCCGCAGCCGTGGCACATGGTGCACCTGGGAAGCCGCGCCGTGGGCGGGGCGGGACTGGTGATGACGGAGGCTACGGCGGTGGAAGCGCGAGGGCGCATTTCGCCCTCGGATGCGGGGATTTATCATGAGTCGCATGTGGCGTCGTGGCGGCCGATTGCGGAGTTCATTCGCAAGCAGGGAGCCGTGGCGGGAATGCAACTCGCGCACGCGGGGCGGAAGGGAAGCACCGCGGTGCCATGGGCAGGGGGAAAGGCCATAGCGCGAGAGGTCGGAGGGTGGGAGCCGGTTGCGCCGAGTGCTTTGGCGTTCGAACCGGAGTATCCGATGCCGCGGGCGCTTTCGGTGAAAGAAATTCCGGAGGTCATTGCGGCGTTCGGGCGGGCTGCCGAGAAAGCGCTGGAAGCCGGATTTGAAGTTGTGGAGATTCATGGCGCGCACGGATATTTGATTCATCAGTTTTTGTCGCCGTTGAGCAACACGCGCACGGATGAATATGGAGGAAGCCTGGAGAATCGCTGCCGGTTTGCGTCGGAGGTGACGAAAGAGGTGCGTCGAGTGTGGCCCGCGCGGCTCCCGCTATTCTTTCGCGTCTCGGCCACAGACTGGAAAGAGGGCGGCTGGGACCTGGAGCAGTCGATTGAGCTGAGCAAAAAACTGGGCCCGCTGGGGGTCGATTTGGTGGACGTTTCCAGCGGCGGCCTCGTGCCCGGAGTGAAAATTCCGGTCGGGCCGGGATACCAGGTGCCGTTTGCGGAAGCGGTTCGCAAGCAGGCCGTGATTGCGACGGGGGCAGTGGGCATGATTACGGAGCCGGAGCAAGCGGAGCAGATTCTGGAGACGGGGCAGGCTGACGCGGTGTTTTTGGCGCGGGAGATGTTGCGCGACCCTTATTGGCCTCGGCGGGTGGCGAAGGCGTTGGACGTGAAGATCAAGGCGCCTGTGCAATATGAACGAGCCTGGTGAAGCGGGGTTGTTCCCAGAAATATCGGAAAATATCGCGGCGGGGACGGTTTCTTTTCCGGTGCGGGTGCAGCCGCGGGCGAGCAAGGACGAAATAACTGGAGTGATGAACGGGGCTTTGAAGATTCGCCTGCAAGCGCCGGCAGAGGAAGATCGGGCGAATGAAGCGCTCGTGGAACTCCTCGCGCATCTTTTGAAAACACCCAAGTCGGCTGTTAGAATTCTTTCCGGTGATCGCGGCCGCACAAAGCGCGTCGAAATTCGCGGCGTGACGAAACAGCAGGTGCTGGGGTTGCTGGCACACGAAGCATGATCCATCGCATTTCTGAAACGTCGTGAAGGGCAGGGGCGTCTTCTCACTATGAGCCTTGATATCAACGGAATGCAGAGCGATTTGCGCGCGGCCAAGCTGGATGGCTGGCTGTTTTACGATTTTCGCGGGCGCGATCCCATTGCGCAGAACATCCTGCAGTTGCCTCCCGGGATGCGCACGCGGCGCTGGTATTACTTCGTGCCGGCAAAGGGCGCGCCGCGCAAATTGGTTCACAAGATAGAGACGGAATCGCTGGCGTCGCTGCCGGGAGTGACGCTGTTTTATGCGGAGCAGGGCGAACTGCGAAAAAATCTCGGCAAGCTTGTGGGACGCGGGAAGAAAATCGCGATGCAATATTCGCCGAAAAACGCGATTCCTTACGTGGCGATGGTGGATGCGGGGACGATCGAGCTGGTGCGCAGTGTCGGAGCGAAAGTTGTCAGCTCGGCCGATCTGGTGCAGAAATATGAAGCGTGCTGGAGCCCCGCGCAGCTGGAATCGCATCTCGCTGCCGGTGTAATCATCGACCGGGTCGTGCGCGAGGCGTTTCAGCTGGCGGCGAAGAACGTGCGCGAGAAGAATATTTTCACGGAATACAATTTGCAGCAGTGGATCCGCAAAGAGTTTGACGCTGCGGGAATTGCGACGGAGATGGGGCCGGATGTGGCCGTCGGGCCCCACGCGAGCGATCCTCACTACGGGCCTTCGCCGGAGACGGCCTCGCCGATTCGCGAAGGCGATTTGCTGCTGCTGGATGTTTGGGGAAAAACGAAAGAGGCGGGCAGCGTCTATTACGACATCACCTGGGTCGGGTATCTCGGTGCAAAGGTTCCGGAAAAAATGGCGAAAGTTTTTGGAATCGTGCGCGAGGCGCGGGACAAAGCCGTAGAGCTGATTCGGTCGAGCGTAGCGAAAGGCAAACCGCTGCAAGGCTGGCAAGTCGACAATGCCGCGCGCAAAGTGATTGAGAAGGCCGGTTACGGCAAGTACTTCTTTCATCGCACGGGCCACAATATTGGCCAGTCGGTGCACGGCAACGGCGTCAATATGGATGGGCTGGAGACGCATGACGTGCGCCACTTGATTCCGAAGACGTGCAATTCGATCGAGCCGGGAATTTATTTGCCCGAGTTTGGGATTCGCAGCGAAGTGAATGTGTATGTCGGGGAAAAAGAAGCACGCGTGACGGGAGCGGTGCAAAAAGAGATTTTGGCGCTGCTGGCCTAGAGCGAATTTGCTGAGGATAAATTGACAGAAACGAACGAGCATTCAGGTCTACCAAACGCGGACGAAACGAACGTCACACCGACGGCTCCGCCAACGCATATGACCGCAGAAACAGCTGTCGCTCCGGAGCATCCCAAGGGGAATGAGGTGCTGGCGCTTGGCATCGGCGTCGCTGGATGGCTGGTGCCGGGACTGGGACACGCGCTGCTGAAAATGTGGGGCCGGGCCATTGGGTGCTTGCTGACGGTGGGCGCGCTGGTTTTTATCGGCGTTGGGATGCGCGGAAACGTATTCAGCTCGGAGGGGAGCGACGCCTTCGGGATGCTCGGCTATGTGGCCGACCTCGGCACAGGATCATTCTATTTCGCGGCACGCGCGCTCGAAACGCAAGGGTCCGATGTAGCGCACGCCGAAGGCGATTATGGGACGCGCTTTCTCGCGGCCGCCGGCGTCCTGAATCTACTGGCCGCTCTGCACGCTTACGAAGCGGCGCGAGGACGCAAGGCGTGAGCGGGATGGCGGTCTTTCACCTCACGCACTTTCAGGCCATGACGCTGTTCGCGCTGCTCATCTCCATCGCGTTCGGCTTTCTAAGCCGTCGCAAGACCAACGAGCGCGTAAAATACATCATCTGGTCGCTGTTCCTGTTCCTGCTCATCGGAGTGGGCATCGGCTGGGCGATGTACCCCTTTTCGCGCTAAAAGAACGCCATTTTTGCCCTTTAATTGACAGAATTTTTGAGCAGATGCTATTGTCGTTGGACGGGCCGAGGTAGCTCAGCTGGTAGAGCACCTCATTCGTAATGAGGGGGTCGCGAGTTCGATTCTCGCCCTCGGCTCCAGTTTCCCTGCGCTAGGATTTCCCCTCCTTTCAGTTTCACTTCGCGCTTACGCCTTCGACATTTTTGCGACGAGGCGGGCACCACTTTTCGCGGGATTAAGCGCTGCGCGAAAACGCTGAATTTGTTTCGCGCGCCAGGAACGGTCAACCCGCCTCCCTTGGCAAGCACGCGGAACGCGTCTTGCACCATGTACAAAAGCGGCACGCACAAGTTTCGTTTCGGCGGCTACACCATCAACGTCACGGATCACGGCAATTTCAGCACGATCTATAACAACGTCACATCGCCACTGTTCGGCCAGTTGGTTGGATACCAGGAAAGGAAATCGGCCTTCATCCTCAGCGTTGTCAACTGAAGCTCGGCGTGGGTTAGCCTGCCGTGCGAACTCCACTGTTCTTCGGCGCGACGAAAGAAGAGCCGGCCGACGACCCGACCAGCTACCCATTACTCGCAAAAAAAACTGCAACTCTTGCCCCCTCTTGCTCATCTACCTATCATGGGCATTAAGCGATGAGTCTGCAGAGGACGTTCAACCACATGAAAACTTTCAGATCTGACAAAAATCTTCCAATGCCTCCGTTGGCAAAGCAGGTGTTGGTCTCCCTGTTGTCGTTCGCGTTGTTGTTCGCCACATGGCCTGAGAATCTGCCTGCTCGCCAGGAAACCGCGGGTCCAATCCAGGACCCCCTGCCTCCGAAACCCGCGTCGCAAGCCACCGTGCAAGACGCTCACGCGCCGCAATACACGCAGCAAACTCCCGAGCAATTGCAGCAACTGGTAGCGCCCATCGCGCTCTATCCCGATTCGCTGGTCGCGCAGATCCTCGCCGCCTCCACGTTCCCTGAGCAAGTCGTCGAAGCCGACCGTTGGGTGCAAGCGCATCCCGACCTGAAGGGCGACGCTTTGGGGCAAGCGGTGGATCAACAGCCATGGGATCCCAGCATCAAGGCGCTCACTGCTTTTCCGACCGTTCTCGGCAACATGGACAAGAATCTTTCCTGGACTTCTTCGCTTGGCGACGCTTACTACAACCAGCAGGAGGAAGTGACGGAGGCCGTCCAATTGATGCGCCAGCGCGCCCAGGAAGCCGGCAATCTCAAGAGCACGCCGCAGCAAACCGTCAAGACGGATGACTCGAACATCGTCATCGAGCCCGCCGATCCACAAATCGTCTATGTCCCCGCCTACGACCCGTGGGTAATCTACGGCGGCCCGATCCTTGCCTGGCCTGGCTGGTATCCCTATCCCGGCATCTGGTACGAAGGCCCGTACCTTTCTTGGGGAATCGGTTTCGGCATCGGCTTCTACGGCGGCTTCGGATGGGGCTGGGGCGGCTGGGGTTTCGATTGGCACAACCACTACGCGACTTATAATCACGGCCGCTACAATTCGGGTAGCCGAACGTTTTACAACCGCAATAATTTCAATCGAGGCGACGGACGCGGCGGTGAGCGTGGCGCATTCAACGGCGGACGTGGTGCCGATCGTCCTGGCGGAGGCGCCAGGCCTTTCAATGGCGACAATCGAGCCGCTCGAGGTTTCGATGAGTCGCGCGGACAGCGCGGTACGCGCTCCGGTGCCTTCAGCGGCTATGGCCGCGGCGGAGAGACGAGAAGTTACTCGTCGCGAGGCAGCTCAAGCTTTGGCGGAGGAGGATTCCGCGGCGGCGGAGGCGGCGGTGGCGGGCGACGTCGCTAGCCATCGCTAAATCAAATCGCGAATTCATGTTTTGTATGGTTCCAGCTAACCTGAAAAGTTTGGAAATGGAGAAAAGCACTATGCGGCGAACGAAGCGGAACTTGCACGGTTTTGGTTGGGTGAATATTTCTAAACTGGCTGCGGCCGCCGTGCTATTGACGGCGTGTTTGTCCTTCCGCACCGCGGCTCAACAGCATGGCCAAAAAACATTTTCTACAGCGGATGACGCCGTAAGCACGCTCGTCACCGCCATGCAGAACAACGACGAAAAAGCCCTGCTCGAAATCCTCGGCCCGGACGCCAGGCAAATCGTCTCTTCCGGCGACGATGTGGAAGACCGGGAAGCCCACGCTAATTTCGTCCAGAAATACCAGGAAATGCACCGCTTCGTTAAGGAACCCGACGGCTCGACGGTCCTTTATATCGGCGCGATGAATTGGCCCGCGCCCATACCGCTGATGAAAAAAGGCAACGCCTGGTATTTCGATACCGAAGCTGGCAAAAAAGAAATTCTCTATCGCCGCGTCGGCCGCAATGAGTTATCAGCGATCCGCATTTGCCAGGAACTTGTCGCCGCTCAAAAAGAATATTTTTCCTTGCAGGGCAGCGAGTACGCGCAGAAAATCTTCAGTTCAGAAGGCCAGCACAACGGCCTCTATTGGAAACCTTCCGCCAGCGAACCGCAAAGCCCCATCGGTCCGCGGGTAGCGGAGGCCGTCGCCGAAGGCTACGACAAAGGCAAGGACGGCCCGCCAACTCCTTATCGCGGCTACCTGTTTCATGTCCTGACGAGCCAGGGCAAGAACGCTTCCGGTGGCGCGAAAAGCTACATCGTAAATGGCAAGATGACGGAAGGCTACGCGTTTGTCGCCTATCCCGCGGAATACCGGTCCTCCGGCGTGATGACTTTCGTGGTCGGCAGCGACGGGATGGTCTATCAGAAAGATCTAGGCAAGAAAACCGAGGTCGTCGGCAAAGCCCTGAAGGAATACAACCCCGATTCCACGTGGCAGAAACCACCAGAGCAGGAAGAGATGGCTGGCGAGTCGAAAACGAAGTAAACCGGGAACGCCAATCTCCCCATTGGCGTATGTCTCTTGACGCCCACGCCGTTCACAGAATGGCGTCCCCGGAAAAGGCTCTCAGCGCACATGCAGCAGCATTAGCGAAACGTCATCCGTCGGCGGACCCTCCCGCCAGGCATTCACCCCATCCAGAATGGCCTTTTTCATCTCCTCAGCAGGTAGCGCCGACGCCCTCCCCACAATCTCCCGCACGCCTTCCGTGCCCAGCATTTCTCCCTTCGAATTAAAAACTTCGCTGATCCCGTCGGTATACAAAATCACCCGGTCGTCTGGCTGGAGTTCCACTTCAATCCTGTCGTTCATATCCACCGCGTCCGGCAGCGCGCCAAGAATCGTGCTTCGCGATTCCAGCAGTATCGGAGTCTCCCCTCGCCGCGCCACCATACCGGGCGGATGCCCCGCTCCAGCAAAAATCATGCTCCGCCTATCCGCACGGATCCGCGCCGCCACCGCCGTGACATACATTCCCGACCCGGCGATGTCTTCCATAAGAAACCGGTTCAACTCAGCGAACATTTCGAGAAAAGCCATGCCCGACCGCAGATGTGTCGTCGTTTCCGAGTAAATTCGATTTGCCACCAGCGCCGAACCTATGCCGTGGCCCGAAACGTCGCACACCAGCACGCTGACGTGCTCATCGTCTGTGCTGTTCACCAGCGCGAAGTCGCCTCCGATCGAATGCACCGGATGATAGAAGGCGTCCACGCTCAGGTTGTCCCAAACGTGCGATTTCGGCGCCAGGCTTTTCTGCACACGTGCCGCAAGCCTCAAGTCTTCTTCGATTTCCAGTTGGCGGTGCTGCAGCTTCGCGTTGGAAGCGCGAAGCGCTTCTTCGGCGCGAACCTGTTCGGAAATGTCGGTAAAGCTCGTGAGGCCAAAGTTTCCGCCGGCATTTTGTATGGCACGCGAACTTATGATTACCGGCAAACGCCCGCCGCCCTTTTTCGGCAGAACGAACGCATAGCGGTGATGCCCGGCACGAATCGAAACGTCAATCTGCTTCTTTAGAAAATCCCTCTCTTCCGAGGAATAAAAGCTCAGGGGGCCCAATTCCAGTATCTCTTCGCGCGAAAAGCCGGTCATCTCGAGAAAACTGGAATTAGCAAACAGAACGCGTTTTCCCTCGCTGGCGATGATCACGCCTTCGTTCAGCGCCTCCAGCACGGACGCCATTGGCGCCAGCCATTCCGGCATTTCCGCCCCGAGGGGCGCCTTATGGGGCTCTTCGTTGGTCACATAAATCTTCTACGCTGGAATCGCCAATGTGGCAAGCCCTCTAAAACGATCTTCCGCGCCAGCTTTTAACGAGTAATTCACTGAAAATTTCCCTCCCCTTCTCTCTTCTCTAAAGCATCTATGTGTCCAATGGGCAGCTTTGGGCCAGGCTGGAGCCATCTGCCTTGTTTTCAAGGGATATAGAGGGCTTATCTCTCGCGAGGCGCAAATCGGAGGAACGCGTTAAAGGGTCCGCGCGTGGCGAGAGTTCGACGATAACGGCGAGTGGATGACGCTGGTTGGACGGGAGCATGACGGGGAGAAGGACAGCAAGAGCGGGCTGCGTTCATCTGCCTTCTCTTTCAACGACTTGCGATGGCCGAAAATGATTAGCCCATTCGCGGGTCCTCTGCATCAAAGGTTTGCATGCTCTATGGGTGTCAGTGTGCGAAAAGAGCTTTGTTCAGCGGCGTTGGGGCACGCCGCAGTCGGGAATTCTCGAAGCAAAGACCGTGACTCTCTGATTTTGGAATTCTGAACGCCAAGAAAGGGGCTAGACGTATGACCACGCCAGCATTGAGCATCTCCAAAGAAACAAATCCTCTGAGAGGGCTATCCGACTTTGGACAGTCCGTTTGGCTGGACTATATCCGGCGAAGTTTGATTACCAGCGGTGAGTTGAAGCGCCTGGTTGCTGAAGACTGGCTGCGCGGCGTCACTTCGAACCCGTCCATTTTCGAAAAAGCCATCGTGGGCAGCACGGATTATGAAGCCGTGATTGAAAGCCCGGATTCGGCCGGCCTCGACGCCAAAGCGCTCTACGAAAAAATCGCCATCAAAGACGTGCAGGACGCGGCGGACATCCTTGCGCTGGTGTGGGAACAGAGCAAAGGGCGCGACGGCTATGTGAGCCTGGAGGTTTCGCCGCTGCTTGCGCGGGACACCGCTGGAACGCTGCAGGAAGCGCGGCGGCTTTGGAAAGCGGTGGATCGCAAGAACTTGATGGTCAAGGTCCCGGCTACGGCAGAAGGAATTCCCGCGATTCGCCAGCTAATCAGCGAAGGAATCAACGTCAACGTGACGCTGCTTTTTTCGCGCGATGCTTATGAGCAAGTGGCCAAGGCTTACATTGCTGGGCTCACCGCGCGCGCGGCTTCTGGCGGCGACATCAGCCGCGTTGCGAGCGTGGCGAGCTTCTTCGTCAGCCGGATTGATTCCGCGATTGACGCGCAGTTGGCCAGCCAGCTAAAAACAGCAAGCGATCCGGCGCAGCGCGCGCGGCTTGGCGGGCTCCTTGGCAAAGTCGCCATTGCCAATGCGAAATTGGCCTATCACCGCTTCACCGAACTTTTTTCCGGCGACCCCTGGAAGGCTCTGGAAAAGAATGGAGCGCAACCGCAACGCGTGCTCTGGGCCAGTACGAGCACAAAAAACCCCAATTACCGTGACGTCATCTACGTGGAAGAGCTGATCGGCCCTTTGACCGTGAACACCATTCCTCCGGCAACCTTTAATGCTTTCCGCGAACACGGAAGGCTCCGCGCCAGCCTGACCGAGGATTTGGAAAACGCCGCGGACACCATGGATTCTTTGGAGCGAGCTGGTATTTCGATGAAGGCTGTGACGGACAAGCTGCTCGAAGACGGCTTGAAACAATTTGTCGAGGCCTTTGCAAAGCTGCTGGAAGCGACGGGAACGCGGCGCGGCGGGGAATCCACGGCGAGAATCAATTCGCTTTCCTACACTTTGCCGCAGAAATTGTCGGCCGCGGTGGAAAGCACGCTGGCGGATTGGACGAAAAACGACAAAGTCCGGCGCCTGTGGCGCGGAGATGCTTCGCTATGGACCGGAGCGGATGAAAATAACTGGCTCGGATGGCTGGGAATCACCGACGACCAGTTGGCGCACATCGAACACCTGACTTCGCTGGCTGCCGAAGTGAAGAAGGCAGGATTTGCGCACGTGTTGCTGCTGGGAATGGGCGGCTCGAGTCTTTGCCCGGAAGTTCTGCGGCTCACCTTCGGGAAAATCGAGGGTTATCCCGAATTGCATGTCCTGGATTCGACCGACCCGGCTCAAATTAAAGCCATCGAAGCAAAGATCGATTTGAAGAACACGTTGTTCATCGTCTCCAGCAAATCGGGAGGCACGCTGGAGCCAAACATTTACAAGCAATATTTCTTCACGCGCGTGAAGGAAACCATTGGCGAAAAAGAAGCCGGAAACCGTTTCATCGCTATTACCGATCCAGGTTCGAAGATGCAGCATGTGGCGGAAAACGATAAGTTCCGGCACATCTTCTTCGGCTTGCCGAGTATCGGGGGACGCTACTCCGCGCTATCGAATTTCGGCATGGTTCCCGCTGCGGCCATGGGAATCGATGTACACAAATTCCTGAGCCGCACGGAAGAGATGGTTCATGCGTGCGGCGCTACCGTTCCGGCAGCGGAGAATCCCGGCGTCGTCCTGGGAGCGATCCTCGGAACTTTGACCAACAACGGGCACGATAAAGTAACCATCATCACGTCGCCGGGAATTTCGGATCTTGGCGCGTGGCTCGAGCAACTCCTCGCGGAATCGACTGGAAAAATCGGGAAGGGAATTGTTCCCGTGGACCGCGAGAAGCTGGGCAAACCGGAAAACTATGGCAATGACCGCATCTTCGCTTATCTGCGTCTCGAATCCGGCGCCGATCACCAGCAGGACGTCGCCGTCGAAGCCCTGGAAAAAGCGGGGCAGCCCGTCGTGCACATCGCCGTCGAAGACATCTACGCGCTCGGTGAAGAGTTTTTCCGCTGGGAGATTGCCACTGCCGTGGCCGGGTCCATCATCGGCATCAATGCCTTTAACCAGCCGGACGTGGAAGCCGCCAAGATTGAGGCCCGGAAACTCACCAACGAATACGAAGCGGCAGGTAAGCTGCCGGCCGAAGAGCCTTTCTTCGAGGGCGATGGCGTGAAGCTCTACGCCGATCCGCGAAACGCGGAAGCGCTCGAAAACGGCAAAACGCTGGCGGAGATTCTGAAGACTCATATCGGCCGCGCCGGAGCGGGCGATTATTTCGCGCTGCTGGCGTATGTCCAGATGGACGCGGAGAATGAAGCGGCGTTGCAGGGCATCCGTCTCGCGATCCGTGACGCCAAAAAGGTCGCCACCGCGCTTGGGTTTGGGCCGCGGTTCCAGCACTCGACGGGACAAGCCTACAAGGGCGGACCCAACAGCGGAGTCTTTCTGCAAATCACCTGCGATGACGCTGTCGATCTTCGCGTGCCCGACCAGAAATATACATTTGGAGTCGTCAAAGCGGCGCAGGCGCGCGGCGATTTGGCGGTGCTCGCGGAGCGCGGGCGACGCGCGCTGCGCGTACATCTCGGCAAAGACGTGAAGGCGGGGCTGGCGCAACTAAACTCGGCGGTCACGCAAGCACTCGCGTAGACTGCCGGAAGGCTTTGGATCGTTGACAGATTTGCAATCGATTCTTTCGTGCAAGAAAGAGTCGCCAGGAGGAGTCTTGCCAAGCCGGCTTGAGGGAAAAGTGGCCGCCGTTACGGGCGGAGATCAGGGAATTGGGCGGGCGATCGCGGAACGTCTCGCACGAGATGGCGCCGACATTGCCATCTGCTATCGCAAAAACAAAGCGGGCGCGGACGAGGTCGTGGCCGGAATCACGGCGGCGAAGCGACGCGCGGCCGCGTTTCAAGCGGACATCGGAAAGGTTTCTGACGGGCAGCGATTCATCGAAGAAACGGTTGCGGCGCTTGGCCGCGTCGACATCCTCATCAACAACGCAGGCCTTGAGAAGCGCGCTGATTTCTGGGACGTGACCGAAGAAGATTGGGACGCTGTTCTCAACGTCAATTTGAAAGGAATGTTTTTTACGACGCAGGCTGTCGTGCGGCATCTCCGGCAAGTGGGGCGTCCGGGAAAGATCATCAACATCAGCTCCGTCCATGAAGAACTGCCGTTTCCGCATTTTGCTTCCTATTGCGCGAGCAAGGGCGGGATCAAGATGCTGACTCGCAACCTATCCATCGAACTTGCTCCGAACCAAATCACCATTAACTCGATCGCCCCTGGCGCGATTGAAACTCCCATCAACACAAAGCTCTTGAATGATCCGGTGAAGCTCAAAGAGCTGCTGGAAAACATTCCGCTCGGAAGGCTCGGAAAACCGGAAGATGTTGCCGGAATAGCCAGCTTCCTGGCTTCCGCGGACTCGGACTACGTCACCGGAACAACGTTCTTTGTCGATGGCGGTTTGCTCTGGAACTACCAGGAACAATAGCCCGTCGCGTCGCGGATGTCGCATTGGAAAACGAGGTTCACGATGACATCGAAAAGCGGAATTGCGCCAAAGCCGGTTCGCATGGTGATCGCGGACGTGGACGGAACGCTGGTCACGCAGCAGAAAGTGTTGACGCCTCGCGCGGCTGACTCCGTGTTGCGGCTGCACGAGGCAGGAATTCAGTTCAGCGTCACGAGCGGTCGGCCTCCACGTGGCATGGCCATGCTGATCGAGCCGCTGAAACTCGTTCAGCCGCTTGCGGCGTTCAATGGCGGCGTGCTGATCAAGCCCGATCTTGTGACCGTTGTTGATCAAAAGTTTTTGCCCGCTGGAATTCCGGAACAAGTGATTGAGGTGATCGGAAATCATGGTTTGGACGTGTGGCTCTATACAGACACGGCATGGTACGTGCGCGATCCGAAGGCCGCGCACGTGGCGCGTGAAGAGTGGACCGTAAAGTTTCCTCCAACGGTCGTCAAGTCGTTTGATGGGCTGCTTGGCCGCGTGGCGAAGATTGTCGGTGTCAGCGACGACCTCGATGCCGTGGCGAAATGCGAAAAAGACGTTCAGGTGGCTGGCGGCGAACACGTTTCCGCGGCGCGTTCGCAACCTTACTACCTCGATGTGACGCATCCTCAGGCGAACAAAGGCGGAGTTGTACTAGCGATGTCGAAACTGCTGAACATTCCGGCTGAAGAGATCGCGACAATTGGCGACATGCCCAATGACGTTCTGATGTTTGTGAAGAGCGGAACGAGCATCGCCATGGGCAACGCCAGCGCCGAAGTCAAAGCCTCGGCGACGTATGTGACCGCCTCGAACGAAGACGAAGGATTTGCGAAAGCGATGGACGATTTTGTTCTGAAAGCGCGCTCCGCGCAGGTGTAGGGGCATCGGCGCGGAGCCGGCCGCAGCGAAAAATCCGAACAGATTCTTGCCTAGGAGCATTGGAATATGCATAGTGTGTTCCATGTGAAGCGGATGGCGTGGATTTTCGCGTTCATGGCTACAGCTGCCCTAACTTCTGCCGCACAGCAACCCGCCGCACAGCAACCCTCCTCACAACAATCTACTGCTCAGCGGCCTGCGGCTCAACAACCTACGGCTGAGCCCTCAGCGGATTTGCAGAAACAATTAGAAGAGCTGAAGCAGCAGTACGCAGCAACCACCCACGACCTCGAGCGGCGCATCGCCGCGATGGAGGAGCAAATCCAGAAACAGCAGGAAAAAGAGAAAGAAGAAAAAGAGGCCGCGGAAAAAGCGAAGCAAGGAACGATCTCCACTTTGGAGCTGGCGGCGCAACAAGCGGCCAAGAACGCCGTGCTCGGTCAGTCCAACGATGTTGGGGCAAAATTTCAAGGCGACGTGGCTTCGGAACCGACGTATGACCTGCTGAATGAAGCGGAAACGAAAATCGCGCAGCTTCAGGAACAAGCGAAAAGCTTTGAATTTCACGGCTATTTTCGTTCCGGTTTCGGCCTGAACAGTGACGGCGGCCAGCAGGTGGCCTTCCAGGCTCCCGGAGCGGACGCGAAATACCGCCTGGGAAACGAGGCGGAAACCTACGGCGAATTTATTTTCGTCAACAACTGGCTGAACCCGAATCACGCTTCCGACAAAGCCTGGATGAGGACGGAAGTTATGATCGAGGCAAACACTTCCAACTCCGCGAGCTACGCAAATTTCCCCAACGATGTCGGCAACGATCAATTTCGTTTGCGCGAGGCTTTTGTACAGGCCGGCAACGTCTGGGATTTTCAGCCGAATGCGAAGTTCTGGGCCGGCGAACGCTACTACCGCCGCCTGCACATCGAGATTGACGACTTTTATCCGCTGGACATGAGCGGTTACGGCGGGGGCGTCGAGGATTGGAACCTGCGCATTGGCAAAATGGCCGTGGCGTACCTCGCGGGCGCGCGCCCGGACATCGTCACGCAATATGGAAACTACTCGAAGAGCAATCTGGATGTACGCCTTTACGACTTGAAGGGGCCGTTCGGAACGTTCGGCCTCTGGTACCTCTATTCCGTGGCGAAAGGCGGAACGGTCCAGAGCGTCAGCACGCAGCCGGGCACACCGACGGCCGGGGCAATCATCCCCACGGCGGATGGCTATGCCTTTGGCATTCGCCAGCAGCGAACTGAATGGCACGGCGGATATAACACGGTTAACTTTCAGTACGGCAAAGGAGCGGCAAGCAATTTCAGCACGTCCATCGACAATCCAAGTCCCTTCCTGAAAAGCTCCGAACGATTGCTGCTGGTCGAGCATTTTCTCGTGCAGCCCAATGATCGATTTGCCATCCTGCCGATTTTTGTTTTCCAGAGGCAGCGCGACGGGATGCCCGGCCACGGATTTAATGATTGGGCTTCGTTCGGCGCCCGGCCGGTATTCTTCTTCACCCGGTATTTGTCGCTCGCATTTGAGGCTGGATTCGACCACACCGAGGGTTTTGCAACTGCGCAAAGCGGCGTGAATACCAATTACGACGGCTGGCTGCGTAAAGTCACGATTGCGCCGGAAATTGGGGCGGGGCGCAAGTTCTTCAGTCGGCCGGTGCTGCGCGTGTTTTTGACGTACGCGAACTGGTCGAACGGATTCCGCGGCTTGGTCGGCGGAATCCCGTTCGAGGACCGAACCAGCGGGCTGACGTACGGCGTGCAAACGGAAACGTGGTGGTAGCAGGTGGCTTGCGGAAAACGTCAGGGCGTGAGCGGCGTATTTGACCCGAGCAGCGAGTCAGACGGCAGGGCGAAGAACCGCCTGGGAAATTCAGGAGAGTGAAGATGGCGACACCAGAAGTTACGAACAATCAGGGAACGTCGCAGAGTGCGGCAACGGTTGCGACCACGCCGAATTATTCGCGGCCACTCGCCATCGTCACGACACTATTTTTCATGTGGGGATTTCTGACGTGCCTGAACGATATTCTGGTGCCTCACCTGAAGGCCATTTTTGACCTGGATTTCGCAAAGGTCATGCTGGTCCAGTTTGCGTTCTTTTCCGGCTATTTCCTGTTCTCCGTGCCGTGGTCGAAGATCGTGAATGCAATTGGCTACCAGAGGAGCATGGTGGCTGGCCTGTTGACCATGGCTGTGGGAGCGTTTCTGTTTGTACCTGCCGCATCCATCGTTTCGTACCCGCTGTTCCTTACGGCGCTCCTCGTTCTCGCCGCCGGAATTACAGGACTTCAGGTGTCGGCAAATCCGTACGTGGTGGTGCTGGGCAAACCGGAAACAGCGTCGAGCCGCCTGGACCTGACGCAGGCATTCAATTCGCTGGGCACGACGATCGCTCCGAAACTTGGAGGACTATTGATCCTGGCGGCTGCGCCGATGGCGATGGAGCAGATGCAGCAATTGGCGCCACAGGCGCTGCGCGCGTACCGCATTCAGCAGGCGTCGTCGGTGAAGATGCCGTACACGGTGATCGGCGTTGCGCTGATATTGCTGGCTATTGTGATCGGCACGTTCAAACTGCCGAAGATTGAAACCGCGGCGAAGCGCGCGGGGGAAAAGGTGAACGATTCCATTTGGAAGCATCCGAATCTGGTGCTGGGGGCGCTTGGGATTTTCGCGTACGTGGGTGCGGAAGTTTCCATTGGAAGCTTTCTGGTCAATTTTTTCGGGTTACCGGAGATCGCGGGCCTCTCCGCGAAAAGCGCCGCGGGTTTTGTTTCGTTCTATTGGGGCGGTGCGATGATCGGGCGTTTTCTTGGCGCTGGCCTGCTGCGCCGGATCAAGCCTGGAAAGCTGCTAGGGCTCTGCGCGGTTTGTGCGGCGGTGCTAGTCACCGCATCGATGATACTGGGCGGACACACTGCGATGTGGAGCATCCTCGCGGTCGGCCTGTTCAACTCGATCATGTTTCCAACGATATTCAGTTTGGGAGTGGCTGAACTCGGCCCCCTCACGGGAAATGGGTCGGGGATTCTGACAATGGCTATCGTGGGGGGCGCAATACTTCCCGTGATACAGGGCTTTATCGCGGACCGTATCGGAGTTCACCATGCCTTCCTTCTGCCCGTGATTTGCTACCTATATATTTTGTTCTATGGGCTGAGCGGGTCAAAGGCGAACAGCGAGCGGCACGCGAGGGCCTAACGGACACGACGCAGTAAAGACACCAAGTGGCAGAGTATGGGCGTCCTCCGCAGGACCTAAGTAAGCGGGGGCTCCAATTTACGATGGGCGGCGTGGTGCGGCCCTTCAATGTTTCTGTAAGTGTTGCATTTAAAGGGTTTAGAGGTTCCGTAAGTTCTTTAGAATCAATACTTGCGCAAGTGTCTTGCAAGTGTTGATTCTAAATGGCTTGCGGGTTCTTCAAAAGTGAGGTGGCTTCTGGTTTCTTTTTAGCGCGAGCCTCCTTCTATATCCAATTGAAGGCATGGAGAGAAAGGCGCACAGGGAGGAGTGCCCTTCGCGGCACAGGGTAAACCTGTGCTACTGCCAAAAGCAAAAACGCCAGCGAGACGCTGGCGATGCGAAGAGTTGCACAGAATTACCTACGAAACATTCTATGCCAGGAGTACTTTTTTTTCAAGAGAGAAATGAGGGGTTGATGGCGGGGAATGGGGAGGGCGCTTTGCGGTGGAGGGCGAGGTGGTGGCGAGCAAAGGCTTGGCCGGTTTTAGTGCATTCCATGCGGACGGGGGTGGCGGCAGTTACCTCCGTGTTGGTGGCGCGGTTGTTTCGGTTGCCGGAGGCCTATTGGGCGCCGATTACGACCCTGGTAATCGCGCAGTCGTCGCTGGGGGCGGCGCTGACGGTTTCCTGGCAGAGGATTGTTGGGACGGCGGCGGGGGCGGTTCTTGGTGCGATTGTGGCGAATTACTTCGGGATGAGCTTGCTGGTGTTCGGGGTCAGCGTCTTTCTTCTAGGAGTGCTTTCTGCCGCGACGCAGACGGATCGAGCCGCGTATCGGTTGGGGGGCATTACATTGGCAATTGTGCTTTTGATTCCGAGGACGGAGCCTGCGTGGAGGATTGCGTTTCATCGTTTTGCGGAAGTGTCGATTGGGATTGGGGTGGCGTTGGTGTTTGCGGTGGTTTGGCCGGAGATCGAGCCGGCGGCGGCTGGGAAGTGATGGCGGAAGTGAGCAC
>Ga0209655_10000027_pt1 | contig 50914 bp, 46 predicted proteins | sample BogFormECP03_OM2_FD_188236 | JGI IMG/M metagenome (GOLD analysis project Ga0209655, IMG submission 188236) | Bog forest soil microbial communities from Calvert Island, British Columbia, Canada - ECP03_OM2 (SPAdes) (version 2) | ecosystem: Environmental > Aquatic > Freshwater > Wetlands > Bog ...
ATGAAAGAGAACCTCAACCGGGCGGTCCACGGCAACCTCGAGGAATGCATGGACCTCGAGGTCACACACCACATCCATACGGGCCTGACAGAAGACCACCGGGAAGCGGCGCAGGCGTTCGTGGAGAAGAGGGAGCCTCGGTTTCGCGGCCGCTGATCTGGCGATGCGGATGCTGGTGTTCTTGGCCTACTGCGCCTACACCGTGTGGCTAGGGGAGCGCATACCCGGTACGGGTACGTACGCCGACGCATACGCCAACCAACTTAAAGATCGCTGGGTATCCCTCTTTGTCCGCCGGCGTCTTTGGCAGTCCAAAACCGCCTCTGAACTGTGGGGGATGGCGACACCGGCGGATGCGGGAGAACGTCTGTGGATCCCACTTTCATAGCTGGGCGTCAAGTGGTCCAGGTTCAAATCCTGTCAGCCCGACAAGTGTTTCTGCAGTTCAAGCGGCTCTCAGAGCTGGTTGGGCGCATACATTCCTGGGATGGAGTACCACTACGGCCAGGGCGGTGAGCCTCCGTTAGCCGCGCGGGGGAGCTGGAGATGGAGATGGAGATGGAGATGGGGACTGCGTCAATTTGACCGGTGCTCCGTGTGAGGATGCCGACTCGTGCAGCACGATCTGGGTCGGGCGCACACCGGGCGGCACGTCGAACGCCAGCTTGACGCTCACCTGAAGACCTGGGTTGATGTTATTGACTTCTCCCAAGAACGGCGGGTCCATGAAGCTTGCCGAATACGTACGCCCAGCGCTGTCCTTCAGCCTTTGAGCGGCCATGTCGAAAAACTGCGCCTCTGTGCCGACGTTCCTGACTGCCGTCGACACGATCAAATACACGCCGTGGGCGCGTGCCTGGCCGAACGTGGGGGAGGTGTCGACTTGGCTGACGATGAACGCGAACTTTCCGTCAAGGACTTCTTGCCCCGTCCCAGCCGGTGCGGAGGTGGTGTGAAACAAGCCGCACGATGCGAGCAACACTGCGACTGGCACCATGAGCAATGCGGCGAGCCTTGCCGCGCAACCGAAGAACATGCGGCCAAGCCTATTGCTAATCCTGTGTCAGCTTCCGGCTCAGCTCTTTCAGTTCATCTTCCGTTCGTCGAGCAGTTCATCGGCCTGACGACTTGACGGCTCGCCGCCGTGTTCGTGGATCAGTGCAGCGTGTCTGGGCACAGCTCGTGCTGGGCGGCTTCGATCACTCCGCGTAGGTCGAAATACACAATCGGGTCGCGTCGATAATCTGTTGCGGCGTCATGCCGTTATGCAGTGAGGTGCACACTTGGGATCCGCGACTGATCCTGACGGCGTCGTTTATCCCCGGCACGAATATGTTGTGGTCGTTGAGGTATCGGATATAGCTGTCGCCGTCGGCGTGGGCCTGCGCGGCGCCCATCAGCGCGGCAGCCGCCGCTACGCTCGCTGCTGCCATCAACCGAAACATCATTCCCACCCCTGATGTGAACGTGGTTAACGTCCCCGTGCCGATGCGGAGTCAGCCGAGCCTAACGGGTTGGCGCCATCGATCACTGAAGATTCGGTGCAACCGTTCCAACCAAAAACGTTGTGGCCTGCGAGGATCGGACACCCGCAAACGTGTGCGAACCAGTGCCGGTGACTGGGGTCAAGTGGTCGCAAGTCCCGTCAGCCCGACACACAGGAACTCAGGTCAGAGGCTATTTTTCAACGCCTCAGCGGTCGCCATCGTGGCTCATTCCTTGGCCACATGGCCCTGGCCGTCGTCAGCCAAGTAAGTGACGCTGTACCACTGCCGGGGGGGCCGGGTGCCCGTGTCGTAACCCTCCGTCGCTGTTGCCCGCTCCAACCGAATATCGGTCAGGTGCGGATTCTTCAGGCGGAGAAAGTCTTCGAGCTCAGCGTCCCGCGCTGCGCCGGTGAGAGTTATCGCCGCGGGCGCCCTTCCCTCGTACCTCGACCAACTCACGCCTCATATCCTGCCCTGGACGTGGGTTGAATCGACTCGAAAATGCGCCCATCGCGGGAAGTCCCCCGTTCCCGGTCAGCTGACTCTGGCTTAGCGAGGGCTCACCGGTGAGAATGGCGTACATGACAACGTGGGTGCGGGCGACGATCGCTGCCGCGACCGTCAGCTGCTGCGGTGTGATGACTGCGGCGACCACCGCCGCGAACCCACCAGACTTCGACCTGAGCCACCATCCGGCGCCCGCTCTCGCCCCAGGTGTCGGCCTGGGCATCTACAACGCCGACGGCAACCCTGTGGACACCTGCACCGCCGGATGGCTCGTCCACGACAGCACCGGTCAGGCCGGCCTGCTCACCGCCGGACATTGCGACGATGGCGGCGGCGCCACGTACTTCAACAAGACCACAGGTTTTCAAATTGCTGGGTGGTTCACCCATAAGGCTTATGACGGCGACCACGGCGAGGACGCCGACATCGCTGAGCTCGGGATCGGCAACTCCCCGAACGAGCCCGAGGAGGTGCCAACCGACACACGCGTCATCGGAATCCGGCCAGTCATCGCGCCCGCCGACGACACACATCTGGCTGAAGGCCAGCAGCTGTGCCACTACGGGTTGATCACCGGCCCACAGCACCGCGGGCCGGCATGCGGTCCCATCGTCAATGTGTCAGCCACAAAAGTGCGGTTCCTGGCGCCCGTCGACAAGGGCGACTCCGGCGGCCCGGTCTATTACCGCAACGCCGACGGCACCGCCACCCCGGTCGGCATCTCCATCCGTGCGGCGGATAGCGGTGGCACCATCGCCGAACTGATCGGCCCATGGCTGGAGCGCTGGGACCTGAGCATCGACAGGTCCTAATTTCATGGCACCGGACGATCCGGCCGTCGTCGCCGCGATAGACCTTGTGCGCTAGGAACTCGTCCCGAGGCATCGTGGCGCGTCCGGTGGGCCAGGAACATTTAGGAACTATTCGACAAATTCGTCGGACAAGTCTCTGCCTGAGGACTATCTTGCGGTTACCTTACAAAGGCCTAAGAAACCCTCAGAGTCTTCCAGGAGCCCATGGCTCAGCGCTCGAGCAAGCGGAATCGTCGGTCGCGCAAGGACACGGCGCGCCGGCGACGACGTGTGGTCGGTCTCGGTGCGGCTGCCGGGGCGTTTCTGGCTGCGGCGACGACTCCGCTGGCCAACGCGCCGGCCGCCCATGCCGATGGGTTTGATCTCATCCTTGAGCCCATTATCAATTCCATCGCCGGTTCCCTTACCGGTCTGGTCGATCCGCTGACCAGCCTTGACGCGGTGTCGGGTGTGGATCCCTTGGCCGGTCTGGGGTTGCCCGCCGCTGATCTAGCCGCTAGCAGCGGCAATCTTGGTGCGAGTGCGGCAGATTCGACGCTGGCGGCGGCGTCTGATCCCACTTCTGCTGCTAGTTCGTTCGACACGATGCTTCAGACGCTCGCGCAGGAGTGGATCAGCAGCCAATCCGGTGCGGCCTACGACGCTCAGCTCAATACGTTGTGGCACGACCTTGGCGGCAGCGGCATCCTGATCGGCAACGGCGCCAACGGAACGCCGGACTCAACGTTGACAGCGGCCAATGGCGAGGCCGGCGGGTTGTGGTTCGGCAACGGCGGCAACGGCGCCACCGACGCGCTCGGCCTAGGCGGTAGCGGCGGGGCCGGCGGGATGATCGGTGACGGTGGTGATGGCGGGGCCGGTGCCGACGGCGGTGCTGGCGGGAACGGTGGGAGTGCCGACCTGATCGGCAACGGCGGTGACGGTGGGGCCGGCGGCAACGGCGGCGACGGCGCGGGCGGCAGCACCGGTGCGGCAGGCACGGCCACCAGTCCCGCTGGCGCCGGTGGCAACGGCGCCGCCGGTGAAGCCGGCGGAGCGGGCGGCACCGGCGGCAACGGCGGGTCGATGTCCGGTAACGGCGCGGACGGCGGCGTCGGCGGCGACGGCGGCACGGGCGGCGCCGGCGCCGAGGGAGGCGCCGGCTACGGCACCGGTCCCGGCGGCAGCGGCGGTGAAGGCGGCGGCGGCGGCGCCGGGGGCCAAGGCGGTAGCGGCGGCACGGGCATCAGCGGTGTCGGCGGCAACGGCGCCGCCGCCGGCTCGGGTGGCAACGGCGGCAACGGCGGCGGCCCCGGCGCTGGCGATAACAACTTGCAGTACGCCGTCTCCTTTGGCAGCGGCGGCAATGGCGGCGCCGGCGGCATTGGCGGCGTCGGGGGCGATGGCGCCAACGGCGTGGCAGGCGACAACCCCGGCTTTGCCGGCGGCGACGGTGGGGCCGGTGGCCAAGGCGGCCAAGGTGGCGCGGCGGCCCAATCTGACGGCAACACAGGCTATTACGGGTTCAACGGCAGCGGCGGTGCCGGCGGTAATGGCGGCGTCGGGGGTAGCGGGGGTGATGGTGGCAACGGCATCGACAGCATCGGCGGCAACGGTGCCGACGGCGGCGACGGCGGGGCGGCCGGCGTGGGCGGTGCGCCCGGCGACGGCTACCACGACGGGCCTGGTATCGACGGGCCAACGGTCGTCGGCACCGGCGGCGCCGGCGGCGATGGTGGTGCCGCGGGCTCCGGCGGGAACGGCGGGCAAGGCGCCATCGGGCTTAGCGGCGGCACCGGGGGCAACGGCGGCCAGGGCGGCGCCGGTGGGGACGGTGCCAGCGGCACCGAAGGCTATATCCAAGGCATGAGCGGCGGGAACGGTGGGAACGGTGGCAGCGGTGGCACCGCCGGCGCCGGAGGCACAAGCGGACTCGGCGCCGACAGCGGCGCCGGTGGCGATGCCGGTCAAGGCGGCGACGGCGGGAACGCCGGTAATGGCGGCAGCGCGGCATACGTTGGCTCCGACGCTTACGGCGGCGCCGGGGGCACCGGCGGCGATGGTGGTAACGCAGGTGCCGCCGGCACCAGCGGCACCGCCGCCGATGGCGGCGACGGCGGCAATGGTGGCATCGGCGGCAGCGGCGGCCCGGTCGGCACACCCGGTGTCAACGGAGCCGGGGGCATCGGTGGCACTCCCGCCGGCGCCGACGGCACGCCCACTCTGGCGAACGCAACCGTCCATGTGACGATGAACGGTCTCGATCAACCGGTGGCGTACATCTCGGTAAACGGCGGACCGATGGAGCCCGTAATAGTGGACACCGGATCCACTGGACTTGTTATCGAACCCCAATACGTCCCAACACAAGACCTAGGCGGCGAAGTCTTTTCGGGTTCTGCCGGCTACAGCGGCGGGCTGACGTATTCCTACGACACGTACGACACGACGGTGAGTTTCGGAAGTGGCCTCGTCACCTCGCCGACCGCCGTTGACCTTGTCACTCCGGGATCGACGTCAGCTTTCGAAAACTATTTTGCTTCGTCTGGTGCAGTTGGCGTTTTGGGCATTGGGCCGGATAACGGCTTTCCGGGCACCAGCACTGTGATCGCGGCGTTGCCGGGCACTCTTGACCAGGGTGCCCTCATCAACGAATCCCAGAGCGTGCTGGAGTTCGGCCCCAACCCGTTACCCAGCACCATCTCGATCGCGGGAGCCCCGATTTCCACCCTGGACGTAAAGATCGGTGACGGACCTCTCGAAAAGGCTGCCGTCTCAATCGATTCCGGTGGTTTGACTGGATTCCTCCCGTCGTCGGTGCTTGACACCGGTCAGACCTCCGGAACCGTGCCGGCGGGAACAACCATCTCGATCTACACCGGCAACGGTGAGACGCTGCTGTACTCGTACACGACGACCGGGACGGACGGGCCATTTGTTGGGACAGGAAATTTGGTGAATTCCGGGTACATACCCTTCAACTTGGGGCCGGTGTACATCAGTGAAAGCCCGAGCGGTTTCGGGACGACAACCTTTGATTCCTAACGGATCTCTGCCGCCACCTCAATCTCGATTCCGTCGTGGTAGATATGCTCCGCCGGTGTACAGCAGGGCAGCCGCCAGCACTATGAACTTGACGATCGCGGCGCCGCGGGCCCGACGCGCATTACGCTCAATGTCATTGCCCGACAGGACATTTAAAAGCGCAACGCCCTCAAGTGCATCGGCGGCTACGGCCGGAACCACACTGAGGCAAACCGCGGCCGGGTGGCCCAGCCGGCGTCGCGCGTAGTCCACCAGCAGTGCGGTCAGAGCAATGATCAGAACTTGTGGATGGCCCTCGGCCTGGTGACGTGGATGGGCGCGCCTTCCCGAGGATGATCTGAAGGTCCAAGCAGTTCTGATCAAGAGCCGGCGTTGACGCGCTGGTTCAGGAAGGTACGCCCATTTCAAGATAGTCCCCGACGCCAATGCGTCCAACGAGAACAGTACGGCGGGCGGGTCGTTGCTCGACGAGATTGTGCGTGATGGTGCGCGGGCGATGCTGGCGGCGGCGTTGCAGGCCGAGGTCGCCGCCTACATCGATGCCCACGCCGGTGAGGTCAACGAGGCGGGGTACCGGCTTGTGGTCCGCAACGGCTACCGCGGCGAACGCGAGGTGTTGACTGCCGCGGGTGCGGTGCCAGTGCGAGCGCCGCGGGTCAACGACAAGCGCATCGACGCCGAGACTGGTCGACGTCACCGGTTCTCCTCGGCGATCCTGCCGGCGTGGGCGCGGAAGTCGCCGCGGATGGCCGAGGTGCTGCCGTTGCTGTATTTGCATGGCTTGTCCAGCACCGACTTCGGCCCGGCGTTAGAGCAGTTCCTCGGGTCGGCCGCGGGACTGTCCGCGGCCACGATCACCCGGCTGACCGCTCAGTGGCAAGACGACGCCGCCGCGTTCAACAAGCGTTCGCTGCACGCCACCGACTACGTGTATGTGTGGGTCGACGGGATCCATCTCAAGGTCCGTCTGGAACAGGACAAGGTGTGCCTGCTGGTGATGATCGGGGTGCGCGCCGATGGCACCAAGGAGCTCGTGGCGCTCGCTGATGGGTTCCGCGAGTCCAGCGAGTCGTGGGCTGATCTGCTGCGGTCGTGCCGTCGGCGCGGGATGACCGCACCGGTGCTGGCGGTCGGCGACGGCGCATTGGGGTTCTGGAAGGCCTTGCGGGAGGTGTTTCCCGCCACCCGCGAGCAGCGGTGCTGGTTTCACGTCAGTTCCAATGTTCTTGCCGCGCTGCCGAAGTCGACACACACAGGCGCAAAAGCCGCGCTCGCTGAGATCTACAATGCCGAGGACCGCGACCACGCCCTGCAAGCGGTCAAAGCGTTCGCGACCGACTACGGCGCGAAGTGGCCCAAGGCGGTCGCGAAGATCACCGAACATGTCGACGTGCTGCTGGCGTTCTACGACTACCCCGCCGAGCACTGGATTCATCTGCGTACCACCAACCCGATCGAGTCGACCTTCGCCACCGCGGGGTTTGGCAGCGAGTCACTAAGGGTCCCGGCTCACGGGCCGCCGGCGTCGCGATGGCCTTCAAGCTCGTCGAGTCAGCACAAGCCCGCTGGCGCGCTGTTAACGCACCACACCTGGTCGCCTTGGTCCGCGCTGGCGCCCGATTTGAGAAGGGCAAACTTGTTGAACGACACGACGATTCAGGAGGTGATCAGCAAGTCGCATGACACGCCGATCCACAGGTCTTGACAATCCCAGCGAAAGGCTGGATCGCCGAAAAGCAGGTAGTGCACTACTCACGCTTTCGTCCGCGTCCTATATCACGATTGTGCTGAGCGACAGGCGGCGGAAGCGTTCCACCGGGTCGTCCGATCCATACCGCGCGGCCAGTGGCCGACGCACCTCTTGAAAGGAAAGGACTTCACATCATGGCAATCATCGACACACTCAATCAGCAACTCACGCCCGCGACGACAAACCGCGTCCCCCGAGCCTTGGCGCTTCGCACGGAGACAACCGGAGCCGATTCGTTCACCGCCAGCCCGGCGCAGGTCGATAACGGCGATGAGGCGCGCTACGCGGACAAGTCCGGCACCTATACCAAAGGTGTACTTCAGGAGGGAATCGGCCTTGTCGATCTGGCTGCATATGAATCCTTCAAACAGGCCCTGAGCAGCGGCGATCCGGCCGATTTCGAAAAGATCGTCCTGGGCGGGCCGCGCAAACTGAACGGTCCGCAGGGCGGCTTGGCGTTCTATCTCGACTGCGTGGACGCGAGCCAGTATGCGGTGCCGCCCGCGCCGGCGCTGGCCAGCGAGGAGTACGCGACCGAACTGGTCGAGTTGTACTGGGCGTCGCTGCTGCGCGATGTCGCCTTCACCGACTACAAGTCCAACCCCGTGGCGCAAAAGGCCTCGACCGAGCTGTCGTCGCTTCCCACCTATGCGGGACCGCGCGACTCCGGCGGCAACGTGACCCCGGACCTGCTGTTCCGTGGCGGCTTCGCCGGCGATGTCGCCGGGCCCTATGTGTCTCAATTCCTGTTGCAGCCGACGGCGCTTGGCTCGATGCCGATCGTGCAGCAGTGCCTCACGAATAAAGCCGGCACCGACTTCATGGCTGTGCCGACAGAATTTTTGCAGGTGCAGAACGGCCAGCCGACCGGCAAGAGCCTCACCCAGCTTCCCAAGCCGCTGTACCTGCACGACGGGCGCGGACTTGCCGCCTACACCCACGACGATGTCCTCTACCAGGCATATTTCACGGCCTACCTGGTGCTCAACACGATCAATGGCGGCAATCCGGCGCCGCTGAACCCCGGCAACCCCTATGTCGCTTCCAAGACCCAGAACGGTTTCGCCTCGTTCGGGCAACCCGACATCGCCGCCACCCTGGCCGCAGTGGCCGACGAAGCCCTCAAGGCCGTCTGGTATCAGAAGTGGTGGGTGCATCTGCGGCACCGTCCCGAGTCAGGCGGCGCCATCGTCCATCTGCTCCAGACCGGCCAGGGCGGGTCGATCCAGGCCCAGGTCAGCGACACGGTGCTGAAGTCGAAGGCAGTGGCGGCAAGCGTTGCGGCAAACAACGGCAGCTACTTCCTCTCGCAGGCTTTCCCGGAAGGATCGCCGACGCACCCCGCCTATCCGACCGGGCACGGCACGGTTGCCGGGGCCTGCATCACGGCGCTGAAGTTCTTCTTCGACGGCACCTTCGTGATCACCAACCCGGTCGTCCCGTCGCCCGACGGCACAGCTACACCTCCATATACGGCGCCCCCGGGCGAAAAGCCGCTGACGGTGAACGGCGAGCTGCAAAAGCTCGCCCACAACATCAGCTTCGGCCACGGCATCCACGCCGGAATTCACTGGCGCAGCGACACCGAGACGTCGATCGAACTCGGCGAAGCGGTCGCGCTGAGCTATTTGCGGGACCGCGCACACACCTACAACGAGCATTTCAGCGTTTCGCTTACCAAGCTGGACGGCTCGGTCGCCACAATATCCAACCCATAGCGGATCAGGGCCAGTGTCCCGGCGCCTTCGCCGCCGGGACACTCCCGCCGGCTCAGATCGAGCATCACCAACTCCCCAACACCACTATCAAGGCCGACCACCCCGGCTGATCGGCTCCCTAGTCGCTGCGCCGCGCGGCCGGCTACTCCGCAATCTCCCAGGTGTGCACGGCTCGTTGATGTGCATGTGCCACTTATGCCGACGTCGGCGCATCCCGTGCACTTGCGGCGATGAAGGAAATTTACAACCCTGAGGACATCGACAAGGCGCAGCTGTCGATCAAGGCGTTCGAGATCGACTACGGCGCCAAGTACCCCAAAGCGGTCGCCAAGATCGTCGACGACGCCGACGTGCTCCTGGAGTTCTACAAGTATCCGGCCGCGCACTGGATCCAGTTGCGCACCAAGAATCCGATCGAAAGTTACTTTGCCACAGCGCGTTTGAGGACGAAGGTCACCAAATGACCCGGATCGCGCGCGGCTGGGCTAGCTGCCATTGGCCTACAAGCTGACCGTGGACACCCAGACCCGCTGGCGCGCGGTCAACGCACCCCACCTAGTCGCCCTCGTCCGTGCCGGCGCCATCTTCCGCAAAGGGAACTGCTCGAACGGCTCATCGACATCACACCCGAACCGTCGACGGCGGAGCCTGAAACCGTCGGAACGGAGGTCGCCTGAAACTCACCGATCCACAGGTCTTGACAATATCTCATGCGGTCAACGCGCCATAGGTAGCCATATAGCCGAAATCGAGCTGAAGAGAACGACGCGCCGCACGCCGACCGCCATCGCCCCACCCGGTCATAATCCTCTGCGCCTGTTCGGCGCTACCCGCCAATTCGAAAGCAATGATGCCCGGCCCGCCACAGCGTTGCATCTGTCGCTCCAGCGTCAGCATCACCGACGTATAGCCCACGAAAGCCGTTACTGCCCAGGTCAGGTGGCTCCTGAAAAAGCTGACGCGTTGTTGCGCAGACATTTGCGACCCTTCCTCCAGTCGGCTACCTCCGAGGGAACCACGGTCCGTGCCAAATCGGCACCGTTGATTACGAATACGACGGATCTGTACAAGTGATCGCGAACTGGTGGCTTCATTGTTGACAGATGTTGTACGACTCATCGACAGCGTCCAAGATCGCGCCCGATCTGGGCCGCGTGCAAGAAACGTTGCTCATTCCGCTGTACGCCAGGGCGCGTGACGCGACTCGGCGCCACCCGGTGCTGCACGACGAGCGGGCAGCCGCGCTCGTCGACAGCCTCGAATACGACTTCTCTCGGTTCGGTGGCCCCTCGCTGCTGGGTTGCGTACTTCGATCGGCCATCCTCGACGGATGGGCGCGCCGGTTCATGACTCAGCATCCAGGCGCTACGGTCGTCGAACTCGGCACCGGGCTCAACACCCGGTTCGATCGGCTCGACAACCGAACGGTCCGGTGGTTCGATCTCGACCTTCCCGACACGATTGCGCTACGTCGACGCTTCTTCGCCGAGCGACCGCGATGCACGATGTTGGAGGGTTCGGTCCTCGACACCGATTGGTTCGACACCGTCGCCGCTGCTCCTGGTCCATATCTCTTCCTCTGCGAAGGCGTCTTCGTGTATCTGACCGGAGAACAAGTTCGCACTGTCCTGTCGCAGCTTTCCGGGCGGTTTGAGCAGTCAATGATCGCGTTCGACACCGCCGGCGCCGTAATGCTGCGCAATCAGCACCGCAACGGATCAATGCACGCGGTGTCCGCTCGCATGCAGTGGGTATGCGAGAACCCGCACGAGGTCGAGCAGTGGGGACCGAAGCTGCTGCAGACCCGCACATTCGCCACTCCGCAGCCCGAAGTCGCCAACACTTGGCCCGCGCGGTACCGCTATGGACTGTTACTGCTGGCCCGGCTGCTCCCCACCGTCGTCAACAGCTACAAACTCAACTTGTTCAGGCTCGGCAGCGGTCCTCAACAAGATCAATAATTTGCGATTCTCGCGGCTTCGGTAGTCGCGTCGACATACCGTTCGGTCATGAAACCGCGAGGTTGCCGCGACTTCCACTTCGAAGTGCCGGACACAGGCCATCGCTACACCCATCTCGTCTCGGCTACTGAACCCGTGCATATGTGCGGCCCCATCCCGTGCTCGCTGTTTTCGTGAGGCGAAGAACACCGCGGCGGTCGAGCAAAACTGGGTACTCGCATTCCATGAGTTCGGTCAAGGCGATGGTGTGCTGCTCACCGGCAGGTCGCGGGCCAGCCGCGATGGCACTGGCGCTGTGAGCTGGTGAGCCAGGTGAGTGAACAGCTCGACGAGTTGGTGGCAGCCCGCGACCAGCTGGAAAAGCTGGTGCGAGTAATCGTCGAGATCGGTTCCGATTTGGAACTAGATGTGACGTTGCATCGAATCGTCAACGCGGCGATGGAGCTGACTGACGCCCGCTACGGAGTCCTGGGTATTCGCGCCTCGGACGGCACCTTTGTGTCCTTCGTCAACGCGGGAATCGACGACGAGACAGCCCGGCGGCTCGGCGATCTGCCGGTAGGTGAGGGGATTCGCGTCGAGGATCTGACTGCTCATCCGCAGGCCAGGCAACTGCACGAGCATGACCCGCCGATGCGGGCACTGCTTGGCATACCGATCACCGTGCGAGCCGCTGACTTTGGCACTCTCTACCTGGCCGACGACCGGCCCGGCCGGGTGTTCTCCGACTCCCAAGAGAGCGCCGTGCGGGTGTTGGCCTCGGCGGCGGCGGCGGCCATCGACAACGCGCGACTCTTCGAGCGAGAACGCGAATCGGCGAAATGGACGAAGGCCAGTCGCGAAATCACGACGGCCGTACTGTCCGGCGACCCGCAGACAGGGCCACTGCAGCTCATCGTGAACCTGGCGCTGGAGTTGGCCGATGCCGAGCAGGCGATTTTGCTGGTTCCGAGCGAGTCCGATCTGCCTGCCCACGAAGTCGACACCCTTGTCGTCGCAGCTACAGCGGGCCGGTACGCGTCGGAGGTGATCGGTCAGCAGGTTCCGATGGACGGCTCCACCACGGGCGGCGTCGCGCGTCGCGGCATACCGCTGATCACCGATTCCTTCCAATATCCGATTGAGGGGTTCACCGACGTCGGCGAACGCTCGGCGATCGTCATGCCGCTGATAGCCGATGAAGCGGTGCTCGGCGTTATTGCTGTCGCGCGTGGCTCGCGGCAGCCGGCATTCGGCAGCGATTACCTGGAGCTGGTCAGTGACTTCGCCCGGCACGCCGCAATTGCATTGGCGCTGACAGCCACTCGCGAGCACGCGCTCAATCAGCAACTCGCTCAAGCCGACACGGTCGACGAAGCAGTACGGGCCGCAGCAGAGGAGCTGCGCCGATTATGGCGGGCCCGTCGTGTCCTGGCCGTCACCTTCCCTGCCCGCAGCTCCGCCACGGAAGCCGCCTCCAGCGCGCCGGACCTGGTGTCGGTCGGCGAGCCAGCTCAGTGGGAGAACATGTCATCGGAAACACGCCAGCTGCTGACGTCGTTGCGCGACGGTGACCTGCTCGCTCCCAACGCAACGCGTGCGGGGACGGCGGGTATCGCATTGCAGCATCCCGAGGGCGTGCTCGTCGTCTGGATCCAGTTGGCCGAAAAGCGGCCGTTCACCCTCGAGGACCAGACGTTGTTGACCGTGCTCGCAGGCCGCCTCGGCCAGGGTTTGCAGCGGGTCCACCAGGTTGACCAGCAGCGCGAAACCGCGCTGGCGCTGCAGCACGCAATTCTCGGCCCCGCTCATCTGCCACGTGGCTTCGCGGTGCGCTATCAGGCCGCCAGCCGGCCCCTGCAAGTGGGCGGTGATTGGTACGACGTCGTCGACCTGCAGGACGGGCGCATCGCGTTGATTGTCGGCGACTGTGTGGGCCATGGCCTCCCCGCGGCCACCGTGATGGGACAGCTGCGCAGCGCCTGCCGCGCATTATTGCTCGACCACCCCAGCCCACGTGCCGCTCTCTGCGGGTTGGACCGCTTCGCGGCGCGGCTACCCGGCGCACAATGCACCACCGTCGTCTGCGCGGTGCTCGACTCCGACACCGGTGAACTGGTGTACTCCAGTGCCGGGCACCCGCCGCCGATCCTGGTCAACGCCGACGGCATTGCGCGCACACTCGACGACGGCCACACCATTCCCGTGGGGCTGCGACCAGACCGGCCCCGCCCGGAAGCCCACGTGACCGTGCCGGCGGGCGCGACCCTGCTGCTCTATACCGATGGTCTGGTCGAGCGTCGCGGCAGCTCACTAGACCACGGGATCGCACGCGCGGCCGTCCTCGTGCGGGACGGCCGCACCTCCACGCTCGATGATGTGGCAGACCAGATCATGACTCGTCTCGCGCCAAGCAGCGGCTATCAGGACGACGTTGCGGTACTGCTCTACCGCCATCCCGCCCCGCTGGAGATCAGCTTCCCCGCCCGCGTCAACGAACTCAGCCGCGGCCGCTCCGCGTTGCGCAGCTGGTTAACCCGAACCCGGGTGAATCCAGAGCAAGCTCATGACATGCTCGTTGCGGCCGGAGAAGCGGTCGCCAACGCCATCGAACACGGTCATCGAGACAGTCCGGAGGGCATCATTACGCTGCGTGCGACCGCTTTGGTCGACCAGGTACGGCTGACCATTGTTGACACCGGCTCATGGAAACCTCCCCAACCGGCTGCGGACCGCTATCGCGGCCGCGGCATCACCCTGATGCGCGCCCTCATGCAGGACGTCGCCATTCACCCTGACGCAACCGGGACGACAGTTCATTTGTCTGCGAGGATCACCTGATGTCCACATTGCTCACTCTCGACACTGCGCGCAGCAACGAAGGGAAGCTCGTGCTGATCGCGGCGGGGGAGATCGACCTCAGCAATATCGACACCTTCACTCATGCCCTCACCACGGCCATCGATGCGACTGCCGGTAGCGACGGGAAGCTCACCGTCGACCTGGGCACGGTGAAGTATCTGGACAGCGCCGCCATCAACGTCCTGTTCACCCACGCCGAGCAGATCCAGCTGATCGTTCATCCCTTTCTGATCCGCATCTTCACCATCACCGGCCTAACCGAACTAACCTCCGTCGAACCCGCCTCGCCCAACGGGGACTGAGGCGCGCGGTTGGCTGCCTCAGCGCAATCAAGGGCGCCTTCACCCTCGAGGTCGCCTACTACCCCGGCGTAAACGACCATGTCCAGACCGTAAAAACCGGGATACCATGACCCTGTCCCGCTTGGCTCCTGCTATCCCCAGCGCCGGTGACGTCATGGCTGAAACAGTCATTCATCATATTTTGAGGCGGCTCAACGAGATTGGCGTTGACGACGTCTTCGGAGTCGCGGGGGACTACGCGTTTCCCGTCAATGACGCGATCGTCGAGCACCCGCCGATCAAGTGGGTCGGCTGCTGCAACGAGCTCAACGCCGGCTACGCCGCTGATGGCTATGCCCGGATGCGCGGCGTCGGCGCGGTGTGCACCACCTATGGGGTGGGCGAACTGGCCGCGATGAGCGCTATCGCGGGTTCATACGCCGAGCACCTTGCGGTTTTTCACTCGGTCGGTTCGCCTAACCTTCCGACCCAGGAGGGGCGGGCATTGGTGCACCACACGCTGGGCGACGGCGAATTCGATCTGTTCCACAAGATGGCGGAGCCGGTCGTGTGTGCAAGCGCGGTCATGACACCACAGAACACAGCAGCGGAGACCGAACGGCTCATCGCCGAGGCGCTTTATCATCGCCGACCCGTCTACATGGCGATTCCCAGCGACGTCGCCGACACACCCGTATTGGGCACCGCGGCATCGCATAACCCTGCAACCAGTGACCCCCCATCGCTGGCGGCCGCGACCGATGCGGTGGCCGCCGTTCTGAACAACGCGGGTCAGGCATGTGTGCTGCCCGGGGTGCTGCTGCGACGGCTCAGGTTGCAGGATGCCGCGACAGCGTTTATCGACGCCTGGGGCTTGCCGTTCGCCACAATGTTCGCCGACAAGTCGGTGTTGGGGGAGGACCACCCCCACTACATCGGAATGTATACCGGGCGGCTCGGGGGCGAACCGGTGCGCGCATTCGTCGAGTCTTGCGACGCGGTGGTGATGATTGGTTCCATGCTGACCGACGGCAACACCGCAGGGCACACCGTCCGCCTGGACCCGAGCAAGACCATCACCATCGACCATCACCGCACCACCGTCGGCTCCACGATGTACCGCAACGTCGAGATGGCCGACCTCTTGACGCAACTCTCGGAGCGCATCACCAAACGGGCTCAGCCGCCGGCCATTACACCGGAGACGCTGGGGCCGATCGTGGGGGGCGGTGAGGACCCGATCACCGCCGATGCCCTCTACCCACGCTTGGCAGACTTCTTCCGACCCGATGATGTGATCATGACCGACACCGGAACCTCCTCGCTGGGTTTGGCTTTCGCGCAACTGCCTAGCGGCGCGGAGTTTCACAACCAAACCCTGTGGGCGTCGATCGGATGGGCGACCCCGGCGGCTTTCGGCGCCGCAGTCGGCGCTCAAGATCGTCGACTGATTCTGATCACCGGCGAAGGTGCTCATCAGATGACCGCTCAGGAGATCAGCCAGTTCGATCGGCACGGGCTGCGCCCGATTGTCCTCGTGCTCAACAATTCTGGGTACCTCAGTGAGCGAATGCTATGCAAGGATATGGCGCTGGGTTACAACGACATCGCGGCCTGGAACTATGCCGAGCTTCCGCACGCCCTGGGCTGCCAGGGGTGGTTGACCGCGCGGGTGAGGAGCTGCGGCGTGCTTGACGACGCGCTTAAGACAGCCGGGCAAGCCGATGGCGTCGCGTACATCGAAATCATCACCGACCCCCACGAAGCCCCACCGATGTACAGGAAGCTGCACGAGAACGTCAAATCGTTCTACAACATCCACTAGCCGCGACTCTGCCGTCGGCGATCGCTTGGCCGTTACCGACGATGGAAGCGGCTAGCGTCCTTGTTTCCCGATACGTTTCGCCACGACACCAGCTCAGCCTGCATCGTCGCTAGCATCACCCGCTGGATCCACAAAACGATGGTCGTACTGGCATTACGCGACGCGACCACCCTCATATAGGCCCTCAAACCAGTATTGGTGTGCAAGTACGACATACCGAGTCCGTTCCTCCAACCGGTTACGAGCAGTTTTCTTGCAGGCGAACACCTGAAAACTGTGCTGGCGGCGGCATTTTCGTGCCGCGAGTAATTCTGACAGCCCGACAACCCGCTCAGCGGTTGCCGAATCGGCGTGTCGGCCGAGAGCTCAAAGCTCTACATAATTCTGGTTTCGCTCGCGCAACAGCGAGCGGCGGTGATGGACTGCTATGTAATGAGTGCTGTTCGTGCGATGTCGGCGATGTTCGCATTGCTGCTGCTGGTGATTGCCGGTGCTGCTGGCGCGGCCGCAGTGCCGCCCGAGACGGCTTCCGGCGCACTCGGCGAAAGGATGGTGGGCTGGGACACTTACCGTCATCTGGATCGGTTGCCGTATCTGAGCGCCGACACGCAGACCCGGCAGCTGTCGAGCTTCGATCGAAGCGGCGGCAATTACGACATCTCCACCGGTAATAAGAACGGCAACGGCGGCTGTCTGGCATCTGGTGGTGCCGGCTGTGTGGTCGCCGAAGATCGCGGTGCCGGCGAGATTGATTCGATCTGGTTCACCCGCGACGGCGGCAACGTGACCGCGCTCGGAAACATCCGCATCGACCTGGATGGGCACACGGTGATCGACGCGCCGCTGCAATCCCTGGTCGACGGCGCGCTGGGGGCGCCATTCGTCTGGCCCCTGGTAGCCAACGCCACGCAATCGCCGGGGGGCGTCTACATCAAGGTGCCGATGCCCTACCGGCAGTCGATGCGGGTCAGCGTCGCATCGCATTTGGAGTACTACCACGTCGACTACCGCCGGTTTTCCACACCCGACGGCGTGACCACGTTCTCGCGCTCCGACCCTGCCCAGGACGTGCTCGCCAAATTCCGCGCCGCCGGCGCCGTCGACCCCAAACCGGCAGCACCCACAGCAAGGCATAACCATCGCGTCAACCAGATTCCCGCCAGCACCGGGCTGCAGATCGCGGAATCGACCGGCTCGGGCAGCATCTCGGCGCTTCACTTGCAGCTGCCACAACCGGCAGATCAACTATTGGCCGGCCTGCGGCTGCAAATCGAATTCGACGGCCGAACAATGGTTGACTCGCCACTGGGCGAATTCTTCGGCGCTGGACTGGGCACCGACAACGTCGGATCGCTGATGTTCGCGACGATTCCGCAACCGGACGGGTCGTTGTCGTTGGCAGCTTGGTGGCCAATGCCTTTCGCGCACACCGCCCACGTCACGCTCGTCAATACCACCGGCAATCCGGCGGCCGGGATCGACAGCGATGTCGTGTTCACACCCGACCCGCAGTGGGCCTCCGCGCTGGCCGGCGGCCGGGCGGGCTACTTCACCGCTCGTTCGCATGCCGGACCGACGACTGTGAGTCAGGACTGGATTTTTGCCGACGAAGAAGGCCACGGAAAATTCGTCGGCGTCAGCCACACCATCCGCGGATCTCGGATCAAAACGTCGTTTGGTGATGACTCTCCATATTTCCTCGAAGGAGCCGAACGGGTCTACACGGACGGTTCGGCGTCGCCGCAGTGGTACGGCACCGGCACCGAGGACTTCTACGAGGGCGGTTGGTACTTCCACAACGGCACCACCTACAGCGACCCGCTGACCGGGCAACCCGATCAACGCACGGCCACCGGTGGATGCGCCGACTACTGTGTGGCCGTCTACCGGCTCATGCTCGCCGACGCTATCGACTACCACTCCGCAATCAGGTTCGGCATCGAGCACGGTAAGCGCAACATGGTCCAACCCGATTACAGCTCAACCGCTTTCCTCTACACACAACCAAACGACACCACCAACCCCAGCGATGAAGTCAACCCCGCCGATCCGGTCAGCCGGCTGCTACACGGCTACGCCGACGGCGATGCCGGTAACCAGCTGCTCGTCAGCGAATACGAGGGCAGCGACGACACCCGCGCCATCCCCGGTTTAGTCAGCGCCACTCACAACGCAATCTCATTCCACATCCTCATCAGCCCGGACAACCACGGCATCGTGCTGCGTCGCACGTCGGACCAACTCACCGGCTACCAATCAGCAGACGTCGCCATCGACGGCACACCTGCCGGTATCTGGTTGGAGCCGCGTAGCAACAGCGCACACCGCTGGCTCGATGACACCTACCTCGTGCCCTACCGCCTCACAGCCGGCAAAAACCTCGTCACGGTCAGCCTCACACCTACGCCTGACACGCCGCCCTGGACTGCCAGCCGCTACCACATCGACGCGCTGACTGCGCCCTCTTAGGCTCGCCCGGGCCCATCACCGGCACCATCTGTTGTCGCTGACTGACGTCTGCGAATACGCTGCCATCGGGGTGGCCGTTATAGGAAGAGAGAAATGTCCCCACCGATTCGGCCGTAATCGTTGCATGCGTGGCGGTTGTCGCGCTCGCGCCACCCGCCGTCGCTGACCCGGGCGACCCAATCCCCGGTAATGGTGTCTTCATCGTCGGACCCGACATGGCACCGGGCCTTTATCGAACGGGCGGGACGGCGTCGACCTGGGGAGTTTGGATAAACAACATCCCGACCCAGGGCGAAATGTGCTCGTGGTTTACCTACAGCACACCCGATGCGAGCAAGGACCATGTAGTCCAGGCGAATAGCTCTATGGGTCCGATGTACGCGAATATCAATACGACGATCAAGGCCTTCGAGTCGCAGAACTGTCAACCCTGGACGCGAGTCCCATAAGCAGGGTCAGCACGATTCAGGCTTAAGGCCGGTTGCATAGTTGAGGCGTCGCCGGCCGAGACGCCAAGCTCTGCTCGATTGTTCTCCCGCACGGAGCGGGAGATGGTTCGTCGAGGCTTGCGATCCACGAGAGCGGGTAAACCTCGGACGACCCAGAACGGAGCGGCATGAGCGAAAGCGTCCAGACCGGAACCATCACCACGCAAGTCCCGGCACGGCTGGACCGCCTGCCCTGGTCGCGGTTTCACTGGCGCGTCGTGATCGGTCTTGGCGGGGTGTGGATCCTCGACGGACTCGAGGTCACGATGGTCGGCAACGTGTCGTCCCGGCTCACCGAGAAGGGCAGCGGCATCGAACTCGACCCCGCACAGATCGGCGTGTCCGCGGCGATCTACATCGCGGGGGCCTGCTTAGGCGCATTGTTCTTCGGTCACCTGACGGACCGCTTCGGACGACGCAATCTGTTCATGCTGACCCTCGCGGTCTATTTGATCGCCACCGTCGCGACCGCATTCGCTTTCGCGCCTTGGTATTTCTTCATCACGCGCTTTTTCACCGGCTCGGGGATCGGCGGCGAATACGCCGCCATCAACTCGGCGATTGACGAGTTGATCCCCGCGCGCGTGCGTGGTCGCGTGGACCTGGTGATCAACGGGACCTACTGGCTGGGTTCGGCGGCGGGAGCGGCCGGTGCGCTGGTGGTGCTGAACACGTCGAATTTCCCGGCCAACATCGGCTGGCGGCTCGCCTTCGGCATCGGAGCCATCTTCGGCATCTTTGTCCTTCTTGTTCGGCGCAACGTTCCGGAGAGTCCTCGCTGGTTGTTCATTCACGGGCGCGACGAGGAAGCCGAACGGGTCGTCGCCGCGATAGAAGAAGACATCGCGCAGGACACCGGCCAGCCGCTGCCTGAGCCGCAAGGGCGGCCGCTCAAAATCCGCCAGCGCGAGACGATTTCGTTCCGCGAGATCGCCAGTGTGGCGTTCAAGCTGTACCCGCGGCGCGCCGTTCTCGGGTTGGCGCTGTTCATCGGGCAGGCGTTTCTCTACAACGGTGTGACGTTCAACCTCGGCACACTGTTGAGCGGGTTCTACGGAATCGCCTCCGGGAAGGTGCCGCTCTTTTACATCCTGTGGGCGCTCAGTAATTTCATCGGCCCGCTGGTACTCGGGCCGCTGTTCGACACCGTCGGGCGCAAACCGATGATCACCTTGTCCTATGTCGGTTCGGCAGTGGTGGCCGTCGTCCTCGCGGGGCTATTCGTCACGCAGGCTGGCGGCGTCTGGGCGTTCATCATCGTGCTCGCAATGGCGTTCTTTCTCGCCTCAGCCGGTGCCAGCGCGGCCTACCTGACGGTCAGCGAGATCTTTCCGATGGAGACCAGGGCGCTGGCGATCGCGTTCTTCTACGCCGTTGGCACGGCGATCGGCGGTATCACCGGGCCGTTGCTGTTTGGTCAGTTGATCAATTCGGGGGAGCGTGGCCTGGTGGTCTGGTCGTTCCTGATCGGAGCGGCAGTGATGGCCGCTTCGGGCCTCGTCGAACTGTGGCTGGGTGTCGCGGCCGAGCAACGCCCGCTGGAAGAACTGGCTTTGCCGTTGACGGTGGCCGACGCCGAGCGTGACGAGTGAGGCTTCACGTCATCGTTAACGCCAGCTGAACATTTGTCGCATGTCGCCAAGGCGTTGGATGCGGGGTGCGCCCTGGACGCAACTTTGGAACACTCGGGAACTATGAGACGTCTGCTGATGTTGACAAGCGTCGCCGCCATGATCGGTATGGCCGCGCCCGCATACGCCGACCCCCCGTCCAGCGCCGACGAGGACTTCATTTCCCAACTCAAAGCCGCCGGGCTCACCGATCAGGACCCGGCCTCCGCGATCGCGGTTGCCAAGGACATGTGCTCGTTAGTCGACAAGGGCACGCCGGACGCGGAAATCGAGAGCAACCTTGTGTCGCGCAATCCGGGCTTAACGGCGCACGGCGCCGCCGAGTTCATGACACTCGCGGCCGGCGAGTACTGCCCGAAGTATCTGACCGGCCAGGGTCGACCTCCGAAACCGCCGGGTGCGCAAGGCAACTAGGGCGAGCGGCTAAGCGCCGCTGCGAACCCCTCGTCGGCGGTAGCGCGCATCCGCTCCGATAATCGAAGCAGGTCGTGCTCGCCTATCCCGTTCTGCACCGTGTAGGCAAGTTGCCTTAACTCGACAGAGCAGTTGCGCAATTCCTCAAGTAGCCGCGCCTCTACGGTGAACATGACCTTCTTCCTCAGGCAGGACGGACCAAAAGCCCGTTAATCCAACTTAAAAATGTACGCAGCCCAGCGGCTGGTTGGCGAGACACCGTGACCCCTTTTTACGGGACTTTGACACGCCGTTTACGCCCCCGAGGATCCCGCTCCACGTCTGTACTGGAATCCGCGCCACGATTTGACCGACGTTGGTCAAGCTTGGAGAGTTGCGTTATTCCCGCAGGCGCGCCGGCCCGTCGAGGGAGTCTGCATTTCTCACCCAATTCGGGCCCGTACGTCACGGCCCCGCAGTGACATCGCCATGTCAAGTGGTGACCGCATGAACACGCAGTGCTGCCGACCAGCATCCGCTCGGGCCGCATCAAATGACCGCGGGGGCAACGCAACGGGGGCGGGCCCGACCACTGACTCGACGGGAACCGCACCAGCTCACCGACCGCAGTCATGGGGCGACGGTAGGCGTCCACCCTGCGTGCCACATTAAGAATTCGGGTGAGCTTGCTGAGAAAGAAGTATCTCCGCCCGCCGTCTACGCGGATTTCCGGGTTTGTTCAATTCGACGTAATTCAAAATCACCCGGCGTACGTTCGCCGATTTCTTCCGCCGAAGCTTTGCGTCGCCACGTAACCTAATCGGGTGCAGATCGGAGTGCTGGGGGCAGCACGTATCGCGCCGCCGGCGCTCATCAAACCGGCCAAGGAAAACAGTGATGTCGTGGTGGCCGCTGTGGCCGCCCGGGATGTCTCGCGTGCTCAGGCATTCGCCGCCAAACACGGCATCGCCCGAGTGCACGGCAGCTATGAGGCGCTGCTCGCCGACCCGGATATCGATGCTGTCTACAATCCGCTGCCGAATGGTTTGCACGGCAAATGGACTCGGGCTGCATTGGCGGCCGGTAAGCATGTGCTGTGTGAAAAGCCGTTCACCGCTAATGCCGACGAGGCCCGCGAAATCGCTGAGGTGGCCGCACAGTCGGATCGGGTGGTGATGGAGGCGTTCCACTACCGCTACCACCCGCTGGCCTTACGGATCGAGGAGATCATCGCCTCGGGCGAGCTGGGCAAGCTCACGCGGGTCGAGGCGGCTCTGTGCTTCCCGCTGCCGAGGTCCTCGGACATCCGCTACAACTACTCGCTCGCCGGCGGCGCGACCATGGACGCTGGGTGTTATGCCATCCACATGGTCCGCACGTTCGGCGGTTCAACGCCGGAAGTTGTTTCAGCGCACCCGAAATTGCGCGACCCTGAAATCGACCGGGCCATGACGGCCGAGGTGCGGTTTGCCGAGGGGCACACGGGCCGGATCCGTTGTTCGATGTGGTCGGCGCGCCTGCTGGACATCAGCGCTCACGTGGTTGGTGACCAGGGCGAGCTGCGTGCGCTCAATCCGGTGTTGCCGCAGATGTTCCATCGGCTGTCAGTCCGATCAGCTGCCGGCAAACGTGTGGAGCGTTTTCCGCGCAGGGCCTCCTACGCCTATCAGCTGGACGCCTTCGCCGGGGCGGTGCTGCGCGGCGAACCGGTCAAGACCACGCCCGAAGACGCGATCGTGAACATGACCCTTATCGACGCGATCTATCGCGCCGCGGGCATGCCGCTGCGGGAGCCGAGCTGACCGGTCACGGGGCGACGGGCCGGTTCGTCCATTGCCGGTCGGGTCGACGTGCCGAGCGAAACCATCCGCCCGCTGCGCCGGTGCCACCGTCGGTCGGGATCGTGTGGCCGGTGACGAAGGCCGACAGGTCGGAGGCCAGGAACAGGATCACGCGTGCCTGGTCCTCGGCCAACCCCATCCGTCCGACCGGAACCCATTGCGGCCACTGCAGCTGCTCTTCGGGGGAAAGCCACTGCGAGTACGGCACCTGAAGTGATTCGGTGACATCGGGCCCGATCGCGTTGACCCGTATGCCGTCGCGGCCTACCTGCACTGCGAGGCTGCGGGTGAAGTGGATGACGGCGGCTTTGAAGGCGGCGTAGACCGGATCCTCCGGGTAGCCGCGCAGTCCTTCGACGGACGAGACATTGACGATTGCGCCGGCGTGCCGGTCGATCATTGCCGGCAGGAAGGCGTGGGTGACAAGGAAGACGTGGTGCAGGTTGATCCGGTAAAGCTCGTCCCACAATTGGGCGTCGGTGTCGACGAAGTCGCCCGGGTGACGCAGCCAGTGGCCCACGTTGTTCACCAGGACATCCACCCGTCCGTGGCGTTCTAGCACCGAACGCGCCAAGCCGGTGACCTGGTCGGCATCGCGGACATCAGTGACGGAAGCGGCCGCTGAGCCACCAGATTCGCCGATCGCGTCGGCAGTCTGCTGAGCGCGTTCAGCATCGATATCGGCGATGACCACGAGGGCGCCGTGTTGCGCGAACAGCCGCGCCGTCGCCGCGCCTATCCCGCCACCCCCACCGGTCACGACCGCAACCCGATTTGCGAGGAGGGCGCCGGCACCCGTTGCGTTGTCGATCGTCATATCGTCGACCCCTTTCAGTACGGTCAAAAGTAACTGGTCAACGACGGCATGCCGCAATCGTCGATGCTGTCCGCTATTGAAAGCGCAAGCCCGATAGCAAATTTCACGGTGAACACTTAGCTGCTTTACGCCCAGCGCCGCAGGGTAGGGTTTGCGGCCATGTGGAGTTCGATGGCGTTGCTCGCGCTTCCCATTGCACTCGACCCGGTGCGTCTCGGCCTCAACCTTCTCCTCATTTCCAGACCACGGCCCGCGCAGAACCTGCTCATTTACTGGGTAGGTTGCCTGACACTCGGCCTGCTCCTACTGCTGGTCCCGATTTTGGTATTGCACTTCACACCGACGTTTTCTGCGTTCGCGCACGACTTGGCCAACCCGGCCACGCCCGTCAGTTCTACCGTCCACTACCTCGAAATCGTCGCCGGTGTACTCGTTCTATCGATCGCCGCCCTGATGGCGGTGCGCTTTTTCACGCGGCAGCGGACGCAGCCGCCCGCGCAAAGCGCAAACACGACGGCTCTGTTAGTCGACTCCGATCCACCGAACCCGATCTCGCGGCTGCTGGGCCGTGGCAAGGATGCGCCCGCCCAAGACGGATCGGGGTCTGCGGTTCGGCGGCTGCTCAGTCGCGCCAACGTCGCATGGGAAAGCGGGTCACTGTGGGTCGCATTGGCGATCGGCTTCTTTGCGGCCCCGAACCCATCGATGGTTATCTTCGGCCTTACCACCATTCCGACATCGGGCGCCCCGATCGGCATGCAGATCGGCGCGGCCATCGTGTTCCTCGTCGAGACACTCGCGCTTGTCGAGATCGTCCTGGTCGGCAGTCTGATCACACCAGTCAAGACCCAAGCGCTTTTGCGACTGCTCCACGACTGGGCACGGGCCTATCGCCGGCAGATCCTGGTCGCCATGCTGACATTGGTCGGGCTGGCGCTAGTGGCTCAGGGCATGGGCTTCATCTAGCCGATGGCCTGGTCGTGCGGCTCAAGCAACATCTCGCGAGCCGATCGAGGGGTGGGCCGCGGGCGCCGTGGCTCACGGACCCCGGCATCGCCGTCACCGCGCAGCCACAATCGGACGACCGATCCGGCCCCGACCATGGCACCAGACTCCGGGCTCTGGTCTGTGACGACCCAGCCCTTTTCTCCCTGCTCATCCGGTTGCGCGTTGATCGCGGTCAACCCCTCGGCTCCGAGCACGTCACGGGCCTCGGCCCATTCCAGCCCAACAACGTTGGGCACTTTCACCTTCGATGCCCGGCGCTGCTCTTGGGCGCGCATCTGCACCAGGTGCGAGGCGGCATCGGCCAGAACCGTCGACTCGGCACCGGGGGAGTCGTCGAGATCACGCCACCGTTCCCATGCCGATTGCCGCGTGACGCCTAAATGAGTGGCGATCTCAGCCCAGGATTTACCGTGTGCTCGGGCAGCTCGAACAGCCGCTAGCTCCGCTTGGTCCAGGATGCGGCGCACAACACCGATGTCGGACAGAGCGTCGAGCCCGTCGTCGTCACCCTGGCGCTCGCTGGCCGCCGCAAGCCGCCGCCACGCTTGCCGGGCCTGCTCCCAGGCGTCCGCAATGTTCATGCTGTCAGGTTATCCTGACACAACGCGGATGGAAATGCCGCCGGCAAGGCGGATCCTTCGCCATATCATCGGGTGATGAGCGCCGGTGGGCTGGATACCGTGGGCTCGCCGGCATTCACCGACGAGGAGTCGACGCGGTATCGCGCCGCCGGCTGGTGGTCCGACGCAACGCTGTCCGACGCGGTCCGCCGTAACGCCGACCACGCACCGGACCGTTGCGCATTCGCCGACGATCCCGGCGTAGCTCTCACCTGGAGTGAATTCGACTGTTCAGCAGACGCTCTGGCCGAGCAGCTAGCCGGCGTCGGCGTGCAGCGGGGCGATCGGGTTGCCGTGTGGCACGGCGACTCGAGAGCCATCCACGTCTTGTTCGTTGCGATCGAGCGTTGCGGCGCCGTCGTCGTCGGCATCGGCGCGCGCGCCGGCACCCGTGAGGTCGCCGCGATACTGCGTAGTTCGCGACCGAAACTGCTGATCAGCGATCAGCAACGCAGTGACGCCGCGACACAGGTCGCAGCGGACGTGGCGGCCGAATTCCCCGTCCCGTCTCTGGTCTTGGCCCATGATGCGGACTTCCCGCGCCTGGACATCGACGCGACGCCCGGGGCGGTGCGGGTCGGGTGCCAACTCGGTCCCGACGACGTCTTCCTGATCAACTCCACGTCCGGCACGACCGGGTTGCCCAAGTGCGTCGTGCACACGCAGAACCGTTGGTATTACTTCCATCAAAAGGCGGTCGCGAACGGTGAATTGACGTCGGACGACATCTTCTTGCCCGTCATTCCGACGCCGTTCGGCTTCGGACTGTGGACCAGCCATACCACCCCGATCTACCTGGGTGCGACCGCGGTGATCCTGAAGCGTTTCACCCCGAAGGCGACGTGTGAGGCCATAGCCCGACACAGAATCACCGTATTATGCTGTGTCAGTACACAACTGACGATGTTGATGGCAGACCGGGCTTGCCGGGATTACGACCTGAGCTCGCTCCGTATCGTTTTCACCGGCGGCGAGGCACTGCCGTATCGGCCGGCTGCCGAGTTCGAGGAGCTCACCGGCGCAAAGATTCTGCAGTTCTACGGCTCCAATGAAACCGGTCTGCTCAGCGCTACCACCGTGTACGACTCGCGAGAGCGCAGACTGCGCACCGGCGGCCGAATCGTGCCCGAGATGGCGGTCCGGCTCGTCGACGGCGATCAGGACGTCACCGCGACCGGCCGGGGCCAGCCCGCGTGCCGAGGTCCGGCGACCAGCCTGGGCTATCTCGGCGGCACCGACCACGACCAGTTGTTCACCCGCGACGGCTGGATGCGGATGGGCGACATCTGCGAGATCGACGCGGACGGCTATCTGAGCGTTACCGGCCGAACCTCCGATTTCATCCTGCGCGGCGGCAAGAACATCAGCGCAGCACAGGTTGAGGACGCCGCCATGACGCACCCCGCGATCGCGATAGCTGCGGCTGTCGCCATGCCCGACCCGGTGTTCGGTGAAAAAGTCTGCCTCTACGCCGAACTGACCGACTCGCAACCCATCGACCTGCCCGAACTCGTCGAATTTCTCTTAGCGCAGGGCGTTTCCAAGGAGTTGCTGCCCGAACGGTTCATCGTTGTCGATGAACTACCCCGATCATCCGGCGCAAAGATCGCCAAAGGCCGGCTCCGTGAAGATATTCGAGCCAGGATGGAGGCCAATCATGAACGCTCGTAATGCACGGCGAGGCGGCCTGGAGGTGTGGGCGCCTTCGGTGGTGCCCCCGATCGGAGTCGACTTGTCCGACGAGCAGTCGCTCGCCGTGGCCTTTCGCCACCTCGCCGCGATCGGCTTCGCGGAGAACATGGCAGGCCACATCACCTGGCAGCCCGACGGAAACAGCGACATGTTCGTCAACCCGTGGGGGTTGTGGTGGCAGGAATTGACCGCATCCGACATCTGCGTGGTGGACAGCGAAGCGCGGGTAGTCCGCGGCCGTTGGGATGTCACGCCGGCGATCCATATCCACACCGAGCTGCACCGCGTCCGCGCCGACGCGCGAGTGGTCATTCACAATCACCCGTACTACGTGTGCGTGCTCGCCGCGCTCGGCAGGCTGCCCGAGCTGGTTCATCAGACCGGTTCGCTGTTCCTGGACGACCTGTGTTTGGTCGACACGTACGACGGCGAGATCGACAGTCCCGACCGCGCAGCCGATCTCGCGGCCCGCATCGGCGGCGCCAACTTGACGATCCTGGCCAACCACGGGGTCATCGCAACGGGGCGCAACCTGCCCGAGGCCGTCTACCGGGCGGCGTCGATCGAGCGGGTTTGCAAGCTGGCCTACGACGTCATGCTCACCGGAAAGGAAGCGGTGAAGATGAACTGGTCGGACATGGCGGGCATGCAGGCCTCGCTGATCGAGCGAGCCGCCGACGTGTATTGGGCCGGGGCGGCGCGGATGACGATCAAAGCCGATTCGGCTGTGCTGAACTGAGCGGACTGCCGAAACATGAAATCGATTGACGAGCTGGCCGCCAACCTGAACTTCACGACCGCCAAAACCGGGGAGGATCGCTCCGTCACGTTCCTGCCCGATCCGCCACGGGCCCAACGCCGCTACACGGTGATCTCCGTCGACGATCACATCGTCGAGCCCCCGGACACCTTTACCGGACGTCTACCGCGCAGATTCGCCGACCGAGCACCCAAAGTCGTCGAAGCCGGCGACGGAGGGCAGACCTGGGTCTATGACGATCGAGAACTGCCCAATGTCGGGTTCAATGCGGTGGTCGGCCGACCGGTGTCGGAGTACGGGTTCGAGCCGGTCCGGTTCGATGAAATGCGCCGCGGCGCATGGGATATCCACGACCGCGTCAAAGACATGGACCTGAACGGCATCTACGCGTCGCTCAACTTTCCGTCGTTTCTGCCGGGGTTCGCCGGCCAGCGGCTGCAGCAGGTGACCAAAGATCGCGATCTGGCGTTGGCCTCCGTGCGCGCATGGAACGACTGGCACCACGACGTGTGGGCGGGTTCATATCCCGACCGCATCATTCCGTGCCAGCTGCCCTGGCTGCTGGATCCCGAGCTGGGCGCCACGATGATCTACGAGAACGCAGAGCGTGGCTTCCACGCCGTCACGTTCAGCGAGAACCCGGCGATGCTCGGGTTGCCGAGTATTCACTCCGGACACTGGGATCCGATGATGGCGGCCTGCGCCGAAACCGGCACCGTCGTGAACCTCCACATCGGATCTTCGGGCTCGTCGCCGTCCACCACCGAAGACGCACCGCCGGATGTGCAGGGCGTGCTGTTCTTCGCCTATGCTATCTCGGCAGCGGTCGACTGGTTGTACTCCGGGCTGCCCAGCAGGTTCCCCGATCTGAAGATCTGCCTGTCCGAAGGTGGGATCGGCTGGGTCGCAGGGCTGCTGGACCGCCTCGACCACATGCTCAGCTATCACGCAATGTATGGCACCTGGGCGTCGATGGGTGAGAGTTTAACTCCTGCAGAGGTTTTCACTCGCAACTTCTGGTTCTGTGCGGTGGAAGACAAGTCGTCATTCGTGCAGCACGACCGCATCGGCGTCGACAACATCATGTTGGAAGCCGATTACCCGCACTGCGACTCCACCTGGCCGCACACCCAAGAAACGATCCACGAACAAATCGGCAATCTGCCAACGGATCTGATCCGCAAATTCACCTGGGAGAACGCTTCGCGCCTGTATTCCCACCCCGTGCCCCTCGAGATACAGCGGGATCCCGAGACGTTCTAATGGCAAGCCGATGGCGCACACTGCTGTGGGGGATTGCAGTCGTCGTCTTCTTGCTCGGCATCGGCGGAGCGCTCATCCGCGGATTCTGGGGTGTCAGCCAGGATTGTCACGCCTGGGCGAACAGCCACGGCAATCGGCTCGTGCAAGACGACTGGTGGGCCAAGACGCGGGGCTGTGTAGCAGGAACTCCCGGCGGCGATGAGATCCTGCACAGCGAAGACCTCGGCAGCAAAGCGACGGGCTGGGTGTGGCAGTTCGCGATCTTTGCGGTCGGCACCTTGCCGGCAGTGGGCATGATTGTTTTTGTCAGCCGGCATCCAAGAGACTGACGTTTGCCCTGGCTACACTTCGGGGACTGTGACCAAGAGACGACCCCACGCCCAGCAGCGGCGACGCGAGTTGTGCGACGCCGCGATCGAGTTGTTGGCGCAGGACGGTGCACGGGGTCTTACGCATCTACGGGTCGATCGACGCGCCGGGGTCGCTGATGGATCGACGTCCTTTTACTTTCACACCCGCGCGGACCTGCTGCGGGCGGTCACCGATCGCGTGGTCTCGCAAGACGTTGCTGATTTCGAAGCCGCGATGACCGCGGCTAAGGCAGCCGATGGCGATCAGCAGGCGACACTTTTGTCGCGACTGGCCGAACAGGCCATGCGAACCGCGGTGGAGCCGGAGCGGTCTCGTGCGCGCGCTCGATTCGAGTTGATGATGATGTCGCAACGGGATCCCGAGTTGGCCGCCGTTTTCCGAAACCTGATGGACCGCTTCGTCGCGATTGGCGAAGAAGCCGTCGCGCAACTCCAAACCCGAAACGCGCCGCTCGATACCGCGCTGGTCAAGGCGCAGGCGTTCGCAGTGATCACCTTTCTGGGCGGGTTCCTGTTCCGATTGGCCAACGGCATTGCCGGCGTGCGCAACGCCCGGGAACTCGAGGGTTATCTGCACGCCGTCATCGCGGGTGTCGCAGCCGAACACAGCCGGGCGGCCGACACCTGCTAGGCCTATCCAGTCGAGTTGGGGCTGACCAGGACTCGACCCTCGGCCGTTGCGTTGCGGACCAGATCGAATGCTTCGCTAATCCGGTTGAGTTGCAATGTCGGACCGATCACGCCGCTGGGATCGACTGCGCCGCTGGCGAATGCAGCGATCACTTCCCGAAACTCGTCGGGCCGGTAGCACACCGAGTAGCGGATGGTGAGTTCCTTGAGCAACGCCGTAACGGGTTCGACGGGTGTGGGCTCGGCGCATGCGCCGGACACCACGAGACGTCCGAGCGGTCGCAGGGCGGCCTGGCATGCCTGCACGAGTTCGGGACGGCCGACGCATTCCATGGCCACGTCATATCCGGCAGCATCCGCGTCGGAGACCGAGGCCAGAACGTCGCTGGCGCCCATCGCAAGTGCGAATTCGCGGCGATGCTGGTCCGGGTCGGCGACGGTGACGCGACCCCCGCCCTTCTGCAACGCCCACACCAACGTCGTCAGGCCGACGCCGCCTGCACCGACGATCAGCACATCGTCGCCGAGGGCGATCTCGGCGCTATGCACGCCGTGCAGCCCGACGGCGAATGGCTCAACCAACGCCGAATAACTGGCGGGCAGGTCGGCGGGCAGGGCAAAGGCATGGCGAGCAGGCACGACCGCCAGCTCGGCGAAGCCCCCCGCCGGCCCCATCCCCATATAGCGTGTCTGCGGGCAATGCGATACCACACCGGCCGTGCAGTACTGGCAAGAACCGCATGAAAAGACTGGCAGAACAGCGATATTCGTGCCCTCATGCCATTCGCGTGCGTGCGACCCTACCGCGACGATTTCGCCACCCAGTTCGTGACCCATGACCATGCCGGCGGGCGCATATTGCTGCGCCTTGACGTCAGACCCGCAGACCCCGCACGCGGCGACGCGGATAACCAACTCGTCGACACCCGGTGCCGGATCTGGCATCTCGACAACATCGAACCCGTGGTCCTCCGTGGTGACTGCTGCCTTCATGCCACGTCCTCGAGCTCGACGTCGAACACCGACAGGTATTCGTCGAACAGCGGCTCCAAGTCGGCCCGTGTCACACCGGACCCGTCCAGGGAATAGGGCGCTTTCCCGTGGCGATCCTGCGGATGCTCCTCCAGCCAGCGCAACATCGCGTGTTCGGTGGCGGCAGTCAGATCGTCTGCGGCCCAGTCGTACAGCGAGCGCATCACCGCGATGGGATCGCGCATCAGGTCGGCGTAATGCAGATCGAAGAAACGGTCATCGCCGATGCGCCTCCGGGTCTGCAGCGGTCGGGTGACGTGGGCGCGGAGCTGCCGCAACACGTTTCCGACGACCACGTCGACGTCCACGTCAGCACTCATCACCGCACGCGACAGATAGTTCAACCGCAGGAAGGACGCGGCGGCGGTGAACGGGTCTCGGTGTGCCCACACGACGCGCGCGTCGGGAAACGTCGCCAGCAGCGCATCGATGTGCACCGCGTGCGACGGCATCTTGAGTGACCAGATGCCCGGCGCCCGGGACTGCAGCAACTGCAACACAACGCGCTCATATGCATACGAGCTCGTCATGTCAGTCGTCAGAAGCCATTCCGCGTATTCGGGGGTCGGCATGAAGGCCTCCCAGAGGTAGGCCTTGAAGTCCTGGTTCTGCACGAATATGCACTCGGTGGGTCCGTCGGCCTCGTCCCAATGGACCATCGGGATGTTGGCCGCCTTCAAACCCTCGGCCAGCACCTCGAGTTCAGCCTTCTTCTTGAGGCAGCGTGGATCATTGCGCAACGTGTCCGGCGTGGAGGGCGGCACGGAGTCCTCGGCCTCCCAGGTCAGCAAGGACCGGCGGTGCGGATCTTGATCGAGCAGATAGCTCGCCAAGGAGGTGCCGGTGCGAGGCAACCCGAGTACGACCAGGGGGCGTTCGATCCGCTCATCGGCGATCCCGGGGTGTTGCTTGACGTAGTCGATGACGCGCAGCCGATTCCACAAGGCGTCGACGAATTGGCCGTAGACGAAGTCACGCCCGCCCGGACTGACTCCAGGTGCGGATTCACAGGTCTCGATAAGCAGCCGCAGACCTTCCTGCCACGAGTCGTGGCCGAAGTCGTCGAGCTCGGCACGGTCGCACGCGCGAGTGACGAGTTCGTCGAAGCGTGCCGCGGTGCTCGAGGAAAGCGACGTCGTCATGCCCGCAGATACTATACGGCCGTAGAGAACAAATGTTAGGTTATGGGCGCGCCGATCTTGGAGGGTGAACCAACCGATGCCGCCGTCACTCGACGAACTCGTCAAACAAGGGGAGGGCCGCCAGGATGCCGTCGACATGGGCGACGGCATCTTCATGTCCAAGAACATCGCCAACAGTTACCTGGTGACCACGCCCGACGGGGACGTGCTGATCAACACCGGAACAGATTTCGAAGCAGACGAGATCAAAGCGCGTTTCGAACGCGTCAGCCCAGGGCCGCTGCGGGTCATCACCTTCACTCAGGGACATCCCGACCACGTCGGTGGGTGGAGCCTGTTCAACGGCCCGGGCGTCCGGACCATCGCCCAGGCCAACCACAGCGACGTCCGCGAGTACTGGCGCCACCTGCATCCGTTCTACGTGCGACGCATCATGACGTTGTGGGGCGCGTTCATGGACGTCGAGACGGCGGCTGCGCAACTTCCACCCGAACCGGTACTGACCGATTCGTTCACCGACAGCGACGCCTTCGAAATCGGCGGACGCCGGTTCGAGTTATTCGCCACTCCCGGCGGTGAGACCACCGACGCACTGATGGTCTGGCTGCCTGCGCAGCGAGCAGTGTTCATCGGCAACCTGATGGGGCCATTCTTCGGGCACGTTCCCAACCTATATACATTGCGAGGGGACAAGATTCGCAGCGCCATGGCCTTCATCCATTCGGTGGATCGTGTCATCGCGCTGGCGCCGGACACGTTGTTCAACGGTCACGAAGTCTTCCGCGGCGCGGACCGCATCGAGGCGACTTTGACCACGGTGCGCGACGCCACGACCTACCTGCGTGACCGCACCCTCGACGGCATGAATTCCGGTGATGACCTATGGACTTTGATGCACGACGTGACGCTGCCGGCGAACCTGATGCTGCCGCAGCTGCACGGGAAGGTGCCGTGGATCGTGCGGGCGATCTGGGAGGAGCACGTCGGTTGGTTCCGCTATGAGTCGACCACCGAGCTCTACGACATTCCCCCGTCATCGGTATGGCCCGACGTCGTCGACCTGGCTGGCGGAACCGGCCCGCTCACGGAACGAGCGCGCGCCCACGTCGAGGCGCAACGTCCGCTTCAGGCGCTGCACCTCACCGACATCGTCTTGGCTCAGTCGCCAGGTGACGCCCCCGCGTTGCGGGTGAAACACGCCGCGCTCGAACAGCTTCTGGCTGCCAGCGGCCGAGAAAACCACAGCGAAGTGCAGTGGCTGGAGCAGGAGATCAAAAGCACGGCAACCGGGGAGGATCGATGAAAGCCGAAAACCTGTACCACACCGGCATTGTCGTCGACGATCTGGACGCGACCATGGAATGGTTCAGTACAGTCGCCGGCTACATCTGGACCGACGTCGTTGAGGTCGAGCAAGTGGCGCAAACGCCGGCCGGCGAGGTGACCATCCCGATGAAAATGGTGTACTCGGGCGCTGACCCCCGACTGGAGCTTCTGCAGACCGTGCCCGGAACGATTTGGACCCCAGCCAATTCCGGTGTGCACCACATCGGTTACTGGTCGGATGACGTCGAATCCGATCTCGCGGCACTGGAGCGAAACGGACTGGACCTCGAAGTCAAGTCGTACAACCCCGATGGATCGGGAACGTTGCTGTGGGCATACGCCAAGGGCAAAACCGGGCCGCGCATCGAGTTGGTCAGCCGGGCCATGGAGCCGTTCATCAGCTACTGGTGGTCAACCGCCGGCAACCCGTAGTGCGGGCATCACCGCTTCGTCGACGTAGCGCAGATACTTCCAGGCGATGTCGGGCGGGACGCCACCGCACAACGGCGCAAGGGTGAGCATGCCGCCGCCCTGGACATGCGCGATCGCTTCATCAGCGGTGAAGATGCGGTGGGTGCGCGACATTGCACGCAGCTCATCGACGTCGCTGGCGTCGGCGATGCCCGTCGTGGTCTGATCGCCGGGATTCCACTCGGCGTATGCGCGCGCGTCGTGCAGCAGGTGCGGTCCGATCTCCTGCCAGGCGAGGTCGACGTCGGGGGCGACGAAGCACACGCTCGGCGTATCGCGATTCGGCAGCAGCGTCATACCGGGCTGATGACCGTGGGCACGAGAAGCGGCCTCGTACGCCTCCTGTGAACCAGGTACGTCGCCCTGCGCGAGATAGCCAAGCCCGTAGCGGCCGGCGCGTCGCGCCGCTGCCAAACTTCCTCCGCCCCAGAGCATTAGCGGCCCCGCCGACGAAAAGGGCGGCGGCGTCACTTTGATTCGGCGGCCGTCGTGCTGCACGACCTCGCCGGCAAGCAGCCGACGCAGGAGGCCGAGCTTCTCGTCGGCCATCCGTCCACGCGCCCGCAGGTCGAGCCCGAAGTGCTCGAATTCCTCGGGCCGGTAACCGAGCCCGAACACGTAGCTGGCACGCCCCTTGCTGAGGATGTCCAAGACGGCGATCTCTTCGGCAAGCCGAACGGGTTCGTAGAACGGGAGGATGACGATGAGCGTCATCATCAGCTGCTTGGTGCGTGCGGCGATGGCACCGGCGAGGATCAATGGCGTCGGCAGATAGCCGTCCGGCGAACCGTGGTGCTCGCAGATCACCGCCGCGAGGCAGCCCCGAGTTTCAGCCCACGCGCACATGTCGACGGCAGCCTCATACAGCTCGGTCGCCGCTGCCCCGAAATCAGGGGCGCGCATGTCGAACCGCATCGAATACATGGGCCGTTACCTGACATTGGCTCTCTACGGACGGATAGACTCCGCGGCCATGACCGTACCTCATTCACCGCTGGCGGGTCGACGCATTCTGATCACCGGTGGCGCCACCGGTATCGGTGCCGCCGCGGTGCGGGTGCTGCACGAGGCGGGGGCGCGGGTCGTCGCGACATACCATCGCACCGCTCCTGCCGACGACGTCGCCGCGGTGACGTGGCTGCAGTGCGATGTCCGGGATGCCGACGTGGTCGACACCACGTTCCGGGCAGCGGCAGAGAAACTCGGCGGCCTGGATGTATTGGTGAACGCCGCCGGCTTGTGGCAGGCGGGAGTGCCAGGGCACATCACCAGCGACGAAATCGACTTCCTGCTGGCAACCAACGTCAAAGGAACGATTCTCACCAATCAGGCGGCACACGCGGTGATGCGCGGCAGCGGCGGTCGGATCATTAATTTCGGATCCTCCGAGGCGGTGATGGGCAGCCCGATCGCCGCGGTGTATGCCGCCACCAAGGGTGCTGTTCAAGCCTGGACCCGGTCAGCGGCCAAGGCCTGGGGCGCGGACCGGGTGACCGTCAATGCGCTGGCGCCGGCCGTGCAAACTCCAGGTGCAGATCGGTTCCGGGAATTCCTGGGTCCGGATGCCGCGGCATTCATCGATCAGCAGATGAAGTTGTCAATTCCGCTCGGCGGCAAGCTCGGCGACCCGGCAGATGACCTCGGGCCGGTGTTGGTCTTTCTGGCCAGCGAGGGCGCCGGTTTCATCACCGGGCAGTTGATTCCCGTTGACGGCGGCCTTGCCATGGTCGGCGGCTGAGCGGAACGACTCCGATGGACCGCCTTGGCATCGAGATGCTCTGCGTGTTCGGCATGCCGCCAGTCGAATACGCCCACCTTGTCGCCGATCTGGGATGTCGTTACATCACCACCGGCTTGATCGGATTCGCACCGTTGCAGACGCTTGGCTACCAACCGTTTTCGCTGCGCGACGATCCCCGGTTGCGGCGGGATCTTCTTGCGGTGATGGATGACCGCGGCGTGTCGATCTCGTTGGGGGAGGGCCTGCTGATCGCGCCGGGCGTCGACGTTCGTTCGTATGCCGCCGATTTGGACATCATGGCCGAACTGCGGATCCCGCGGATCAACACGGTCAGCCTGGAGCCGGACCTGGCCCGCACGTTCGACGAACTGGCCGTGCTCACCGAATTAGCGGCCGAGCGAGGCATTTTGACGAGCGTCGAACCCGTTCCCGGTCTCGCCATCGCAGACCTGCCGAGCGCGCTGGCCGCCGTCGAGCATGTCGGCCGGGACGAGATCAGCCTGCTGATCGACACGATGCATGTGGCCCGCTCGGGTGCCGGGCCGGACGACCTTCGAGCGCTGCCCGCAGAGCGGATCGGTCATGTGCAGCTGTGTGACGTGCCGTTGCGGTCTACGAGGGAGTACCACTACGCCGAGGAGGCGATGTATCACCGGATGGTGCCCGGTGAAGGCGAGTTGCCGCTGGCCGAGATGCTCGCCGCCCTGCCACCCGACCGCGTCGTCGGGTTGGAGGTGCCGCTGCGGTCGCGCGCCGAAGCCGGTGTCAGTGCCTACGACCGAATACTCCCGTGCGTCGAGAGCGCACGGGCGCTGCTGACACAAGCGGACGAAATCCGTTGATTCAGTTGTGGCGAGCCGCTTCTTGGACGAGTTGCACGCGCGAGCTCAGGCCCAGTTTGGTGTAGACGTGGGTGAGGTGGGTCTGCACGGTGCGGGGTGAGACGAACAGCCGTGCGGCGATGTCGTTGTTGGCCAACCCTTCACTGACCAGTCGGACGACGTCGCGCTCGGTAGGGGTGAGCGAACCCCAGCCGCTGCTGGGTCGTTTGCGTTGGCCGCGACCCCGCTGCGCGTAGGCGATCGCTTCCTCGGTGGACAGGGCCGCGCCCTCGGCCCAGGCGGCGTCGAAGTCGGTGCCGCCCAAGGCGTCACGGACAGTCGCCGCCGAGGCCTCGCAGCCGGCGTCCCAGACCTTGAACCGCACCGCGCCCATACGCTGCCGAATGGCCGCTGCCGAGCCGAAGAGCCGGGCGGCTTCGAGGTGACTGCCGGCCTCGCCGGCCAGAACAGCGAGACATTCCAGGGTGTCGGAAGTGCCCAACGCCTCGAAACTTTCGGGAGCGCTCGCCAGTGCATCGTGGGCGTCGCGTTCAGCCTGCTCTGGCTCACCCTGTGCGATCGCCACGCGGGCGCGGTTGGTCAACGCCCACATCAGGACGACCCCCGGCGCTGTCGCGACCGCGTCGTCGGCCCAGCGCCGGGCCGCGATCAGATCCCCGCTCGCCAGTGCGGCTTGCGCAATGATGGGGCGCAGGTGCGCCGCGTACCCCGGCAGAACACTCACGTGCTCCCAGGTCGACGCGGTCGCGTCCAGCGCCGCCCCAACGTCGCCGGCGGCCAAGGCCGCGTTTGCCAACGCAAAGTAACCAACGCTCGCGACGAGCCCGCCGAACTCGGGCGCGGACTCCAGGCTGGCCTCGGCCGCGGCGCGGGCCGCGCCCGGATCCCCCTGCCACGCCAGCGCGGTGCCCTGATGCGCGAGGCTAAGCGCATGGAAGAGCCCATCGTGGGCGGCCTCGGCCTCGGCGACGACCGCGCGGAATTGTGCGACGGCTCCAGCCAGATCGCCCTGATAAGCCTTTGCCAAACCCAGGCACATGCGGCAGTGCCGCGAGTTGGACCGGTCGCCGACCGCGTCCGCGAGGTCGCGTCCTTCTTCGGCGGCCACGCGCGCCGCGATCGGGTCACCGGCGGCGATTGCTGCGCTCGCCTGTGAGGTCAGAATCAGGCTGAGCGTCCACTTATCGTCCATTTCGCGGGCCAGTTCGATCGCCTCGGCGAAGTATGCCCCTGCCAGCTCGGCGTTGTAGGCGGCGGTAGCGCCGCAGGCGGTCAGCGCCCTGGCCAGCACGACCGGATCCTCGATCTCGCGTGCGAGCACCAGGGCTTGCTGCGCCTGACCCAGGCTGTCGGCAACGACCAAGATCATGTTGAGTACCGCTTTGTCGGCCAGCGCCCGGGCGCGTACCGCGGGCGCCAACCCGGTGTCCTGTGCAACCTCGTGGGTGAGGACGGCGTCGAACCACGCCAATCCTTCCCGGGGCCGGGCCCGCGCGAGCCATAGCGGCTGCAGCGACGACGCCAGCGCCAACGCCAGCTCGATTTCGGAGTTTTCGCGGCTCCACGAAAACGCGGCCCGCAGGTTGTCGATCTCGATGTCGGCCTGCTCGATGCGCTGCTCATAGTTACTGCCTGCCGGGGCGTCGAGCAGCGCCGCCAGCGCCGTGTAGTAATCACGGTGACGCGTGCGCACGGCGTCGGCTTCGCCGGACTCTCCGAGCTTTTCCTGCGCGTATTGGCGCACTGTCTCCAACAGCCGGTAACGGGTGCGGCCCCGGCTGTCGTCGGCCACCACGAGCGACTTGTCGACCAGCAGGCTTAGCTGATCCAGCACCTGATAACGCTCCACCTCACCAGAGCCGGCGACTGCTTGGGCGGCGTCGAGGTCGAAGCCGCCCATAAACGCCGCAAGCCGGCGAAACAAGACGCGCTCGGGCTCGGTCAACAGCGCGTGCGACCAATCCACCGAAGCGCGCAGGGTCTGCTGGCGGCGTACCGCGGTGCGCGCACCGCCGGTCAACAGCCGGAACCGGTCATGCAGGCTGTCGAGAATTTCGACCAGCGACAGGGCACGCACTCGCGCGGCGGCCAGTTCGATTGCCAGCGGCAAACCGTCCAGGCGACTGCAGATTTCGCCCACCGTTGCGGCGTTGTCGTCGCTGAGGGCGAAGTCGGGCCGAGCGCGGCGGGCCCGGTCGGTGAACAGTTCGAGGGCCTCATCGGCCAGCGACAGCGACGGCACCCGCCAACTCACCTCACCGGCCACCCCGATCGGCTCACGACTCGTCGTCAACAGGGTCAACCCCGCCGCCGCTGCGAGCAGCGCATTGACCAACGCCGCACTCGCATCCAGTAGATGTTCGCAATTGTCCAGCACGATCAGCATTTGATGGTCTGCGACAAATCGGGTCAGCGTGTCCATCGTGGAGCGGCCGGGTTGGTCGGGCAGCCCCAGCGCGCGGGCCACCGTGATTGGCACAACCTCGGGGTCGGTGATTGGTGCCAGATCCACATACCAAACCCCGTCGATGAATTCGCCGGTGAGTTGTGCCGCGAGCTGTATCGCCAGCCGGGTCTTACCTGCTCCACCGGCACCGGTCAGGGTCAGCAACCGGCTCTCGCTCAAGAGCTCGCGGACCTGAGCCATCTGGGCGTCACGACCCACGAAACTCGTCAACTGCACCGGAAGACGCTGAGAAATAACGGCTTTGGACACTCGTAATGGCGGAAACTCGTTCACCAAGTCGGGATGGCACAGCTGCGCCACCCGCTCGGGGCGGGGCAGATCACGCAACGCGTGGGTGCCCAGATCGGTCAACCAGGTGTCGGCGGGCAGCCGATCGGCCACCAAATCTTCGGTGGTGCCCGACAACAGCGTCTGGCCGCCGTGGCCGAGATCGCGCAGCCGCGCCGTTCGGTTGATCGTCGGGCCGGCGTAGTTGCCTTCGTCGCGCAACTGGATCTCGCCGGTATGCACACCGATGCGCAACCGGATCGGGGCAAGCGGGGCGCGCTGCATCGCCAACGCCGCGGCAACCGCATCCGAGGCGCGGGCGAACGCCGCCACGAAGCTGTCGCCCTCACCCTGTTCGACTGGGCGCACGCCGTCGTGGGTGGCGATGATCTCCGACACCGTTTGATTCAGACGTGCGATGGCGCTGGTCATCTGCTCGGGTTGGCTGTCCCATAGCCGTGTGGAGCCCTCGACGTCGGCCAGCAGCAACGTTACGGTGCCCGTCGGCAACAAACCGCTCACGTCTAGCTGACTCCAGTCCATCAAGGGCGTGTCGGCACGTGGATTGATCTCGCTCATGCTAGCCAGCATGCGGTCCCCATGAACCGCAAAACATCAGCACAAACGCGTAGATCGCGGCCCGCGGCGGCGCAATCTACGACCCCGCTCGCCGAAATCTACGAGTTACGGCGGATGGTCTGAGCCTCCTGAGGCGCGATCGTCAGACCATGACAACTAGCATGTGCCCGACCGTTGGCGAAGTGGGCCTGCCATCGATCGCATATGACCACCTCACTGACCCCGAAGAGGCGCACCGCGTCATCGGGCAGGCACGCCGGCGGGGGCCGATCGCAATCGGACCACACGGGCCAGAGATCTTGAGCTACGAACTGGTCCGCGCCATACTGCGCGACTCCCGCTTCGCCCCTGCCGTCAAGCCGGTCATGACCGCACAGGGCATCACGTCTGGCCCGCTGTGGGACAGAGCCAACCAGAGCCTCCTGGGACTCGAGGGCGAGACGCACCATCGGTTGCGCCGACTTGTGTCGAAGGCCTTTACCCCGCGCGGCGCCGAGCGGCTCCGGACGCTTATCGCCGACCTCATGACCGAACTCATCGATCCGCTTGCAGCCGTCGGGAGCTGCGACGTGGTGGCCGATATCTCACGTCGATACCCCACCCCGATCATCTGCGCGCTGCTCGGTGTGCCGCATCAGGACTGGGAGCTGTTCTCCGCATGGACCGACGACATCAAGAAATTATTCGAATGGAACATCGCTAACGACGGTCCAGCCATCGAAGCCGCGTGGTCCGAGCTCGACGCCTATCTCGAAGAGATGCTCGCGCGACGGCGGGACAACCTCACCGACGACCTGATATCGGACCTGATTCGCGCCGAGGAAGACGGTGACCGACTCAGCCACCGCGAACTTGTCACGCTCGCCTCCACTCTCCTTATTGCCGGTACCGACACCACCCGCAACCAACTGGCGACGACGGTTTACTTCTTGCGTGACCACCCCGACCAGTGGGCATTGTTGGGCCGGCACCCCGAGCTGGCCGGTAACGCTGTCAATGAGTTGATGCGTTATTGCCCAATCATTTTCACCCTCGTCCGAGTGGCGAACGAGGACGTCGACTTGGGTGGCGTGACCATTCCGGCCGGGTCCGCCGTGGTCGCCAACATCGCGGCGGCCCAGCGTGATCCAGCCGTCTATGACGACCCCGACCGCCTGGACATCAGCCGTGAGCTATCGGCGCCGTTGCTGTCGTTCGGCAGCGGCGCGCACTACTGTCTGGGCTCGCACCTCGCCCGACTCGAACTCGTCGAAGCCCTGCGCATCATCACGCGCCGTATGCCCAATCCGCGCTCCGGCGGACTTGCCCACTGGAAGCAACTCACCGGTATCACCGGCCCAACCACGCTGCCCCTCGAATTCGAACCCGGGCACTGAATCCGCCGGACCGCCGGGTACCGATCAGCTACCGAGGCCCTTCTTGATGGCGTCGTCTTGTTTGTGGCCGACGTCGAGGACGAATTCCGGTGGTGCCAGTGCATACGTCGGGCCATCGAATTCCAGCGTGACGAATGCTTTGCCCTCGGTGAACACCAACACCGTCACTCCCTTGGTGTGATCCGGTGAAGTTCCAGAGATCGTCGCGCCGTCCACCCCGACCTCGGCCGACAACGGCTTGGCGAGCAGGGTTTCGCGGTGAACCCCCTTCGCCGAATCCAGTTCGTTCGCGGCCGCGGCAGGGTCCAACGCGACCACGATGGTGTCGATGATCGTGTGGCTGTGGTCCTGGTCGGTGAACGTCGTTGTCGCGCCCTGTTGGCCATTGGGGTTCTTGACCGGCGGACTGGCGGTGAAGGCTTCGGGTGCGTTGATGTCGCTGGCCTTGATCAGCAGCGTCGTGTAGTCGCCTGTTTGGGCGGCGTGCGTCGAGGATGTCGATCCCGATGCCGGTGTCGAAGACTTCGAATGGCTGCCGCAGCCCGCCACCGATGCCGCCGTCAGCGTGGCGGCCGCGACGACCGTGGCGATCACCGGGTGAGAAATTCTCATCGGGCCGTACTCCCTTCCACCGAGCTAATCGGGAAACGGTAACCCAGAGCGGCGCTATCTGCTGGGAGGAGGCCATTCTCGGCGATGTCAGCACACCCGGCACTTCTCCAGCCATGGTTGAAATGCAGCCCTGACAAAAAAGATTCAATCAGCGTGACGATGCTGGCTACGAAAGATCGCCGCGTACGGCCTCGGTGATGATGTCGACCACGGTTTGCGGTCGGGTAATCAGGGGAGCGTGGTCCGCATCGTGGGTATGAACAGTCGCATGCATGCGTTCGGCCATGAACTTCTGGGTGATCGGATTGATCATCCGGTCTTCTTCGGCGACGAGAAACCAGGATGGGAGGTCTTTCCACCCAGGCCTGAGCACAGGTTCCTGGATGCATTGCACCTTTATTGGTCGCTGCACCGCGGCCAGTATCGCCTGCTGTTCGGCAGTTCCCTGCTGGGCGAACGCCTTAGGAAAGGCGTTGAGCGGCAACCAGATCCACCCTTCGTCGTCAGGCGTTAGCTCGGGTGCGTCGGGGTGTGACGGATCACGGTTGAAGACGTCCGCGACGGTCTCGCCCTCGTCCGGCGCCAGGGCGGCGACATAAACCAGCGCACGCACGCGCGGGTGCTTGGTGGCTGCGATGACCCCGCCGGCATAGGCGTGCCCGACCACGACGACCGGCCCTTCAGTCCTGTCGATGGTGCGGTCGAGCGCGTTGACGTCGTCAGCGAGAGAAGTGAGCGGAATCGGGGCCGCGATCACCGCGATGCCGGCCTGCGCGAGACCGGTGATTACCGGGCTCCAGCTCGATCCGTCGGCCCATGCGCCGTGGACGAGTACCGCCGTGGGCGAAGATGTCTGGGGGCTCATGGCGTCAGACCGCTGCGACTCCGGCCGGCGTGTAAAAAAGCCCGCTTCCGGTGACCAGCGGCAAGTCCATCGTGGTCCTGATTCCGGGTGGCGCCGCGACCACGGCCGGGATGGCGTTGACGATGCGGCCCGCCGCCCCGACGATCGCCGCGTGGTTGTGATCGCCCTTGCGGCTGGTCGGGCAGATGTCCACGGTGTAGGACGGCTCGCCGGCGATTTCCACGCGGTACGAGCCGCCGGGCTGGGCGGGCTGCGGCCAATCGGGCCGCAGGTCCTCCCGTAGCCGGGTGATGTGCTCGACGACAATCGCGGGGTGCCCGTTGACCATGCCGCGGATCTGGAATTGCAGTGCGGCCATCGTCCCCTTGGCGACGGGTCCTACCGCGATGTCGAAGTCTTCCGGCGCCGGTTCGCGCTCGTAGGACTCAGTGATCTCGTCGAGTTCGATACCCAGGCCCGCTGCCAGCTGACGGATTGCACCGCCCCAGGCGATGCTGAGCACGCCCGGTAGCAGCAGCATCGGCACGTCGTCCAGCGGTCTGCCGAACCCCATGTAGTGCATGACCTCGGCGCCGTCGTAGGTCGCGTAGTCGGCGATCTCCATGCAGCGCACCTGCTCGATCCGCTGGCAGGTGCTCGCGAGCGCAAAAGGGATGAGATCGTTGATGAATCCGGGGTCGACGCCGTTGATGAAGATACTTGAGTTACCTTGCCGTGCAGCATCTTCGACGCGGTCGATGTACTTGTCGGGCATGACCCCCCACGGGTACTGCAACATCCCCGGCGACGACCCGACGACGTTAATGCCCGCCGCGAGGATGCGCATGACGTCCTTCATCGCGTCCGGGAGACGGGTGTCACCCATCGCGCAGTAGACGACGCACTCCGGCCGGGTCGCGATCACGGCGTCCAGGTCGTTGACCGCCGCGATGCCGGTGGCCACGTCCACACCGGCGAGTGCGCCGGCGTCCTTGCCGACTTTCTCCGGTGTGGAGACGCACAACCCGGTCAATTCGAATTGGGGATTGGTGACCAGCTCGGTCAATGCCAGACGACCAACGTTTCCGGTGCCGACATGGGCGACGCGGATCGCCATGACTGTCCTCCGTCCCTGGATGCGAGCGCACAGACCTTTCTAGACGCTAGTCCAGGGCACGAAATTGGACCACGGTGGCGTTGCGCCGCCGGCTACGCGTGGACGTCAGTCGCCAAAGCCTTGGCGTGGAGGTGCCGCTGGCACGTGTGTGCCACCCGCGCCGAGGTGGTTGGCGGCGAAGTCCACCCCCTGGGAAATGACGCTGCCATCGGCTACGTAGGAATCATGCGCGGCGAAATTCATCCCGTCCGAGCAGACCGGGTCCTCGATGGCGCACACCTGAATGGTCTTCGCCTGATACAGCGGGCCGATGACAACCTGCGGCTGGCCGAGGACGTTCATCGCCCGCACATTGGGCGCTCCGAACAGCACGACCGCAGCGACGTGGCTTGCTACGGCTGGGTCCAGAGGTTTAGGGAGGGTAGCCGGATCGACGTCAGGTGGTATCGAATCCGGGACGGCGGGTGAAGTGACGAAGCCCATCACGGCCGCGCCTTGTGAGTAACCGCCGAGCACCATCTGGGTGTTCGGGCAGGCTGCCGCTTCGGACACGACATGAGTGCCGGCGTCTCTAATCCCGTCGATTCCGGTCGACCACTGGTCGCTGGCGGGGTAGTTCACGGGATACACGTCCATCGACTTTCCACCCAGGCGCGCGCGCAGGGAGTCGACGAACGCTTGTCCGGTTGGGCCGACACCCGGGTCTTCACCGGTACCGCGGGCGAACACCACCTCGGTGTCGGGGCATCCCTGGGCGGACGCGGAAGGAACGGCGGCGGTAGGGATGACAGTGGCAAGCAGCCCATATGTGGTGGCTACCGCCGCACCAAACAGGCGAGTCAAGTGACGGTCAATCATGACGCAGAAGATTCCCTCGAGATTGGCTACATAAACTAAGAGTCTCCACCTTACATATGGGTCGCCGGAGCACACTAGCGCGACCGTTAACGCCGGGTTACGCAGAGCGATTCAGCGCGGTGTTACGTCAACGGTTGTCGGCGCCTCGGACACCTTCACCAGCCGCACTTCCGGCCGCGCCGGAACCGCGTCGGCAAGGAACCACCGGAAGGCCAGGTTGCCACGCGAGTAGTCAAGCGTGGTCAGGGAATTCGGGTGCGCCGTCATGCCACGGGAGATGACGATCGTCACCGAGCCGTCCGCGTTGAGCACCGCGCTATGGCCGTTGACTGAACTACGCGCATCGGTGACGCCGTGGGTGGCCATGAACTGGTTCCACACCACCAGGTTCCAGAACCTGCACGGCGGCGGCCGGTGGGTGATGACAAGCGCTTCGTCCTCTTCCAGGATGTAACTGCCGTAGGAGTAGCAAGCGTCACGGGCCGACCAGCCGAAGTTGGCGTCCGGAACTTGATAGGGGTCGGCGAACTGATTGGCCGCGTGGGCGATCTCGTGACCTAATACATGCGTCTCGTCGACGCGCGCTCCCACGGCCAGCGGGAGGATCGCGAACATCGTGCGCAGCCAGGCGGCACTGGCCCGTAGCCGCGCAGCGGTCTCGGCATCCCCGTGCCGAATCGGTTCCGGTTCGTCGAGCGCCTCGATATTCCAGCTGATCGGGCGACCCGTCAGTGGGTTGGCTTGGTAGTCGCGGGTCATCAGAACCGCCGCGTCGGGTGTGGGCCCGAGTTCGAACGAGAAGTTGCCGGCGGCATCGATCTCGAGGTCGTCGTCTCGGACGATCGCCACGATGCGATCCGACCAGGCGCCCGGCGACGGTTCGTTGTAGGCGGTCAGCGAGAAGTAGACGCTGTCGCCGCGGTTGCCGCTGATTTGATAGCGGCGGTTGGGATCGACTGGGCACATGTAGTAGTAGGCGTCGGTGTTGTCGCCGCCCCATCGACGATCGCGGCGGAACGGCGTATTGACTGCGACGAACACAGGTCGATCGGGCTCGGCGAACAGATAGGTGTCGAAGGCGACGCCCAGCGTGGTCGCGATCATGCGGTACCCGTCGGCGATGTGCCGGTCGTCGGTGACGGCGCGGTCGCCGTCAAGGAAGGAGCGGTCGAGGCCCGCCAGGGTCTCGAGTAGCTCATGCCATGCGGCGGTGGACTCGTGCCTCGTCTTGGCGGTCAAGCGCGGATTCCTCTCGTGATGAAAGCGGCAGTGCGGTCTGCCCACGAATCGTCGAGTGCGTCCCCACGGGTGAGCAGCGCCAGGAACGTGGTTCCGGCAACGACCTCGACGAGTTCAGCCGCGGTGACGTCGGGCCGTACCTCGCCGCGTGCGGCGGCCTCCGCCAGGCGATCCGACAGACCGCGCGACAGGATGTCGCCGAAGCGCTCCAGCAGGGCGGAGTGCAGCGTCAGATCGGCGGCCATCTCTCCGACCAGGCCGGGCAGCGCGGCCCGCGCAGCGGGGGTGGTCAACACCTCCGCGGTGCGGCGAACCATCTCGCGCATGTCACCCGCCAGCGATCCCGTTTCGGGTATCGCGGTCGCCTCGCTGGTCGGGAAAACCGCCTCGTGGACAAGGTGCGCCTTGCCGGGCCAACGTCGGTAGATCGCCGGTTTGCTGGTGCCCGCACGCCGGGCGATCGCGTCGACGGAGAGGTCGGCGTAGCCCGTCTGAGCGAGCAGTTCCACGGTGGCCTGCAGCACCGCGCTGTCGATGCGCTTATCGCGGGGGCGGCCAAGCTCTGTCGTCATTACGAAACTCAGAGTAACATAAGTCGCCGTGACCGACGCCGCTCCCACCCTCGTGCACCTCGACGACCTTGCTGAGCCGTGCTTCAGCCCTCAGATCGAACAGATCCGCGACCTCATGGCGGCGATGGCGCCAGAGTGCCCGCTGGAGGCCCAAGCCCTGCACGCCAGGGCGACCGCCGATACCGGGCTGACCGACTTCGGGCCGGACGATTACCGGGAACGCCTCGACGTCTACCTCGCGGCGCTGGGAGAGATCGGCGGCCTGCACGGGCCAGGAATCGTCAACTTCCACGCGCAGCTGTTGCAGTGGCTCAAGAACCGGCTACTGCTCAACGATCTGCTGGCGCGACACCCGGAGATACACGACATCGAGTTGCTACCGCCGGTCGTCATCGCGGGCCTACCGCGCACCGGGACCACCCATCTGCACAACGTGCTCGCGGCGGCCCCCACGTTTCGCACCATTCCCTATTGGGAGAGCAACGAACCGTTCCCGTTGCCCGCCGAGCTGGGCGTCGAGCCTGACCCGCGCAAGGCCCGGATGGACGCCGCCGTCGAGTTCATGAACGCCGCGATGCCGCGCTTCGCGCTGATGCATGAGATGACGACCGAGCACGTCCACGAGGAGATCCAGCTGTTGGCCAACGACTTCTCCACGATGCTGTTCGAGACCCTGGCATACGTGCCACGGTGGCGCGACTACTACCTGACCCACGACCAGACGTCGTCGTACCAGCATCTGGCCGTCCAATTGAAAGCGCTGCAGTTTCTGCGCGGCGGACGCCGGTGGCTGCTGAAGTCGCCGCAGCACCTCGAGCAGCTGCCGGTGCTGGACGCCGTTTTCCCGGGGGCGATCGTGCTGTGCACCCACCGCGACCCGGTGCCGGTAATGCTGTCGATGATTGCGATGCTCACCTACACCGCGCGGATGCACTGCTCACCGGTGCCAGTGCACGAGATCGCGGCATCGTGGGTCGACCGCCTGCAAATGATGCTGGGCGCACTCGTACGCGATCGGGATGTCGTCCCGCCGGAGCGCTCGATCGACATTCGTTTCGACGACTTCATGGCCGACGAGCTCGGCATCGCCGAACGGGTGTACGACCTCGCCGGCGAGCCGCTGACAGCTGCGACTCGCACGGCGATGGTCGATTACCTTTCAGGCCACCAGCGCGGGCGGTTGGGCCAGATTGCGACGTCGGCCGAGATGTTCGGACTCGACGAGCACGACCTGCGCCCCCGGTTCACCCGCTATGTGGACCGCTTCTTGACGTGAAGGCCGGTCGACCTAGGTAGCGACAGGCGGCTCGTCAGGGGCCGGCGGCGCGGGATCCGGCGGCGGAGGCAGCTCGTTCTGCACGGGCTCAACCGGGTCAGGGCCGGGTGCGGGCGGCGCAGGCGGCTCGGGAGCCACCACGTTCACCAGAACCGGACCGAACGGCGGCGGGGGGGCATCGGCCGGTGCGTCTGGATCCACCGGCAAGTACATGTGATGGGTGAACTGGGACTGGTAGGCCCCGCCGCCACCAACGCGCACGCCGCCGCCTTCACCGCTGGATACCGGTGTGCCATCCGGCAGCGTCACCGCGGTATGACCGCCGTTCCAGCCGATCACCAGAGCGCCCGGGGCGGTTCCATATTTGAAGCCACGCGCCGACAAGGCTGATTCTTCGTTCCCGGTGTTGAACCTCTCGGCGAAAGCCGGCCGGTCGCTAGCGACATTCGATACCAACGAGGCCAGACCCGAACAGTCCGTTCCTGCGGGGGAATAGCCATGACTATACGGCGTGCCTGACATCTGCTGAACCAGAGTCATGATCGTTTCTAACAACATGCGCCGGGACGCTAACAACAAGATCAAAAACGGCCAAAAATTGTGGCATCCATCACTTTTCATATATCTGAATGGCCTGCGGTACATTTCGGCACGAAAAGCCCTGGCAGACAAGGGCTAAGAGTTTGCTTATTAGACAACGTCGAAGATTAGGCGGTTCTTTATATTTCGCTGATTTTGGTCTCAGTTTCGCAAACCATACGGCAAAAGTGGTTTCAGCGAACGAGTTATTCGCGCTGGTGAGCGATATTGCGGTGCAACACCCTTGTGCAGCGCGTTTGGTGCCGGCGATCACAACACGGTGTCGTTTGCCACTATTTCGCAGGTGGCAATTGCCGGGGGCCGTCAGCTGCAGGCACCTCACGCGGTCCTTCGCGTTCACTCAGACCACGCTGGGAATCCCGCTCCGCCAACGACAAATGGTCCACATGCTGCGCGGATAGCCGCTTTGAGGTCACAGGTTGCGCTGCAATATGTTGCGCACCAGAGTGATCGCCGTCACTCGTGCTGAAAGCAGTCGATCCACCTGAGGGCCCCTCGCCGGCACTCTCCTCGGTATTGACGGTGACTTTGTGAGTACGCCTGAACGAGAAGGTGATTTCCTCGACCTCCTCGAATACCTGGCGCGCGGTGCGCAACGGGTGAGTCGAGGTATCGATCGCGCGCGCAACAAAGCCCGGAACCAGCGGACGAATCCAGCGGGCGGCGGCTTTGGTGACGTCGGGAATGGTCGGAATCGACGGAGTGGCAGGTACGTCGCGTGGCTCAACCGGCGCGGGCAGGTTCGGTGTCTCCGTTGGGTCGGCTTTCGCTGCGACGTCGGGCAATTCGATCGCGGCCTCCGCCTCGGCGGCGATCGGTAGGTAGATGTCGTCGGCCACCGGCTTAGCGATGTGTGTCGCGTCCTCGAGTGCGGCGCTCACTTGCCGACGAAGCTGCGCGCGGTCGATCTCGGTTTGCGCCTCGACGGCCAGGCGGGCTTGGACGAGTTGCTGTTCGGCCCACATGGTTTCGGCGGCCGCACGCACCTCGGCTCGTTTGACCGCGATCGCGGTCTCCGCGTCGAGCTCGGCGCGTTCGCGTTCGGCACGGGCTTTGGCGTGGCGGTCATGGGCCGTTTCACCGCGCCACAATCGCAGGATCAAAGGCAGCAGGCTGAGCAAGATGAAGAACGCGATCGTGATGAGCCGCAACATGAGTGCGCCGGCGCCGGCCAACGTCAAGTCCTGCATGGCAAGCCACCGCGCAGCCAGGCCGTGATCAGCGTCCGCGGTCACCGATTGGCGCGCGTGGGACAGGGCCCGCTCGCCGTCGGCGATCTTCGGGTCCAGTCCAGCGGCTTGGCGGTCGCGAGCGGCGACGGCGGTGTCCAACTCCTGCTGGGAGTCCGCGAGAAGCTCATTGGCCGTGCGGGTTTCGGGCCCGGAACCGGGCACACCGGTGATGCGGGTCTGTGGGCAGGCCGGCGTGGGATGGTATTCGCAGCGTGCGACGACCAGCGCTTCGTCCCGGTGGACGCGAGCGGTGTCGACCGCTTTGTCGAGCGCGACCCGGGTATCGCGCAGCTGCGCCAGGCTCGTCGATGCCTGCACGACCGCTGGTGCCGAGTCGGCATTGCGTCCGGCCTGTAGCGCCAGCTGACGGTCGATCGACCCGGCGAAGACCGCCAAGGCCGCGGACTCACCGACAACCACGCCGACGGCAACCGCCACCAGTCCACGTCCGACGATTGCGCGCAGCCCGCTTATCGGCCCGCTCGCGATGCCGCGGGTGATCGCGCCGACCAGCACGCCGAACACCAAGGTCAACGGCATGACGGCCAGCACCGGCCAACGGGTCGCTTCCCGCACGGCGACCGTCGTCACCAGCCAGGCCAGTGCAGCGTTGAGGATCACGACCACGCCGGCGACTGCATGTGCCGACCTCTCGTGCTGTTCGGCGAGTTCGCGGCGCTCTCCGCCACCTACCCAGGTGAGCATCAGACTCAAAACACCTCCAGGATCTGCCAGCCTGACAGGCCAGGGCCGGGATCGAAGAATCAGCGGGTGACTGTGTGGCGCGGTTAACAGCGCGGCCAGAATCGCCCAGGCCGGTTCGCGCCGGTGCGACAGCCGAATTCTCTCATAACCGCCGCCGCGCAGGCTGCTGGCGTCGTACGTTTCGTTGAGAAAGTGCAGGGGAAGGAGCGCGGTATGACCGTGCGGCGGTTCGTTCTGCTGCTGGGGGCAGTGGCCCTGGTCGTCGGGATCATCGGATTGTTGGTGCCGGTCTCGGTCTCGGACAGCAACGGCGGCAGCCTTGGATGCGGAAACGCCGCGATCTCGGATCTGTCCAGCGCGCGCAAGGCTAATAACAACTCGGTGGCCAGCATTCCGATTCTGAACCAGATCGTCCCGCACACCGATT
>Ga0209655_10000028_pt1 | contig 50339 bp, 50 predicted proteins | sample BogFormECP03_OM2_FD_188236 | JGI IMG/M metagenome (GOLD analysis project Ga0209655, IMG submission 188236) | Bog forest soil microbial communities from Calvert Island, British Columbia, Canada - ECP03_OM2 (SPAdes) (version 2) | ecosystem: Environmental > Aquatic > Freshwater > Wetlands > Bog ...
AGTTTCGCTGGCAGCCATGGGCGGTGCGAATCCTTGCACGGCCGCTCCTGCGAATGCTTGCTTGCTCGACCCCGTCCTTTCGGCCGGTACGAAGAGCGGCTACAAGTTCGGATGGACTGGTGACGGCCTTACCCCGTCCGTCAATTATACGATTACTGGTCTCCCCGCCGTTTTGGGCAGCTCTGGTCAGCGTGGTTTCTACTCTGATCAGTCCGGTGTGATTCGTTACACGACGGATGGCTCCGCGCCGACGGTTGCCAGCCCGCCACTGCAGTAAGGTTTCCTCGGGACTGGGAATCCAGTCCTGAAGAGATTGAAAGTGAAAAGAGCACGGAACCTTGGTTCCGTGCTCTTTTTTTTGTTATCCGCTTTGAACTTCGATTCAGGCTCGGACACCTGCCTCTGGATTCGATCGTGGTGCGAACCGTTCCCCCCCATTGAGAACCCGCTGACGCCCGTTTCGCTCACATAGCAAATTTACCGCTTCGATCGGTGTAGTTCTGAAGTGAGGTGACCACCGTCAGCAGATACTTTCCTCGACTGACGGTGAGTTTTGCTGTTGACCGCGCGGATTGCCACGAAAATCTGGGTTCGAGAAGGGCGCCAAACGAGTCCCAAAATGTACTGTCTCATTGTGCACAGCAGAGCCGTGCTGCTGCACCCTCTCCGCCGATGCAGGCTAGGATTATTAAATGTGGCGCATTTCCAGGAACAATCGAGCTGCTATTCCCGCGCCCACAGCAGGCTCTTCGAATTCGTATGAAAACGCGTCGTCCGTTGTTACAGGTTCTGCTTCCATCCTGTCCGAAGAGGCCCCTGTTAGACCGCGTTTGGATCGCCATCCGTTTGCCATTGCCATCCTCTTTGGAGTAGCGGCTCTGGGGCTCCTGTTGGCGGGCATAGCAAGGCCCGCAACGATGTACTTCGACGAGGCTTACTTCGTTCCAGAAGCGCGAGCCTTTATACAGGGCCTGCCGAATCCGGATCCTCAGGCTCCTCCCTTGGCGAAACCTCCCTTGGGGAAGCTGATCATGGCTGTTGGCATGATGGCTGCGGGCGATAATTCATTTGGATGGCGAATCGCGGGCGTTGCCTGCGGCGCACTGACAGTGGTCGCGATCTACTTCTGGACCTACCTTCTTCTGCAGGATTCGCGCCTTGCTTCCTTCGTGGCAGCGCTTACCCTCTTCAATAACTTTCTCTTTGTCATGTCACGCATCGCTACGGTGGACGTTTTCCTGATGGTATTCCTGATGTGGAGTTTGGTTGCCTTTACGGGGGCTCTTACGTTGAATGTCGGGGCGGCTATGCGGCGACTTCTTTTCTGCACATCTGGTGTGCTCGTGGGGCTGGCGGGTGCATGTAAATGGAATGCCATTGATACTCTGGCTGTTTTTTTTCTCCTTACCTTTGTCCTGCTTTGGGTTTCGCGCCAGGAGTCGAGGCGCCTCAGCCCTTCACTTTCGGTCTACGCGCGCAGCGTCGAGCAGATTGGGGTACCGATTGTTCTGATCGGCCTTTTCCTTGCTCCCATCGCGTCTTACAGCCTTGCATTCTGGCCGCTCTGCTTGATTCTTCACCGGCCTTTCAACCTTCACGAATTGGCCGAAATGAACATCTTCATGTGGCATTTCAATAGAACGACGGTCACCAACCCCACCCTTACTTCGCCTTGGTACTCCTGGCCGCTGAACTTAGGGCCTCAGCGCTCTCTCTCCTATTTGGTCGGCAACCCCGTTGTCACCTGGAGCGGCCTGGTGGCGTTAGCATTCTCTCTGCGACGCTTATGGAGATCAATAACCTTACCGGAGTTATTGGTCCTCCTCCTTTTCCTTGCAAACTTCCTCCAATGGGCTGTCACTCCCCAAAGTGGTCTCTATTATTATTATTATTACCCCTGCGTAATGACCTTGGGGGTTGCCATCGCGGTGGCCCTGCGTGGCGCATCGGCCCGGCTATTTGGCATTCGCATCAGCCTCCTCCTCATGGCCGCAGGGGCTGTCTTCTTTATTCGGTGTTATCCACAAATGGCGCATTTGGAAGCTCCTTGGGACTGTATTTTTGGATGCTGGCCGTAGGTTCTTAGTGGGGCTAGGGGGCATGGCGTTAGCTGGCGAGGCCAAATACCGCCGTTTTTCGTCAGGGTTGGCTCCCAAAATGACGCTTAGTGTCACGCAATCGGGGGGGATGTTTTCTCAAGATGGATGGCTCGACCTAACTAACTGACAATACAGTAGTTATCTTGTTTTTTTGGGCTCATGAATGGCCTCAAGAATGCACTAGCTAAACCTTAGTGAAGCGCGCGTTGAACCTGAAATTCGTTGGTTCGGTAATCTGGCAATTTATATGAGAAAAGCACAGCGTGGATTCTCTCTGATCGAATTGTTAATCGTTGTGGCGATCATCTTAATCATGGCCGCCATTGCGGTTCCGAACTATTTGCGGTCGAGGCTTGCCGCGAATGAAGCGTCGGCCACGCAGTCTGTGCGCACCATCAACACAGGTGCGGTCACCTATTCCGCCACATACCCGCAAAATGGCTTCCCGCCCTCCTTGGCGGCACTAGGTGGGCCCTCTCCTTGCACGGCCACCCCAGCCAACTCGTGCTTGCTGGACACAGTTCTTAGCTCGGGTACTAAGGCGGGTTATGTCTTCGGGTTTACAGGAGACGGACTCACCCCTTCAGTCACCTATTCGATTACCGCAATACCGGTCAGTTTGGGTATTTCTGGCCAGCGCATGTTTTGCTCTGACCAGACCGGCGTGATTCGTTATACCCCCAGCGGAGCCGGCTGCACCAATAATAGTGCCCCGATTCAATAAGTGAAACTTCCTACTCGCAGATTAGGCTGAGAGTTTGGAAGACGCGGACAAATTTCCGGCACCATTTGTTTCCGTGAGCCTTCCAGCATCACAGCCAGCTTGTTAGACTAAAGACCATGCGCGTCCTCTTGGTCTTTCCCTTCATGATGCTCATGGTCTTTTCTTCCACCGATCCCGAGGCAAAGTTGATTGGCGCGAAGCTGGAGGCCCGTTACCGGGCGCCGCGCACCATGCAAGCCACGTTTCTCGAGCGTTACTCCGAACAGGGCCACGTAGTCCGCTCCGAAGCCGGCATCGCTTATTTCCGCCGCCCCGGTAAAATGCGCTGGGAATACGAGTCCCCGGAAAAGAACCTCTTCGTGGTGGATGGCAAGATGGCCTGGTTTTACGTTCCGGCAGATCACACCGTAACGCGCGTCCCGGCCAAGCAAAGCACGGATTGGCGCACGCCTCTCGCGCTCCTGGCCGGCGAGATGAAACTCTCGCGTGTCTGCGCCCGAGTTGAGCCAGCCACTGCGGAAAAGCCCGACAACCCTGACAACACAGTCCTCTATTGCCCCCTGCGCGGCGATGACACCAGGCCAGATCCCAAGTCCACTCAAGCCTCGCAATCGAAGGCCGACGCGCCGGAGGAATCCGTCTACCTTGAGGTTGTCCCCGCTACCGGAGACCTCGCTCGCGTCCTGGCCCGCGAAAAAGGTGGCGTCGAGATAGAGTTCAAGTTCACCTCCTGGCGCTTCGATCCCCCGCTCGCCGACTCCTTTTTTCGCTTCGATGTCCCCCCTGGCGTCGCCATTGTAAATGGTGAATCACCCGCCGAATCAAAGCCTTAACATGAACACCGGGTTACACTCACAGCACGTTTTCCAGCAAGCACAGCCAACCCCCAGCCGCTACCCCGCATATTACCTAGTTGAGGTAAACTGGACTGTATGGGGGAGTTTGTCTGCCGCGTCGCTGATGCGAACGGTCGGGTCTTCTCGCACGTCGAGGCTGCGAGTTCTTTAGCCGAGGCGCGCCAGAAGCTGGCCGAGAGGGGCCTCTTCGTCTATTCCGTCGAGACGCGCAGCAGCCTGCTCAGCGCCTTCGCCAAGCGCCGCAAAGACCGTCAGGTCGGCGGCTCAGACTTCCTGATCCTCAATCAGCAGTTCAACACCCTTATCAAAGCCGGCCTCCCGATTCTCCGCGCCCTTGATCTCCTCGCGGACCGCGCCTCCTCTCCAAAACTTCGGCCGGTCATCGCCCAGATCCGAGACCGCGTCCGCGAAGGCAAGTCGCTCTCCGAAGCCATCGCCGAATCAGGCGTCTTTTCCAAAGTCTATTCCACAGCCATTCTTGCGGGCGAAAAGAGCGGCAACCTCTCCGGCGTCCTCGACTATTACATCGCCTACCAGAAAGTCAGCACCGGCGTTAAAAAGAGAATCCTCGCCGCGCTGGTCTACCCGGTTCTTCTGATCGTAGTGGCCACGGTCATCGTCACGTACCTGGTCACCTTCGTCATCCCGAAATTCGCCGTACTTTATCGCGATCTGAATGTGGAGTTGCCGGGGCCCACACAATTCCTCGTCGCCCTCACCACGGATTACCGCTACGTCGTCATCGGAATCTTCGCTTTCCTGGCCCTCGCTGCGGTTGGCGTATTCCTCTGGTCGAGGACCGAAGATGGCGGCGAAGCATTTGACCGTTTGAAATTCCGCCTCCCTATCATCGGAGACACTCTTCTGAAATTCCAGGTCGCCCAATTTTCACGGACTCTGGCAACGCTTCTGACCGGCGGAACTCCCTTGGTGGCGGCATTACAGACCGCTTCCGACGCACTCGGCAGCAAACTCATCCGCTCTACAGTGACGCAATCGACGCAAATGGTCCGCGAGGGCGAATCGCTGCATAGCGCGCTGGCTTCGCGGGGAGTCCTGCCCGAACTGGCCCTGGACATGATCGAAGTCGGGGAATCCAGCGGCGCCCTGGCTCCCATGCTCACAAGCGTGGCTGAATTTTACGAAGAAGAAGTTGGCGTGCGGCTTTCCGCGCTGGTGGCTGTCATCGAGCCCGTTATTCTTATATTCATGGGCATGCTGGTAGCTTTTATCCTGATTTCACTCTATCTGCCGATCTTCTCCTTCTCTCTGACGAACGGAGCGGTCAAGTAGGCAAAGCAAGGCAAGGACACTGTGGCTACAGCTGAACACAATTTGACGCAGGGCGGCGGCGCAGAACCGATCGACGAGAACGAGATTGCGCGTAAACTTGCGCAACGTTATCGCTGCGGCTTCGTGGACCTGAGCCAGCAGCGCATCGACCCGGAACTCTTCCGCACCATTCCCGCGGACTTGATGTTCCGCTACAACTTCGTGCCGCTCGAAGTGCAGAGCAACACACTTTCCATCGCTGTGGCCGATCCCAGCCTCGTGCTGCTCAGCGACGAACTGCCTCTGTTGCTCGGCAAGAAGTTGGCCATTAAAGTCGCCACCGCTCGGCAAATCGGCGACATCCTGAAGCGCACCGAGCAGTCCCAGCGCGTCCTCGAGCAGGCCACCGAAGCCTTCACTCTTCAAGTCTCCAAGGACGAAGAGGAGAGCGAAGAAACCATCTCCGGCGACCGCCTGACGCGCGACACCACCGTCAGCCCCGTCGTGCGCCTCGTGGAAACGATTATCTTCACCGCGCTTGAGCGCCGCGCGAGTGACATTCACATCGAAGCGCGCGACGCCGAAGTTGCCGTCAAATACCGCATTGACGGTGTGCTCCAGCACGCCATGCAGCCGATTGCCAAAGAGTGGCACTCCACGGTTCTCTCGCGCATCAAAGTTCTCAGTGATTTGGACATTGCCGAGCGCCGCGTTCCGCAGGACGGCCGCTTCCGCGTCAAATACAAAGGCCGCTTCATCGACCTGCGCGTCTCCATCATGCCCGCGAGCCACGGCGAAGACGCCGTCCTCCGCGTGCTCGACAAGGAAACTCTCTCGGAAAAATTCTCGAACCTGAGCCTCGACGTCGTGGGATTCTCCGATGTCGAAGTAAAACGCTTCCGGCGCTACATTCAGGAGCCGTACGGCATGGTGCTGGTCACCGGACCCACGGGCTCCGGCAAAACCACCACGCTCTACGCCGCCATCAACGAAATCAAGACCGACGAGGATAAAATCGTCACCATCGAAGACCCCGTCGAATACCAGCTCAAGGGCATCACGCAGATTCCGGTCAACGAAAAGAAGGGCCTCACCTTCGCCCGCGGTTTGCGTTCCATCCTGCGTCACGACCCCGACAAGATCATGGTCGGCGAAATCCGCGACCAGGAAACCGCGCAAATCGCCATCCAGTCGGCGCTCACCGGCCACTTGGTTTTCACCACCGTCCACGCCAACAACGTCACCGACGTCATCGGTCGCTTCATCAATATGGGCGTCGAGCCGTACAATTTCGTTTCCGCACTGAACTGCATCATGGCGCAGCGCCTCGTGCGCGTCATCTGCTCGAATTGCAAGCGCGAGAAAAAATTCACGCCGGCGGAATTGAAAGAAGCCGGCCTCGATCCGGCCGCGTGGTCTTCCGTTGTCCTTAGCGAAGGCGCCGGCTGCCTGGAATGTTCCGGCACGGGCTTCCATGGACGAACCGCGATCTGCGAATTGCTCGATTTGACCGACCGCATCCGCGAAATGATTGTGGACCGCCGTCCGACTTCCGAGATTAAACGCATCGCCCGCGAGGAAGGTATGATCACGCTCCGCGAAAGCGGCCTGGCCAAAATCCGCGCGGGCCTGACTACGGTCAGAGAGATCAACAAGGTGACTTTCGTTGAGTAGCGCCGCCACAATCCGACAGGGAATTTACAAGAACGAGCTCGTTCGCCGCATCTCGCGCTGGCTCGATGCCATTCCCCATCCCGCGCTGGCCATCGAGATCGGTTTGGATCGCGTTTCCGGCGCGCGTTGGACCAGAACCGGCGGTCTCGCCGACCTCGCGGTTCAGGATCTTCCGGCAGGCGCGCTCGTGCCTTCCGCCGTCGAAGCCAACATCATCAATGGTGCTGCTCTCAAGACCGCCATGAACAGTGTCTGCTCGCGTTTGCGCGCCAAGGACGAGAGCGTCGCGCTGATTTTGCCGGACCCTGTCATCCGCGTCTTCGTGCAGCATTTCGACGACTTTCCTCGCTCGAAGGAAGAAGCCGATCCCATGCTGCGCTGGAAGCTCAAAAAGAGCGTGCCGTTTGAAGTGGACGAGACGCTCATTTCCTACATGCGCCAGGCGCCTCGCGAAGAAGGCGTGGATGTTGTCACCGCGCTGGCCCGCCTGCGCATCGTCCGCGAGTACGAGTCTCTGGCCGAAGCCGAAGGTCTGCACCCTGGCGTTGTGCTGAGTTCCTCGCTCGCCGCGATCGCCCTTGTGGAAGAGCATCGCCCCACACTCCTAGCCCGCGTCTCTGGCACCGCTTTGACGACCGCCATCGTGCGCGAAGGCGTCCTCTGCGGCTACCGCTGCACAGAATTGCCCGCCTGGGGCGCCGACCTGACGCCGCACATGCTGCTCGAAGACATTTATCCGGTCGCCGCTTATTATCAGGACACCTGGCAGGAGGGCATCCAGTCGGTTCGCGTTGCCGGCCTGGGAGCGCGTTTGGCGGAATTCGTCCCTCCGCTCGAAGAAGAGTTTCACTGCGAAGTTCGCTCGCTGCTGCAAGGGGCGGTTTCCGAGGGTCGCATTCCCTCGGATGCGCGCCAACTTGCCGACCGCGAGCTGGATGGTCTGGTCGGCTGGATGCTGCACCGCGGCTGAAATCGCCGGGGCAGGAAGGGAAGGATCGCAAAAGCAATGAGGGTTCGGCTAAATCTCGCAACAAAGCCTCTCGAAGCGCACCGGAAGTTTGTCGCCGGTTCGGGTCTCGTGGGAGCTATCGCGTTCCTTATCTTTCTCGGCCTCGGCTGGCACGTCCACCTGGCGCGCAAAGCGAACGCCGAAATGCGCGCCAAGACCGCCAGGATTCAGCAGGAAGTCTCCAATCTCGCGCAACAGCACGCCGCCCTCGATCTGTTTTTTCATCTCGACGAAAATGCCAGGCTGCATGACCGCGCCGCCTTCATCAACAACCTCATTGATGCGCGCAGCTTCAACTGGACCATGATGTTTATGGACCTCGAACAGGTTCTCCCCGCGGGTGTGCGCGTTGTCAGCATCGAGCCCAAGCAGGAAAAGGGCCGCGTGGAAGTCAAATTCACCATCGGCGCCACCAACAATGAAGCCAAACTCAAATTCATCAAAGCTTTGGAAGACTCCAGGACTTTTTCGCACGTCCAGTTGACAAGCACTCACTTGACCACCGCGGGGACGTCCGGCGATCCCATCGTGGTGGAGCTTACCGCGGAGTATTCGAGGACGTAATGCATCGCGACTTTACACTTCAAAAACGCGCCATCCTTCTCGTTGTCGTTCTTCTTGTGGCCGCGGACCTCGGAATGGCCATCTATAGCTGGCAACTGGCTTCCGCTCCCAGCACGCCGCAGAGAGAATTCGACGACCAGAATCTTAAACTCATGGTTCTCAAGGGCGACATCGACTCCGCAAAGCTCATCAAAGATAAGATGCCGGCCACCCGCAAAGACTGCGAAAAGTTCGAACACTCGCTTCCTCCGGCAGGCATCGGCACTTCTTCTGTCATTTCGGAGCTCGACGACATCGCCAAAAAATCCGGCCTGCAGATTGTGGCTTTGACCAGCAATCCAAAGGAACTCTCCGATCGCGGAGTTAGGGAAGAAAGCATCGACGCCACCGTGAATGGCGACTACGGCAGCGTCGTCCGGTTTTTGAATGGATTACAGCGTTCCCAGAGCTTCTACATCGTGGATGGCCTGGCGCTGGCCACCGATCCGCAAAACCAGAGTGGTTTGGGACCCATTAAGGTCGGAATTCACCTGAGAACTTATTTTCGGGCAACATTATGAAACAGAAAAAAGAGATTATCGTTCTTGTGGTGCTGGTAGCTGTCGCGGGACTTGTCTGGGCGTTCGAATGGCACAAAGAGGCCCCTGCCGTTCAAACCGCGAACTCCATTCAGAATTACCAGGTCTTGGCCGAAGAAGATCCGCAAATTCGCTGGGGAGAGATGGATCGCGCTCAGAAAACCGAGTACAAGAGCAACGGCCGCAATCCTTTCAGCGTCATTGCGCCTCCCACACAACAGGATAAGGATAAGCAGGCGAAGATTGATGCCGCAGCTATTGCGAACCGGCCGCCGGTGATTCCTCAAGAGCCACAGAAACCCACTGTAGCCACATTCCCGCCAAACCTGAAATTCTTCGGCTACGGCATGGTGCCCATTGGCTCAACACGCCGCGCTTTCTTCAGCGACGGCGAAGATGTTTACATCGTGCTCGAAGGAGAGACCCTCCTCGGCCGTTACCGTATTCTGAAAGTCGGCAATACCAATATCGAGTTTCAGGAGATTACCAGCGGGCTTCGTGGAACCGCCCCGCTCGACGAGCAGGCCGTTTTGTCATCGGCGCCATCCGCATGAGATACCAATCTTCATTGACGAGAGCCAGGCGAAATCAGGGCGGCTACGCCCTGCTCATGGTCGTGTTTTTCACCGCGTTGCTCCTGGTCTCCACCATCGCCGTCGCACCGCGCGTGCTCACCGAAGGCAAGCGCCAGCGCGAACAGGAAATGATCTGGCGCGGCAAACAATACACTCGCGGCATCAAGCTTTATTACCGCAAACTCGGTCGCTTCCCGAACTCCGTCGACGATTTGACCAAACCCAAAATCGGCAACCTCCGTTTCATGCGGCAAGCGTACAAAGATCCGATGAACAAGGAGGATGGCGCCTGGCGCCTGATTTACGTCGGCCCCGCAGGCCAGCTTATCGGCAGCCTTAAACCGCCGCAGAACGCGCTCTCAATGCCCAGCGTCGCAGGGCAGCAGCCGGCGGCTGGGTCTTCCGCTATCGGTTCGGGAACTTCCTCAACCAGCGGATTTTCTGCGGGCAATTCCCAGACGGGTCCTGGAACGCTCGGAACGGGCACTACAGCCGCTGGAACCAGCGGCAGCACCACGGAAACCGGCACGGGGCAGCCGCCACCCGGCACCGTGGGTGGCTCAACGGACCCTTCGCAAATCCCCACCGGAGATACCCCGACCATCGTCGGAGGCAATATCATCGGCGTGGGCAGCAAGGTCAACGAAAGCTCCATCATCGTCTACGAAACCGCGACGAACTATCGGCTCTTCGAATTTATTTGGGATCCTTCGAAAGATATGGGCTTCGCCGGCGGTGCGGGAGCTCCCATCGGAACGCCTGCTGGCGGAACACCTGGAGGAACCTTCGGCAATCCGGGGCAGAATCCTGCAGGCGGCACGCCGAACGGCACAAACCCGCCGCCAACTCCTCCCACCACTCCGCCAACCGCCACTCCGCAACAGCAGTAATACTGAACTCTTTCTTGGAACGAGTATCCTTAATCGGGCTGGTCAGTCATACGTCAAGGTGCCCAATTTGTATAAGCATCCTCTTTGTTTTCTGCACGGACCTGAGTTATAGCGCGATGGGGTTCAGGAGGCGGGATGCCACAATTGTCCAGCGTTTCTGGTCCCGGTCGCCGAGCCATCCAAAAGCGGAGTGCGGCGAAGCCTCGTTCCCCAGCTGCAAGGATAAACAGCTCACGCTAACCCGCTCTAAACAATGAACTTATAAGATAACACTTGACAATAAATAGAAATGTGCCATACTTGGTTTTCGTTATTGTAGCGGAGGAGAAAGGAGTTACCGCTTTGCCTCCGCAACCTACCCGTCCTCCCCCGTTACCTATCTATAATATCGGCCACTACATAAGCCACGTAGAATCAACACTTCTACAAGTGTTGATTTTGCTCGACTTAATCTCCTTCAGAATCAACACTTACAAAAAACCAGGGGGAGGGGACCCTGATACGTTCGTCCAATAGATTCGTCGTTGCGCTTCTGCCAATCTCGCGCTGAACAGTCACTCGCTCTGACATCGAAAGGATTTCCAAATGGACGGCACAAATGGAATGAAAGAGACCACGCGCGTGACCGCGCCGCCGCGTCAAACACGCTTAGCGTGAACGTCTTTACCGCGCCGGGAAAGCCAATGGTGGGCGAGCGGCCAAGGCCCTTCGGCGAAGCGCTCGGCTTTGACCCGATCACCTCGACTTTAATCTTCGGCGAGCACGACGCGGTGTTGGTAGACGCAATGCTGACGGTGGCTGAGGCCGAGGCTCTCGCGGATTGGGTTGCTCTGCACAACCGCAACCTGGAGACCATCTATATAACGCATGCCCATTTCGACCACTTCTACGGTCTCAGCATTCTTCTCGATCGTTTCCCACGCGCGCGGGCGATAGCAACGCCCAAGACGGTGAAAGCCATACAGATGTATCTCTCTCCCCCAGTGGAGCGGCTAGCCCGCCGATGTTTTCCCGGGCAAGTGCCCAGTAAGTTGGTTGCACCTGAGCCCTATGAGCGCGACACGTTCACTCTCGAAGGCCACGAATTGCGTATCATCGAGCAGGGCCACACCGATAGTGCCGATACGACGTCTCTACACGTTCCATCGATCGGCCTGATCGTCGCTGGCGACGTGGTGTACAACCAATGCCGCATGTACGTCGGCGATACCACCCCCGAGAGCCGAAAGAATTGGATCGCGGCGCTGGACCGGTTGGCAGCGCTGAACCCGGCGATGGTTGTCGCCGGTCACAAGAAGCCTGGCGCGCCCGACTCCCCGTCGGCGATCCAAGACACGAAGCGTTACCTGCAGGACTTCGATCGGTTGCAGAAAACCGCGACGTCGGACGAGGAACTGTTCAACCAGATGACCGAGCTTTACCCGCATTGGGTAGCCAATCAGTCGTGGTTAATGTTCGGATTCCCGGGTGGCTGATGTGACCGCTCGCTCGCGCCGGGTGGCCCACCCTTGGTTTGTAAGGGTGGGGTCTTTGGTGTTTTGACTCTTCTGGTGTTTCACGTTGTGTGCAGAGTGCCCCGGGCACCGTTTTTGCACCTGGGGCTTTTGATTTTTTCTGAGCCATCGTCTCAATTGGGAAGAGCAGCCTGCGAATTGACTCCCCCAGCGGCCCCAACAACTGAATTTTCCGCAGCAGGCGGCGATTTTTTCTTAGCCGTGGTCTGCGACGAAGCGCTAGAAGTACCGCGGTTGGATGCCCCAGCCTTACTTTTCTCGTAAGCCTTCTTCACTCGCCGCACATACGAAATCGTCTCCCGATAAGGCGGCACGGTCCCATACAGCTGAACCTTCTCAGGCCCCGCATTGTAAGCAGCAAGCGCCAGCACAAGATCGTTGTTATAACGCTGGAGCAGATCGCGCAAGTAATGCGTCCCGGCATCCACGTTTTCCTGCGGATCGAAAATATTGTGCACTCCAAAGCGTGCCGCCGTCTCCGGCAGAAGCTGCATCAGCCCGCACGCATTGCGCTTCGAAACGGCTTTGGGATCAAAATTCGATTCCGCCGCAATCACGCTGGTAATAAGCTCCGCGTCCACGCTGTAGCGTGCCGCCGCGGCCTTCACAATCTCGTTGAGCGGCGCCGTCACGGGGGGCGCTGGAGGCAGGGAAGCGAACGTATCTTCGGGATCGATGCTGACGACTTCTTCCACCGGAACTTCCACAAAACCGCCCGCAAATTGCAGGCGGTATTTGTCGGCCAGCAATTGATAGCCGGTTACGTGGAGCCGCTGGCCGCTCCGCAAATTAATATATTCCGCGCGCGAAGCAGGCGCTGCCACGCCTGCCAGCGAGGCGAAAAACGCGGCGCAAAGTGCTATTCGAATCACGCGCATGGAGCCGCCTCGCGCAGCGCAAAATGCTCAATGGCCGCCGCCACACCACCTTGATCATTGCTCGCAGTTTCGTGCCAACCGAAATTCTTCAGCTCCGCTACGCCGTTTCCCATCACCACCGGAATGCCGGCAAACGCGAGCATCTCCAGGTCATTGTGATTGTCACCGATGGCCAGCACTTCTTCGCGCGCAACGCCCCGCAACGCCGCCCACTCCGCCAGCGACGCCCCTTTCGAACAAGTCGGGTTGATGACATCGATCATCGTGAAATTTCTGTCCTCGTAAACCGTCGCCGCAATCGCATATTCCGCCGCAAACGCGGCGCTCCGCAGCGTAGCCTCCGCCTCTCGCATGCGCGCCACACCGCCGCTCAGCATCACTTGCAGCGGGTCTTCGGTGAGGCAGCTTTCCAGCGGGCTCGCCACTCCAATAAATTCGCGGTTCCTCGTGTAATAGCCGTTTCTAATGGGGTCGTCCGAATTCATGGTTTCGAGAACAATCTGATTTTCCCGCGGCCGGTCAAAAATAACAGCAGCGTAATCTCGCCATGGCCGCATAAGCTCCAAAACGCGAGCCGCGGTTTCCCGCGAGAGCGTGTGCCGCACATGCGTCTTCCCGTCATTCGTTCGGATGACCGCCCCATTGCTGACAATCATAGTCAGCGGCGCGTCAATCTTGCGCGCCACGGGCATGGCAAACTCGTACCGCCGACCTGTAACCAGCGCAACCTCAATCCCACGCCGCGCCGCCTCGGCAATAGCCGCCCGGTTCGCCTCTGGAAGCTCCCATCGGCTATCCAGCAACGTTCCGTCAATATCCAGTGCAATCAGCCGCACGCCCATCCCCCAATTATACCGTGAATGTGGGATGCGCCGGGGAACGCAAGGCGCCGCCTGCCGCCAAAGAATAGCCAAAACTAAGCCCAGAATTTGCCAGGCATAGGCCAAGCATGAGGCCAACATGAGCGAAGCATGAGCCAAAAAAGGCCCTGTGATAAACTTCCACGCGATGGCCAATCATTCGAATGTGGTTTCAAATGTTGTCTCCGACGTCGTTCCAAACATCGCGCCTAACGTCGCTTCTAACGTCGTGGAACTGGAATGCTCTGCTTGCGCCAAAAAGTACGACGCGTCGGTGGAGCAGCACCTCTGCACCTGCGGCAAGCCGCTCTACGCCAAGTACAACCTAAAACGCGCAGCCGCCACTCTGACCCTCGAAAATCTAAAATCCCGCCCGCAAACACTCTGGCGCTATGCAGAAGTTCTCCCAAACGACCCGCCAGTGACTCTGGGCGAGGGCATGACGGCCCTAATACCGACAAAGCGGCTAGGCGAAAAGCTCGGTGTATTTAACCTACTGGTTAAAGACGAGGGATTAAATCCGACGGGGTCGTTTAAGGCGCGCGGCATGAGCGCAGCCGTAACCCGGGCTAAGCAATTGGGTACAAAGGCTTTAGCCGCGCCCACAGCCGGGAACGCGGGAGGCGCTCTGGCGGCCTACGCCGCCGCTGCGGGCCTTCCTGCTGTGATTGTGATGCCTTCTGACACCCCTTCAGCGAATATCATGGAATGCCAGGCTTTCGGCGCTAAAGTCATCAAAATAGACGGTTTAATCTCGGATTGCGGCAAATACGTTTCGCAGCACAAAGACGCCGAAGGTTGGTACGACGTCTCGACTTTGAAGGAGCCTTACCGCGTCGAAGGCAAAAAGACCATGGGATATGAGCTTTGGGAGCAGCTTGTCGGAAAGCTGCCGGATGTGATTCTGTATCCTACCGGGGGCGGGGTCGGCCTGATCGGCATGTGCAAGGCGTTTGACGAGATGCAGGAGATGGGCTGGATTGGCGACGAGCGACCGCGGATGGTTGCAGTGCAGGCGGAGGGTTGTGCGCCGATTGTGAAGGCTTGGGAAGCGGGCAAAACCTCGTCGGAGTTTTTTCAGAATGCGGCGACTCTGGCTTCCGGGCTTCGCGTGCCGGGGCCGCTCGGGGATTTTTTGATTCTGCGGATGCTGCGGCAGACTCATGGAACGGCTTTGACGGTTAGGGACGAAGAGATGCTTCAAGCGGGGAAGGAACTGGCGTCACTCGAAGGAATATTTGCTGCGCCGGAGGGTGCGGCTACCGTTTGCGCTACGCGCAAACTTGCCGCTTCCGGATGGATTAAGCCGCATGAGACTGTGGTGCTGTTCAACACCGGGACGGGTTACAAGTATTCAGAGGCTTGGCAGCGGGCGTTGCTAGAGTGAGATGAGGTCTCGCACGGCGAAAGGCGCACGGGCAGGAGTGCCAGTGCTACACGAGTCATGACCACACATCGAATCTATTACGATGACGCCTTTGAACGCGAGTTTAACGCGCGCGTTGTACATTGCGAACTTTTGCCGCCTGACCTGAATTCGGGAATTACTTCACAGGCGCTTGGGTTGATTCTGGATCGGACTGCGTTCTATCCGACGTCGGGAGGACAGCCGCACGATTTGGGAAAAATCGGGGACGCGAATGTGCTCGACGTGCGCGACGAGGGCGATGAAATTATTCATCTCGTGGACCGCCGGCCAGAGACGCCGGATGTGCTTGGGTGCGTCAACTGGACGCGACGCTTCGATCACATGCAGCAGCACACCGGGCAGCATTTGCTTTCGGCGATGTTTCAGGAGCGGTTTGGAAGGTCAACCGTCTCGTTTCATTTGGGAACGGATATCTCCTCCATCGACCTACACGGTCCGGAGCCTACGGATGAAGTTCTGGAAGGGGCGGAACGGGCGGGGAATCAAATTATTTTCGAAGATCGTCCCGTTAACGTGCGGTACGGGACAGCGGAAGACCTGGCCAAGCTCGGAGTGCGCAAAGAAGTGGAACGAAAGGGAATTCTGCGAGCGATTGAGATCGAGCGCGCGGACCTCCAGCCTTGCGGCGGGACTCATGTGAAGAGTACGGGGCAGATCGGTACGCTGCTGGTGCGGCGCTGCACAAAAATGCGGCAGGATTGGCGCGTGGAATTTGTTTGCGGCGGACGAGCGGAGCGCGCGGCGCGGCAGGATTTTCTGCGCATCCGCGCCGCCGCGGAAAAGTTAAGTTGCGCGCCAGATGAAGTGGTGGCGTCGGCGGAACGCGCGCTAGCCGAGCGTGACACCAATTTCAAGAACGCAAAGGCAGCGCTTCAGCTTCTTGCGGATGCGGAATCGGGTCTGGCGATTCAGGCTACGCCCCCTCCTCCGAATGGACCGCGCATTATTTCGCGAGTGCTTGTGGGCATTCAGGCCGAATTCCTGCCTCTTTTTGCGAGCGCTCTCGCCAAATTCGAAAAAACCGTTGCTCTGCTCGCACGAGCTGAAGATGGAAACGTTATTTTTGCCCAGCATTCGACGGCGGGGAAGGACATGAACGCGCTGCTGAAACTCACGCTGGATAAAGTGGGAGGCAAAGGCGGAGGGCCGCGCGATTTTGCACGCGGCCGCCTGGAAGATCCCAGCAAAGCCGAAGAAGCACTCACCGTCGCGCGAGAAGCGCTCGCCGGCCGGTAAAATCTGAGCTATAAGCTCTGTGCGATACGGAGCAGCCAGACCGCGGCGCTCCTGTCTTTAACCCAGAAAACCGAAAACGGAGTTCCTTCGGAACCAAGAAGTGGCTAGTGACGAGTGGCGAGCAACCACAAGCGAAGTCGGAATCTACTCGAACACGCAATACGCGAGGTTTGAAATGACGAGACGAATCTCCCGCCGCGAGGCGCTCCGGCTTGGAACGAGTGCCGCTGTTTCCGCGGCGATGACGCCGCTTCTTGCTGCTCCCGTAGATGCAATGCCCAACAAATCGCATGACAGCCTGCGCTGTGGAGATCCCAACATGCCGTCTGCACCTGAGAGCAACCTTTGCTTCATGACCGCGCGCGAGATGTCGGATCAGATTCGCCAGAAGAAATTGTCTTCGCGCGAAGTGATGCAGGCGCACCTGGCGCAGATTAAGCGTGTGAATGCCAAAGTGAACGCCATCGTTACGCTCGTGGAAGAAGAGAAATTGATGGCGCAGGCGCTTGCTGCCGACGAAGCGCTCGCGAAAGGGAATTATCTCGGTGCTCTTCACGGCCTCCCAGTCGGCGTGAAGGATCTTCACGAGACGGCGGGCATTCGCACCACGTATGGCTCGCCGTTACGGAGCGATTTTGTTCCAGATTTCGACTGCCGAGTTGTGCAACGAGAGAAAGCCGCCGGTGCAATCGTCATTGGAAAAACGAATGTGCCTGAATTTGGTCTGGGCTCGCAAACCTTCAATCCTGTTTTTGGCGCAACGCTCAATCCCTATGACCTGACGAAGACCTGCGGCGGCAGCACGGGTGGCGGAAGCGTGGCGCTGGCTTGCGGTATGGTTCCGCTGGCGGACGGCAGTGACTACGGCGGTTCGCTGCGCAACCCTCCCAATTTCTGCAACGTCGTTGGCCTGCGCCCTTCGCCGGGGCGTGTGTCGAATGTGCCCGCAAGACTGGGATGGTTCACGTTTTCCACGCCCGGGCCAGTGGCGCGCAACGTCGCCGACTGCGCCTTTTTCCTGAGCGTGCTTGCTGGCTACGATCATCACTCGCCAATCTCCATCGATCAGAGTGGGGCGCAGTTTGCCGAGCCGCTGGGCCGCGATTTCAAAGGTGTGCGGGTGGCGATGTTCAAAGACCTGGGCCTTCCCTGGGAAGCCGAGGTCAAATCCGCTGTGTTGGCGCAGCGCAAGGTATTTGAATCGCTTGGCTGCATCGTCGAGGAGGCCGAGCCCGACTTCACCGACGCGGACGAATGTTTCAATGCGTGGCGTCATTGGTCCAACGAGCTCGCCTATGGGGATTTGATCGAGACGCATGGCGACCAGCTCAATGAATTTGTTCACTGGCATGTCGAAGGAGGCCGCAAGCTGACTGGGCCGTACCTTTCAAGAATCGAGGCGAAGCGCACCGCATTGTTTCAGCGCATGACGGGCTTTATGAGCAAGTACGAGTTCTTCCTTATGCCGGTCAGCCAGGTTTTACCGTTCGACGTGAAGGTGCATTACCCCACCGAAATTGCCGGCGTGAAAATGGAGAGCTACATCGCGTGGATGAAATCAGCGTATTACATTTCGACGGTCGGAAATCCGGCGATGTCGGTGCCGTGCGCGTTTTCTTCGGGTGGGTTGCCGATTGGCATCCAAATCGTCGGCCGGCACCACGACGACTGGGGCGTTTTGCAAATGGGCTACGCGTTTGAACAAGCGACTCAGGTAGGGAAGCGGCGTCCGTCAATCGCTTGATTTGCTGGACGGCGGCGAGGCGGAGGCGGTCAACTCTCGCGGGGAGTCTTACCTACAATAAATATATCACTATAAATAGCATATCCCTCATGCTAGCCTGACGGGGCAGGAGCACTCCCTGATGAGCATCCTTTCCCGTCTTCTTTGGTCCACAAGCCTGCGGTCGACGAGCCGCGCCAGCAAGCCGTATCCAGTCCTGCCTGAATATATTGATGGCGAGGACAACTCCTCCCGGGACGCTTCGATATTTGATCAGCGGTCCACAACCGACATCAGCGAAGCTCGCATGAAACATCTCGACAGTCTTGGCTTGCCGCTTTCGAGACGAACCGTTCTCGATGTAGGAGCCGGCGTCGGACACCTTGCGCAATACTTCGTCAAGCTGGGGAGTGAAGTGACCTGCGTGGATGGACGGCAATCGAATATCGATCGTTTGCGTGAATTGTACCCGGGACTGCGCTCACAAGCCTGCGACGTGCAAACGGAGTCATTGGAAGGGTTGGGTTCGTTCGACATAGTTTTCTGCTATGGCCTTCTCTATCACCTGGAAAGCCCTGTGCCGGCGCTGCGCCACATTGCCGCTGTCTGCAAGGAGTTGCTGCTGCTGGAAACGCAGGTATGCGACAGCGTGCTCCCGATCTTGCGTTTGGGACAGGAGAACAGCTCTTCGGATCAGGCGTTAACAGGTTTTGGAGGACGGCCGAGTCCCAGTTATGTGGTGATGGTCCTACGCCACCTCGGTTTCCCCCATGTCTACGCGCCGAAAGTGCCTCCGGATCATCCGGATTTCCGATTTCATTGGGCAGGATTTGGCGCCACGGGAAAAGGAGGGCACTCGACGCGGTGCATCTTCGTGGCCAGCCGTGAAAAGCTGAAGAACGAAAGACTTGCCAGTCTGGTTTAAGGGCCCCTCCCCCCATTTTTGTATAAGTGTTCATTCTAAAGGTAGATAGAGTCTCTATTCTATACGTGCCAGTTCTGAGTAGACCATCCCACGCCAAAACGACTGAGCCTGCAGAGACAAGGCGCAGCTGTTGACAACTCCGCTCCGGCGGAGGCAGTATTTTCGTGGCTGCGTAGGGCGCATCGGTGCAAATCGAAAGGGCAACGCCCACCTACGACAAGTAAATACTGCTGCGCCGATGCCGAACCTCGAAAACCTTAAAAAGCAAGCCAAACAATATCTGCGTTGGCACCGCGAACGGTATTATCCGGTCGCAGCCAGAATCAGGGCAGGCCTGCCCCGGTTTCGGCACCTCAGCGACGCGCAGGTACTGGACGCAAACTTCAAACTCGCCGATGCGCAGGAGCTCATTGCGCGCGAGAAGGGCTTCGAAGGATGGCAGGCGCTCAAATCAGGAGCCCATGCCATGACCCATGAAGCCGGACAGACTGTAGTACGCCCTATTCTTAATTCAACCGAAGCACAATTGTTCGTCGCCGACATCAAAGCATCGTGCGATTTCTATACCGACAAGCTCGGCTTCACGGTCGCCTTCGTCTATGGCGATCCGCCGTTCTACGGGCAGGTCACCCGCGACCATGCGCGGCTTAATTTGAGGGTGGTCGGCGAACCCGTGTTCGCCGGCGATATTCGGGAGCGTGAGCATTTGCTCTCCGCTTCGCTCACCGTCGCTACCGCGGACGAGATCAAACAGCTATTTTTGAGTTACCAGGCTGCGGGAGTGCGCTTTAGTCAGACATTGAAGAAGGAACCTTGGGGCGCCAGGACTTTCATCGTGCTGGATCCCGATGGAAATCTCATTCTCTTTGCTGGCCCGGCCGATTGAAGAAGATCTGGGAAAAAGATTTACGCAGAGGGCGCGGAGGGAACAGAGGCCACAGAGAAGACGGGTCACAGAGAAGAGGGGCGGATGGCGGTGTGGAGGGCTACTGTGCCGAAGGTCCACGTGCGGAAATTTACTGAGGCGTAGCCTAATTCGGTCATTAGGGTGGCTAATTCTGGGGGAAGGAAGAAGCGGGAGACGGATTTTGGGAGGTAGGTATAGGCGGCATAGTTGCCGGAAATCAGGCCGCCGATGCGGGAGAGAATTTCGCGGAAGTAGACGCGGTAGAGTCTTCCGGAAAGAGTGTTGGGCGGTTCGGTGAATTCGAGTATGGCGATTGTGCCGCCGAGTTTTAGGATGCGGTGGATTTCGCGGAGGCCGGCTTCGTAGTTGGCCAGGTTGCGGAAGCCGAAGGCTATGGTGACCAGGTCGAAGGAATTGTCGGCGAAGGGGAGGCGGAGGGCGTCGGCTTCCAGGAACGGCAGGGGCTTTTGCGCGCCGTTGGCGGAGATGGCGGATTGTGCGGCGCTTTTTTGTTTGGAGCGGACCAACATGGGGTGCGCGAAGTCTGCGCCGATGATTTGGGCGTTTCCTTCCCTGGCTAGCGAAAAGGAGAGGTCGCCTGTGCCGCAGCAGAGATCGAGGACGATTGCATCGGGGCGCTCGAGGATGGAGCGGAGTTGACGCGCGGTCCGCTTGCGCCAGACGCGGTCGATCTCGACGGAGAGGAAATGGTTGAGAAAGTCGTAGCGCGGAGCGATTTGCGAGAACATTTCGCGGACTTTGCGCGAGGCGTCGGCTTCGGTGGTAGCGCCTTCGGGGCGGGTGCCCTTTACGGGGGTGTTAGTTGGCATGGCGGGGTGGTTGAAAGTTGACAGCTACGGCGCAAGCGAAAGACAAAAGCAGATTCCTCGCTACGCTCGGAATGACAGATGGTTTGTTTTTTTTGGATGCGGGAACGATTCGCCTGTTGTTTACGCCGTTGGGCGCGATGAATCGCGCCCCTGCAAGTTCGCAGGAGTTAGGCGCGGCCGCGTTAGACATGGCGCTTACCTTTTGGTTGCTGCGTTTGTGGGTTGATGAAGTGAGGGGCGAAGTGAAGGACGCGTTCGAGAATATCCGCGGGCACATCGTCGTGAGAATGAGCTTTGCCTATGCGCGAAGCCAAGACGAAGCGGAGCTTGCCGGCGCGGGCTTTTTTGTCGGAATGCATTAAACCAATCATTTTTTTGGGTGACACTTTTGGCCACGGCGGCAGCGGGCTCAGGCGGCGGACCAAAGAGACGATACGGGATACCTCATCGGCGGGCGTGAGGCGGAGTTCGTGGCCGAGGAGGGCGGCGGTCATCATGCCCCAGGCGACGGCTTCTCCGTGCTGATAGGTGCGGTAGTTGGTGATGGTTTCCAGGGCGTGACCGAAGGTGTGGCCGAAATTGAGGATTTCGCGGAGGCCGGATTCGCGCTCGTCGCGGGAGACGACTTGGGCTTTGATCTCAAGCGAGCGCGGGACGATGTAGGCGAGGGCGGCGGGATCACGGCGGAGGACGGCGTCGAAATTCTTTTCGAGCCAGGCGAAGAGTTTTGCGTCGGCGATTACGCCGTATTTGATAACTTCGGCCAAGCCGCCGCGGTATTGGCGTTCGGGCAGCGTTTTGAGGACGGCTGAATCCACGAGGACAAGGCGGGCTGGATAGAAAGTGCCGACGAGATTTTTGCCTTCCGGGAGGTTGACGCCGGTTTTGCCTCCTACGGCGCTATCGACTTGCGCGATCAGCGTGGTCGGAATCTGAACGAGGGCTACGCCTCGTTGGATGGTGGAGGCGGCGAAGCCGGCTACGTCGCCGATTACGCCGCCGCCTGCGGCGATAATCAGGGAGTGGCGATCGATTCCGGCGCGCACTAACGAGCGCGAGAGTTTTTCTAGCGTGAAGAGATTTTTGGCGGACTCGGCGTCGTCCATGAAGTGCGTGGCGTGGATATTTTTTGTGCCGAGGCTGCGCTGAACGCTCTTCCCTACTGCTCGCCATACTTTGGGCGAGGATACGATGTGAATGCGCGAGAATTTTCCGAGTTTGCGAATCTCGCTGGCGGCGTCGCGGAGAACACCTTCGCCACAGACGATGGAGTATTCGCCTGCGGACGATCGGACTGAGATGCGTTTGTTTTTCATTCGTCAGAAGGATGATATTGACTCTCCAAATCTAGCACACAGTTGAAGGAGCAGATCGCAACTATGAAACGCCGAACTCGGCATCTCGAAAAACTATGGATGAGGCGGGCTCGCTTGTTCCCAAGCGTGATGGAAGGCGCATCCCGGCATCGAGTTTGCCGGGTCGTCGGGCCTTAACAAATCCTTCGCGAGGTAATAACCAACTTCCGTCATCGAGTTCCCTTCTGGATTCCTACGGAAAACGTAGTGAAAAGACCCTTGACGTACGCCTTCTAGCATCCAAAAGGCACCGTCCAGAACGTAAGCCTTACGGCCCGCAGAATCAGTTTGGGGCTCAGTTTCTGAACTGGGCGCAGCCCAGAAACCGGCCAGCTCGATGAGCTGGAGAAACCTATTCACATCCGCAGTCGAAACCCTGAGTTTTGAATTTCTTGTCTCTCTCCCTTCGCCCAGCGAAAAAGCACTTGAGATTTCGCCGCTTCCGTCCGCCCTAATGAGTAGTCGAATCGCGATTTCCCGCGTAGGCACAGGCGAGAAAAAACTCACTCTAAAGGAAGTGACACTGGGGTCCTTAGCTTCTTCGAAGAGCGATGGTTCATTGAGGTGGGCGAGAATTAAACACAAAACGTGAAGTCCGTTTCCCTCCTCGGGCACGTAGACGGGCCTGTGCGCAGAGACTGGCGCCGATGGGGCTTGGTTCCAGAAACGGCGATCGTGATTCCCCTCTACCGAGTCAACCATCATGGACAGCGCAAGAGGCGAAGTAGAGCCAGCGGCCATCTCATAGCCTTCACCTCGCTTGCAACTGCTTTACGGATTCGAGGAAAACGTGGCCGACGATGGCCAGCGTTTTTGGGCTGATTTTGTCGAGTGCGTCTTGCGGAGTGTGCCAGTAGTAGACGTCGCCGTTTGGGCCATTGTCGAGGTCGATTACGTCTACCGAGGGAACGTGGCGCTTCAGGAAGGATTGGTGATCGTCTTCTACCGCGGAGGAGTCATCCACGAAAATATTTCCGTAGCCGAGACGCTTTGCTACGCCCCAGACCAGATCTACCAGCGCTTTGGTGGAGTACGTTTCGCGTTTGAAATGCGGGGTGCGGGTGCCGACGATGTCCGCTAGCATTAGCGCTTTTATTTTGGGGAGGTCGCCGCTGGCGGCGAAGCGGGCTGCCATCTCGCGGCTGCCATAGCAATTGTCGGGATCTTGCCATTCGGGGCGGACGGCTTCTTCGCCGTCGAAGAAGGCAATCCAGACGGCGTTTTTGCCGGGTTGCGGGCAGAGCAGGCGGGCTAGTTCGAGCATGACACCCGTTGAGGAACCGGCATCATCGGCGCCGACGAAATTGTCGAGGCGCTTGGTGTCGTAGTGCGTGGCGAGGAGAATGATGCCCGGCTTTTCCCCCGGAATTTTTACCAGAATATTTTTCATGGGGATGCGGCCGGCGGGCGTATCGGAGCTGAAGGAGTCCACTTCTACGGTGCAGCCGTAGCTTTTCAGTTCGGTGAGGAGGTAGTCCTGCGTTTGCGCGAGGGCTGGCGAACCGGCTGGACGCGGGCCGAAAGAGACTTGTTTGGCGACGGCAGCGTAGGCGCGCTTGCCGTCGAAGCCGCCGGTTTTGTCTGGCGGGGGCGCCTCGTCGGCGGCGGGCGGTGGAGCGGTGGTGACTGCGCTCATAAATGGCGCGGCGGCCGATGCGGGCTGGGCGCTGTTCGCTTTGGCTTTGCACCCGCTGAAAATGAGGAGTAAGGCGGCTGCGCCTAACGCGGCCCAAAGTGTGGTCTTACGAGCGAAGTTCATTTAGTCAGCCTCCCCGGCGGCCTCGCGACGATTGCGTTTACGGACGACAACCCAGGAAACGGCTACACCCACGAAGTAGAGAGCGATCAGGACTGACATGAACACAAGCATGGTGAGCGCATCGGGGGATGGGGTCAAAACGGCAGCGAGAATGGTAATCACTAACAGGGCGTAGCGGAAATTTTTGATCAGGAACTTAGGCGTGACGATCCCGAAAAGCGTGAGGAAAAAAATGAGGACGGGGAGTTCAAAAACGAGACCAAGCCCGAGAAGGACCAGAAGAATCAGATCGAAGTACTCGTCAATATTAATGAGCGGCACGACCGGGCCCTGAAAACTGATCAGGAAGCGCAAGACGTAGGGCAACGAAATAAAATAGCCAAACGCGATGCCCCCAAGAAAGAGAAAAACGGTGGAGAACAGAAAGCCGGTAATGGCGCTGCGCTCGCGCCGATAAAGCGCGGGAGCGACAAACTGCCAGATTTGGAAGAGAACCCAGGGAGAGGCGATGACGATGCCGATGTAAATGCTGCAGGTGATGAGGAGCGTAACGTAGCCTGCGGGGTGCGAGTAAACGAGTTGTGGGTTGAGATGAGCATTGGCCAGAGCCTTGACCATTGGCTTGACCATTAAGTTGACGAAATGCGGCGCGATCACCCAGCCGATGGCCGAGCCGATCACCACCGAGGCGAGCGAATTGATGATGCGTTTGCGGAGCTCGACCAGGTGCTCGAAAAAGGTCATCTGCCCGCCGGGCTCTTCCGTGGATGCAACGATGGGGGAGTCAGACTGGCTGCTGTTGGTCATGAGAGGGGTCTTGCGTGTGGTCAGCAACAGGTACGGCAGGGGCCGGGGCAGCGGATGCTTCGCTGGCAGACGCTTCGTTGGCAGATGCTTCGGTGGTTGTTTGCGATGGCTCACCATCGGCTCGCGCAACCGATTCGGCAACCGGCGTGACAGTCAGCGCTTCCGTAGCGCGAGTGTCCGCGTCTAAGTTGGTTGTAGCGGTTTCTCCACCAGATGCGGTTTCTCCGCCAGCTGGAGACGCCAGAGTGGCAGGCTGCTCCGCTCCGCCAGCGGAAGCAACCGCAGCTTCAGCGGCCTTCTTACGCTCCGCTTGCAGGGCCTGGCGCTCGATGTCGCGCATCTCCTGCTCGAAGGCGCTCTTGAAGTCGGTGGAGGCTTTACGAAACTCGGCCATCAGTTTGCCGAGGCCCTTGGCGAGTTCGGGCAATTTGTGCGGCCCGAAGACGACCAGGACCACGATAAACAGCACGATCATGTGGGTCATGCTTAGCATGGGGATAGTTAGCCGCCGGACGGCCTGTTGGCATCATAGAAAGGGCGTCTTACTGTGTCAAACCGCAGTTTAGGGTATAATTTTAATTGAGCCGTCCCGTGAGGTAAGGATGAAATCCGAACGCCGTGGGTTGCTACTAGTTGTAGCCGTAATCGTGGTTTCTGCTGTTCTCGGGGCCGTTTATGGCCCGAGCGTCCGAGCGACGGGCTCCACCGCCGAGGACGAGCATACGGCAATTCGGCAGTTCACGAATGTTCTGGACGTGGTCCAGGCGAACTACGCCGAGCCCGTGGATATTGATAAGGCGGTCTACCAGGGCGCGATCCCCGGGATGCTGCGGGTACTGGACCCCCACTCGAATTTCTTTGATGCGCGGCAGTTTGCGCTGCTGCGGGAAGATCAGCGCGGGAAGTATTATGGCGTCGGCATGGTGGTTGCGCCGCGCGAGAGCCGCACCGTGGTGGTGCAGCCCTATGTTGGCGCACCGGCCTTCAACGCCGGCATTCGGCCAGGCGACGTAATCGTGAAGGTGGATGACAAATCGGCGGAAGGGCTCACTACGCCTGATATCGCCGACCTGCTGAAGGGCCCCAAAGGCACGGTTGTGAAGATAACCGTGGCGCGCGAAGGCTACAACGACCCACTGCTCTTCACCGTGACGCGCGACGAAATTCCGCGCCACTCGGTGGACATCGCGTTCATGCTCAAGCCGGGCGTCGGCTACATCAAGCTGTCGGGCTTCAACGAAACGACGGATCGGGAAATCGCGGACGCGCTGAAGCAGCTCGATGCGCCTAGCCTGGATGGTTTGATCCTGGATATGCGCGGCAACCCCGGCGGACTTTTGAACGAGGCGGTAGCCGTCGGCGACATGTTCCTCGACAAGAATCAATTGATTGTCTCCCATCACGGCCGCACATCGCCTGAGCGCCGCTATTTTGCGCTGCGCGGCAATCAAGGCATGACGACACCGCTGGTGATTCTGGTAAATGGAAATTCCGCATCGGCAACCGAGATTGTTTCAGGCGCGGTTCAGGATCATGACCGCGGCATGATCGTCGGTGAAATAACCTTTGGAAAAGGCCTCGTGCAAACGGTTCAGCCGCTCAGTGAAAACACTGGCCTGGCGCTGACCACCGCGCGCTACTACACGCCCAGCGGACGCTTGATCCAGCGCGATTATAAATCGATTTCGCTTTACGAATATCACTACGAACGCAAGGTGCCCGAGCATCCGACGGAAGTGAAACTCACCGATGGCGGGCGGCAAGTGACCGGTGGCGGCGGCATTACTCCCGATATCATCGTCCCCACTCCGAAGTACGATCACTTCCAGGAGACGATGTTCCGATACGACGTTTTCTACCCGATCGAGAGCGGCGTGGGAGGTTTCACGCGCTACTACATGGGCAGCAAACCGGCGATCACGAAAGATTTTGTAGTCGACGACAACGTGATGAAGTCTTTCCGCGAATTTCTCACCAAGCACAACGTGCGCTACACCGAACCCGACATGTCCGAGAACCTGGATTGGGTGAAGCGCAAGATCAAGCAGGAAATCTACTTCTCGAACTTCGGCGTGCAGGAAGGGCTGAAGGTTCAGCTCGAAGCCGACCCGCAGGTCCAGAAGGCTGTGGAAGCGATCCCGCAAGCGCGGGCGCTGTATCAAAACGTGCGCAAGATTGTGGCGCAACGCACCGGCGGGACACCCGATCAGCCGTAGTTGTGAGGCTTATCCCGGCGTCCCACCCTTACTGGTATAAGGCTTACCGCCTTAATTCTAATTTTCCGTCCGGTTTGCTCGTCCAGCGCCCTCATCGGCTGAACTCCGATTTCGAACAGGGTCGTTTCCGCGCGTAGAAGTACATATTCCCCTTGGGCACGACACCGCTCGCCTGCCTCCCAGGCAGGCGGTCTAACTAACTGAACCACGGCCCCGTTTTGAATCGTCTATTACTTTGCGTTCCATAACGTTCGTTCGGTTCCCTCCCACGCCTCCCAATGCACGGAACTGGGTCGAAACTCTTAGCCGGCTATACCCTAGCCGAGCATGATGGGGAGTAGGACGCCCAGACCGAGTGCGAAGAGCCAGAGCGCTGGCGCGGGAGATCCGGCGGAGGGGGTACGACGCAACTCCAGCGCTGCTGCTCGCGGATCCAGCAGGAGTGAACGCGTATAGTTGCTATCCATCAGATAAAAGATCAAGGCAGTTACAGCACCATAAATCAAATGGCCGAGGAGGGACGGAAGCAGTGTGGAAGCGGCATCCGTGCTCCAATCGCAGACTCCGGTGAGCAATAACGGCAAAAGAGTCATGGGCCCCAAATACCACCAGATCAAGCCGAATAACCACCCCCACGCTATCCCGTTCCCAGGACTTGCGGTCTCATCCCGAAACAGTAGGCCGTATGTCATGCCGATTGAGGTGCTCACAAGCAAATGAATCACAATCCCGCGAACGCCAACAAAGCTGCTGTCTACCCCCGCGACTTTCGGTAAGACGCCTGTGGCAATCATGACGGGCATCGAAGCGAAGCCACCAATGAGTCCGGCGACCGCACCCCATCCGACCGATCGCAATATATGAAGGCCTGGACCTTCGATCTTTCGATTGAGCGGATCAGACTGGACGAACAATCGAATCCAAATCTTGTCAATCGTTGCGTAGGCAACACCCAGAATAAGTCCATACAGGATGTGCCCAACCAAAGAGCCAAACACAGCGCTTCCTTGGTCTGCTGACCAATCAAGCGGCATCCCTGCGGCAAGCCGCAGCAGGGTCAGCGGGCCAAAAAACCACCAGAAGATTGCGTATCCAAGACCCCAGCCCATGCAGGATCCGTAGCCACGGACGTCTCGCTGAAAAAGAAGCCCGAAGGTAACACCGATGAAGAGGGCAACAGCAAAGTGCAAGAGAATGGTCGCACCGCGCGAGTGGAGCTCTCCAAATCCGGCCAGAAGAGGATAGTAATCTCCTGACGATACCCACCGACTGAAAATTAGGCCTCCGAGTGTCCCCGCGAAACCTCCAGCTACAATCGCCCGCCCCCATGAGAATTTTTGATTTGGCTTGGCCAAGCGCAATGCGCCGCGGAGCCCAAGACCCGTCCCGACGGGCATCCCAAGGCAGAGAAGATAACCAACAAGCTCCGGGAAATGTCCTTGCACATCCTGGAGCATCGCATCGGAACGCCCCGAAGCAGCGACAAAATGAAAAAAGCCGCCGGCCGTGAGTATCCACAACAAGAAAGAAGAACCCAACCCCCAGATGAGTCCTGCGCCGGGGCTTGTGGCGCGGCGCGCGAAAAACAATCCGAACGCAAGCCCAAAGATTGCGCCGAGGAACGCGCCAGGGAGGAGTGAGGCGGCGAGAGCGGCGCTCTTCAACAAGGCTCCTAAGGAGCCCAACGCCGCGCCGAGAAGAGGGTCAATCCAGAACGAGCGGGAAAGAGCTGAGGCGAAGTGGGCATTCATCGCTGATTGTGTCTCTTGCACAGGCTGGCACCTACTTCAAATCAATCGTCTGGACGATGTCACGTGGAAAAAAGAGTTCGATGTTCCAGTCTATGAGCACGCGAATTTTCCGCTCTAAACCGGGCAATTTCGTGAGATAAATTCCACGCCACATGAGCCAAGCGAATAGACCGGAAAACCGCAAAGATCTGTTTCGCGTAAAAGGTATCCTCAATTCAGCACAGGCCGTTTGGTGGCCCACAACACAGAGTGCTCCCAGTGAATCGAGGTGGAAAGTCCGCTGGGAATGACCCTGCAACTGAGCCACGATATTGTTTGCAACCACCTCCGCCTCCCGCAGCGCGAACTGCGCGGTTGGAGGGCACGGCTGTCCTGTGTTGGCGTCGGTTACAGCTGCACAGTCACCGAGCGCCCACAAACCGGAATGCCCTTGCAATGCAAGGGCAGAGTTCACCAGGAGAGCTCCGCGCCGGTCTTTATCCAGAGGAAGCGACTTCACCAAAGGATTCGGCGCAGTGCCTGCGGTCCAGACGAGAGTGTGCGAGGGAATCTCCCCATTATTCAGGACGACGACGCCAGGCCTGGCATCCATGAGTCTTGAGTTCAAGCGAAAGTCGACACCACGAATTTCCATCTTTTCCTGGGCATAGCGAGCCAGGGATTCGCTCAATTCCGGGAGAATTCGGTCCCGAGAATGGACCAACACCACGCTCAACTCGTTTGGCTGAATGTTCGGGTAGTCCGCCAGAATGCCGTGGGCAAAGTCATTCAAAGCGCCAGCGAGCTCAACTCCGGCAAAGCCACCGCCAGCGATTACAAATGTCAGAAGCGGAGCGCGAAGAGAAGGATCAGACAGAAGATCAGCGCGTTCAAACATCTCAATTACATGATTTCGGATACGAATGGCGTCGAGGAGACTCTTGAAGTTGTACGCACATTTCTCAACGTTGACCATGCCCAGATAATTTGAAACGGAGCCGAGTGCAAAAACCAAATGGTCATAAGGAACTTCCCGCCGGGATGAGGCCTCATCTGCACTGGCTGGTGTTCGGAGGACCACCACGCGTTTTTCCAGATCCACACCGGTTACGACACTTCGTATGAATTCAGTACGCCGGAGGCTGCTGCGTAACGGGGTGCTGATGTGGCTGGGTTCCAGGCTACTTCCTGCAACTTCCGCGAGCATGGGAGTAAAAAGAAGGGCGTTTGTTTCATTGATCAGCGTAAGGCTGACGGAAAAGTCGGTGCGAAGTTTTTGCTCAAGACACTGCGCGGTCCGCATTCCTGCAAATCCGCCTCCCAAGATGATAATGCGGTTCTTAAGCGAAGCTGCCGAAGGTTTGGGGGCTGGCTCCGAACCAAGGAAGCGCTCGGCGACGTCATTTAATGCCTGGGTAATGATGCCGAGCGAAGCACCAAACACCACCCAGGCTACCAGGGCAGGCAAATGCTGTCGCATCTGTTCCGCGTTCCACTCCGGCCTCTGACCGGAAATCAAGGGCATGGCGATAACACTGATGAGGCCCCAGAGGGGAAAACCTAGCGAAGCTCCGGCCATGACGTTGTCGACGTATTCTTTACGCGCGGGCCGCAGACTAGCCGAATAAACCGCTCCAACGGCAACGCCCAGAATCAGATTCCATACCCCGTGGCTCAATGTCCTTGCCACAAAGGCACTGGCCGTTGCTCCGGAGAGCAAGCCGAGGGAACAGCGGCGAAGGATTGTTTTCATCAGGTATATTCTGAGATTCGCATAAGCGCTAAAGGTTTCGAGATTTCACATAGAGACGTGAAACACCGGCAGATATCGGATCGCGGATTCCACAGAGTCTTTTTAGCCTCGGAGAGAAATTGAGGCGGGAGGATCGCCAAGCAGAGCTACTCCGGTTAGAATTAAACCCATAATATAAATATTGTAGAAGACGAAATACTGGAGACAAGAAAATGGACGACTTGTATGCAATCAATTTGGCCAAGACCGAATTTCGGGATAGTTTCAACTTCTCAGATGCGTCCCGGTTGGTGGCTGTTGCCGACCCTGATTTCGTTAATTTTTCGGATGGCCAACCGAGTGAATTTGGCAAGAGCGGCTTGGATGCCTTTAAAATTCGACTAGAAAGTCTATTCGAGAACTTTACGGTGAAGCTGGTAGTGATTGTTGTCGAGATTCGTCTGCAGGGAGATGTAGCCTATGACTATGGGTGGCATGAGCTGACGCTTACACCCAAGAACGGTGGTCGACCGATCTTTCGCAGGGATCGCTATGTGGATATCTGGAGGAGAAAAGATAAGGAAGGGGATTGGAAACTGTGGATGTACATGGACAATCAGGACGTCGCCGATCCGTTCCGGACCGAACGGTCTCTCGAGCTTGGAGCACGGGCTCAAGGGAGTTCCTGAATCTTTTTATATAGCCGCTTGTTGAACCCTTCTGGCATCTGATAGACCTTACCGTCGCCGACGAGTCCCACGACGTTTCGGGTGCCGTCCAGGACAGCGGTGCAATGCGCGCAGTTTTTGAAATGAGATTCCATCCTTTCGCGCATCTCGGGAGAGATCTCGCCCTCAAGGTAATTCGAGATCTCCCGCCACACTTCGACGCAGCTGATTTCAATTGTGGCCATCGTGCCCTTCTCTTTCACCAGGGTCTAACTTTCCGATACGCCAGTCCCTTGCCCCAGCAACCGTCGATTCCAGGAGCTAAACTGTCTCTCAAAAGCAGCCTCGCTCGATGAAGCCGACTTTTCACTGCTGCTTCCGAAATCCCAAGAATCGTCGAGGTCTCTCTGATCGTCAAATTCTGGATATCTCTAAGGGTCACAACTTCGCGAAATAAGGGACTTAGAGAATTTAATGCGTTCTCCAGTGCCCGGAGTACTTCATCCTTCTCGAGCAGTTCGGAGGGTATGGGCCGCCAATCTGCAAAGTCTCTGGGCCAATAGTCTCCTTCTTCGGTCTGCTGCTTTTCGTCGATCGACTCGTAAAGGTGCGGACGGGCCTTCCGCAATTTCATCTTAGCTTCGTTGTACGTGATTTGTACCAGCCAAGTGCTGAACTTTGATTCTGCGCGGAAGCTTGCGAGCTTCGAAAAAGCTTTCAATACCGCCTCCTGCGCAACCTCCTCCGCGTCAGCTGGGTTTTTCACAATCGAAATGGCAGTCACATAGACCATGCGCTCATAGGGACGTACCAGCTCGTAGAATGCCTCCTGATCCCCAGCGCAGACGCTCTGGATAAGCTCGGCCTCGTTGGCCCGCAGTCCTGACTCTGTCATGTTTGCCTTTACCAACAGATATTATAAGGCCCCACTTCGCCTGTCTGGAACCGGCGGCGCCCAGCCTCGCCCAAGGCCGGACGCCGAGATCTGCAACCACTTAATGCCGGTTAGGGTACGTAGCAGAGAGCCGACTTGCACTAGCGACCGGGTTCACCAAAGGTGTGATTCCGATTCAGCCAAAAAGTTTCACACCTGATTCTCGTGTGCGAGTCAGTTTCCGAGCTACCCATCGAGCGTAATTTTAGTCCATTCCGTGCCGTTTATTGCGCTAAGACACGGCTTGAGCAGTCACCAACTCGAAAGAGGAGGTGAGTTCGATCGCATGGTGCAACGTCCTGTATAAAGGACAGCGCATCGCGTAAATGCCGTGGGTGCGCTCCACTGTTTCCCTGGCTTGCTCAGGCGCCACTAGCCGCATCGCGACATGGATGCGGCGGATCACCAGTACGCCATCCTCTTGTTCGACCTCCCCTGTCACATCCGCCACCAGTTTTCCATTGCTGGCATCGATTTGGCGCGCCTCCAGCGCGCCTCCGAAGGTGCCCATCATTCAACCAGCGGTTGCCGAAATGACATAGTCGATGGTAGCGGCGTGGGACTCTTTCAACATTGCCGGGTCCACTTTGTAGTGTTCGGCGATAGCGCCGTGGACGCTGTAGATTACCGCCTGGGATTCGCCCGGCAGATACGCGATGCGAAGAGGTCCCTGCCGGCGCTCGATGCGCGACTTCGAAACATAAACGACATCACTCATGGATTTCTCCTTTGCGATAATTAGGAAGTTGGTTTGGGTGGCTCTTTGTGCTGGATGGCTTCGGGGGATCGTTTGAGGTCCAGAGGGACCACCAGCAACTCCCATTTTACCGGCACTGAGGTTGGGGGATAGCAAGTAGTGTTGTCGCAAGCCTGATAAGTCAAATCGCCGGTAATTGAAACCTTTTTTTCCTCAGAGAGCAGAGAGCGAACGGCCTCTCGGACGCGTGCGGGAGTCACCGTGACATCCTGCGAGATGCGAAAGCGCCCTTCGAAGACCGGGACGTGCTCCTTGATGGCCTCCAGATAGAGAGTCTTGGAGCTCGGGTAAGAGACAGGTTGGAATTCGACGCCCGAAAGCTCCTTTAACGTCAGCTGAACAGGCTTGTAACCCTGTACCCCCGGAGAGTAGACGTGTACATTCGGAGGAAGCTCGATTTCAGCAATCAGGCTGACCCGTCCGCCGGGTATTACACTGCTGTCGGATTGCGCAAGGGTGAGGCGAAGATGAGGAGCCTCGATATTCTGGCTCACTTCCGCAGCCAATTCCGGAAAGAGTTTTGCAATTACATTATTCGCGGTCAGCCGGTCCGTATACTTTGCAGTGAAATATTTTTCGCGAATAACGCCGCTCGGGTCGATGAAATAGAACCCCGGGAGTGCCATGCCGGCGGTCATGCCCTTGGCCTCGGCGTTGAGGACATTAAAACTGCGAATGGCCCTGGAATCCGGATCAGCCAGCAGCGGAAAGTCGATTTTGTGCCGGCTGGCGAAGTCCTTCAGGATAGCCGGGCTATCGTAGCTAATGGCGGCCAGCTTGATGCCCTGCTTTTCAAATCTTCCTTTCGCGTTTTGCAGCTGCACGAGCTGCGCTTTGCAGAAGGGTCACCAATCTGCGGAACGGAAGAAGAGAAGAACCGTTCCATTCGGGCCTCTCAGTGTCTCGTTCGATTGCGGATGATCAAACTGATCAAAAAACGAAAAGGCAGGCGCATTGCTTCCGACTTCCAGTCCGATGGAAGGCGAAATAGCTGGCTTGTTCGATGAGTTTTCTTGCGCATTCCCGAAAACAAGGAAGCTGCAAAATATTAGAATGGCAATACCAAGTTTCATTTCTTTCTCCCATCGAGTTCGATTGCGATGTCGTTGCGAGCAATAAGGCCGATCTTGAATGTCGAGGCCGGAACGAAGCTAATTCGAAAGCTTGGCGGATTCAACGCCCCAAACTCTACCTGCCATTGGCTCTTGAACGATGGCAACAAGTCTGATATTTCGCGGATCCAGTTTGCTAAGATAGACAGAAACATCTTGAGAGAATTTATCGGTCCGAGAAACTTTACCGACTTGGATAAGATTTCGCAAGACGGCCACGTGTTTCAGAGTTCTTCCTGCGTTCTCCCCCCGGCTCACGTGCGATTCATCCATGTCGTCGGCAGTTGCAATCAATACCTCCGCGTAGTCTCCCGCGAAAGAGGAAGGCAGTGGACCAGTTTCAAGATGCAGGACGACGGTGTGGTCGCCGCTCAGATGAATCGAAGAGATAGTGACAGGAGTCTTCGCCCCCTTGGTTGCGTTTTCAATTGCCTGGGCCGCACGTCGTTCGTCGCTGCCCACAAACTCGAAGTGTCCGTCAACAACCATTTGCGGCGTGTAAATGCTACTAAGACCAAAGTGGCTTGCATAGGCGCTTTGCCGCTCACTGTATTCGTGTGAAGAATAGGGATCCCTCCATCCGATGTCATTCCAATAGTCGACGTGTTCACTAAGAACGATCAGGTCGGCATCCCGTGCCGGCTGCGAGCGGTCCAGTCTTTCCAGCAGCGCATCGGCTGGGGGACAACTGGAACATCCTTCCGAGGTAAACAGCTCAATTAACACCGGAGTCCGCGAAGTATCGTCATTGTTTGGCCCTGCCTTTGTGCCCGCAGCTTGGAGATGCCGGAGTGAGATCAGCAGCAGAAGAGAGAATGCCACCGAAATTATGATTAGAAACCGGAAATGCATTGTCACAAGCTTTGTATTTTTCAAGGACTGCTCCTATCGAGCCAAGAATTGCAATAACGCGCGCCGCGTTGCTCCCAGCGACCAGCAGCCTCATGACAGACCACGAAGACGTGTTCATTCTTCGTCGGCCGAGAAGGCGTCATGTTAATGGGATTCGCGAGTCGCCAAAAAGTTTCGCGGCGTTCAAGGTTCCGCACTCGCCCCTAGAAGCTGACGAACTCATTCCGGGAGGAGCAGACTCACCCGGATTGATAGACAGGACTCCTTGAGACTCGAAGTAAATGGTCCTATCTACCTCAAGAATTCGATGCGCTTTTCCTCCAGAAGTTTCCGTTGAGCGGCCATCTATGAACTGAGACATGAGCCTCAAGACCTCCGCCGCTCGACACAAAAAGCCATCTGCCTTGTGCATCACTAAGGATGAGATTGCACAGGCGGGTGCAGATTTGGAACTTTGGAGCAACACGCACATCTCACTATCCGGATACGTTTTGAGGGCGATTGTTGAAAGCGAGTGCCAAATGCCGCTTTTGCGTAAGGAAAAACGGTAGCGCCGACATTGGTCAGCAACGAGACTCCAAACGTCAAAAGGAGAAGAAATGAAAAAGCAGTTTCTAAGAATGCTTCTGATTGTTTGTTTTGCCGCCTTGGGCGCGACTGCCAAGGCGCAGAGTCGGGGGGCAATTGTTGTGACTTTGCCTTTCGAGTTTGTGGTGAGTGGCAAGACGCTTCCTGCGGGCACTTACACCGTGAGCCGATTCTCGAACGATACCTTCGACGGACTGATTCTCAGGAATCAAGAAAATCGTATGAGTGTGTTTGTGCATCCGGTTGAGGTTGAAAGCGCCCAAGCCGGCAAGCTCGATATGAGATTCGAGCGGATTGGGGAGTCCCACCTTCTCAGCGAAATCGAGACGTCAGACCACATTTACACCATCGGTGTTTCTCGCTCTACGATCATGGAGGCTAAAGTGAAGCAACAGGGCGGCACCTCTGCTTCCGGAGAATCCGGAGGCAACTAGGTCCTTGGTCCTGGGTGTCCCTGGAGGGAGTTCGGGCTTCAAGATATGGCGTCAAATCACGCCTGACCTCCCTCATCCTTCGAACCTTGGAAGAATCGAAGCTATGCTCAAATCCTGGGCCCTTTAGCCGCTCGGCTTTTATTACCCGAAAAATCGAACTCTCACCGGAAACTCTTTCGACCGATGCGAATCTCACTAGCAAGCGCCTTTACAGAGAAGAGTGGAAGCAAAAGGCCTGCTTCAGAACGCGACCGTTTGCCGGGCGACTGGTCACTGATCTCGCGACCAAAGCTGCCTGTGACCGTACGTTCATGAAAGGGCTTGATGAAGCGTCGGAACGAGCGGTGTACGAGGACAGGACCAACAGTTGACAAGGGCCATCGTGTTTGACTCGTTCGCGAAATTCCGAGGCATAACTGCATTAGCTGATGGCGATTCCGGGGGAATTGACTTTGTTGAAAGCCGCATGCACACATCCACAACGATGGTAGATGCAGAGATCAATGCTCGGAAGGACCGGATCCGAGCGACTGAAGAGGTTCTGATCGCCAGAATTCTGAAGGGTGAAAAGGATTTATTTGTCGATCTGATCCGACCCTATCAACGTACCGTCTACGCGACACTCGTATCGATGCTCGGGAGTAAGGAAGACGCCGAAGACGTAGCGCAGGACGTACTGCTGAAAGCGCTAGCACGTCTCGACCAGTTTCGCCGAGAGTCTGCGTTTGGTACCTGGTTGATTCAGATTGCCATCAATGAAGCAAAAATGCGCAAACGGAAGCTGAGGCGTGGAATGATGTTTTCACTGACAGAGGGAGCTGAGCAGGATGGAGCATATGTCCCGAAAGACTTTGCGGACTGGCGCGAGATTCCTTCGGAAGCGTTGGAACGATCAGAGATTCGAGAGGCGCTCGCAAATGCTTTGACGTTACTCGAAGAGCACTATCGACTGGCGTTCATTCTCCGCGACGTGAACGAATTGAGTATCGAAGAAACTGCGAACGCCTTGGGAATTTCACGCGGAGCTGTCAAAACACGCCTTCGGCGCGCTCGTTTGATGTTGAGGGACATTCTGTCTCCGGGATTACGGCAGGGTGGCCAGGTGGCGGTAGCATTCAAAGAGGTGAGGAAACCATGGGAATAGACTGCCAGGACGTTTGGCGGGACATCTCGGATTATATTGATGATGAGCTGGATCCAAAACAGAGAACCGCGCTCGAAGAGCATTTTGCAAAATGCCGCCACTGCGCGTCAGTCCTGGAGGGGACCTGCAATGTTATCCGTCTGTACCGAGACGAACGAGTTTTGGCACCACCTCCAGGGTTTCAGGAACGACTCCACCAAAGGCTGAACCATGGAGCGAAAGCAAGCAATCACCCTTCGCGTCGTGCGGTTCTAGCTTGGGCCTTGTCAGCTGCCGCCGCAGTGCCTTTGGGCTTCGCACTATACTCGGCGAGACGCATTATTCTGCGGCGACTGGAACACCAGAATCCCGCGGGTTCGCCAGATTCGTCTCCAGTTACGGGGCTCGTCGCAATCTCCGAGAATGCAGAGGACAAGGTGTTTCATGTTCCTAGTTGCCCCTACCTGCATGGCAAACTCAAGTTTCTCCCGGTGGAGGAAGCCATCCGCGAGGGTTATTCTCCTTGCCCCGTTTGCATCGGAAAACGCAAACCCGAGAAAAAAGTCTAGCTTTCTTTGGAAGGCAAGGGGATTTGACTCAAGGCCCAATCACAGTAGGGCGGAGCAAGGCTGCGGACTCGAACAGGAACGGGTCACTAGTTCTTCGCTAAGATTCGTCGGTTTTCGGAACAGTTTTTAAACGGTGATTGCTTTCCCACCTAAGAATTTGAAACCTTCTCGAGTTTGCCGAGTCTCATTTGTCATCATGCGCACACTCCTGGGCAAAATGCCCCCTCTCCAGTGCGCTTTGATCGCGACGGGCGCGGCAGCATAAGTTGTCGTGCCCGAAGCGGCTGTCCACGGGAAGCCGAATTACAACATTTTCTATGGAGAGGTCTGTTTCAATTCCAAGCGGCGGGCTCGGCGTACTGTAGATGTCGACTAAAAGTATAAAGCCGCGTGCGGTTCGTCGTGATCAACTTCGGATACTAGACGTAGATCAGCGGTAGACGTTTGTTTGTCCACGATTCCGTTGGCACGACTTTTTCAGACGCCCACAAACTCATTCGGGTATGCGTGACCGCCATTGTGTTTGAGTATGCGTGACGCGCCGTCGAACAATCTCTATTCCATCTTCGCTTTATTTCACGCCAGATAATTTTATTCGCGGAAACTTTCTGACAACTCGTGAGTCTCATTGCCCCGGGAGTATTCCTAAAGTTTTTCGCACATTGGTCACCTCGTTTGGACTTGGATTAGGAGTTTAGGCAATCGCCTAAACGGGTGTAGGGCTCTGTTTAATCGCAAACTAGATTAAGGGGATGGTTAAGATGAAAAAGTGGATGGGAATAGTCTTAAAGGCCTTGTCATCGGCCCTCTCTTCGAGCAGGGGAAATATGAATCTTAGTAAGTCCGCATTTGTCACCGGGGCCTTGCTACTTCCTCTGATTGCCGGGCCAGCGGGCTTGTGGGCGCAGACGGAAACCGGCCAAATTAGCGGCACAATTACAGATGTCAGCGGTGCGGTAATCGCTGGCGCGAGCATAGAAGTTAAGTCGGTGAATTCGGGTTTGACTCGCCAGACGACCACAAACGGGAGTGGCATTTACACGGTTTCCGGTCTGAAGCCGGATACCTATGAAGTCACCGTGGCGGCCAGTGGCTTTCAAAAGTTCGTCCGTCGCGTCGAGGTGATTGTTGGATCTGCGAGCGACGTGTCTTTACAACTTGCCATTGACGGAAGAGCTGAAAGCATCGAAGTGACCGCGTCAGCCGAAAACACATCTGTCAACACGGAAAATCAAACGTTGTCAGAGACGATTACTGAGCAGCAATTAGAGCTGCTGCCCACATCGCCTACCCGCAATCCTTACGCGTTGGTGGGAACGTCCGGCAACGTGGCGGAGGATACGCAGAGCGGGCGTGGCGCCGGCTATGCCATCAATGGTCTCCGTTCGGCGTCTACCGACATCTTGCTTGACGGTTCTGAAAACGTCGATACCTTCACAGCCACAGTGGGCCAAACCGTGCCGCTGGATTCCGTCCAAGAGTTTACTGTCCTGACCAACAGCTTCACGGCCGAGTTTGGCCGAGCGAGCGGTGGCGTCGTGAACCTCGTGACTAAATCAGGAACCAATACTTTTCATGGCTCGGCGTACGAATACAACCGCGTGTCGGCCCTATCTGCGAATACCTTCCAGGATGATTCTACCGGCACGCCGAAAGGTGTATTCACGCGAAACGATTTTGGATTCTCCGTTGGTGGGCCTGTCATAAAGGACAAGCTTTTCTTCTTCAACAATACGGAATGGATCAGGGTGCGCAGCGAAGCCCCCACGTTCGCCACGATCATTGATCCGGGTTCCGTAGCATCGCTTGCCCCTGCCAGCCAGGCCTTTTTCAGTGCATACGGCCAATTGTCTGCGGGCGTGCGAACCCTGGCGTCTGGTCCTTGCACTAAGGCAGTGGGCAGCCCAGTCTGCGATGCGGTCGAGTACAGCGTCCCGAGCGATGCCGGCGGCGGTTCGCCAGAAAACACGGTTGAGGAAGTAGCCCGCGTGGATTACAACATTTCCAGCCGAAGCACCCTTTTCGTCCGATATGCTTCGTACAAGGAACTCGACTTCCCCGGCACTGTCAATGCAAGTCCATACGTCGGATACAACACCGGGCAAAACACCTACGACCAAAATGCCTCGCTCAACGTGACCCACGTCTTTAGCACAAGCCTGGTAGATACAGCGAAGATCACTTTCAATCGTCTTAACGGGCCGGTGCAAGGGTTGAGCACGGCGCCCGTTAGTCCAACTCTCTATACCTCCAGTTCAATCCCTTCGGTGACCATAGGCCCCTTCCAAAACTCATTAATTTTCCCAGGGTATAACGAGTTTACCCCGGGGAATGCGATTCCTTTCGGCGGCCCGCAGAACCTGTATGAGTACTATGACGACCTCTCCTGGACGCGTGGCAAACACCAGTTCAAATTCGGCGGGGATTACATCCAACTCCGCGATAATCGTGTGTTTGGCGCTTACGAGAACCCAACCGAGTATTTGGGGACCAACTTGGATACCGGCGTCAATAATCTGGTGAACGGCGTGATCTACCAGTTCCAAGGTGCGGTGAACCCTCAAGGCGAATTTCCGTGTCCGAAGAACGCAAGTGGCGTGTATCAAATTACTCCCGCCTGCACACTAACACTTCCGGTAAGCGAGCCGGCTTTCAACCGCAATTATCGCTACAATGACGGTGCACTCTACGCTCAGGATACCTTTAAGATCGTGCCCCGACTCACTTTCAATATAGGAGTCCGCTGGGAGTATTACGGCCCACAACACAACGCCAATCCAAATCTCGATTCAAACTTCGTTTTGGGTTCGGGAGCGAACATTTTCGAACAAATCCGAAACGGAAACGTGCAACTGGCCAAAGACGGCGGCGTATTCGAGAAGCCTAATTACCACAACTTCGGTCCGCGCGTCGGCTTTGCCTGGGATGTTTTCGGAAACGGTAAAACCGCCCTTCGCGGCGGCTATTCCATCAGCTACGAACGCAACTTCGGCAACGTGACGTTCAATGCGATCCAGAATCCTCCAAATTATGCGGTGGTGAGCCTCACATCCTTCCAGGATGTTCCGGGAGCCTTGCCGGTATATACGAACACCGCCGGCCCCTTGGCTGGAACAGGGTCAACATTTTTGCCCGCAGTGAGTCAGCGTGCCATCAACCAAAACCTAAGCGATGCTTATGCCGAAACCTGGGACTTGGACATCGACCGGCAGGTGGGCAAGGGTTTGCTCGCCGTTTCCTACTCCGGCTCCCGTGGCTTGAAATTGTACGACATAGCGAACGTCAATCCATTTGAAGGTGGCGGCGTATTCTTGGGCGATGCCAATGCTACCAACCGCGTTAACTACCAGTACAGTAATATTAATTACCGCAGCGACAACGGTTTCAGTTTTTATGACGCGCTTAACGTCAAATACGCGGTCGTCAATCTTTATAACAAAGGGCTGACAGTGACTGCCAACTATACTTATTCCCATTCCTTGGACAACCTGTCCTCCACATTTAGCGACGGAGCTCCGGGTGATTATCAGCTGGGTTACCTGGATGCATTTAATCCGCGTTTAAATTACGGTAATTCTGATTTTGACATCCGTCATCGCCTCAGCCTGACAGGTACCTGGCAAGTGCCCTGGTTGAAGAACGCATCAAACGCATTCGAAAGAAACGCCCTGGGCGGCTGGGCTTTGGGCTCTATTTTAAGTATTCGTAGCGGCTCGCCCTTTAGCATCTACGATTGCTCGAATGCGATCACTGGATGCCCCCTGTATATTGCGGAAAGTCCCATCGCGCATACAGGTACTTCGACTCTAGCTGGGGCGAACCTGTACAACTATATCGAGGTGCCCAACACGGCCGGCACCGTAAACAACCTGGGCGATTCCGTACAAACTCCGATCTGCACGGGCTTGTATCACGTAGGCTGCACATACACGCAGGACGGGGCGCCCTACCCCGACCGGAACCAGTTCTTTGGACCGGGATTCTGGAACATCGACGCGAACTTCTACAAGAATTTTAAGCTCACTGAACGGTATGGCCTGCAATTCCGCGGCGAGTTTTACAATATTTTGAATCACCACAACCAGTATGTCACGACTGGATTCTTGGACGTCAGTTCGAACACGACTCCCTTTATCCAAACGGAGAAGGGTGGGCCCTCCGGCGCAGCGGGTTTTCCAAGCGACGAACGTCGCAATATTCAACTCGCGCTGCGGTTCACGTTCTAAGCCGCGTCGCTCAACTTTAGCCGCAGGGGAGACTCTGTCTCCCCTGTTTTTTCGATATGCCGAGCATGATCGACGGAGGTCCAAGTCCCTTAGGGGATGCTGGCCAATTCTTAATCGAGGATCTCGTGTTACTAGGCGCGTCGATCTGGACCGCCGCGGAATCACGAAGGAATGATTAACTTCCTCCGATTTTGTTTATGTCTTCCGTCAGAGTAAAGATATAGCCCACATGTGTACCAGCCGAACCTCGCTTCACACCGCAGCTCTGAAAGTTCGCCGGCGGGGAAAACATTATGAACACTGTTTCTTCTTTGATGGTTCGGCATCTGATTTGAGTAACCAAATCACAACGGTCCGTCGGTGGGAGAGCACAAATTGTTGTAATCCTTCGAAATGACCAACACGAGAAAAAAAGAAAGAGAGTCGGCATGAACTTGTCAAAGATAGCAAAAGGCCTATTGTTGGGGCCTGCACTGTTGATCGCCACGAGCGCGTGGGCGGGCAGCAAAGATGTACTTAAGGTATCCGAACCGGTCACGATCAATGGAATGAAGCTCAACGTAGGAGACTACCAGCTCAAGTGGGAGGGCACAGGGCCTGCCGTCGAATTGATGATCATAAAATCCCACAAGGTTGTGGTCACAGTGCCGGCGCGGTTCGTTGAACTAAGCCGCCCTGGAGATAAGTCCACGTACGTAACACGCATGGCAGAAGACGGAACTGTCTCGCTGTCCGAGATCCGTTTCCCCGGAAAGAAATACCTGTTGGCGATTGGGCCGGAGGCAGGCGCAACAGAAGCAGCAAAAGAAGGCGGCCAGCAGTAGATAACGAGTTTCCATCGCATACACCCCAAGCGGACGGGCTACGGCGGCGAACTCTCCCAAAGTCCGATCGTTCAAACCAATTGGGCCGCTTCAGTCGAGCGGCCCTTTTCGTTGCTTCTCAAAGCCAGCTGGCTAGCGAAGGTGCCATAAGGAGTTGTCGCGCCTAAAGATTGCGATGGACAAGTCGTTTCGTAAAGTCACGGAATCCGCGCTTGTAATTTTGAGTCAAACAATCTTGAGGGTGACTCCCATTTTGCGAATATTCGCCTATTGAGTCACCACCCAGCGAGAGTGTCATGCCTGCGTCAACAGTGAATGGTACCCGGAAAGTCAGCGTTCTCCTGGTGGGTAAAGGCCCGCATTTCTTTGCGTTTATTCATACTCATCTCGAAACGGTTGGATGTCAGTGCTACTTTGCGGAGTCACACAAAGAAATCGGCGATGTTCTCAGTCACACTAAACTCGATATCGTCCTGAGCCTAAGCTCGCACCAAACTCTCTTTGAGTTGATTCTTCGGCTCGCCGGTTTGCGCGTAAGTATGTTCCACATGCTCCCCGTCGAAGAAGGTTGCTGGTGGTTGCCAGTTATTCGAAATGGTGAGAGGTGTTTGGGCGCGCCTGCTTTTCGCTCGAGTGAATTCGGTTGCGTTCTTGTGGATCTCGTAAAAAGCATCATTGCCGGCGAAAAGTCGCCCTCCGCAACTTGAAGCCTTCTTGTTTCGAACGTTTGCGAGCGGCACCGAGTCTGGCGTCATCTGGCAGTTGGCTTTCTAAGGACCTTTGAATTCCATCCGCCTTAATTCCGAAACCTTTATACGATTGGCGAGTCTCATTCCGTGCATGGACCAGACCATTGGGAGAGCTAGCGCGACGATGCGCACTCCGATGCTTTCAGCGTGGGATTAGAAGAGGCAAATCCTATGAAGGTAGCAATCAGTTTTCGTCGGATGGACACGGCAGCGGGTCGTATGAGTATTAGCTTGACGGGGCACCAACCGCGGAAGGTACAGCGTTTGCTGAAGAGTAGGTCAACCCCTGGGGCTGGCCCCGCCTCGGAAGAATTCCTACGACCCCAGCTCGTTAGTTCATCGCCGGACGAAACTATCCTGTTGGCTCAGCAGGGTGATGCAACTGCATTCGAGACCATATACCAACTTCACTCTGGACGCGTCCACGCCATTTGCCTGCGCATGCTGCACAACCCAGTCGAAGCCGAGGATCTGACTCAGGAAGTGTTCATGCAATTGTTTCGCAAGATCCGGACGTTTCGCGGCGAATCGGCTTTTTCAACGTGGCTCTATCGGCTGACCGTAAATCTTGTTCTCATGCACCTCCGCAAGAAAAGCTTGATGTCGACGTCCCTTGACGAGATGACGAGGAACGATGACGAGAGCGGCAAGCCGCGTAATGAAATCGGAGGCCCCGACTTGAGCCTCACCGGATTGTTCGACCGCTTCAACCTCCAGGCAGCCATCCGTCAGTTGCCACTGGGCTACAGACTAGCGTTCCTTCTCCACGATGTTTATGGGTATGAGCACAGCGAGATCGCCGAAATTCGTGGATGCTCGGTTGGAAACTCGAAATCTCAATTGCACAAGGCGCGCAAGCGTCTGCGCGAACTACTTAGGAGCGTGAAGCATTACGGGGCCGAGCAAAGCGGCGAAACCATTGGCCGCCCGCTCGCGCCCGTAGCCAGTTACTAGTCTGGGGAAGCGTTTGATGGATTTACGCGAAGCGAGAAACTGGGCGCACCATGAAAGCTAATAGGACAACCACTTTGCGTTTATCGGGATTACTCATCGGCTTGCTGTTCTTTGGCAAGCCCAGCTTTGATTTCTCTGCCGCTGCTTTTGCCCAGGCCCTCGTACCAAGCGACGCAAAGCACGACACACCCGGCCAGCCCATCAAGCCGGGCCAATCCCTGCATATCGACGTTGATCTGGCGCTCGTCAATGTCACAGTGGCTGACCCGTATAACCGGCTGGTCACTGGCCTTGAGCCGGATAACTTTCGCATCTTCGAAGACAATATCGAGCAGGAAATTGTGAACTTTTCTTCTGAAGACGTTCCCATCTCTATCGGTGTCATCCTCGATCGCAGCGGCAGCATGGCCAACAAACTCGGCAAGGCCAAGGAAGCCGCCCTTCAATTTTTGAGAACTGCCAATCCTGAAGACGAGTTCTTTCTCGTCGGTTTCAATGAACGCGCCGAACTCCTCAGTCCCTTCACAAACAACGTCGAAGACCTGCAGAGTCGCATGCTCTCAGCTTCTGCAAGAGGCTCTACAGCTCTGCTCGACGCCATTTATCTGGGATTGAGCCAAATGCGGGACGCACGCTATGCCAAAAGGGCGTTACTCATAATTTCCGACGGCGGGGACAACCATAGCCGTTTCACCGAAAAAGATATCAAGCGCCTGGTGCGGGAAGCGGATACCCAGCTCTATACCATCGGCATCTTTGATCCGTTTGGGTATCGCAGCAGAACACCGGAGGAACTCCAAGGGCCTTCCCTACTCTACGAATTGACGGAACTGACGGGGGGGCGTGCTTTCACTGTAGAGAATCTAAACGACCTGCCAGATGTCGCTTCAAAGATCAGCAGCGAGTTACGAAACCAATATGTTCTGGGATACCGCCCAAGCAACAAAGCGCGCGACGCAAGGTGGCGAAAGATCAAAATCAAACTGCGGGCTCCCAAAGGACTTCCTCCTCTAAATGCCTACGCAAAGACAGGCTATTACGCGCCTAGCCGCTAGGTTTGCGGAGGCTCGGCGGACGCCCCCCCTCCGGCCGCTCCGCCGCTCCTGAGTATCGAATCGAATCCAGGTCAAAAATCTCGGAAACCTTTGCCCGATTCGCGACTCTTATTCAATGTACGGAGCACCCTTGTCAGGGCATTCGAGTGCGCCTCGGGGTCTTATTAAGAGTTCGTTTCGTCAGACCGGGCAACGGGATTCACAATCCATGAGGCGTATGGAGTGTCTGGACGGGGCTTCGTAACTTATTCCAATCGATTGGAGAATCGCAAGATGACGAAAACCACAAAAGCCATGCTCGCCGGTGCAGCGTTAGCGGGACTGTTCACCGGGACCGGTGCGGCAGTCCGGGCCTCGACTCTGCTCCCCTCTCTGAAGACTTCTTTCAGCGCGCAGGATCAGGGCCAGGACCAGGACAAGAAGGACGACAAGAAAGTCAAAGAAAAGCACGCTTGTAAAGGGCAGAACTCCTGCAAAGGCAAGGGCGGCTGCAAGGCTAACGACAACGGCTGCAAAGGCAAGAACTCTTGCAAGGGCAAGGGCGGCTGCGCAACCGATGGCTCCAAGCCCCCGCAACAGTAGTTCGAAGTCAGGGGCAATCACATGGGGGGCCGGGAAGCTTTTCCTAGCCCTCTTTCCTTCGGTGGAGGAGCGGAAAAAGGGAATGCCTGCGAATCGATTCAACAATTTCACCAACTACGGCATCGGGATCGGGCTGCGTGCTCCACACTACGATCATATTCTGTCTCGCAAGCCAGTCGTGGACTGGTTCGAGATCATTTCTGAGAATTTCATGATTGGCGGGGGGCGCCCGCTGCATATTCTCGATCAAATTCTCGAACAGTACCGAGTCGTGCAGCACGGAGTTTCGATGTATTTCGGGTCCGCGGGCCGGCCCGACAGGGAACATCTTCGCCGGCTGAAGGATCTCGTCAAGCGGACCAAAACCCCTTGGCTGTCCGACCATTTGTGTTGGGGAAGCGTGGATGGGAGATACACGCACGACTTGCTTCCGATGCCCTACACCTTTGAAGCAGCCAGAATCACCGCGCGCAAGATACGAGAGGTTCGGGATTTTGTCGAAGTTCCCGTGGCCGTTGAGAATGTCAGCAGCTACGCCGAGTATCACGTTTCAGAGATGACTGAGTGGGAGTTCCTGAACGAAGTGGTGGAACGAGCCGATTGCGGCATTCTGTTGGACGTAAACAACATCTATGTGTCATCCCGAAATCATGATTTCGATGCGCTTACCTATATCAACAGCGTCCCGGCCGACCGCATAGCGCAGATTCACATCGCCGGCCATTCGAAGTTTCAAAAATACATTTTGGACACGCACGACCACCCAGTTATCGATCCTGTCTGGAAACTTTACGAGCGCGCCATCCAGCGCGCCGGTCATACGGCAACACTGCTCGAGTGGGACGACAGCATTCCCTCGTTCCAGGAGGTTCATGACGAGGCGCTTAAAGCCAACCTTTTCCTTGCTGAGACGCAATTGGAAGTTGCGGTATGAGGCTCGCAAGTTTGCAGAAGGCCGTGGCGCGGGCGGTCATGCAACCGTTGACCCGGAATGAACGGACGGGTGCCCTCGGGCCTGGCGGCGAGAGCATGTCTCGCTACGCCGCTCGCTATATCAAACCGAACGACCGCCTGACGTCGTTCGAGCGGCTGGAAATCTACAACCGCCAGTATTGGTTTCGCGTTTTCGGAGCCATGGCCGAGGACTTTCCGGGCCTGCGCGCGATTCTCGGCGAGCGACGGTTTGATGACATGTGCCGCGCCTACCTCATGGAGTGTCCCTCGCAGTCGTTTACGCTTAGAAATCTCGGCGCGCGGCTGGAAGCGTGGCTGCGTCGTAATCCGTCATGGCTACGGGGCAAAAAGGTTCTTGCATTCGACATGGTGCGACTGGAGTGGGCAGACATAGAAGCGTTCGATGGCAAAGCCGAACCGGTGCTGCGCGTAGAGGACCTCCACGGGGTCTCCGCTTCAAAGCTCAGACTGCGGGTTCAGCCCTACGTACAACTGTTGGAGCTTCACTATCCCGTAGATGACTTGGTGCTGGAAGTCAGGAAGGACGATCAAGGCGCGGATTTCGCGAGCAATGCGATTGCTGAGCGCAGGAAACATGTAAGAGTCCGAGCCGTGGGTGCTCTTCAACCCAAAGAAATCTTTCTTGTTGTTCACCGGATCGATTATTCCGTGTATTTCCGCCGGCTTAAACATGAAGAGTACACATTACTTAGGATTCTGCGGGCGGGAAAATCGATCGGGCAAGCCATTGGTCTGGCTTTTCGCGGGAGTTCACTGCCCGAATCGAATCGTGGGGGATATGTCCAGCGTTGCTTCGAGACGTGGGCGGCCTTGGGCTGGTTTTGTCAGCCAAGCGTAGGGTCGACGGGGAATCTTAAGATCGAGAAGGGAAAGGTGTAAACGACTGTTATGAATGCACTGTTTACGAAAGTCCGGCGATGGCATGATCGGTTCTTTGCATTGATCTCGTATGCACAATCACCGCTCCTCTTGTTTGTAAGGCTCTACTGGGGTTGGCAGTTGGCGGAAAGCGGTTGGGGCAAGCTGCACAATCTGGACAAGGTTACCGAGTTCTTTGCGAGCTTGAACATGCCGGCGCCTGGCCAGATGGCCGTGTTCATCGCTTCTGTCGAGTTTTTTGGAGGCATTCTGTTCGCACTCGGTGCGTTTTCGCGCATAACCTCATTGGTTCTCACCGTGAACCTGACTATGGCTTACGTCATCGCCGACCGCGAAGCTCTTTTTTCGATTTTCTCCGATCCGGATAAATTCATGGCGGCCGCCCCCTTCACTTTCCTGCTCGCTTCACTTCTCGTGCTGATACTCGGAGCCGGCAAAATATCAGCGGACTATGCACTCTGGTACGTAGTGGAGAATCGAGAAGCCAAACATCCGGAAAGATCGATCGCCATTTGATGTTCCCATACCAATGGAGTATCCCATGGCATGGCCCGTCGTTTTGCGCAAGTAGGCTCGTTTCAGCGCTGTCGAGACTTTTCATTCATTCACTCATCCTCGGCTAAGATGGATCGAGGTTGTCCGTGGAAAAGAAGAGTGGTGATGAAGTGACAATATCCGGACTGCGGAGCTCTTCAAGAAATTATGTACGTGTGGCCATCGCGCAGGCAGCCCCAGTATATATGGATATTCATGGAAGCCTTGCGAAGGCTCTGGAACTGGTCCATCAAGCGGCAAAGCAGGATGTGAAGTTGGTGGTCTTTGGGGAAACCTGGCTGCCCGGCTACCCCGCGTGGCTCGACGTTTGCCCGCGCGCGGCGCTCTGGGGAAACACCTCTACAAAGGATGTCTTCGCGAGGCTAAGAGCCAATAGTATTTGCATTCCCGGCAAAGAAGTTGATGCCCTACAAGGGGCCGCCAGAGATCAAGGAATTGCCATAGTCATCGGCGCGAACGAACGAATCGACGCCGGGCCGGGAAACGGAACGCTCTACAACGCGCTGCTTACAATCTCCGAGGAAGGCCAGCTCGTAAACCACCATCGAAAGCTCGTCCCAACGTTCACCGAGCGGCTCGTCTGGGGCCAGGGAGACGGACGAGGTCTCGAAGCTGTTCATACTGTCGCTGGACGTGTGGGTGGATTGATCTGCTGGGAGCATTGGATGCCCCTCGCGCGCATGGCCATGCACAATTCAGGAGAGCAGATTCATGTTGCGGTTTGGCCGACGGTGAAGGATCTGCACCAGTTGGCCAGCCGACACTACGCGTTCGAGGGCCGCTGTTTCGTCCTGGCTGCGGGGCTGATGATGCACAGGGAAGATTTGCCGGCAGAACTGACAGCTGCCACGTCCGAGCCCGAGGCCGGAGAGAAATGGATCGAGCGTGGAGGAAGCGCCGTAATAGGTCCGGATGCGTCCTACGTGGTTGAGCCGGTCTTCGATTGTGAAGAACTTATCGTTGCGGACCTCGATCTCACACAAATTGATCGCGAAGCCATGACACTCGATGTTTCAGGACACTATGCGCGTCCCGATATCTTCCGCTTCGAGAAGAAAGGACCGATGTAACTAGCGGTCGCATGCGGATCGCGAGAATCCCTCGCTGTCTGGCCTCGATGCTCAACCCGTCGCGGAGGAAGATTCCGGCGACGACAGCCGCTTTCGAACCAAGCCCTCTAGTTCATCGAGTCGCGAGTAGGGCACCAAGCTACAGTTCGGGTGCGTATTCCCCGTGATCAGAAGAGAAATTCTATGCTCCGCGCTCCGCTCGTAGAAGAGTACGGTTTGCTTCTGCGTCGCTCCAAGGAGATAACCGGTCTCAAAGCCCAAACCAAACGAGGAGCCCGAGACCTCGGCAATGAAGAGGTCGCACTCTGCGAGCCACTTCATATCGCGCGCAAAAATCTCTTGAGGTGCAACGCGCCGGTCCGCGTCCCAGGCATCTTCTTGGACCAAGTGGCTCGTGAGCACTTCGTGCCCCATGGACTGGAGTACTTCGAGGATTTTCTTGGCTGCCTCCACCGACGAGCGGTTCCCGGCCACAGTAAAGCCCAAGTAAATCTTCATGCGGCGATGCATTACCTTTCAGACGCCCGAGACGTTATACAGCAGGCGCCCAAGCCCTACTTTCCAATCATTCACAGGAACTCCCTTATTTTCAATAAAGTTTCGATTTCTGCTAGGGCTTGAACGCTTTAGCCCAATGAAAAACTCTGGAAACGGATTAATCTCACATCACGGATTCTCACCACGGTCCCGCCGCAGCAGCGCCATGACGCGATCTACGATTGGTTCGGACACGTTTGGTGACAATTCGAACGAGCCACTCTCTGTCACGATCTTCACAGTCTTGCGGGTGGAATCGCAGAGCACATGGCAGGGGCGGCACTGAGAGAGATGCAGCTCGAGTTCCTCGCGCACTTCCGGTGAAACTCGGTCCTCGAGGTAGTCTCCGAATTCAGCGAAAAAGTCGTCGCAGGTAATCACAAACCCATCTTCCCGGCCTTTGCCACGAAGTGCGCCGAAAGCAATTCTCTCAACATCAACCGGCCCCGTAATAACCGCGCTTTCAGCGCAGGGACAGAAAGGCATAACTGTCTGGCCGCCTCGTCCGTAGACAGCTGCTCAATGTCGCGGAGCATCACCACAACGCGGAGCTTGGCGGGAAGCTGCATGATCCCTTCTTCTACAAGGTGCCGAACTTCCTCGTGAGAATACATCATTTCAGGGTCGTCCTGCCAAGCACGCACTTGTCTCGGACGAAACTCCTCATCGCGATCCTGCGCCCCTTCGTCCAGGCTCTCTACGATTCTCCGGTCTCGAAGACGTTGGACTGCCGTGTTTCTGGCAATACTCACC
>Ga0209655_10000029_pt1 | contig 49775 bp, 36 predicted proteins | sample BogFormECP03_OM2_FD_188236 | JGI IMG/M metagenome (GOLD analysis project Ga0209655, IMG submission 188236) | Bog forest soil microbial communities from Calvert Island, British Columbia, Canada - ECP03_OM2 (SPAdes) (version 2) | ecosystem: Environmental > Aquatic > Freshwater > Wetlands > Bog ...
GCGGCGCTGGAGTTGGAAAACTTTAATTTCGTCGGAGAGCGCCTTTTTGTAGGCCTCCAGCACGTGGATTACGTCCTTGCCATCGTCTTCTTCGCCGACGAAAAGGCGGCGCTTGACGTTCTGCGCTTCGCCGCTGGGCTTGATGACGTAGCGGCCGGGATTTTGCTCGACGTGCTCGATGGCGTCGTCGAAGGATGAAAATTCGCCGTAGGGAATGATGTTGACGCCGGCGTTCTTCAGTTCTTCCTGGCCGAAGGAGCGGTCGTCTTCCAGACGATCGGTGTAGGGCGTGCCGCCTATCACTTTTTTTCCAGCGGCGCGCAGATTTTTGGCTTTTTCGCCCTGGCCCAGGGTGTCGTCGAAAATCAGGATGTCGGCCCAGTCGGCGTCTTTCTCCCAGTCTTTCGATTTGGCGACAAAGCCGTCGGCGATGTCGCGTTCCTTTTTGTCTTGGATGTAGTAGCGGACTTCGTGACCTTCTTTGGAAACTTGCCAGGCGATGTCACTGATGAGGCCGGTGAGCGAGACAAAGAGGAAATTCCGTTTTTCCATCCGATATTTTCTCCTCGGGTTTGGGTGGAGCGCCTATTCAACAGCGTCCATAGGCCTCAGCATACTATTAGCGGAGTGTTACGCGTGCGTGAATGGTGATTTTTGCGAGGGAGTGTGACGACTGCAGCATCGGTACTTCGGCGGCTAAGGACACGCCGTGGCGCAGATCGCGCACTGAAGTGCGCCGCTACAACAGCCAAGGCAAATTCAACGCTCGCTACAGGAAACCTGGCGCACGAGTGCCTAAACTTGTGCGGGTTTTGACCGATGATTCATTATGGAGCCGTCTATGTCTGTGTTCGCAGACCTTGAAATTTATCGCACTGTTCTGGAGCACATGCAGACCGGCATATACATGGTGGATTGCGAGCAAAAGATTCAGTTCTGGAACGATGGCGCGGAAAACATCACAGGGCATCTGCGGCAGGACGTCGTTGGACATTTTTGCCGGGACTTATTTCCTACACAGAAGGAAGGCAGCAAAAACGGAGTTTGTGGGCTGGGCGGAGCGCTGGCGAGCGTGTTGAGGGATGGCAGGCCGGCGATGGCTGAAGTGACGTTGCGGCACAAAGCGGGCCATCAAGTGACGGTGCGCGTGCGGGCGGTACCGATACGCAACCAAATCGGCAACGTGATCGGAGCCGCCGAGTCCATGGACGCCGACCCGTGGGCATTCTACGCGGACCGGCGGCACAGAAAGCTTTCATCGTTTGGCTGCCTGGATGAAGCGACGGGTGTGCTAAGCGCGGGTTATATCCATACGCATTTGCGCGAGAGCCTGACGACTTATGCCGAGCACCGCATGCCGTGCAGCATTTTGTGCATTCAGGTGGACGCAATGGAACGATTCGGGGCGGCGTACGGGGTGGCGGCGGTGACAGCGGCGTTGCGAGCGGTGGCGCAAACGGTGGAGAGCAGCTTGCGGCCGACGGATTTTGTGGGGCACGCGGGCGGAAACATTTTCTTGGCGGTGCTGACGGAGTACACGGGGCTCGATCTGAACAAAACCGCGGAACGCCTGAAACATACGGTGAACAACATGAAGATCGCGTGGTGGGGCGATGAGCTGCCGGTGACGGCCTCGTTCGGCGGAACAACGGTGGTGAGTGGCGATAGTGAGAAATCGCTGTTGCAACGGGCGGAAGGCGCGCTCCGGAGAAGCATTGCGGCGGGCGGGGATCGCGTGACGATCTCGAACTAATAAAACGTGAATTAGTAGGACCGAATCAGCAGGGACCGAAGAGAGGCCGGGCGTGCGATGTTCATAATCATTGGAATCGTGGTGGTGTTCGGCGCGGTGGTGGCCGGCTACCTGATGGAGCATGGCAACCTGCGGGTGCTGATGCAGCCGGCCGAGCTGATCACCATCGGCGGCGCGGCCATTGGCACGATACTGATTGCCAATCCCTTGCACATACTGAAAAAGATTGGCAATGGAATCGCCGGGGCGTTCGGCAGCTCGAAATACAGCAAACAGAAATATATGGACACGCTGAAAATGATGTACGAGCTGTTCACGCGCGCGCGGCGGGATGGGTTGATGGCGCTGGAAACCGACAGCGACAATCCGGAGGGAAGCACGATCTTTTCGAAATACCCGAAATTTCTGGCGGACCGCTACGCGCTGGCCTTTGTATGCGATTCGATTCGCATGGCATCGAGCGGTGGAATCGAGCCGTTTGACGCCGACCAGATGATTGAGAACGACATGGAAGTGCATCACCAGGAGGCTTCGACGCCGATCGTGTCGCTTTCGTCGGTGGCCGATTCCCTGCCCGGCCTGGGGATCGTGGCGGCGGTGCTGGGAGTAGTGATTACGATGGGATCGCTGGGTGGCCCGCCGGAAGAAATCGGAAAGAAGGTTGCGGCGGCGCTGGTGGGGACGTTTTTGGGAATTTTGTTGTGTTACGGATTGGTGGGACCTTTGGCGGCGAACATGTCCAAAGCTGTTGATGATGAACATGCCTACTACCAGGTGCTGCGGGTGATGATCGTGGCGTTCATGAAGGGGACGGCGCCGAGCCTGGCGGTGGAAATCGGACGGCGCGCGATTCCTGGGCGCGTGCGGCCCGGATTTCAGGAAGCGGAAATGTATATCAAGGATAAGAACAGTGCGCCGGTGGCTGTGGCCGCGTAGCGCTTTTCTGCTTCCAAGGATGGTTTCGTTCACCCGTGCCCGCTAAAGCGCCCATCATCGTTATCCGAAGGAAACGCGTCCACGGCGGGGCGCATGGCGGAGCGTGGAAGGTCGCTTATGCGGATTTTGTTACGGCGATGATGGCGCTTTTTATTGTGCTGTGGCTGACCAATGCGAGCAAGCCGATTCGCGAAGCGGTGGCGGGATATTTCAAAGATCCTCTGGGCACGTCCACGAAGGTGGGAAGCAGCATGGCGGGGGTGGGCGACAATTTCATAGTGAACAAAGAGAATATGGATTTGCTGAAGCAGCAGCTCGAGAAAGCGATCCGGGAAGTGCCGAACTTCGATAGGTTGAAAGACCATATTGAAATGACGATTACCAATGAGGGGTTGCGGATCGAGTTGATGGAATCCGCGAAAGGAACTTTTTACGATATCGGGAGCCCGAATCTGAACACGGATGGGCGCGATATTGTGGTCGTCCTGGCGCAGGAATTGGGGAAACTTCCTAACCGACTGGCGATTGAAGGGCATACGGATGCGAAATCGTATTCCAAGGGGCGCAACTATAGTAACTGGGAACTTTCGGCGGATCGGGCTAACGCGGCGCGAAGGTTGATGCAGATGAACGGAGTGAGGGAAGACCAAGTGACCCAGGTGCGCGGATTCGCGGATCAGCGATTGCGTAAGATTGCCGCGCCGATGGATCCTTCGAACCGGCGGATTTCTGTGATCGTGCAGTATATGGTGAAGCCGGGGGAGGAAGCTGCTGGTGGGGCGATCGCTGCGCCGGCTGCGCCGAGAACGAATGTGAGTGACTCTGCGAAACCTGCCGATGCACCTGCAACTAAGCCTGTTGCGCCGCCGCGTTGAACGCTTTCCCTCCTCTATGATGTGCATTTATTTGCATCATTTATTGACCGCGCGAGTTCGCGTAAGTTATATGCGGGAGGCGCGCGCGGATGAGTGACGCTAAATTGCCCGAACCTTGGTTACGTGGGACGCTGACGGATGTTGCCGCGGTGCCTCGAGCTGTGTTGCACGCGCTGGAGCTTGCACGTGAGGATTTGACGCGCTGGTGCGGGCCATTGAGCGATGCGGAATTGAATGCGCGGCCGGAGGGGATTGCTCCGGTGGCGTTTCATGTGCGGCACATTGCGCGGAGCATTGACCGATTGTTGAGTTACGCGGAGGGAAAGCGGCTCGATGATTCGCAGATCGCGGCGCTGAAGGGTGAGCTTGACGCTGGAGCCACGCGCGGCGAGCTTTTTGCGGAATTGGAAGCGGCGCTGGCACGAGGTGCGGCGCGCGTACGGCAGTTTGATACGAATCGTTTGGAGGAACCGAGGACTGTGGGCGTGAAGTTGCTGCCGACGACGGTCGGCGGGTTGCTCGTTCACGTGGCGGAACACACACAGCGGCACGTGGGACAGGCTATTACGACGGCGAAGATTGTTGCAGCGAAACGCGGCTGATGTTGGAATCACGAGCGAGTGAACTGCTTGCCGTGGGGCGCAGCTGTATGAAGAACCGAAGGGGCGGACTCTCTATGAGCTCGCCCCTTTTTATTTTTGGCTGCCCTATTTTTTGTGCGAACGGAGATCAGTCGGCTGAAGCTGCCTGGCGCATTTCCCTTTTCGGCTGCGTGGGGAGGTGCAGCGGCTTCGCTTCCTGAAATTGCGCGGCTTCAGTGGAACCGGCAAGCGCGGTGGTCGATGCGGTGCCGCTGGTGATTGCCTGCTGCACCGTGTCGAAGTAGCCGGTGCCTACGAAACGTTGGTGTTTCACAGCTTCGTACCCGAAGGCCTGCTCGCTGGCAAATTCCTTTTCCTGCAGGCGGCAATAGGCGGTCATGCCGTCCTGTTTGTAGTTGCGCGCGAGCTCGAACATGGAAAGGTTCAGCGCGTGGAAGCCCGCGAGAGTGATGAACTGGAATTTGTAACCCATCGCGCCAAGCTCGCGCTGGAATTTCGCGATGGTGTTGTCGTCGAGATTTTTCCGCCAGTTGAAGGACGGCGAGCAATTGTAGGCCAGCATCTTGTTGGGATACTTTGCGTGAATCGCTTCGGCGAACTGGCGCGCTTCGCCGAGATGGGGCTTGGAAGTTTCGCACCAGATCAGATCGGCATACGGCGCGTAGGCCAGGCCGCGGGCGATTGCGGACCGGAGGCCGCCGCGGATTTTGAAGAAGCCCTCGGGGGTGCGTTCGCCGGTGAGAAATTCGCGATCGCGCGAGTCGATGTCGCTGGTCAGCAGGTGCGCGCTATCGGCATCGGTGCGCGCCATGATCAACGTGGGCACGCCCATCACATCGGCGGCAAGGCGCGCGGCGACGAGTTTCTGAATGGCTTCGACCGTGGGCACGAGAACTTTTCCGCCGAGGTGGCCGCACTTCTTCGCGGAGGACAATTGATCTTCGAAGTGCACGCAGGCAGCGCCGGCTTCGATCATGGCCTTCATCAACTCGAACGCGTTCAAATTGCCGCCGAATCCGGCTTCAGCATCGGCGACGATTGGCGCGAACCAATGAATTCCGTTTTTGCCCTCGGCGTGGTGGATTTGATCGGCGCGCGCGAGGGCTTGGTTTAATTTGCGCACGACGTTGGGAACGCTGTCGGCGGGATAGAGGCTTTGGTCCGGATACATTTGGCCCGCGTCGTTCGCGTCGGCGGCAACTTGCCAGCCGCTCAGGTAGATGGCCTGCAGGCCGGCGGCGACTTGCTGCACGGCTTGATTGCCGGTGAGCGCCCCGAGCGCGTTGACGTAGAGATCGTCTTGCAGCAGCTGCCAGAGGCGCTCGGCGCCCATGCGCGCGAGGGTATTCTCGATGTGCACGGAGCCGCGCAGTTGTTCGACGTCCTTCTGGGAGTACGGGCGCGTCACGCCTTCCCAACGCAGGTCGGTCTTCCAGTAGTGCTCCAGGTTGCGATGATGGCCGTTGCTGGTCATGGTTTTCGTCCTCTTTGAAGTCGAAAGATAGTTAGGCCTGAATTTCTCTCGCAATAACGGGATTGAGACTTGGGGGCCGGAGCAGCCAGCCAGGATCTGAGCGACGGGACGAAACGCTCGGGGTCCGTGAACTACTGGCGACTGGGTGCAGTTTGCGGGAAGGAAGGCAATCAGTCAAACTGATTGTCCTTATCGTCTTGATAGAATATGATTATCGGGTAGTTTCCAACGGCGGTACCAATTTGCGTGGTACTGGCAGCGAACGTGGTTCGGCGAACGCGGGTAGGGCATGCTGTGCTCCTACGCTCTGGGACAGCGCTTCCCCGCTGATGCGCGGCGTGACGAGGTAACGGTGGAAATCGACCAGATTGAGACATTCTTAGCTGTGTTGACGTACGGCGGCTTCCATCGCGCGGCTGCTGCGCTGAATATCAGCCAACCGGCGGTTAGCGCGCGGGTGCGGGCGTTGGAGGAAGGTTTGGGTGTGAAACTTTTCGCTCGCGTGCGCGGGAGCCTTTCGATATCGCCCGCGGGGAAAGCGCTGCGGCCACATGCCGAACAGCTGCTGCGCGACGTGACGCGCGCGCGGCAGGCGGTTCACGAGCTGCAGCCTTCTGCCGGCGGCAGCCTGAGCGTGGCGGCCGCGCTTTCGGTGTGCACTTATTTTTTGCCGGACGTGATGAAGGACTATCAGGCGGCGAACCCCAAGGTGCTGGTGAATCTGCGCTCCGGGACTTCCGCGCAGGTGTTGAAAATGGTGCTGGATGGCGAAGCGGAGATTGGTGTGGCGCGCTCGTTGAATCATCCGGAAGTGGAGACGATGACGCTGCGCGATGATCCTTTGATTTTGGTGGGGCATCCCAATCATCCGGCGGCGCGGAAACGGAAGGTGCGGCTGGAGGAAGTGGAAGCGATGCCTTTGATTTTTTTCGATCGCGGGTCGAGCGACTGGACTTTGAGCCAAGGATTATTTCGGCGGGCGGGGCAGCTCCCGAACACCGTGCTGGAAGTTGAGACGATTGAAGCGGCCAAGCGGATGGTGGAACGGAAATTGGGGCTGAGTTTTCTGCCGTTGATCGCGGTGACGCACGAATTGCGCAAGGGCAAATTGGCGGCGATCGAAATTGTGAATGAAGAGCCTCTGCGGAGGAATCTGGATGTGATTTATCCGCGGCATCGGGCGCTTACGCGGGACGCGCAGGCATTATTGCAGCTACTGCAGACGGCGGCGAATGCGGAGGAGCGTGGGCGGAAGGCGCGAAAGCGGAAACGTTGAAAGGTTTAGCCGATGGGCTTCACGTTGTTGCCCTTGGCGAACCAACAGGGGCGGTAGCCGGCGTGCGGGAACAGGGCATGGGCGCAGGTTTCGGTGAGCGGCTGGTCAGTGAAGATTTCCATTTTGCCGTCTTTTAGCGCGGTGCCGTAGTAGGAGATGACGGTACCCAGGGCCGCGGCGCCGCCGTTTGTGCTGAGCTTGTGTTGGAAGGTGGCGTAGTCCACTGCGTACACAATTGCAAACGCGGCTAGCGCGGCGATGACGATCCGTTTGGCGAGTTGGTTGATGTTCGGCAATTTTTTGCTCGGTTAGGATTGTATCCCGGAGTTGGGTTTAACTCCCTGCCCTGTTCGTGGCATGCCCGAAAAATTCGTGCGTCATCGGCTGAAGCCGCGCGCATTTTGCAGCATTCATGTGTGGCTAAAACCACGACCTACCAGGATTCGCCAAGACTTGCCGCAAAAAACAGATCCCTCCACTGCGTCCCGCGTCCGCCAAACTACGGCGGTGAAGAAAAAGCGCGGGACTCCGTTCGGGATGACACGATGATTGTATGTTGCAGCAAAGAGGTTAGCGCGGCTGTAGCTGCTGGGAGCGCGGCTTAGGCGCGACGGGAACGACGATGGGCTTCGTTGAGATTGGGGACGATGCCGTTGGGAACGCTATGCGCATGGCGGGATCGCCGAAAAGGATCCAGGTGCGGCGGACATCTGGGTCGGTGATATTTAATTTGGACGTCAGGATGGAGCGGCCGAGCGGCTGCGTCGGATTTGCGGCTAGCGTGCGCAGCAGCGCCTGGTCCATGGCGGCTTGTGGCGGCGCGGTGGTGAAGCCGGAAGAGGCCCAGACGGCTACGGCGCCGCCATTCGGTGCCAGCAGCAGCGCGGTGGACAGGCTCTCAGCGTAAACATCGTGGAAGAAACCGTTCAGGCAATCCATGAGCAGGAAGACGGGCAGGCGTGCGCCATTGTTGAACGATGCGACGGAATTGTTGTCAAGCAAGTCAGAGAAGGACCATTGTTGCTCGGAACCGTGGCCGGTGTAGTTGACGAGCAGCGTGCCATTGTTGACCGCATCAACAATTTGCTGGGACACGGCGCTGGTGGGCTCGCCGTCCGCCAGGATTTTGGTGGTGAGGAGCGACGGCGGCAGCAGCGTAGCGGCCATCTCTGCTTCGCTGGAGAAATCCACGCCGACGTTTTGGTCCGCGATCACCAGGGCTTGCTGCGTCCACGCGCCCTGCGACGCGCCGCGTTCGTAATTCACAATCTTGGAAACCACCAGGGCCGCGTCGGCAGCGGTGCGCGCGGGAATGCGGCCGGTGGGAATGGTGGCGAAACCGGTGCCCTGGAAATCGCTGAGCCAATCGTCGGAGGCGGTTTTAAATGCAGCCGTTTCGATGATGCGCGTAGGAACGAAATCGAGATCGCCCAGGCCGAGATAGTCCCGCGGGTCGAAGGATGCATCGCCGACGAGCAGGACGGCTTGCGGCTTCTGGCGCCACTGGGTGGATGCAAACTGCAAGTAGTTCTGCAGCGCGAAGGGACTACGTTCGCCGTAATTAAAGGCGTCGAAGAGCTGGTCCGTGGTGACGACGGAAACTTCGTGCTGCTGCGATTTGCGCAGGGTGACCAATGGAGCCAGCGTGGAAGCGAAATCCGGATAGGTGATGATAACGATGTCCGAGCCGGCGCGCTGTTGCTCCAGCGAATCCTGCGGATGGTAAGTGACCGCACTGGGCGACGAAATCTGATCCGAGGCAAATGCGATCAGAGTGTGCGGAACGGCGCTAGACGGTGAGCCGGGAACGGTGACGCTGATGCTTGAGCCCGTGTTGTCGAACGTGACGGATCCAGCGAGTTGAATGATGTTCAGCGGATCGGAAATGTCGTAGGCCTGAATTTGCGAGTTGGAGAATCCGCCGATTTTCAGGTGCGCGCCCGCGGGAGCGGCGGCGCGGAGCCAATCGGAATCCGCGGTGTAGGTGTGCGGGAAATCCAACACGATGGACTGCACCAGGCTGGTGTCGTTTTCACCATTAAGCGCAGTGAGGGTGACGGTGTTGGTGCCATTTTGAAGCAGGCCCTGCTCGATTGGGAAGGTGCTGGAGAAATTTGCCTGGCCGTCGAAATTCAGAACTCCCACAGACGAACCATTCACCGTAGCGTTGACGCTGTGCGCCTGGCCGGCTGTGACTCCCTGCAGAGTGATGGTGACCTGCGCGGGGATGCTCGACGAGGGATCGTAATTTTGGATCGCGAGGTCTTGGTCCAGAGGGTCCGTGTTGACGAGCGCGCCGAAGAAGTTGTCCGCGTTCGGGCCGTTGAGCAGCGCAGCGAAATAAGTGGTGCGTTGTTCCAGGGTGACGGACGACTGAAAACTCTGCACGTTGGATGCGCCGGAGCCTGCCGAACTGGAAACCGGAATACGCTTGCCGGATTGCGAGCCGCGGACGAGCCAGTATACGCGCGTGCCGGAGAACGGCGTGTCAATCGCCGTGCCGTAGAAGGCGATGGCGCCGTTGCTGCCGAGAGACGCGCCTTGCTGGCCTAGGATCGCGATGGGCTGCTCGATTCCTTCGGCGAAGAGCTGCAGCGAGCGTGCGTCGGAGCTGGGATCAAACCCTGCGGCGACGAGTTGCGCGCGCGTGACCTCGTACCAGCCTTCCGCGATGACGGAAATTTTTGCCGCGGGCAGCGCGTCGAGATAAGCGCTGGAAACTTCCGGAGCGGTTGGCGGAACCGATGGATTCACGGGCGGCATCGGCGCGCCAGGACGCCACGGTGACTGCGGCGCTGACGGCAGCGCTGATGGCAACGAGTTCGAAAGCTGGTTCAGCAGGGTTGCCTGCGACATGGGAGCCACTTCAGAACCGGTGGAATCAGAACTTGCCTCAGGACTCACGGGGCCATGGGTGTTGTGCACGCCGCTGAGGTCCACGTCCTCGAGCACGTACGAAGAGCCAGGGCCGCCCTGCGGATCGAACCATTGATAAGTGCGCGCAGGATGTTGCGGTTGGCCACCGCGCAATAGCAGTGCGCCACCGGCGATCAGCGAAGGATCGAGCTGGTGGCGGCCCTGCGCGTCTTCGCGATAGACGTGGAAGCCGAGATTTCGGACTTCTTCACGAGTGCGCCATTCGAGCAGCACGCCACCGCCGGCGCGGTTAAGCGCACGGAAGGACGAAAGCTGTACGGCCGTGGGCGCCTGAATCGTCGAGATCGCCGAAGACATATTGTTCGAGGAGTTCGGATCGCTGGTCGAAGAGCCGACACTGGCGGTATTGACCACCAGCGACGATGAGCTGAACGTCACCGCAGTGGTGCTGATGGTGATGGTCACGAGCCCGCCAACGCTGACCGAACCCAAGCTGCAGCTGACTGTGCCGGCAGCCTGCGTGCAAGTGCCTTGCGTGGTGGAGACGGAAATGAACGATACTTGGCTGGGCAGTGGGTCCGACACGTTCACATTTTGCGCGACGGCCGGACCGTTGTTCGTGACTTGCAACGTGTAGGTGAGAGTCGCGCCTTGATCAACCGGCTGCGGCGCGGCTGTTTTCACGATGGCGACGTCGGCTTGCGTGGGCGACGCCACGATGGTGGTCGAGGTGGACGTATTGTTAGCAACGTTCACATCATTCGTTGTTGGAGCGATATTCGCGGTGTTCGAGATCACCGTGCCAGACGCGGTGCCGGCGTTCACCTTCACAACTAGCGGAAGTTGCGCCGTGGTGCCGGACGGAATCGCCGCGCCCGAGCAGACTCCTCCGGTGCCGGGGCAGCAACTGATTGCGCCGGTGCCGCCGACGGCCGGAAGCGTGGTGCAAGTGGCGCCGGCAGGAAGCGCGAGCGAAACGAAAGTAGTGTTGGCCGGAACTGTGTCGGTGAAGGTCACGTTGCTGGCCGAGCTCGGGCCGTTGTTCGCGAAATTCAGCAGGAAGGTGATGTTGTTTCCTGGCGTGACGGGATTCGGCGACGCGGAGCTGGTGACGCTCAAATCATATTGGCCGGCGGAAGCTACCGTGACGTTTACGGTCGAGCTGTTGCTCGAGGGATTCGGATCCGGCGTCGAAGTGGAAGTGCTGGCGGTATTGGTGATTACTGTGCCGGAGGCGGTGCCCGCGGTAACCGTGATGACCAGAGTGAATGTGGTTGTGGCGCCCGAAGGAAGCGACGCGATCGTGCAGCTGACAGCAGTGACGGGAGCGGGGCACGTCCACGCGGTGCCGGTCTGCGCGAGAGAAGCGAATGTGGTGTGAGCGGGAATTGCGTCAGTAAACGTGACGGAGCTTGTGGCAGCCGGGCCGTTATTGTGCACCGTCACCGTATAGGTGATGTTGTTTCCGGCCTGCACGGGATTGGGCGTAGCTGTCATCGTGACGACAATGTTGGCGCTAGTGGCCGAGCCTACTAGGGTCAGGACGCTGGCGGTGTTGTTCGCGAGGTTGGGATCGTTCGTGCCGGATGAAACCGAGGCCGTGTCAAGAATCTGCGTGCCGCTGACGGTGCCGGGAATCACTTGAACGACCAACGTAAAGGTGCCAACGGCGGCGTTCGCTACGTCAGGATCCGTGCAGCTGATATTTCCGGCGCTGCCGACGGCCGGCATGGTACAAGACCAGCCCGGCGCGATCGCCAGCGATTGAAACGTGGTGTTGCCGGGAACCGCTTCAACAAATGTAGCGTTGACGGCGTCCTGCGGGCCGTTGTTGGTGACCGTTTGCGTGTAGGTAATGTTGTTTCCAGGCACGACGACGCTGGGCGTGCCGGAATTCGTAACCGCGAGATCCGCTCCGGCGCAGTAGGCGCCCGATTGCGTACCGGGAGTTTCAGTGATGGACAATCCGGAGCTGACGAATCCGGCTTGCCCGACCGTGGCTCCATATGGATCGTTGGCGAGCGTGGACCAGCCGGGAATTCCGCCGTTGACGTTGGCAGTTCCAGGAGCGGCCGATGCAAGGATCACTCCGCCGCCGCCACCGCCTCCGGGACCGTGGCGATTTCCCGGGAATGGAGTTCCTGGCGGATCCGCAGGCCAGGTGACGCCGCCATTTCCGCCCGCGGCGCTGGCAGTCAATCCCGAGAGAGAGCCGCTATTCGCGAAAAATAGAATCGAGCCGCCCGCGCCGGCGCCGCCGCCGCCGTCATTCTCGACTTGGAGGGCCGTCAAACCATTAGCTGAGATCGCTCCGGTGCCGGCCACCGAGCCGGTATGAACGATTACAATTCCGCCGCCGGGAGTGCCGCTGCTGTAAATGCCGGTGCAATTCGCGCCGCAATCGGCACCTCCAGAGTTGGTGGTGGGATTCCAGTAGGCGCCGTCGTTCGAAGTTCCGGCGCCGCCACCGCCGCCCATTACGAGTGCGCTCGTGGTAGCTGGGAAGGCCACGCCGCCGAAACCGCCAACGATACCGGCGCTATTCCAACCGAAGCCGCCTGTGCCGCCCGTGCCGCCGTTTCCGCCTGCGCCGCCCCCGCTGTTTTGATTGTTTGCGGTTGGATTCGCATCTGTTGAGCCGCCGCCTGCATTGCCCGGAGCGCCGCGCGCGTAGCTGCCGTTGGGCAAGCCTTCAAGAACTGCCTGGCCCGTGCTCACCGCGGTGGTCGCTGGAGTGATGGTGCTGAGAGCGGGCGCTATGTAGTGGGGCGTACCCGCAATGCCCTCACCCTTTCCTCCGTTAGTAGCCTGCGTGGATAGCGTGATGACGTCGGTTGCAAGCGTGCCAGCCGCGCCGGCAAGGATGCGCCCCCCGCCGCCGCGGAAGCCTGTGCCGTCGAGGCTCACGGTGCCGCCGAGAGTAAGCTGCGAGGCAACGTCGACAGCGAGTACGCCGCCGACTGCCCCGTTCCACGGCAGCGCAGCAAGGGTGCTGCTGAACGTGGCGGTGGTGTACTGCGGCACGCGAATTACTTGATACGTCTGAATTCCCTGTGTGGCGGTGGCCGCGGCGCTGGTGTAAGAATTCAGCAGGCCGCCGCCTGAGCCCGTGCCGGTAAACGTGAGCGCGCCTCCTGCGACCGGGACTGCAGCAGTGGCGGTGACAAATTCGAACTGGCCGGAGTTGCCGAGACTCGTGGAGCCGGATGCGGGATCGCCGGGAACGCCATCGCCGTAGGAACTGGTGTTCGTGGAATTGATTTGCGCACCCTGCGTCTGGATTACGAGCAGCAAGTCGCCGACAGCAATGGGAGTTTGCGCAGCAGGGGCAGCTGCAGCAGCGCCTAGAGTGATCGAGGTCGCGCCAGCGGCTACGGTTCCTGCGGCCGGTGGATAGTATGCGTTGACGACTCCGCTGAGCGTTCCGCCAGCGCCATCTTTGCCGGGCATAGCGCAGACGAGCGGCTGCACCACGGTGACGACCGTCACAATGTTGTTCGAAGCGACGGGATCTGTGCTGGTGGTGCTGACGACCGCTTTGTTCGTGAGCGGGCTTCCGGTGGCGGGGGCCGTTCCGCTGACCGTGATCGTGATTGGCGCCGCGAGCGGATACGCAACCGTGCCGAGAGTGCAGGTGATGGTGCCAGCGGTTAGCGCGCCGCAAGTTCCTTGAGAAGTAGTCGCGGTTGGATTTACGAGTGTGGCCGGGACGGTGTCAATGACAGTTACTCCGGCCCCGGACGCCAGACCGAGATTCGTAACTTGAATCGTGTAAGAAAGCGCAGAAGAAACGAATACGGGCGTAGGCGCGGCGGTCATGGCAATTGCGAGATCCGTATTGCCCGTGATTTCCACCAGGACGGAAGTGGAAGTGGTGTTGTTGGATGAAACGGGATCGGTGGTGCTAGAAGTCACGTCGGCGGAATTGACGATGGTAGTCCCAGCAGCAGTGGCCGCGGCGACTGTGACGATGTAAGTGAACGATCCGCTGGTGGTGTTGGCAGCCAGCGTGCCGGTGGCGGAGCACAGGACTGTGCCGGTGCCGCCGGACGCTGGAGTTGTGCCGCACGTCCATCCTGTGGGCGGCGTAATCGAAGAGAATGTGGTGTTGGGCGGGGTCTGCTGATAGAGGACCGCGCCGGTGGCTGCGTTCGGGCCGTTGTTGGTGACGGTTTCGGTGTAGGTGATGGTTGTGCCGGGCGCGACAGCGGGGGCCGAGGCGACTTGCGTCATTGAAAGATCGGCACCCTGCACCGTGGCAGTGATCGAGATGTTGTTCGGAGTTCCCGTATTCGTTCCCGTTTCGCTGACGGTCACTGGACTGTTTGTGATCGTGGTTCCACCCACCGCGCCGGAATTTACGGCCACGATGACTGTGAAGTTCACGGATGTCGATGCAGCCATGGCGGCATTGGCCGTACAGACAATTGCTCCAGTGCCGCCTGCCGCCGGAGTCGTGCCACACGTCCATCCGCCGGGCGGAGTGGCGGAGACGAAAGTCGTATTGGCTGGCGTGGATTGGGTGAGCGTCGCGCCGTTCGCAGCCGTGGTGGTGCTGTTGTTCGTTACTGTCTCGGCGTAAGTGATTTGCCCGCCCGTCGCCACGGGATTAGGAGTTGCCGTCCCGCTGACGGAGAGCGCCGGAATTTGGACCGTGACGTTTGCGGTCGTGGTGACAGTAGTTGTGTTAGCTCCCTTGGCGTTAACAGTGTCTGCGATCACCGTGCCGTTCGTTGTAGCTGCGTTTACGGTAACCACGACCGTAAACGTGGTTGTGTCGCCATTCGCGTAACTACCGGCGCTGGTATCGGTACAAGTGATGACGCCGGCCGCATTGCCGCAGGTCCAGTTATTGTTGCCAGAAGCCTTGGCAGCGGAGACAAACGTCGTATTGGCCGGAAGATTTTGCGTGACGGTCACTGTCTGGGTGACGGCCGACCCGCTGTTGTTCGACAGTACCTGGGTATAGGTGATGGTCCCGCCGGGCGCCACTGTCGTGGGCGTTGGCGTATTTGTGATCGTAAGCGCTTGTGCCGAAACGGGCGCGGTGTGCAGCAGCGTCGCTAGCAGAACTAGCGCGCAGGGCCCGACGACGCCGCGAAATCGGTGCATGCGGCGCGTGCCGGCCTGGATCGCGCGGCGATATTGCCTGCGGATCGCGTGCAGCAGTTTTGTGCCGGGCGTTTGCAGCGAAATTCTTTTGCCGCCGCGCTCGAGGCAGACGGCCCTGCCGAGCACTAATTCGGCGGGAGTGTCGTTCTGCTGGCCAGCGTCGCCGCGGGTGACGATTCTGTTTGTTTTTGGATCGAGGCCGATCACGCGATGGAGCAGAACTCCGTGAGCGCCGAGCGTGAGCGCAATGTCTCCACGGCGAAGTTCGCTGGCGGCCACCTGCTCGGCGATGACCGCATCGCCATTCAGGACGTTGGGCTGCATGCTCTGCCCGTGCGCGAGGAAACGCACCTGCAGGCCGCGCTGCAGCACGGCTTCGCACAGCATCGCGAATTGCGACGTATCACGCCGCAATAATTTTGCCGACGTCTTCACGGAGCAGGGCCTCCACGGCCGTAAAATTCGGGACAAACGAAAATTCGGAGCACGGAACGCTGTCTGTAACTTTGCCGAAAAATTCCAGAACGAACGTGATGGCATCGGTGGAGTGATGCGGCACGAAACTGCGCGCGAAAAGTTCTGCAGCCGCTGTGGTGCGACTCAGCGGCCGTATTTCGTTACGCTGGCCGTGGGCGAGTACGTAGATTCCATCCAGCGGCGCGCGATCAGCTTCGGCGATTCCGGCGTCGCCATGCCAGGGTGTTCCGTACATCCAGATGCGGCCGCGCTCGCGGCGGAGGATAATGCGGTCGTCGCTTAGCACGCGCGCACCTTGGTGGCGCGACCACAGGCGCGACGAAGTGCTTTTTCCCGCGCCGGAGTGGCCCGTAAGCAGCAGGCCGCGGCCATCGGGAGCGATCACGCCGCAGCCGTGGACTTCCACGCCTTCGCCCATGGAGAGGCGATGAATCCAGAGAAGTTCATCGAGCGGATACTCCAGCGGATTCACGGGTTGGCCGGGCGCGAAATATTCGCGCGAGATCTCAATGCGGCCTGACTTAAAATCCGGCGCGGCCTGCGCTTGTTTGTACGGCCGCGTGCCGATGAAATCCGTGGTCAATCGAAAGCAGAAGCCTTCTTCGTTGCGAAACAATTTCCACAGCCCACGAGAATCAAAAATTAATTCGCCGGGACAAGAATCGAAGCGGCCGCCGAATGCCACATCGAATTCCACGTCGCAGCTTGAGTCCGTGATTGCGAAATCCTTGAGTTGCGCGTCCGCGAGCAGCGCGGGGCCGTCTGCAACAGACGTTGCGCCCAGTGAAACGCCACCGATACGCGCCGCGATTCGTCGCGACGGGCCGGTGGAGCGCAGTGGTTGCGAAGGCGTTAGCAAGTTCATCTTTCTCATATCAGGATCCGAAGGACATACAGCCGCCGAGAGCGATGCCGCAGCCGGGATTCGCCGGACCGGCAGACGAGGGCGTCTTGCAATGACCGAGAACAGCTTCGTCGGGGCGCAGACTGACGCGTATGATTTTGGGAGCCTCGTACGGCTTCGTGCCGCGCGGCGGGTTCTGATTCTGATCGGGCATAGTTGATTCACCGCTCATGCGTGGGCCCCACAGGAACCACAGCCGCTTCCGCAGCCGGTGCTCTGTTGCAAAATCGGCAGGGTCGCAGCGGTAGGCATGGGCGTCCAGGAGCCGACGTCCACTTCCCCCTTACGAATACGCTCAGCCGATCGCAATAATTTGTCGTACGCGCTTCCGCCCGCGCAACATTCGCAATCGCCGTGCTCAGGAATTTCGACGCCGAGGGCCATGGTGCGCAGGTGCGCTACTTCGCACAGAAACTCCACGGGAGATTCAGCGTCACCCTTTTCGAGTTCGCCATTGGCAGCGCACATGCCGCAAAGAGTCTTGATGCGGCACGCGTCACACTTGCTCTGGCGCGTCTTCTTCTTGCCGCGGACGCGGCCCAGGAAATCGTCCCAGCCGGCGCTGAAGCTGCCAGAGCGCCAGTCATAGCTTTCCTGATGCGAAAGCACGCAGATGCTGATTTGGCCGTAGGGATCAATGGCGCAGGAAGTGAGGCCGCCGCCGCATTGATAAATATTCTCCGTCGCGAATGCAGCGGCAGGCAGCGCCATATCGCGCTCGATCAGTTTCAGCGCTTCAGCGCGACGGCGCGCGTCATGCAAATCCAGCGCCACGGCGTCTTCTGGGGTGAGCCGCACTTCGACCGGGCTTTGCGAGCAATCAATGCGCGGATTCACCAGCGGATCAAATTTGAAGTCAACGCCGAAATCTTCCTGGGCCATGCGCTGCATTTCGTACACTTCGTGGCGATTTACCGTCGTTGGCACCGTTTTCAGCTTCAGCGGCAGCTTGCGTTCTATCAGCAGGCGAACACCGCGGATGCAACGGTCGTAAGAACCAGGGATCTGGGTTAGTGCGTCGTAGGTCTGGCGGGTGGCTCCGTAGAGGGTGATTTCGATCGCAAACGGCCGGTATTCCGCCAGAAAATCAGCGATGCGTTCCGTAATCATGGTGCCGTTGGTGAAAAGCGTGATCAGGAAGCCCTTGGATTTGGCGTACGAATAGATGTCCAGAAAATCAGCGCGGGCGAAAATTTCGCCTCCGGTGAAAAGTATCCAGAAACAACCGGCGTCGGCGATTTCATCGAGCAGGCGGCGATATTCTTCAAGGGAAAGCTCGCGCATGCGGGCGGCGTGATCCGCCATGGGAAGATTGTTGTAGCAGTGCAGGCATTCTAATGGACAACGGCGCGTGACTTCGATGGAGACTTCCATCGGCACGCGCTTGCCAGACGTGCGTTGATGCACGCCCATGCTGAATGCGGAGTAGGTTGTCTCGTTCATTCCCAAGTGCCCGGCCGCCTAGCCAGGGTGATGCCTGCGGGTTAAGCAGGCTCGACCAAACCCTCCTGAGTCAGGTCTCTTACAAAAGCTTCCGCGTCCGAAAGAGCCTGGGCCTGAGTAAGCCCGTATTCTGATTGGAGAAAGGAAGCCAATGCGACGGCATCCAGGCCGTTTTCGATGAGGGACCAAAGCTTCGTGCCAGATTCATTAAAGGTATAGATGGAATCGAGGTCAGCTGCACCGCGGCGGATGGGAACCACAATCGCTTCGTCTGCAACAACCCGTGAGACGATGTTCGAACTTCGGCGCACACGCGCTGCCGCCAAATCCCCCAAGACCGCCATAAAACCGCCTAAATCCTAGATTTGTAGTTGCTTTCCAGTTAACGGTACAACGCCTAGTGTTAACCTAATTGTTATGGGGGGAGGCGCTCAACCCTATAATCCGGGCCGTGTGCTAAAAGGTTAACGCTGGCGAGTCAATACAGTATCGGGTGGACCAATTTCGCCAGTAGATATGGGTCTGACGGAGTACGAAATGGCGGAACGTGCAGGCTGCGCGACGGAATCATCGGGGTCGGCGCGACCGCGGTGACCGCGCTGACGGCGGCCAGGATCAGAAAAGGAAATAGCGCTGGGCGAGTGGCAGGATGCGGGCCGGAGCGCAGGTAATTAACGTGCCGTCCACGTGCACTTCGTAGGTTTCGGGGTCCACTTCGATGTTCGGGGTGGCGCTATTGTGGAACATGTCCTTCTTTCCGATGTGGCGGCAATTGCGCACGGGAGCGACGAGCTTTTTCAGACCCAGCCTCTGTGGAATGCCGGCATTCAGCGATGCTTCGGATAGGAATGTGATGCTGGTGGGGGCGATTGCCGCGCCGAAGCTGCCGAACATCGGGCGGTACATCACCGGTTGCGGCGTGGGTATCGAGGCGTTCGGATCGCCCATAGCGCTCCAAGCGATGAATCCGCCTTTCACGACCATTTCTGGCTTGACACCGAAGAAAGCCGGCTTCCACAGGACCAGGTCGGCTAACTTTCCCGGCTCGATTGAGCCGATTTCCGCAGCCATGCCATGGGTGATCGCGGGATTAATGGTGTACTTCGCGATGTAGCGCTTGGCCCGGGAATTGTCGTTACCTTGGGAATCGCCCGGCAGCGTGCCGGAATGGATTCCTGCGAGCGCGCCGCGTTGCACTTTCATTTTGTGCGCGGTCTGCCAGGTGCGCGTGACTACCTCGCCGACGCGGCCCATTGCTTGCGAGTCGCTGGAAATCATGCTGATCACGCCGAGGTCGTGCAGAATATCTTCCGCAGCGATCGTCTCCGGCCTGATGCGGCTTTCGGCGAACGCGACATCTTCCGGAACCTGCGGGTTTAGGTGATGGCAGACCATGAGCATGTCGAGATGTTCGGCGATGGTATTCACCGTGTACGGGCGCGTGGGATTGGTGGACGACGGCAGAACATTTGGGAACGACGCAATACGGATGATGTCTGGTGCGTGGCCTCCTCCTGCGCCTTCCGTGTGATAGGTGTGGATGGCGCGTCCGGCGATCGCCGCAACGGTGGCCTCCAGGAATCCGGCTTCGTTGATCGTATCGGTGTGGATCGCGGCTTGGACGTCGAATTCGTCGGCGACTCTCAGACAGGCATCAATCGCCGCAGGCGTCGTTCCCCAGTCCTCGTGCAATTTCAGGCCGCAGGCGCCCGCTTCGATTTGTTCGACGAGCGGCGCGGCTGTGGCGCTATTTCCCTTCCCCAGAAAACCAAAATTCATGGGCCATGCTTCGGCGGCTTGCAACATGCGGGCGAGATTCCACGCGCCGGGCGTGCAAGTGGTGGCTGCCGTGCCGGTGGCGGGGCCAGTGCCGCCGCCAATCATGGTGGTGATGCCGTTCGAAAGCGCTTCGTAAATTTGCTGCGGTGAGATGAAGTGGATGTGGCTATCCACCCCGCCGGCGGTGAGGATCAGATTTTCTCCGGCGATCACTTCGGTGGAGGCGCCCACGACGAGGTCTGGATCGACACCTTCCATGGTGTCCGGATTTCCGGCCTTGCCGATTTTCACGACGCGGCCGTTCTTGATGCCGACGTCCGCTTTCACGATGCCCCAGTGATCGAGGATCACGGCATTGGTGATGACCAGGTCCAGAGCCCCGTGCTCGCGCTCTCTTACGGCGCTGGCGCTCTGACCCATGCCGTCGCGAATTACTTTGCCGCCGCCGAAAGTGATTTCGTCGCCGTAGTGCGTGAAGTCCCGTTCGATTTCGATTATTAGTTCGGTGTCCGCCAGGCGGATGCGGTCGCCTGTTGTGGGGCCGTAGAGGTCGGCGTAGGTGCGGCGCGGGATTTTCAGGCTCATGGGAGTTTTCCTGGCGCTGAGTGTCTGGTGCCGTTCGGCTGGCTGGTGTGGAATCCTGCGTTTTCCGCGCGCGTCAGGGCGTTATCGCGCGCGCCTTCGGCGTCGAGCGGGCCTTCGACTAGTGCGTTGCAGCCTTGCATCACTCGGTGGCCGCCGAACGGAGTTAGCTCGACTTCTTTTTCTTCGCCCGGCTCGAAACGTACGGCTGTGCCTGCGGGGATATTCAGGCGCATGCCGTAGGCGGCCGCGCGATCGAATTCAAGTTCGCGATTGGTTTCGAAGAAATGGAAGTGACTGCCTACCTGGACGGGGCGGTCGCCGGCATCGCGCACGATGACGCGGGTTATTTCGCGGCCGACGTTGGCTTCGACTGGCCCGGCGGCTTCATTCAGAAAATATTCGCCCGGTTTCATTCGCGCGCTCCTCGCCGCAGCGGTTAGTGAATTGGGTCGTGGATCGTGACGAGTTTGGTGCCGTCCGGAAAAGTGGCTTCCACTTGCACTTCGTGGATCATTTCCGCCACGCCTTCCATTACATCGTCGCGCTTTAGAATTGCAGCGCCGAAGCTCATGATGTCAGAGACGCTTTTCCCGTCGCGCGCCGCTTCCATGATTTCGGCGGATAAAATCGCGACCGCTTCGACGTAATTGAGTTTCAGGCCGCGCGCTTGCCTGCGGCGGGCCACGTCCGCGGCGACCACGATCAGCAATTTTTCCTGTTCACGCGGGGTTAGATGCACTGCGCCGCTCCCAAGTGGATGATGCTGGAATATTTCGCATTAGTGAGGCTCGCGCAAGCCTCAATTCACCTTTCTTGGCGGCACCACGTCCTGGCCGTACAATCGCTGCTTCGCGGTTTGCCACAAAGCTTGCAATCCGGGAAGCACATGACGCCCGTGCACTGCGACGCACCGCACCATCACACCGTGCGCTGGGAGCGCGCTGATAGCCCAGAGTGTTTCGCCGTGGTTCGACAGCGGCAGCGCTTGTTCGCGAAGCTCTTGCTCCAGCGCGCGCCATTCCGCGGCGCTTGGACCCACGCGCGCGATGCAGAAGGTTGCCCACGTGCGATACGGGCCCAGGCGGCCGAAAGATTGCGTCGAGCGTCCGCGCGGCTCGATGCGCACGCGTTCACTAGCGATGGGTTGGCCGAGTGCGATGACGTCTGTTTTCATTTTCACAGATTCGTACGCAAATGATTCACCGCGCGCTTCGCGTCCCGGCGCCAGAATTTCCCACCAGAACAGTCCCGCACCGCGCGCCAGGTGGATCGTGGTTGTTTGCGAGAATCGCGCGCCGGCATACGGGATGACCGCGTCCGGGACATATTCGAGCAACGCGGCTTCGTTCACCGTGAATTCGTTCGATTGTGCCGCGGGCAACGCTTCGCGCCCAGGCCGGTAAATGCGCGTGGCGCCGGTGGTGGTCAATTGCACTTGAGCGCGCGCGAGGACGTTTACTTTGAGCACGAGTTGATCACCGCCGAGCAAGCCTCCGGAAACATTGTGCAAATGGGCTAGCGCCGCGCCATCCTGCAGCACGAACGCGCGGACGACTTTGAGAGGAGGTTCTTGGCGGCTGGCGGCGATCACGGTGTCTCCGCTGAACTCGTCGCGCGTAAAATCCAGAGTGAGGGATGCTCGCAGTCGAGGGGGCGCACAAGCTTCTGAGAGGATTGCGCGCGGATTTTCTGCGACGGAGGCCATAGTGGCTGCGCGTACGAGCGACGGATAAAACTTTAGCTGATAAATAGTCGGGTGCCGAGAGCGGGATGTTCCATCGCGCCCCAATCGAGCAGCGGCATGAAGCAACACGCATCATCCAGCGCGGTGGCGCCGCTGCGATTGGCCGCATCAAGGATTGCCGGCTTCAATTTCCACAATATTTGCGCCGCATCGGATTGACCCAGCGGCAGCAGGCGCTGGCAAGCCGAAACCAGGCTTGCGACAGATTGATGCAGATAGACCAGAATCACGCGATCTTCTGCGAACCCAAGCACGCCGCACGCGAGGCCGAATGCGGTGCTGTGATGCACCAGACTTGCCGAGCGCTTCGACGCATCGAGGGCCGCGCGCGCAAGTGGAAGCGCCGAAAGATTTAGCACCACTTGCAGAAAATTTCCGCCGAGCGACGCGCTGCCTGCTCGACTCTCGCGGGCTGGTTTGCGCGCGCTTAGGTGATCGTTGAGTTGCAGCCAGCGGGCCGCGAAATCATTTTCCGCAGTAGCGGTGGCAGTCAGTCGAAATGCGGTTCTGCAGAAAACCGCTTCCATTGTTCCGGCTTCCTCCAGATACGTATGCAGAAAATCCGGCAAATCGGTCGTGGTGAGCATCCCGCAAGAGGTGAGCGACTCGAGGCCGAAGGAATGTGCCAGCGCACCGATGGGTAGGGCGCTATCGGCGAGGTGGAGGAGCCGCAAATCCGCCAGATCGTCTGCCTCGGCGAGCGCTTCCTTCGCTGAATTGAGTTCCATGTTCAAGTTTCCTCGCTCCGCGGCTGATTGTTCACGCGCACGGCTGCGGCCTTAATCATGTCCCGCGCCGTGAGCATGGCTGTGGTCATCGCCGGGCCCGTCGGCGTGCGTGTAATTGGGTTCGTGGCCACGGTCGTGGCTATGATCGTGGGTGTGCTCGTGACGATGCGCGGTGTAAGGAGCGTGCGCGTCAATCAGCGGGCGACGCGCGTTTGGCGGCTGATACAACTTTTCTTCCAACCAGGCCATCACGTGATCTAATCCCTCGCCGTCGCGCAAATTCGTAAAAATAAAGGGCCGGTCGCCGCGCATGCGCCGCGAATCGCGCTCCATCACATCCAGCGATGCGCCAACGTAGGGCGCCAAGTCAATCTTGTTTATCACCAGCAAATCGGAGCGCATGATGCCGGGGCCGCCCTTGCGCGGAATCTTGTCGCCTTCGGCAACATCAATCACATAAATCCAGATGTCCACTAGTTCCGGGCTGAACGCGGCGGCAAGATTGTCGCCGCCGCTTTCGACGAAAATCAGCGCAAGCGCCGGCAGCGTATCTTCTAGTTCCGCAATCGCCTGCAAATTCATGGACGCGTCTTCGCGAATGGCGGCGTGCGGACACGCGCCGGTTTCCACGCCGCGAATGCGTTCGGCAGGCAATACGCCCTGGCGCACCAGAAATTCGGCGTCTTCCTTGGTGTAAATATCGTTGGTGACGACGGCGAGATTGATACGGGGCCACAACTGGCGCGTGAGTTGATCCACGAGCGCCGTCTTGCCGGAACCGACCGGCCCAGCGATGCCTACCCGGAATGCTCTCGGGAATTCATTGGGGAGCATCGCGTTTGCCTCCTCTGCGTCAGTAATCGCTCGCCCCGAATCTCTATCGCAAATATTTCCGCGAAGTATGCGATAGGCGCGGAGAGCGTCAAGCTCTCTTTCGCACGCGAAAAAACTCAGCAGGCCGATTCGCTGGTCTGGCGCATGTTTTCGTTCTGCAGCGGCAGCGCGCGCACCACATCGGTAACGTCGCCATCCTCACGGATCGCCGGGCGCGTGAGGAACGGCGCCCAAGTATCGGCAATCGAGCATGGCAGGTGCACCGGCTCCAGACGCACCAGCGGCAGCGAGTGAGTGGATTGCAGCAAGCGCCGCGCGCGCTGGCTGCCCGTGAGACGGAAATGTTCCTGCAGAAGAGTGCGCAGCCAGCCTTCTTCCTGGTCACCAACACCGTCGCCAATTTCCGCGCAGCGCACGAATTCGTGATTGCAATTGTCGCCGGTGAGCGCGTCGCGAAGAATGTAGGTGAGGCCGCCGGTCATTCCGGAGCCGAGATTCATTCCGGCTGGGCCCAGAATTACGGCGATGCCGGCAGTCATGTATTCGCACCCGTGGTGGCCGGCGCCTTCGATGATGGCGAGCGCGCCGCTATTGCGCACGGCAAAGCGTTCGCCGACACGGCCCGCGATAAAAAGTTTTCCGCTGGTGGCGCCGTACAAAACTGTGTTGCCTGCGAGCACGTCGCCGCGTTTTGACGCTGCGGCACCCGCAGTGATCGCGATGGTGCCGCCGCTGAGGCTTTTGCCGACGTAATCGTTAGCGTCGCCGACGAGCCGGAAACGAATCCCTGGGACCAGAAACGCGCCGAAGCTCTGTCCGGCCGAGCCGCGAAATTCGCAGCGAATGCTCTTACCCGCCAGGCCGTCGAAATTCGTCTTGCGCAGGATGTGGCCGCTGAGGTGGGCGCCGACGCTGCGGTCGGAATTCGAAATCGAAAGCGAATGATGGACGAACGGGAAATGCTTCAGGCCGTCCACGCCACGCAGCAGTTTGCGGCGTATGTCTTTGGCGGATTCGGGGAGATGGATTTCCAGCGGCAGATCCTTTGCGGATTGTTGCGCGGCGTTTGTTGATGGCTGCAGCAATCCAGCAACCGAGTGCGACGCCAATTCGTTACGTGGCCGTAATTTTTCCACTGCACCGATCACGTCGGCGAGTGCGCGAATTCCCAGCGCGGCCATTCGTTCGCGAACTTCTCCGGCCACGCCGCGGAAATACGCCATCACCATTTCCGGATTGCCGGTGAAACGCGCGCGCAGCTTTTCGTCTTGCGTGGCGATTCCCACGGGACACGTATTCAGGTGGCATTGGCGCGCCATCACGCAGCCGATGGCCAGCAGCGTAGCCGTGCCGAAACCGAATTCATCGGCGCCCAGCAGCGCAGCGATCACCACGTCGCGCCCAAATTTAAATCCGCCATCCACACGCAGGCGCACTCGTTCGCGAAAACCTGACCGCACCAGCGCTGAATGTGCGGACCGCAACCCGATTTCCCAGGGCAGGCCAGTATTCTTGATCGAGGTGAGCGGCGAAGCTCCTGTGCCACCGTCGAAGCCAGCGATGGTGATCACGTCGGCGCCAGCTTTCGCAACGCCCGCGGCGATAATTCCCACGCCTGCTCCAGAAACGAGCTTCACGCCGATTCGCGCGACCGGATTCACTGAGCGCAGGTCGTAAATCAGCTGCGCCAGATCTTCGATGCTGTAAATATCGTGATGCGGCGGCGGAGAAATCAACGACATCCCAGGAACTGCGTGACGCAAGCGCGCAATGTAGGAATTTACTTTTATGGCGGGAAGCTGGCCGCCTTCGCCGGGCTTCGAGCCTTGCGCCATTTTGATTTCAAGCTCGTCGGCGCGCGCCAGATATTCGGCGGTCACGCCAAAGCGCGCGGAAGCAACTTGCTTCACGCGATTCGCCGCTTCCGGCTCAAAGCGATAGACGCTGGGATCTTCGCCACCTTCTCCAGTATTGCTGCGCGCGCCCAGGCGATTCATGGCGATGGCGAGAGTGCGATGGGCTTCAGGACTTAGCGCGCCGAGTGACATGGCCTGCGCGCAGAAACGAGCGAGGATCGCGCTTTCGGGTTCGACTTCTTCCAGCGCGATCGGCGAACCGGGTGCGAATTCGAGCTCATCGCGAACGGAGACGGCTTCGCGGCTGTCCGCCAGCTCGGAATATGCCGCATATTTTTCCGGTGTCGGCGATTTCAGATACGCGTGCATCCGACGCACAAGATCGGGCGACGTAGAATGTTGCTCTCCCGCGTGGCGGAAACGGTAAAGCCCGGCGTCCTGCATCGGAGCGTCGCCGCCCGCAAATGCGCGAACATGCGAGTGGATGCTGGTCTCGAGAATATCATCGAGGCTCCGACCGCCGAGGCTCGCCGCTGCGTCTTCGAAAAACTCCTCGCAAATTTCTTCATCGAGGCCGACGGTTTCGAAGAGATGGCTATTGCGATAGCTCGCTACGGTGGAAATGCCCATGCGCGCAAGAACTTTGCGTAGCCCGGCTTCCACGGCAACGCGGTAACTTACGGCGCCTCCCGATTTCAGATTTTCCGAGAGCTCCATCGCAAGATACGGGAAGACGGCGCCGGCACCGACGGCGATCAGCAGCGCGATGTGATGCGTTTCAATCACTTGCCCGGATTCAACGATCAGCGGTACGTCGTGAGCGCCGGCGCGGACCATTTCTTTCCACGCGGCGGAAACGGCGAGCATGGCGGGAAGCGCGGCGCGTTGCTCGCTCGCCGCGCGGTCGCTCAACACCATCACTGCGCGCTGCTCGCCGCTACTGTTTACGGCGACGGCAGCGGAAATTTCCTGACGCACGCGTTGCAGTGCCGCGCGGGCTGCTTCCGTTCGGCCTGTCACGTCAAATGTGAAATCAATCCGACGCAGCCGCGTGCCAAGACGCGATTCCAATGCCGCAAGATGGCCGGCATCGAGCACCGGCGAACCAGCCACAATATTTGGGTCGAGATACACGTCGAGTGACATGACGTGAACTTCGCGCAGCGGGTCGATCGGCGGGTTGGTTACCTGCGCGAAACGCTGCTTGCAGTAATCCCACAGCGGCCGCTTGACGGAAGAAAGAAATGCCGGCGGCGCGTCGTCGCCCATGCTCCAGATGGCTTCCTTTCCTTCCCGGCCGAGCGGCTGAAAGAGCAGACGAAACTGATCTTCGGTCCAACCCATCGCAGCGGCAAGTCTTCGCGGCTCGATTTCGGACGCGTAAGGACTTGTCGCCGCGCTTTCCAGCCGCGCGATGCGAACCTGCGAATCGCGTTCGCGGCCGCCGATACGACACGGCTCGGCGCCAAGAAGTTCGCCAACTTCGTTGTTGCCGCGGAAGATTGCGCCGGCGATGGAGTCCACTAGAAAAATTTCGCCGGGACCGAGGCGATTGCGTTCGGCAATTTTTTTTCCGCGCAGATCGGCGATGCCCACTTCGGAGCCGACCACTAGCAGTCCATCGGAAGTGAGCGTGTAGCGCATGGGACGCAGCCCATTGCGATCGAGTTTTGCACCAACCATGCGGCCATCGCTGAAAATCAGCGCAGCAGGACCGTCCCAGGGTTCCTGTTCGCGCGTCGCTTTTTGCAGAAAGCGGCGCAGCTTTGGACCCGTTTGCGGATCGCTTTCCCACGCCGGCGGAACCATGCGTAGCATCGCGGCAGCGACGCTGGAGCCCTGGCGCAGCAGAACTTCGAGCGCGTTGTCGAAACTTGCCGAGTCGCTCACGCCCTCTTCGAGCACGCGAAACTGATCTGGCGCACCGAATTCCTGGCGGAGTGCGCCTTCGCGAGCGCGCGTCCAGCGGCGATTGGCGCTGATGGTATTGATTTCACCGTTGTGTGCAACGAAGCGGAAAGGCTGCGCGAGCTGCCAGGACGGGCTGGTGTTGGTGGAATAGCGCTGGTGAAAAATTGCGAAGGGCGCGACAAAATCCGGGCACGCCAGGTCCGCATAAAAAGCAGCGAGCTGCAGCGGCGTGAGCAATCCTTTATATACGAGCGATTGCGACGATAGCGAACAAAAATAAATTCCAGAGAGCGCGCCGGATTCCACGCGCTTGCGCATGAGGAAAAGCTGGCGCTCCAGATCCGTCGCGGAATCTTTCGTGGCGAAAAAGCATTGGCGGATCGAAGGCAACGTAGCCAACGCGCAGGGACCAAGCAGCGAAGGATAGGTGGGCACTTCGCGCCAGCCGAGGCAGAGCAAACCCAATTCGCTGGCCGCGGATTCAACTGCCGCGCGCGCCGCCGCCTCCTGGCCCGGCGGAATAAACGCCATGCCCAAGCCGAACGATTCCGGCAATTCAATATTTATTTCACGGGCGCGTTTGCGGATGAACTTTTTCGGAATCGGAGTGAGAATGCCGGCGCCGTCGCCGCTCAGTCCATCAGCGTCGACTCCGCCGCGATGACAAAGCCGTTCCAGGGCGGTGAGGGCGCGCTCCACCACCTCGCGCGAGCCGCTGCTGCCCAATTGGGCGATGAAGCCGACTCCGCAGGCATCGTGGTCCACTTCTGGCTGGGAACGCGAAGGCCGCATGATACATAACTAACTCATGTGGCGTCAGACAGTACAACTCACAAAGCTGATGCAACGGATAGAAATTTTATCGCATGGGTTACGTGGATGGGTTCGATAGATATTTCTGATGAGTGACAGAAAAGGCAGGAAATCAGCGCGTTTTCGGGTAAAAGCCCGGGCTAGCTGGGGCGCAGCAAGCAGCGCCCCTATCGACCGTTAACCGCAGTTTCGACGATCGCTGACTTTCAGCGCCCGTGCCAGTAAGTCTCCCAGCCCATGTAGCGCGTCGAGACTTCGTGCACGATTCCGGCGACGGTCGCGAGATTCGCAGCGACGTGATGTTCGAAGCCGTTTTCGCAAATGTAACGCAGCAACTTCTGCATGTGCGGAATTTCCACGACGCCGGCGCCGCCGAAAGTTTCGAGCGGATCTTCGGTGAATCGCCCTTCACCGACGTAGCCGCGAATCACGCCGTGCTCATCATCCGTGGAGAAGCGCGCGAAGCTCATCGGCGCGGCCTTCACCTGACCGACGCACGTTCCGAATGTATTATCCTTGCCCACGGTCCCTGCGATGATCTGCTGGTAATCCATGCGCACTTCCTTGAAAAAGTGCTTGGGCAAATTGCTGCAGTGGAAGCACACGGCCTTGTCTGGATTTTCGCCGTAATTGTTGTTCCAATCCAGCAGCGCGCTGGGGGTTTCCGAAGCAAGCGCGAGCGCGTACATGCTGAGCGTGCCGCAGATGTCCACTTCGCAGGCGCTGGGCAGCAGTTCGTTGCTCATCATGCTCATCACCGTGCACGGCACCACGCCGAGATTTTCTTCGATCGAAGTCCAGCACTGCACCGCGCTGATCGTGACGTGTGTCGCCTTCATCCACTGGTCAATCACCGCACCCAATTTCGCCATTTTCAGCAAAGCGGCCGCGGGCACTCCGCTGGTGGTGACATATTTGTGAATCGCAGTCAACTTGGCCTGCGCCGCGTCGTCGTCGTCTTTCATGCGCTCGATGCGGCCAATCACTTCGGAAAGGTCCAGCGTCTCAACGGAAATTCCGGCGGCTTCGAGCAATTTTTCGCTGTAACGGACAGTGTTGAACGCGGCAGGGCGCGCGCCGATGCTGCCGATGCGCAAATTCCGGAAGCCGCGGTGCACACGGCAAACGCCAGTAAACCACGCCAAATCCTTCTTGAATTCTTCAGAGGACGGGCTGACGGTGTGAGAAGTGGTCAAGGAATACGGAATGCCGTACTGCCGCAGGTTATTGCACGCAGACATCTTTCCGCAAAAACTATCACGGCGGTGCGCGATGGTCATTTTGGAAGGCGTATCGGGTGTGGCCTGCACTAACACGGGAACTTTCAGCCGTGAAAGGCGCATGGTGTCGGCGATGGCGCGTTCGTCGCCGAAATTCGGCAGCGTGACGACTACGCCGTCAATGCGATCGCCATTCGCGCGGAACAGTTCCGCGCAACGCATGGCTTCCTCGTAAGTTTCGATCGCGCCGTAATTGCTCAGCTTCACGTCCAGCACCACCACATCCACGCCGGACTCCCGCAGCACCTTCACCATCTCTGCCCTGCCCAGTTCGGCCAGGTGGCCCGGGAAAAAGCCGCGGTTTCCCACAATCAGCCCCAACGTGATTTTCGATTTTTCCATGGGTCCCTTCATTCCACGAGTAACAGGAGCGTCAGCTTCAATCGATTCGCCCGGGCACACTGCAACGAATTAAAAACTCCGGCTGCCAGATAAACCTTGCGCCACAATTATTTTTTCACCGGCTGGCCATAATAGCTGGCGCTGCCGTGCTTGCGTAAAAAGTGCTTGTCATGGAGCCATGGCGAGATCGGCTCGACCGCGGGATTTATCGCGGTGCTGTAATACGCCATGCGCGCCACCGCTTCCAGAATCGCGGAGTTGTGCGCCGCAGCGCCGGGATCGGCGCCCCATGTGAACGGACCGTGGCTTTTCACTAAGACACCAGGAATGCTGTCTGGGTTCCCGTTCGCAAAGGCGCGCACGATCGCGACGCCGGTACTTTTCTCGTAATCTTGTTCAGTTTCATCCGGCGTCAGATCCGCGGTGACCGGAACTGGGCCATGAAATGTGTCGGCGTGCGTGGTGCCCAGACACGGGATGGGCCGGCCCGCCTGCGCCCATGATACGGCGAACTCCGAGTGGGTGTGTGCGACGCCCCCGGTATTCGCGAACGCGCGGTAAATCGCGATGTGCGTTGGAAGATCGGAAGAAGGGCGAAGATCACCTTCTACAATCTTGCCTTCCAAATCGGTGATGACCATGTGCTCGGGCTTCAGTTCGTCGTAGGGCACGCCGCTCGGTTTGATGACCACCAAGCCCTCTTCGCGCGAGATTCCGCTGGCATTTCCGAAGGTGTAGAGCACCAGCCCGCGGCGGACCAGTTCCAGGTTCGCCTCCAGGACCTGTTCTCTCAGGTGCTTCAATTTCATTGGCGATGCCCCCGCAGCGCTGCCATCTTGTAAGTCCGAGAAAACGCTTACTTGCCCATAAATACTACCCTATCTTAGCATGCGTTGGTCAATCTCGAATTGCGCAGGGTGTCCATCTCCGCACCGATTAGATGCACGCTCTTCAGGTGAGTTTCGCTTGTATCAAGGTTACCGAGGCCGCCGGAAACGTGTGCCGAATGCTCGAGCCTGTGACCGTCAGATCTTCGGAACGCGGACGGACGGCGTCCGGGTTCTCGAATGTGTTATGCGCGTGAATGTCCTTGTCCGTCAAAACGGTCACGGTGCCGGACTTCACTTCGGACGCACGCAGCACGATTTCCGTTTCGCGGGGCTGGCTGACGTCTGGATTCACGACGGTGATGGTCAAATCTTTGTCCTTGATCGAAGCAGAACCCTGCAGTCCCCAGAAGGATGCGGGCTTGCCGTCGCGATCGTAATTCACCGAGGGACTGGAGAAAATCGCGCGGACAGCTTGCGCTCCTTGATGCGCCGAGTACATTTGAAACACATGGTACACCGGCGTGAGCGCGAAATGATCGCCGTGCGCTAGAAATAAACAATTCAGGCAGTTAATGAGTTGCGCGCAGGCGGCCATCGTGACTTTTTCCGGATGGCGATTGAAGATGTCCAGCGTAGCTCCGCTCATCACCGCGTCGCGCAGCGTGATCATCTGCCCCAGAATATCCGTGGGTGACACCTCGCTGCCGGGTTTGTACCACGGCCCCCATTCGTCCACGACGAGCTTGATGTGATGTTGTGGATCGAACTCCTGCATGATCTGCCAGTGGCCGGTGATCAGCGATTCCATACGATCGCCTTCGCGCATTAACTCATACCAATCCACGGCGTCGAAATTCACGGCATCGCCTTTGCCCTGGACCCAATCCTGCGTTTTGCCGCGACTGAGATTCCAGGAATAATAGTGCAGCGACAACCCCCACACGGAACGCAGCTGCCGCGGCCCTTTTTCGAGCAATCCCTGCAAAAAACCGCGCGTCCAGCTCCAATCGTCTGAGTTGGGGCCGGAGGCGATCAGCGAGACGTCCTGCATTCCATAGCGTGGGATCCACGCCGCGAAGCGCCGGAATTCCTGAGCGTATTCCGTGGGAGTGAAATCTCCGCCGCAGCCCCACGATTCGTTGCCCACGCCCCAGTAGCGCACCTGGAAAGGGTCGCGATCTCCGCCGGCCGCGCGCAGATCGGCGAGCGTCGTGCTCCCCGCGGGAGAATTGCAATATTCGATCCAGCGGTAGAAATCTTCAACGGGCAGGCTGCGCAAATTTGCGGCGAGATAGGGCTCGCTGCCGGCCAGTTTGCAAAAGTGCGCGAATTCGCTTGTGCCGAATTGGTTGGGATCATATTTCTGCGGGATATTTCCCTGGTCGCGGACCAGCTGCTCGCCCGCCCAGAAATTTGTGCGGCGCGGTCGCTGCGCTGCGGGACCCACTCCATCTTTCCAGTCGTAGCCGTCGGCGAAGCAGCCGCCGGGCCAGCGGATCACCGGCGCTTTAATTTTGCGCAGAGCGTCCACCAGGTTCTTGCGGATTCCCTGGACGTTCGCGACTTTGGAATTTTCGCCAACCCATATTCCGTCGTAAACTACTCCGCCGAGATTTTCTGCAAAGTGGCCGTAAATATTCGGCGAGATCGTGCCCAGCGGCTCGTCCAACAAAATCTCGATGCGGGCATCCGCAGTGGCCGCGAGGCTGAACTGGCGAGCGAGCAGTGCCGAGCCAGCTCCCAGTGCTGCGTTGCGGATAAATCGCCGCCGTCCGATGGTCATAAATATAGCTCCCCTTTATGCCGCGACTGCAGTTTCGCGATGGCAGGCGACTGGCAGCGGTCACTTGCTGCGATCGCTCAAGCAAGAGGCAGGCGCCGGACGTGCGCCCGGGGGTGCGACTTGGCCGGGCGTGCATATCTAGCACCGAGAAAACGCTTACTGCAACTGAAAAATATGGCTTTGCTGCGGGCGCAAGGACCGGGCAGCAGCAAGCGCAGCCCGAGCGTTATTGTGAGTTCTGCCTCAATTTGCGGTAGCGGCGGATCAAGCTGTTCGTGGAACTGTCATGCGCGAGCTTAGGCTCTGAGGGGCTTTCGATTTCCGGAATGATGCGTTGCGCCAGAACTTTACCGAGTTCCACGCCCCACTGGTCAAACGAATCAATATGCCAGATGGTGCCTTGGGTGAAGACGCTGTGCTCGTAAAGCGCGACGAGCTTGCCGAGCGCTTCAGGCGTAAGCTTGTCCAGAAAAATTACGCTGGATGGCCGATTGCCTTCGAAGACGCGATGCGGGACGAGCCAGTCCGCCGTGCCTTCCTTCTTCACCTGCTCGGGCGTCTTGCCGAAGGCGAGCGCCTCGGCCTGTGCGAACACGTTTGCCAGCAACATATCGTGGTGACGGCCGACCGGATTGAGCGCCTGCGCGAACGCGATGAAGTCGCACGGGATGAGTTCCGTTCCCTGATGGATCAGCTGGTAGAAAGAATGTTGGCCATTGGTTCCCGGCTCGCCCCAATAAATTGCGCCGGTCTGATAATTCACATGCGTGCCGTCGAGTGTGACGTGCTTTCCATTGCTCTCCATCGTCAGTTGCTGCAAATACGCGGGGAAACGCTTCAGGTACTGCTCGTAGGGAAACACGCCGGAAGTCTGCGCGCCGAAGAAATCTCCGTACCAGATGGATAGCAGGCCCATCAGCACGGGCAGATTCTGCTTGAACGGCGCGGTGCGGAAATGTTCGTCAATCTGGTGGAAGCCGCTGAGCATCGCGCGGAAATTGTCCGGGCCGATGGCCAGCATCGTGGAAAGGCCGATCGCCGAATCCATCGAGTAGCGGCCGCCGACCCAATCCCAGAACCCAAACATGTTCGCGGTATCAATACCGAACTTGGTGACTTCGGCCGCGTTGGTGGAAACTGCAACGAAATGCTTGGCGATGGATTTTTCGTCGCCGCCCAAACCGCCGAGCGTCCAGTCGCGCGCGGAGTGCGCGTTGGTCATGGTTTCGAGCGTAGTGAAGGTTTTTGAAGAAACAATCCAAAGGGTTTCAGATGGGTCTATGTCGCGGACGGCTTCGGCGAAGTCTGTGCCGTCAACATTGGAGACGAAGCGAAACGTCAGCGAACGGTCGCTGTAACTCTTGAGTGCTTCGTAAGCCATTACCGGGCCCAGGTCGGAGCCGCCGATGCCTATATTAATGATGTTGCGGATGCGTTTGCCGGTGTGGCCTTTCCAGGCGCCGCTGCGCACGCGGTCGCAGAAGCTGGACATTTTGTCGAGCACGGCGTGAACTCCCGGCACGACGTTTTCGCCGTCAACAGTGATGGATGAGCCTTTGGGAGCGCGCAGAGCCACGTGCAGCACCGCGCGATTCTCGGTGATATTGATTTTTTCTCCGCTGAACATCGCGTCAATGCGCTCGCGCAGGCGTGATTCGTCGGCCAATTGCAGCAGCAATTTGATGGTGTGGTCGTTAATGCGGTGCTTGGAGTAGTCCAGGAAAATGCCCGCAGCTTCCAGAGTCAGGCGCTCGCCGCGTTTCGGGTCATCCGCGAAAAGCTTGCGTAGATGGACTCTGGAAATCTTCTTGTAGTGGGCAGTGAGAGCCTTCCAGGCCTTGCGTTTGGTGAGAGGCGTGATGACTTTGGTCTTTGCCTTTGCTGCGGATTTGGCGCTAGCTGCCATCGGAGTGCTCCTTTATGAGTTCGTCACTACAAACATTTAGGCTGTACGCGAGCCGGACATCGCGGTCGCGCGGAAAGATCACAACCGTTAGATGCGCGCGCGAATGCAAGGTGGCGTGCTCGCAAGGAATTTTACCGAATTCGCATCATTATTTATAGCGTGGAAGATTTCGGAGAAACCCTTCACACGTATGTCCGTTTGCCTACTGCGACAAGATAATCGCGGTGTAGGGTCCGATGCCGACGTTGCCGCTGCAGGGCATCCCATCCCTGCCGATTTGGCTTGCCGTCGTGTCGTACGACGGATGATTGCTGAAATCGGCGCTGTAACCGTTCCAGTCACTATTGAACCTTACCTTCCACAATCCGTCGCGCGGGAATCCAATCGTGTAGGAATCATAGGATTGGTTGGCCATGTTGATGATCACCACAACGTCGTCACCCGCGCCGCCGCGATCCCAGCGATGAAAAGCGATTACTTTAGCCGCGTCATTTACGTGAAAAACGTTCAGCGACTGGCCTTGCAATCCGGCGGTGTTGCTGAACCAATCGCGGCGCAGGCGAATCATGTCCCGGTACATCGTAAAGATGCCGCTGAACGTCTGCTGTTTCGTCCAGTCCAGCGGTTGCGTGTCGCTGAAATATCCGCTCTCCAGGAACTCCTGCCCCTGAAAGATCATCGGAATGCCCGGGGCGGTGAAAACGAGCACAGCGCCCAAGGTAGAGCGCTTCTGCGAAAAATAACTTCCGGCATTACCCGGCCAGATTTCTTCGGGAACACGGGATTGGCCGTTGGCGTCTTCGTCGTGGGACTCGGTGTAGATAACGCGTTCGAACGCATTGGCATTGTAGTTGTGGCTGATGGCGTCACTGACGGCATAAGTGTTTCGCGCTGAATCGTCAGGGGTGATGATCGCGGAACGCACGGAATGCACGAATAGGGCCTCCCATTGCGCAGCGAAGCCGGCGCCGCCTGCACCGGTGTTCTTGGTTAGCCACTCGTTTCCCTGCATATCTTCGGCGATGCTGATCTTCCACGGCTGGGTCTGCTCGATTTCGGCGTTGATCGCTTGCATCAACGACCACCCGTCCGCCAAATCGTTGCCCGGATCATTGTTATTTCCGTAGACGTTGCGAATCCATCCTGTCGCGTCCCACCGCAGACCGTCCGCAAATCGTTGCTGCAGCCAGCGCCGCGCGTTGTCCAGAATATAATTCCGCACTTCGGGCCGGCCATAGTCAAAACGCGTGTTGCCCCACGGAGTGGTGCTCCGCCAATCGTTGTAGAAATAAATTCCGCCGTAACCGTCTTGACTCCAACCATCGAACTGCCACATGTCAGCCGCGGGGTAGCCGAGATGGTTGTAAACGACGTCTATGATCACGGCGATGCCGCGCTGATGAGCCTGTTCGACGAACACGCGGAAGCCGTCGGGGCCGCCATATTGTTCCTCGATCGCGAAGATATAGGCGGGGTTGTAGCCCCAGGAGGTGTCCGTCTCGAATTCGCCAGCGGCCATGATCTCGATCGCGTCGATGCCGAGATCTTTCAGATAGTCGAGTTTGGTTGCGGCCGAAGCAAAGGTGCCACCTGGTTGGGCTAGCGTTGTGTCAGGCACGAACGTGCCGACGTGCAACTCGTAAATGACCATCTGATTCCACGCTGGGGATGCGTACGAGCTGTCGGGATATTGCGTGTCGCTCGAAGCGATCAGGCTGGGGCCGCCGCGGATCTTGAACGAACGGCTATACGGATCGACGTGCGTAAGAAGCGCGCCGGTTGTCGCATTCGTGATGAGGAAATTGTATTGCTGCCCGACTGCGGCACCCGGGAAGTCCACGCTCCAGTAGCCGTTGCCTTCGGAGAAAAGATTCGAGCCTGGTTTCCAGCTATTAAAATCACCCTGAACTTGCACGCTGGAGGCAAAGGGAGCCCAGAGGCGAAACGTCACTCCGCCGTCGTAGGGGACGGCGCCCATGTAGGGTCGCGCTGAAGGGGGCATGCGAATTCTCCTTGCCAGTTAGCGCGTCACCTGCACCCGGATGGTGCCGCCGCTGGCGCGCTCAGACCTGCTCAATCTATTTATTTTGCTCCGGTAGCAGTTGAGAATTGATGAACGTCACCACGGCGGCGGTTTCGTTCGCGGTACGCCGGGTCACGGTGGCTTGCATGCCGGCTTTCCCTGCATTGCCCCAGCCGAAATTGCGGACGTCCCATGTGCCGCCCGGTAGCGCGGCTGTATTGATGCCAGGAATGGCGGTGACGTTCAGCAGTTCCATGGTGCGCCGAGTTTCGGTGTGACAGCTGACGCAATCGGTGTTGAAGAAGAAACTTTTGGTGGGGTCGGCGATGGTGTCGAGAATTTGTTTGGATTGATCGGCGCTGGGCGGCGGCGTGGCGAACACAGTGAATGTGGCGACTCCGTTGCGTTGCGCGAGAGGCAGGCTGGTGGCTGAGACTGCGGCATTTTTGCACGTGATGGGATTGAGATTGTTGGTATGCGGCTCGGGCACTACGCGCGGATTGGTGCCTGCGGGATTCAGCATCTGCGCGAATTGCACATTGCCGTCCAGGGTTGGCCCGTGTGCGGGACCGAAATGGCCGGCGTGATCGCCAAGCATCGAAAGAAAAATCCACGGCGCAGGCGCTGCCGCCGGAAGTCCGGCGATGGCCATCGAGCCGAGACGTTGCGCGGAGATATGCCGTTCGAGAAGCGCGAGCATTTCGTTGCGCACCGCGTTGGCTGTGGCGGGATCGGCCAAGCCGGGATGAACTCCCAGCGGAGCGCCGGCGGTACTGACCGCGTGTGCACCGAGTTGGCCGCTGCTCAATTTTGTGCGCAACGCGGCGACGTCGCTGACGATGGAGCTGAAGGCGTTCACGTCGGCGACGAAGCGCGGAAAACAATCTGTTTGCGCGGGCGGGTCGGGCGTTACGGTGATGAAATCGAAAATCAAGTGGCCCGCGATGTCCAAAACCTTCGGGCTGCCGTCGGGATTCTTGCTGATGGGCTGAATGATCAGGCGAATTTCGGGCAACTGGCCATATTGCGCGCGAATGTCGCTAGAAAGGCCGGGCGCGCCGGCGTCAATGCGAATGCCGGCGACGAACCAGGCATCGGGAGTTTGCGCTTCCTTGGGCAGCGCGATTTGTCCGGTTGCGCCGGGCGCCGCCTGCGCGGCGGGTCCATCGGCGATCGAGAGAAATTGCTGAAACGCTGCGTCGGACCACAGGGGATCGCGCTTCGTCGGGTCCTGGGGATTTGGCGTGGTGATGTCGCGGACGGCGATCAGGTTAGCGAAATCGGCGGCTTGCGTCGGCGCGGGAAATAACCAGGAGACGTCGTTCGCCGAAAGCGGTTGCACAACCGGCGCAGGCCGCGGCCTGGACTTGCAGGCCCACGCTCCGACGCTGCAAATGATTAAAGCTCCGATCAATCCGAGCCTCGCTAATCGCAAAGAAAATATTCCGGAAGCGTCCATACGAATCTCCTCAGGTTGCGCGCTGATTTTTTTTGGTCGCGCGCCGGCTCGAACGTGATCAACTCACAAGGTCTTGAGATATTCGATTAAGGCGCGCCGCTCGTCAGGGCTCAGGCTGCGCCCAATCACACCTTCTTTCTTGGAATCATCGCTGAACTCGTGGCCGGAATTGCTGTTGCCTCTGATGGTAGTGTCGAACTCAAAGCCGCCGGGAAACTCACCGGTGACGTAGCCCACGTTCACGGGATCGTACTCACGATTACCGAGATAGAATTTTTTCGGTCGCTCGGCTGCGGGCGAAAGCAGCGCGTAAATGTTTGGCACCGAGCCATTGTGAAGGTAGGGCGGCGTGGCCCAGACGCCATTCAGCGGCCGGACTTTGTAAGATAGCAACGCGCGAACGTTACTGGGGCGGTTGCCGTTCATCTGGTCGCGCACGGCCGGCGAGATCGGCGGCTGTTGACTGTCGTACCAGTGAGCCAGCGTCGTATCCACCACTTGACCAAGCGCGCCGCCGAAATCGTTGGTAGTGATTCCGAGACTGGCAGGAATCAGCAGCGTGCGATTCTTCATATCTGCCGCTTCAGCCGGATCGGTTCCGACGCGCGTGACGTCAATTTGTTTGAGATTGAGGTAACGCTCTTTGGCGGCGTTCGGCTGTGACCATTCCGGGGCGGACCAGAAATCCGGATCGCTGACCGGAGCCAAGTGGCAGCTCTGGCAAACTTCCTTATAGAGGACGGCCCCTCGCGCGGCGAGTTCTATATTGATCGGAGGCAAAATATCCGCCGGCCATTTTGGCGAACGCAGGCCGTTGAAGCCGTTAGCCGCGTCGGGCGGCGGCGTCCCGGCGAGAAGTTGTTCGAGCTTGTAGAGTTCCTCCGGTCGCACAGTGGAAGCGAACGGATCATTTTTCGCGCCTGTGAGACTCACTGCAGCGCCGACGCCGAGCGCCTCGCCCGCGTTGCGCGTCATGGGCTGCTCGATCGAACCGTTGTACTGCACCCACTGGAACCACGAAGCTTGCCAAATGCGTGGGAAATGAACCGGAGCGGAAAAGCCGACCCAGTTGACGGGTTCATCGAGGTCAACAGCAAAGACGACGTCCCCGATACGATTCAGCGCGTCGAGGCGCGCAAAGCCTTCCGTGATGGTTTGATGCCGGCTACTAAATTCGAGGCGAATGATCTTCTCGACCTGCGATTTCACCGGCTCGAATTGCTTGCGTAGATCGGATTTCGCTTGTTCGCTCGCGCCCGGACCAAGGACGCGGCCAGCAAATTGATTGAAACGTGTGGGCAGATACCATGTGTATAGCAACGACAACGCGATGCCTTTCTGAAATTCGTTAAGATTCGTTAGCGCTGGGCCGCCATCAATCAGCACGGTGGTGTTTTTATAGGTGAAGCGGCCGGTGTGGCACGCGGCGCAGGTCAATCCCATCGCGGTCATATCCGTATTGGTTTGCGGATTCTTCCACGGAGCGCCACTCGCATCGCGCATCGGTCCGCCCTGGGCGAAACCGATCGGCATTTTAGATATTTCAGGATGCGCGGTGTCTGGAATGAAGCCGTAGCGGTCGAGGTATCTCTGGTCGCTCAGCAGTCCAGAGCCGGTGGAAGAAATCGGCGGCTGTTCCAGAGCCATGAACCACTCGTAGGGGATGCCGAAAGTTTGCGTGCCCTGGTCGGCGTGGTGGAACCAATCGCGTTGCGCAGCGGTCCAATTTTGGTCGAGCCAGACAACGTTACCGACCGGGGGATACTCAGGCGGCTCGACTGTGAAATTGTCGTACCAGAGCTTCATGCCGATAACGAGCAGGATGACCACAATGACAAACGCAATTATCTTTTTCATGTCCGCAGCCCCCTCAGGACTTGCCGGGTTTCGAGATGGACCGCTGGGGATTTCCCCCAGTCATGCTGCGAAGCGTTCCTAGCGGGTTACCACTTTTGCAAGAGCCTACTACCATTTGAAAGCCCGGGCAACGATAGTCTGCGGCGAGAGAGCGGGCGGCAGGCGAAAATAGTTTCGCCGCGACGCGATCGCCACTCACTTTTTCGCAGGCGGCGCGGGCGGCGAAGCCGGTGCGACGCTTTTTGCTGCGCAGCGCCGCTCGACCACGCTCGGTGGCACGATCGGGTCCTGCACGCACGTCGCCGGCGCGGGCTTCGGCCGAGGGTTCAGAAACTTCTCAACTTCCACGGCGAGCGGCTTACGCACTTTGTCCCACTCAGTATCGATGCAACGCTGCTCTTTCGGCGTCAGATGCCAGGAAAGCGGCGGGTCCAAAGGGCACCCAACGCCATCTGTCATTTCATTGGCGGCCGGAGGCGTGTAGCGAACGAGCATCCAGGTCGTGTCAAATCCAGCTCCATTCAGGAGTTTCTGCAGGTCTTCGCCGATCGCCTTATCGCGAACGATCTGGCCCTCCGAGCGCACGTTGAGCATCGTATTGATCGGAGAACTAAGCTGGTAATACCATTTTTTCAATGTTTCGGTGTCCGTCGGCTTGCTATTCGGGAAAGCATCGAGCTGCAGAATCAATATTCTTTTCGAGCGGGGCGCTGCGCCGCCGACGGCTACCTTCAGCCATTCCGACAAAATAAAAACTCCTGAATTATCGAAATAGCCGCCGTCGCCCAGATGCGCCCTATCCGGAGGAATGTCCGGGCGCGCTTCGGGAGAGACATAGACGAATGCGGCGGACATGCGCGCGGCAGTTTCCAGAAACACGTCGCGGCCCGGATAGCTTTGCTGCAAAGTGCGGACGCAGTGGAATTGGTGCACTTCGGTTGAATCGCAGCCGGGAAATTGACTGTTGGTAAAAACAAACGGATCGCCGGTGAGCGCGTCGGTGGAGTTCAGCAAGAGCACCGGCCAAACTGGATTGCTGTGTTCATCGGACAGGCGCCGCTCGGTATGCTGGAATCGCGCGCTCTTCAGCAGAGAACGTTCCAGCGCCCAGCCGCGATCGGCGCGGCTCCAGGACGTTGCGGGCCCGGGAATGAACATGCGGCGCAGGTCGGGGTGCGTGAAACCCCAGGCGACGGCTTCGAGACTGGAGTCTTGCGCCCATTTTGCGGCCGTGTCATCGTCCGGCGGCGCTTCCAGGCAGCGCACGTAAAACATCGCGCCGACCGAGCCGCCCGAAACTCCGCTGATGGCCAAGACGCTCTTCTGGAAACCGATTACCGAGGAGTCGGCGCGCAAGCCGCACAGTACCCGGCTGGCCCACGCGGCGGATTGGATGCCGCCACCCGCCGCGGCCACGACGATCAGCGGCTCCGGAGCGCTTTGGAACGCCTGTTGCGGCGTGGGCAGCGCGGCGGAATTCCGCAGCTCCACGGTGGAAAAGACATGATCGGATCTGCCAAGTTGCGCCACCAAGAAAAGGAACACGCCGAGCACCACCAGCACCGGGAAGCGAAAGCGGTCCACAAGGAATGTGAGACCCGCGAGCAGGCCGTTCCAGAAGATCAGGAACAACAACAGGTACTCGAGCACCGAGTTGGAAGCGCCGCCGCTTCCCCACTCATATACGTTACGCAGTTCATGCAAGGTCCACTGACCGGTAATCCAATAGAAGAGCAGAAAGATGAACATCACGATCATCACGAAGCGATGGCCGGAGTGCAGCACCGGAGGATGGCCCGGCGTCGGCTCGCTTCCATAACCGGGGCCAAGGCGCGCGATCAGGCGACTGAAGAAGCCGTCGTGTGCGGCGTAACTACCGGGAGCCGCTTCCGACCGCGTGCCATCTTTGAATGAGCGAATCCAGTGGCCGCCAAATATTTTCCGAATGATGAGAAACGCGGGAAAGGCGAACACTTCCAGCGCGTCGTCGTTCGCCGGCTTGGCAAAACGCAAAGCACCCAAAAAGAAAACCATCACGACGAGCAGCCCGAGAAGCCATCCGCAGAATGCATAGACCAAGAATCCGCGATGCATTTCGGCAGCGGTGACGCGTCCGGCGTGGGTCATGAAACAGCGGATGGAATAAAGAAACACAATGTAGCAGATTCCGCCGTACACGTAGAGAAAAGCCACGCCCCAGAAAGAGACGCGATCTTGAGGCGCGGGCTGCACGATCCAACCGTCCGCGCGCTCCTGCCCGTAAAGCAAGACCAGAAAGCTGCTGGTGATCGCGACGCTCACCATCAGGGACGCCAGGAAAGCGGCCGTCATCACCTGTCGCAGAGCCAGATCCGCCACGCCATGGAACATGGAAGTCTTGAAGGCGCAAGGCAAACCAACGCCGAGTAGGGCGAGGAAGGCGAGCGGAACGCGCATCATGTAAAGGAGAAGAAAACGCCTGCGCCAGATCTGCATGGCAATCTCCTGCTGCCTATGTACGGGGTGGGTATATGGCGCGGATGGTAACAGGGATTGCGGGATTGCCACAGAAGAAAAATCGGCGGCACCGGAACGCCTGTGGCGCGGATGGAAAGCCGACGAACGGGTAGCGATCGGCGAGCCAAGAGGATTCGCGCGGCCGTCGTTGAACAGAACGAAAGGCCTTATGGAAGATTGAGAAGTGGCTGAAGAAACTTGCATCTGAATTGTGCTATTGAACATCACATAACCCGAGGAGAGATTGATGTCCGCGACCAGCGTTCAGTTCACGGTTGCAGCGCACGTAATGACGGCGCTTGCAGCCTTTCACGGCAAGGAAATCCCTTCCGCGACCCTGGCAAAGAGCGTGAATGCCGACGCCACCTTCGTGCGGAAGTCCCTCTCGAAACTCTCCAAGGCGGGCCTGATCAACACAACACGCGGCAAGAACGGCGCAAGCACGCTCACGCGCTCCCCTAAACAAATAACCCTCTTGGACATTTATCGCGCCAGCGCGGCGCCCCGGGCATTCGCGATTCATAGTTATCCTGCGTACCAAAAATGCGTGGTCAGTCGCAACATCAAAGGATGCATGTCGTCGGTCCTGGAAAAGGCGCAGCACAGCTTCGAGGCTACTCTCGATCGAATAACTCTCGCCGATGTACTGGCGGAAATCCGTCGAACCAGGCCGTGATTTGTAAGAGTACGCTCGACTTTGTGTAACCTTAATTGTGCAGATGAGAAGAACAATAAGCCAAACGAGGAGGACCTAGCTATGAGCTCAACCGTTGCTTCGAATACCACGTATGTGATTTTGGGCGCGACCGGCAACACCGGCTCGATCATTTCCGATTTCCTGCTGTCGAAAGGCAAGAAGGTGCGGGTCGTAGGTCGCAATGCTGGGCGATTACAGCGCTTCGTAAGCAACGGCGCGGAAGCGTTCACGGCCCATTTGACCGATGCGGCTGCGCTTACCAAGGCCTTCAACGGTGCAGGCGCTGCGTACTTGATGCTGCCGCCGATAACTACGCGTGAGGAGCAGGAGCGAGAGAGCGACGCGATCGCGCAAGCGGCGAAGGATTCCGGGTTGCGCTACGCGGTGCACTTGAGCAGCTTCGGCGCGCATGTCCCGGAAGGCACCGGTCCAGTCACGGGACTGCATACTTCGGAGCAAAAGCTGAATGCGATCGGCGGTTTAAACGTCCTGCACGTGCGGGCCGGGTATTTCATGGAGAACAATCTGGCGGCGATCGACATGATCCGAGGAATGGGAATCTTTGGGCATGTTCTGCTGCCCGACCTGAAACTGCCAATGATCGCGACGCCCGACATCGGCGATTACGCCGCACAGCGTCTACTGCACCTAGATTTTTCTGGCAAACAAACGCGCGAACTGCTTGGCGAGCGCGATTTGTCCATGGCAGAAGCCACCGCCGTGATTGCACGCGGCATTGGCAAGCCGGAGCTGCGTTACGAGCATTTGACGTACGACCAATTGCGGCAGGCGTTAACGCAAATGGGTTTTTCGCCGAAGAAAGCCGCTGTGTACATCGAGATGTTCACGGCCGTCAACACAGGAGTACTTGCTGCACAGGAGCGGCGTTCACCGGCGAACAGCACACCAACTTCGTTTGAACAATTTGTGCAGGATGTGTTTGCGCCTGCGTATCACGCGAAGGCTTCCGCGGCCTAAGCTAAGATTCAGGTCCCGGATGGTGCCAATTGCTGCTGTTTGCAGCCTAAGATTTCGGGGGGAGCTTCTAAAAATGTTTGACGCGGAGATCCTGGCGATGAATGAAACCATTTCTACGAAAAGAAAGTCGTATAAGCGTCGCAAGAAACCGAGTACTTACCGCCGTGTCGTCACTGGAAATTTAAACGAGAAGGCCGTTGTTCAGAGCGACGAGACGTTGCCGGTCTACAACTTCAAGACCGTTCCCGGATACGAGCACACGCTCGTCTGGGTCAATCCCGCGATCCCGGATCTCAGCAAGCAGCAGATGTTTGACAGATATCCCGAGTCCGTGGTTCCAGGACCTGGCGGAACAAGCCTGCACTTCGTGACGTTTCCGCCCGGTTCGGTCTTCGCGGATCCGTCCTTCGATGCCAAAGCGGCACAAGAAGAAGCCTTGGTTCGCCTGCCAGGCTTAGCCGACCACTTCGAAGAGGAAGATCCGGCGATGCACAAGACAAACACGGTGGACTATTCAATTGTGTACGACGGAGAGATTTGGATGGAGTTGGACGACAGTGAAACCGTGCATCTGCAGCGCGGCGACGTGGTGGTACAAAACGGCACGCGCCACGCATGGCGGAACAAAGGAAGTAAGCCGGTCACAATGCTTTTTTTTCTGAACGGCGCGAGGGAAAGACGATGACCAAAAGGCTCGAAAGCAAGATCGCCGTCATCACCGGTGGCACAGAAGGGATTGGATTTGCTACGGCAAAACTTTTCGTTGAAGAGGGCGCCCACGTTTTCATCACAGGCCGCCGCCAGAAGGAACTCGACGAGGCCGTGAAGGCAATCGGCGGCAATGTCACCGGCATTCAGGGAGACGTCGCCATATTGGCGGATCTGGATCGTCTGTACGAGACAGTCTCCAAGGCAAAGCAGCGAATCGATATTGTTTTCGCGAATGCCGGCGTTGGCGAATTTGTTCCCTTTGGCGCCGTCACCGAAGAGCATTTCGACAAGCTGTTCAACATCAATGTGAGGGGAACGCTGTTCACGGTGCTGAAAGCTTTGCCGCTGCTGAAGGATGGCGGCTCGATCATTCTCAACGGCTCTGTCGCGAGCGTTAAGGGTACTGCAGGCTTCGGCGTTTACGCGGCAAGTAAGGCTGCCATCCGCTCATTCGTGCGAACTTGGACGACGGATCTGAAGGATCGCCGTATCCGCGCGAACGTCGTCAGTCCAGGTCCGATCAACACTCCTCTCCTGAGTCGGCAATCCCCCGAGGTGATTGCGCGGATCGCGTCCACGATTCCAATGGGACGCATGGGAAAACCCGAGGAAGTTGCCAAGGTGGCATTGTTTCTAGCTTCGGATGACTCCAGTTTCGTTACGGGTATCGAACTATTCGTTGACGGCGGCAGAGCGCAAGTCTAGGCGCAAGGGCGGCAGAGGCGCTCTGAGGACATGCCGTCCGTCCAAATGAAAGGGGAGGTTAAGAATGGCTACAGAGAAGTCGCTCATTGATTCTGCACTCCGCCAGTGGAAGTCCAATGTGGAACGAGCGGAGAAATTGTTTGGCGATCTGTCGGCGGCGCAACTCGAGCAAGAAGTTGCTCCAGGTAAAAACCGCCTTATCTATCTCTGGGGACATCTGACGGCGGTGAACGATCGGCTGTTACCGCTGCTCGGGATTGGAGAAAGACTCCATCCTGAACTCGACAGCATGTTCATCTCGAACCCGGACAAATCCGTTCCGCTCACTGTCTCGGAACAATCGCTCAAATCCGCATGGCAAGAAATCAACCAGAAGCTCTGGGTAGGTTTCGCGAAGTTCTCAGACTCGGATTGGTCGCAGCGCCATACGGCGGTGTCGGCAGAAGACTTCGAGCGGGAGCCACATCGGAATCGATTCGGCGTGCTGCTCGGAAGAACCGCGCATCTAGCCTATCACTTGGGGCAAGCGGCATTGACACGGCCAAGCGAATAGTCAGCCGTTTCTAGCGCTTCAGCAGCTTGCAGCAATCGCAATCAAGGCAATCCAGTTCGCGAGATTTCGTCATTCGGCTAAGGGGACACGCAATGAGTCCAAAGGACATTCAGAAATTAAATTTGGCGCTCGAACTAAAAGTGGGAAAGAAGCGACTCGAAGACGCGCTTCACGGCTTGAGTGACGAACAGTGCGAGACGGCTGGAGCCACGCGGTCCGGCTCGGTGGTAGAACTTCTCTCTGAGATTGTTACAAGGGAATTCTTGGCGGTAATGGAAGTTTCCGACCGCCTGCCCTTCTTTCCGATGAATCTCCTGGCCAATGCGAACGGCCGAACACCGGCTGCTTCTGAAATAGACAAAGCCGCCCCAGATAGCTCCGTCCAAAACCTTCTCGCCGAATTCGAAGTGCTACGTTCAGCCGTCATACGCCGCGTGGAAGAAAGCGGATCACGTGATGCGAAGTTAGATCCGAAATATGCATACGTGGATGACCTCTGCATCACGAGGTTCAACGAAAAGATTGATGAGATAGAGCGCTGGCGAAGTTCGCAAATCGTGGGATTCAGCGCTGAGCGTCTCCGCGCGGAAGCGCGCGAAGTGGAACTCAATCAGGCCATTATGGATTTGAGTCAGCAGGACTTCGTGACCGGGGTTTTCGATCTGAAATCGCTCTTCTTTGTGCTGTTTGGTCGGTTCTACAGCGAAGATATCGTCCAGTGGCTCGGGACCGTGGAGTCGAATGGAAGGGCTGCCGCGTTCCAGCGCATGGCAGCTGCGCTCGAACCCATGCATACGCTGCTGGAGATGGGGCTGGCTTCCGTTGCATCGTTTCGCGTGACGGCGAGCGCGCAAGACGCCGAGGGGAATTTCATCGCCGACTGGGAGGCCGCTTTCGGAGGTGCCTATTCAACAGGAACCGCCGTTCGCTGGCGCACAGTTCGAGCATGGAAAAATCGCAAAGTTATCGCGGAGCGCATCGTGGACCTGCCATAGACGAAACCATCGGCGAGTCACGTACCACGACCCACCGAGTAAAGGCCTTTCGATCTCAAGGGAATCCTGAACCCAATTGAATTATTTATTTACCGAGTCAGTTGTTGATCGCATCGCTTCGCGCAGCCACACGTGACGCGGGTCGCTGTTGAGTCTTGGATGCCAAGCCATCAGGAAGTGAAACGCATGCAATTCGATTGGCGCTTTCACAATGCGCAGTTCGCGATTTCCTCTGATAACTGAGCTCATGCCACTGGTCACCGTGAGCACGAGCTCCGTGCCAGGAAGGCTTTGCAAAGCCACACCGAAGTAAGGCAATCGAATATACGAAGTGCGTTTGGCTCCGACAGCCGCCAGCTGCTTGTCCGGAATTGTCTGTACACCAGCATACGTAGCTACAATGATATGGCTCGCCGCCAAGTATTGCTTAAGAGAAAGCCTGTCGCCAAAGCGGCTGTCGCGCGCGACTGCGCAAATCCAATCCTCCCGGTACAGCCTCTCCGACTGAAAGTGTGAGGGCAGGAGCCCATCATCTATATGTAGAACCAGATCAACTTGTCCGTGCTCCACCAATTCCGCGATGTGTGATGCTCTTCTCCTCCGCAATCGCGGCGAACGTGATCAGGAGGTTCAAATCGACTTGTCGCAGTTTCTCTAAACGCATGTGACCCATGATTGTTATGCATGAAACGCAAGTCGTTGTCCGGTCGTCTGTGTCTGCAAGGCAGACAAGCTCACAAGGAGAATTCTATGCACCGAGGAAACGGTTTGCAGGATAAGCGAGTGGTCGTCGTGGGTGGGTCGTCGGGGATTGGCTTGGCAGTGGCGCAGCTGGCCGCAGCGCAGGGAGCAAAGGTCGTCATCGCCTCCAGCAACGCGGAACGAGTTCAGAAAGCCGCTGAATCCATCGGCCCAGAAGTGCAGGGCCACGCGGTTGATGTCTCAGACGAGCGAGCGATTGCAACCTTCTGTGCGAAGCTTGGCCCTTTCGATCATTTGGTATTCACTGCCGGCGATAGCCTGCAGTTGCGCGACCTCGCATCCACGGATCTCCAACAGGCCAGACGCGCGTTTGAACTGCGCTATTGGGCCGCGCTCGCCGCAGTCAAGTACGGAAGCCCATATATTCGCCAGGGGGGCTCGATCGTGCTCACAACCGGAATCGCGGGCCAGCGCCCACACAAAGGATGGGTAATCGCTGCAAGTGTCTGCGGAACCATTGAAGCCCTAGCACGCGCACTAGCGATCGAGCTCGCACCAACACGGGTCAACGCTGTATCGCCCGGTACAGTGCGGACGAACCTCTGGCAAAACATGGGTGCGAAGGAACGTGAGGAACGGTTCGAAAGCGTCGGCAAGAGTCTTCCGGTGGGTCGGGTCGGCGAAGCCTCCGACATCGCGCAGGCTTATCTGTTCTTGATGCAGGAGGGATACGGAACTGGGCAGACCATTGTCGTCGATGGGGGCGCGGTCCTGGTCTAGCGCCGCGAAGATAAGCCGCGATTCAGGCAACCGGCTCCCGAAAACGTTCCAGCTACGTGTTCGGCCGCGAACCTGTAATAAGGATATCCACCAGCCGTCTGGCGCTTTCCTGCCAGTCGGGACTGGTCGCAACGTGGGCGACGCCAACGAGAGCCCGAAGCAGATCCATGGGATCAAGGTCCTTCCGAACGTCGCCGCTCTTGATCGCGCGCTTCACCAACGCACGCAGCGCTTCATGGATCTGATCGTGGGAAGCTGCGAACACCTTCTTAGGATCTCCGATCAGAGTGCTCAGCGCCGGGGCAATGAGCTGCTTCGCTTCGATGGCTTCAACGAACAACAATAGCCACGCTCGCAGCGCTTCAAGCGGCGGCATGCTCTGAGCGAAATTTCGCTCTGCCGCAGCCAGCTTCTCCATCTCCGACCGGTAAACCGCCTGCAGAAGTTCTTCGCGATTCGGAAAATGACGATACAAAGTCCCCGGCCCGACCCCTGCGTCGCTTGCGATGTCGTCCAAGCTGGTATTTGCGCCGGATCGAGTGAAAGCCAGCTTGGCCACCTCCAAAATTCGCTCGCGATTCCTCTGCGCATCGGCCCGCGGCTTTCGGCCGGCGGGTTTGGAACGTTTCATGAGCATCCTCACAAAAAACTTGCAACCGGAGGCAGTCTCCGGTAATCTACATATGTGGAGACACTCTCCACTTTACCAGAATTGAGATAAGTATGGGAGGAAAAAACAAAATGAGCACGGACATAAAGCTCGGCGGCCAATTCGAACTTCCCGGAACCTCCACAGGCGTTTACCGAATGGGCTACGGCGCCATGCAACTGGCCGGGCCGGGTGTTTGGGGCCCTCCACGCGACGTTGATGCCGCGATGGATGTGCTGCGAGCGGCTATCGCCGCCGGCGTGAACCACATTGATACCAGCGACTATTACGGTCCTCATGTGACCAACCAGATCATCAAGAAAGCTCTTCATCCCTATCCGGACGACTTGGTGATCGTTACCAAGCTGGGTGCGCGCCGCGGTGAAGACAAATCATGGAATCACGCACTTTCAAGCGCAGAGTTGCTCAAGGGCGTTCATGACAATCTTCGGAATCTCGGCCTCGACCAACTCGACGTCGTCAACCTGCGAGTGGGTGGAATCGCGGAGCCAGCGGAGGGATCGATCGAGGAACCGCTCACTGCGCTGGCTGAATTGAGATGGCGGGGATTGATTCGTCGCATCGGTCTCAGCAACGTCACGCCGCGGCAGTTTCAAGAGGCGCAGAGAATTACGGAGATCGTCTGCGTGCAAAACTTCTATAACGTGGCACATCGCGATGACGATGCCTTCATCGATGTTCTCGCGCAGCAGGGCGTCGCTTACGTCCCGTTCTTCCCGCTGGGAGGGTTCACGCCATTGCAGTCGTCGGTGCTCGATCGAGCGGCTACAGCCATGCAAACCACGCCCATGCAGGTCGCGCTTGCATGGCTTCTGCAGCGTTCTCCCAACGTTCTGCTGATCCCCGGAACATCTTCGCTAAACCATCTTCGAGAAAATCTCGCTGCTGCGGATCTGGGTCTTCCTTTGGATATCATCGCCGAACTCAACGCGATCGGCGAAAGCGTCCGGGCCGAGGTCCAGCTGACGCGTTGATGATCGATGGAGGTAGATTGCATTGGCGATCATACCAACCGTAAGTACCGGCTCG